>Ga0190275_10003158_pt1 | contig 11722 bp, 10 predicted proteins | sample Popmic550T_FD_133745 | JGI IMG/M metagenome (GOLD analysis project Ga0190275, IMG submission 133745) | Populus adjacent soil microbial communities from riparian zone of Yellowstone River, Montana, USA - 550 T | ecosystem: Environmental > Terrestrial > Soil > Riparian zone > Trees stand | place... | reverse complement strand
GCAGGTGAGCAGCTCTCCCACCGCCCTGCGCATCCGGCGCCCGCGCGGCTTGCGGGGCTTGTGGTCGGGGCCCTCCTCCACGAAGCGGTCCCAGCCGAAGCCGAACAGCGGCCGCTCCTCGACCATCCGGATCGCGGCGGCGTTGGTGTTCAGCCGGTCCCAGACCGGTCGCTGCGACGACGCGCGGGTGCCGATCTGCTCCGAGAGGCCTGGCACCACTAGGTACGCGGCCCCGAGCAGCACCACGCCGGCCAGCGCCGCCGGCGCGGCGAAGCGCCGCAGCGCGGGCGTGGAGAGCATCACCGCGAGCGGGACGATCACGGTCGCGATCCACACGGCCCGGGTGAGCGTGAAGAGGATGCCGAGCAGGCACAGGCCGAGCACCGCTACCGCGAGCCGCCGCGCCCACGGGCGGCGCCAGCGCGTGAAGGCCACCGCCGAGGCGGTCGCGCAACCGAACAGCGCGAGCCCGTTGGCGACCGCCTCCACAAACGGGCCGCGGGCGCGGCCGAAGTGCATCCCTACGCTCTGGTCGGCGATGTAGCGGGGGAAGACGAGCTGCGTGAGCCCGAGCCCCTCGAGCACCGCGGTCACGCCGAGGTAGAGCCCGAGGACCACGAGCGTGGTCACGAGCACCATTCGCTCGCGCTCGGTCGGGAAGATCTTCGGCGCCAGGGCGAAGAGCGCGAAGGGCACCAGGCCGAAGCGGTCCAGCAGCCCGAACGCGGCGCTCTGCTCGGTCAGCGAGCCCGCCCAGGCCGCCGACAGCGTCGCGTAGGCGGCCGCGATCAGCAGCAGCCAGTGGGTGGCCGTGAACCGCAGCCGGTGCTCGTCCCCGTCGCGCCGGCCGGTCCAGTCGACCGACCGCACGAGGAGCACGAGCAGGCCCATCGCCAGCGCCACGCGGTCGGGCCCGACTGGCAGACCGAGGTACTGGGAGTTGCCCGAAAGGACCGACAGCGCGATCGCCGCGCTGAAGGTCCAGGCGGGCTCGAGTGTGAACGCCAGATACCCCAAGGCGAGCGCTGCCACCCCGCCCATGACGAGCGGGAACGGCAGCTGGTCGGCCGTCGCCGCGGCGGCGGCGACGACGCCTGCGCCGATCAGGGCGAGGACGCCGGCGAGCGCGACGCGACGCCAGGCGTCGCGCCCGGGCTGAGCTCTCGCGCCGGGGGTCACCCGCCGCGGCGTCGCCGGTTCGCCAGCGCGGTCACGACCGCGGCCGCCAGGACCAGCCCGGCGACGAAGCCCGTGAACCCGCGGAGCTGGATCTGCTGCATGCGGTCGTTGCTGGCCACCGACGCGTCGGTGAGCTTGCGCACGAAGTTCGCCGGCGGGCGCTGCTGCAGGGTCTGCTGGTACTGATTGGCCAGGCTGCGCACGCGCAGGCTCGCGGCCGAGTACTCGGCCTCCGCCTCCTGCACGCGCTCGGAGGTCTCGGGCGATCCGCCCGCGGCTTCGCGCTGCTGCTCGCGGGTCTCCCGCGCCTCCTCGGCCTCGAGCGAGGCCTTGCGGTACTCGCGCAGGATGCTGCGAGACGAGTTGCTACCCGAGTCGAGCCCCGCGACGTACGCGCGCAGCGAGTCGGCGGTGGCGTTCGCGAGCCGGACGGTGCTCTCCTCGTCGGCGCCTGTCGCCGAGACTCGGATCACCGCGCTCGCCGGCACCGGCGACGCGGAGACGCGCCGGGCGACTTCGGACCTGCTCATGCCGAGCTCCCGGGCGACCGGCTCGACCACGGTGTTGGAGTCCACCGCGCGGCTGTAGGAGCCCGCCAGCGACTCGACGGCGCTGACGTAGCCGGGCAGCGCCTGGCTCTCGACGTCGATGTTGCCGACGGCCATACGCGCCTCGGTCCTGTAGACGGGCGTGCGCTCCATGCCCGCCGCCACGCCTGCGGCCGTGCACACCGCGACGATGAACAGGGCGAGCAGCGGATGGCGGAGGAGGGCCGGCCACGGGCCGACCGGATGGCGCCGCGGGGGCGCGGTCTCGCGTGGCGGCATGCCGTCCTCGACGGGGTGCCGGTTGTCGGTGGGTGGCTCTTTCAGGGTGCTCAGCGTTCTCAGCTCACTTCCCGCTTCCGCGGTAGGTCTTGAGGTCCATCTGCATCAACTCCAGCTTGTTCCAGGGGAAGCGGCTCAACTGCTGGGGCAGCGGCTGCTTCCCGAAGATCCTCGGGTAGGGGTTGCGCCGCATGGTGCTCGGATCCTCTCCGTAGAACACGACCGCGCCGGCGGTGTCGCGGACGACGATGCCGTAACGCTGGGCGGCCCTCGCCATGGCCTTCACCGGCCGGGAGACCTTGAGCTTGTCCACGTCGACCTCGGGATCGAGACGGAAGCGCGCGCCGAGGGGTATCGCCTTGGCGCCCGAGGCCGACCCGTCCGTGCGCAGGGCGGGAGCGGCCCAGGTGCTGGCGCGCGGGGCGGGGATGGCGAGCGCGAGCGCGTGCTCGATGAGGCCGCTTCGCAGCTCGGCCGGGCGCATCAGGCCGCCGAGCAGCGGCAGGCTGGTGGCGGTGGCGCCCCAGGGGAAGCCCGACTCGCCCCCGAAGACGCCGGGGTTGCGCGAGACGTTCTCCATCCGGCCGGCCATCTTCGCGTGCCAGCCGTCGGAACGCTTCTCCATCCTCCAGAACTCCCACATCGTGTCGGTGGAGCGCTGGTAGACGACCATGTGGCCGTCGCTGCCCCTCGCCGGCCTGGCGCGCTTGGGGATCGGCACGCTGGAGATCGCCTGCCGCAGGCTCTCGGCTTAGGTGGCGGGATTGTCGAGCGTCACCTTCACCCGCGGCTGGTTCCGCCGCACGCGGTACACCGGGGTGCTGTATTGCCAGGTGTTGACGTAGGGACCCGACGAGGCGGCGGCCTCCTTGGCCACCTGCGTGCGCAGGGTCTTGACCAGCGCCTTCGAGTTCGGGTCGACCGGCGAGTCGTCGGGGAGCCGGCGGTTCCAGATGCCGTCGCGGGCGAAGGGCGGCTTGGGCGCCCGCGCCTCGGACGCGGCCGGCTGGCCCGGTTGCACCTCGTCGCGCTTGCCGTCGGCGTCGTCGCCGCCGCAGGCGATGAACACGGCGGCGAGCACGCCGATCAGCGCGGTCGTCACCGGGGTACGGCCGGTTGTGAAACGGCTCGAGAGCATCGGGTCGCAGACCAGCCTCTCGGGTCGGGAGCAGGGTCCGGACCCCGGCCGCAGGTCAGCGGCGCGGGTCCTCCTGGGCGTGGTGCGGCGCGCGACGTCCTGTCGAAATCCGCCACACCGGCACGCCGACGCTCCGAACGGCGAGCGCCTGGCGGCGGGTCCTCACCATAGCGACCCCTGCCGGGCGCCGTGCCAATTGCGCGACCGCGCGCAGCGTTCCCCCGGCGTCCCGCAGGTCGATGACCGGCCCGTCGGCGGAGAGCGTGCTCGGGTCGGCCACGCCCGGCAGGACGGCGACCGACGGGCTCCCCGAGCGGGTGAGGCCAGAGCTCCGGCGGCGGCTGCGCCAGCGGCGGGCGAGCAGGCCCGCGAGCGCCCCGGCCCGCGCCGGCTTCGCGAGCCCCGCGACCTCCTGCCGGGCGGCGTGGCGGTCGCCCTCGCGCAGGGCAGCGCGGAGCGCGTCCCAGCCCCGGAACGCCAGCTGGCGCTCGAGCAGCCGCGGCGACCACCACGGACGGTCGCGGTAGGCCTCGACGATCTGGCGCTGGACATTCCGCGAGCGGGTGCCGACCTGCGATTTCTGGCCCTCGTGGCGCCCGTAGCGGACGACGACGCGGGGCGTGACGATCGCGCTCCCGGCGTCGATGACGCGGATCCACAGGTCGAGGTCCTCGGCGTAGCGGAGGTCGGTGCGGTAGCCGCCGGCCGCGAGCACCGCCTCGCGGCGGACCAGCACGCCGCTCGCCGGGATGAAGTTCTCCGGGTACAGCGCCGCCGGCGAGGGCAGGACGCGCGGCCCGCGGACGAGCGGCCCGTGGTAGCGCGGCGGGCGGTCGTCGTCGGAGACCGCGATCGAGGCGCCGGCGACCAGCGCGTGATCACCGCGCAGCGGCCACAGCGTGGCCAGGTGGTACGGGAGCCACTCGTCGTCGGAGTCGAGCATCGCCAGCCACGGCTGCGAGGCGGCGGCGACGCCGGTGTTGCGCGCGGCGGCCGCCCCGCGGTTGACGTCGTGGACGAGCACGCGTGCCCCGAGCCGCTCCGCCACCGCGGCGGTGCCGTCGCTCGACGCGTCGTCGACAACGATCACCTCGGCCGGCCGCGCTGGGCGCTGCGCCGCCACGCTCTCCAGGGCGCGGGCGAGCATCACCTCGCGCTCGAAGGCGGGCACGATCACGGACACGGGGAGCTCGGCGGCGGCGGTCATCGGTCGGCTCGGTAGAGGCGGAGCAGGCCGTCCGCCATCTCGTCCCAAGCGTAGGAACGGGCCGTCTCGAGGGCCGCCTCCCGCCGCTCGGCGGCCGGCCCGACACGCATCCCGGCGAGCGCGGCCGTGAGGTCGTCGCCCTCGTAGGCCTCGATCGCCGGCGCGGTCACCAGCTCGGTGGCGGTCGTGCCGGCGGGCGCCACCACCGGGAGCCCGAGGGAGAGGGCGAGCAGGAGCGCGCCGCTCGAGAAGACGTCGCGGTAGTGCAGGATCGCCGCGTCGGCGGCGTGGTGCAGCTCGGCGACCTCGTGCTCGGGCACCGGTTCGAGGCGGAGGAGCACGCGGGCGTCGCCGTCCCGTGCGGCGGCGATCTCTCGCTCGAGCGTCTGATCGCCGACGCTACCGGCGACGATGAGGCGGGCGCTGGGGTCGTCGAGGCGGCGGAAGGCGGCGATCGCCTCCGGCACGCGCTTGTAGGCCCGCAACTGCCCGAACATCAGGAAGGTGAGCGCGTCGTCCGGGATCCCCAGGCGGGCCCGGGTGGCGGCGCGGTCGCGGTTGGGCTCCGGATAGGCGCCGATGTAGTGCGGGTGGGGGAGGACAGTGGGCGCGACGGGCGGGCTGAACTCGGTCTCCAGGCGCCGTGCGGCGTGCCGCGAGCGCACGACCAGCGCGTCGCTGGCCCGCAGGGAGGCGGCGATCGTGGCGTCGGCCAGCCACGGGAAGCGCACCTCGTGCGGGCGGAGGTTGTGCACGGTCCAGACGACCGGCACGCGGCTCCGCCGCAGCGTCCGCAGCGCGGCCAGCAGCGAGGCGGCCCGCTTGTGCATGAGGGCCGCCTGGATCGGCGGCCGGCCGGCCGCCGAGTAGAGGAACTCGACCCAGTGCAGGTGCACGGCGTCGGCGTGGTCGGCCGCCCTCCGTGCCCAGCCGCGTCGCAGGCCATTCGTGTCGACGACGCGCACGCCGCGGCGGCCGAGCGCCGCATGCAGGAGACGGTGATACGGGTTCTGGCCGCCGGGCGGTGGGAACACGGCGAGCCGCAGCTCAGAGGCGGACATGCGGCCCCATGCTGGCGCACGGCCCCGAAGGTCCGTCCGCTGACCCGGCCCGCGGGGGCCTGGCCGATCGAGGGCGCCGTGGGGAGGTGGCGCCCGTACGTTCGCCTTCCCGTCGACCAGGAGCCCGCATGCCGAACCGCTTCGCACGCCGCTCGCGGCGCGCGCTTCGCTTCCCGGCCGTCGCGGCGGCGTGCGCGCTGACGGCCCTCGCGGCCGCGGCAGCTCCGGCGGCTGCGGCGACGCCGGCCGCCGGGTGCGCGGCCCCTTGCGCGGGGGCGGCCGCCACGGCGAGGAGCCTTGCGCCCTCGTCCCGGGTGCGTGTGCGCTTCGCCGCCCGGCTCGCCGGCGTGCGCTCGGCCGCGTTGGTGCGCCTCGACGCCAACGCGCTCACCGTCGGCGTCGAGCGCCGGCGGATCGTGCTCCGGCGCGACGGCCGGCGGGTCCGCGGCGGGTCCGTGCACGCCCGCCGGCAGGGCTGGGTCCCGATCCTCGTCGCCTTCGATGCCCGCCGGCGGGTCGTCCGCCTGCGGGCGGATCGGCGCCGCCGCGCGGTTCGGCTTCGCGGCCTGCGACCGGAGCGCAGGGTCGTGGTCGGAGACTGCGCGAGGCCGCGTGGCCTCCGTCTCCGCAGGATCCGGATCGTGGCGACGCCGGCCCGGCGGAGCGGCCGCCCGGTGCGCTCGGCGGCGTGCCCGCGCGGTTCCGCCCCGGTATCGGCTCCCGATCCCCCGCCCGCGTCCGCGCCGACGTTGGCGCCGGCGGTCCCGGCGCGCTTCTTCGCCGAGGACTCGTTCTGGAACCGCCCGCTCCCCGCGAGCGGACCCATGGCGCGGCGCCGGCGGCTTCTTCGGCGACCCAGTACCCGGACGTGCGGCTCGCCCGCTTCCCGTGGGAGCGGCTGCAGGCGCTGCAGACCCAGATCAGCGGCTGACCGGGCGAGGCACCGCTCCGATCGAGGGGCGCCCGTGTCCCTTGGCTAAGGTCGATGACCCGGCTCCGCCCCCGCGTCGTTACCGGCAGGGCACGACGCGTTCGCCCGATCGCGGCGGATCCGGCGGCGACGCACCATGCCGCACACCGTCCCGCACCTCGGCGCCGCCGCGCCCCGCAGCTGCCTCCCGGCGCGGCCGGTCACGGCATGGCGGGAGCCGGCGTGAGCAGCCAGGAGGTCCTCGGAGGCCAGGCCGGCACGGCCGACGTGGGCGAGATTCGCCGGCGCGCGGCCTCCGGCGTCGTGTCGGTCGGGCTGCGCAACCTCTCTGTCCGCGCCCTCGGCCTGCTCGGGAACGTCGCCCTCGCGCGGCTGCTCACCCCGAGCGACTTCGGCGTGATCGCGTTCGGGCTCACGCTCACCGTGCTCGGCGCCGCCCTGAGCACCGGCGGGATCGGCGCGAGCCTGACGCGCCGGCGCGAGGAGCCCACGCGGGAGGAGCTCGCGGTCGCGCTGGGCTTCCAGTTGGCGGTGAGCTCGGCGATCGCGCTCGCCGTGATCGCGGTGGCGGTGCCGCTCGGCGGGGCCGGCCCGGTCGCGGCGCTGATGGTCTGCGCGGTGCCGATCGACGCGCTGCGCACCCCGGCGGGCACCATGGCGACGCGGCATCTCGGCTTCGGCCTGCTGGCCCGCGCCGAGGTCGCGGAGACGGTCGTCTTCAACGTGGTCGCGATCGGGCTGGTCGCGCTCGGCGCCGGCGTCTGGGGCGTGGCCGCGGCCACGCTCGTCCGGGCGGTCACCGGCGCGGGCCTGCTGACCGCCTACGGCGAGGTCGGGTTCATGCTCCCCCGCTGGCGCCCGGCGATCCTGCGCGCACACCTGCGCTTCGGGATGGCCAACCAGGCCTCGACGCTGCTGACGGCGACCCGGGACCAGGGCCTCAACCTCGCCGTCGCGGCGGTCGGCGGCGTCGCGGCGCTCGGCGTGTGGTCGCTCGCCTACCGCTTGCTGCAGTCCGTGCTGCTGCTCCTGCAGGCGCTCTGGCGCGTGTCGTTCCCCGCCACGTCGCGGCTGCTCGAGGCCGGCCAGGACGCGCGCAGGCTCCTGACCCGCGGGCTGGGGCTGTCGGCGATCGCCACCGGGGTGATGGTCGTCATGCTCGCCGGCACGGCGCCCGCGGTGGTGCCGGTGCTGTTCGGTCCCGGCTGGCACGACGTGGTGCCGATCCTGCCGTGGGGCGCGGCCGCCCTTATGGTGAGCGGGCCGATCTCGACCGTCGGCGTCGGCTTCCTGTGGGCCACCGGAAAGGCGGGCCAGGTCCTGCGCTCGGTCGCGCTCCAGGCGATCGTGTGGATCGGCACCGCGGTCGCGCTGCTCGGTCCCCTCGGGCCGATGGCGATCGGCGTCGGGATGTTCGCCGGCGGCGTCGCCGTGGCCGTCTCGGTCGGAACCGCCGTGCGCCGCCAGGTGCCGGTGCCGATCGCCGGCCGGACCACGGCCCCAGCGCTGGTCGCGACTGCGGCCTCCGTCGCGGGCTGGCTTGTCGCCGACGCCCTGGGACGCGGGATCCCGGCGCTCGCGGCGTCGCTGGTGACCGCGCTCGCGATCTACGCGGTGGGCGTCCTGCTGCTGCGCGGAGAGGACGTCCGCATGCTGTTCGGACTGTTGCGCGGCGCGCTCCGGCGCCGCTGACGACGCCGCCCCCCGGGCTCACCCCCGCGGCCGCGATGCCGATGTTGACGACGGGGCGCCTTCGCGTCCCGTCGTCTCCTCCCCGCTCCCTCCTCGCCCATGCCTCACCGCTTCGCTCGCCGCACGGCGCGCTCACGCTCCCGTGTCCCGATCCCGGCCGCCGTCGCGGCCGCGGTCACCGCGCTTCTCGCCGCCGCCGCGCCGCCGGCGCAGGGCGCGGGCTGCGGTCCCACCGGCCGGTGCCCGGTGGTCAAGGACCTCGCGCCGGTGGCGAAGGAGGACGTGCGCTTCGCGCTGCGCCTGGGCCCGCGCGCCGTGACAGTCGCGCGCCTCGACGCAAACGCGCTGACGGTGCGTATCGAGCGCCGCAGCCTCGTTCTGCGTCGCGGCGGACGGCGCGTCGCCCGCGCACGCTGCGGACGTCCCGGGGCCGCTGGACGACCGTGCGCCTCTCGTTCAACGCCTCCGGCGGCGTCGTCAGCCTGGGCGCCGGCAGCCGTCGCCGGACGGTCCGTCTGCGCGGCCTCCGCCCCGAGCGCCGCGTGGTGGTCGGCGGCGCCGGCGCGGTGCGCGGCGTGGTGATCAGCGGCGCGGCTCCGCGCCCGGTCGGCGACACCGCCGCCGGCGCGCCGGCGCGCAAGCCGGTCGCTCCCGCGCGCAAGCCGGCACCCGCTCCGCCCCGCGCTCCCTGCCGCCGCCGCTCCCGCGCTGCCGCCCGCGACGTCCTCCTCACCGCCCGTGGAGAGCTCCTCCGGCCGCTTGTTCGGCGCCGACTCCTTCTGGAACCGGCGCCTGGGCGACGACGCCCCGATCGACCTGCGCTCGGACGCCTATGTCGCGGAGCTGCGCCGGCAGCTCAAGGTCGCGAGCCCCTGGATCAACACGACGCAGTACAGCACCCCGGTGTACCGGGTCCCGGCCGGACAACCGACGGAGCGCGTCGTGCTCGACACCAACCTGTGGGCGCTGCAGCGCGAGTGGGAGGCAGTGCCGATCCCGCCCGACGCCAAGCCCGCCGCCGGCTGGGACAAGCACCTCGTCGTCCACCAGCCGTCCACCGACACGATGTGGGAGTTCTGGCACCTCGAGCGCCGCGCCGGGACCTGGCACGCCCGCTGGGGCGGCAAGATGACGGCCGTCTCGACGAATCCCGGCTACTTCACCGGCGCGCAGTCCAGCTGGGGCGCCACCGCCACCAGCCTGCCGCTGATCGGTGGGCTGATGACGATCGACGAGGTTCGCCGCGGCCGCATCGACCACGCGCTCGCGCTCGCCATCCCACAGCCGAAGGCCCGCGAGCTCTCGTGGCCGGCGCAGCGCACGGACGGCTCCAGCTACGCCGCGGACGCGATCCCGGAGGGCGCGCGGTTCCGGCTCGACCCCGCCCTGGACCTCGACTCCCTGCGGCGGCCGCGGCTCGTGCGCTTGATGGCCGAGGCGGCCCAGCGCTACGGCATCGTGCTGCGCGACAAGGCCGGCGCGGTCGTCTTCGACGGCGAGGCCTCCACGCCGACCGGGTCAGACCCGTGCCGCGGGAGCGCCGGGTTCTTCGATGGCCAGTACCCCAACCGGCTGCTCGAGCGCTTCCCGTGGGATCGCCTGCAGGCGATCCAGACGGACATGGCCTGCTGCTGGAAGCGCTGAGCGGTTCCGCGGGTCAGACGCGCCGCAGGACCAGGTTGCCCGGGGCGCGCGCCGCCTGCAGGTCCGGGCGGTCGGCCATGAAGGCATCCGTCGCCGTTCGGCACCCGTCGTAGTCGTGGTAGTCGTCGAGGACGATGAAGCCGCCCGGCGAGAGATGCGGGTAGGTGCGCTCCAGGCAGAGCTTGACCGGGTCGTGCCAGTCGGAGTCGATGTGCACGAGCGCGAGCGGCCCGGTGGGATGCAGCGTGTGCTCGAACAGGCCGCGGTGCAGCTCGACCCGGTCCCCGGGCGCGATCCGGTGCGCGCGGAAGCCTGATACGACGCGCTCGTAGAGGTCGTCGACGTAGCCGTAGTAGTCGTCGCCGTCGATGCCGCGCGACTTGCCGGACGCGATCAACTCGTAGCGCTCGTGCGAGTCCGCGCTGTCGCGCTCGGACGGCGGCGGGATCATCCCGAACACGTCGTACCCGTGGAACGCCCGCGCCGGCGTCAGGTGCGTGGCCAGCACGATCGCCGAGCCGCCGAGCGCCACGCCGGCCTCGACGACATCGCCCGCGACCTCGCGGCGCTCGACCTCGTCCGCGCACCACTCGAGGTTCGCGAGCTTCTCCCACGAGAGGTACGTCAGCCGCTCGCGCTTGACGCGCCGGGCGACAGGGGAGAGGCGGCGCCACTTCCGCGCCCGGGCGACCTTGTGCCGTATGTCTCCGAGGAGGGACATCGGGGGGGCGGCACTGTAGCGGCCGGCCTGGCGGTGGCGTCTCCCGGCACTGACCGGTCAAGGCGGCTCAATAGGATGGGAGCGGTGACGGACCCCGAGACGGCCGGACCGCCGGTCACCGTGGTGGTCTGCAGTCGCGACCGCCCCGAGCGGCTCGCGACCGCCCTTGCCGCGATCGACGGCGCGCTTCGCGAGAGCGACCGCGCGGTGGTCGTGGACTCCGCCTCGACGACCGGGGCGACGGGCGCCGCGGCGCGCGCGGCGGACTTCGAGTGCGTGCGCGTCGAGCAGCCGGGGCTCTCGCGCGCCCGCAACGCCGGCCTCCGCCACGCCCGGACCGAGGTCGTCGCGTTCACCGACGACGACTGCGCCCCGGACCCAGACTGGGCGGGCCGCATCAGCGCCCCGTTCGCCGATCCTGCGGTTGGATTCGTGACGGGACGCGTCGGTGCCGACCGTGACGCCGCGGGTAGCGGCCGCAGCTCGGTCCTCGATCGCCCGAAGCCGAGGACCTTCGTCGGGCCGCGCGACCCGGCCGGCATCGGGCACGGCGCGAACATGGCCTTCCGTCGCCCCGCGGTCCTCGACCTGGGCCTTTTCGACGAACGGCTCGGCGCGGGTAGCGCGCTCCGCTCCGGCGAGGACGCGGACATGTTCTACCGCTGCCTCGAGGCCGGGTGGATCGCGCACTACGCGCCCGACGCGCTCGTCACCCACGACCAGTGGCGCGATCCCCGGGCGATGGTCAAGCTGCGATACGGCTACGGACTCGGCAACGGCGCCTACCGCGTGAAGATCGCGCGGCGGCACCGGCGCGCAGGGTCCGCGCTGCTGCTGGGCTCGCTGTGGGAGCACGGGCTCAAGCCGACGCTCTACGCGATCAAGCGCCGCAGCCCCGGTCAGTTCATGCGCGCGGCGAGCTGGACGGCCGGAACCTGCGCCGGCACGGCCCGCGGCGCCCTCATCCCGCTCCACGACACGGTCTTCGCCGCTCAACGGTGAGCGCCGACGTCAGAGGCATACCGCCCGCCGCGCGCGGGCTCGACGAGTTGCGCGACCGCGTGCGCTCGACGCTCGGCGGGCTGATACCGAAGCGAGGGACGGTCCATAGCTTCGCGACGATTCGCGACCCCGGCCCGGCCTGGGAGCGCGCCCGCTACATGGTGCGCCGGGTGAGCGACGGCGCGAGCCGAAGAACCTCGTCGGTCGCGAGGGAGACGACGTCGGCCAACGGCAGGGACACGTCGATATAGAGCGTGTGTTGGCGGCGCGGCACGACCGCGCGCCATGCCGACACTTGGCGCGCGAGCTCCTCGACGGTC
>Ga0190275_10003157_pt1 | contig 11727 bp, 11 predicted proteins | sample Popmic550T_FD_133745 | JGI IMG/M metagenome (GOLD analysis project Ga0190275, IMG submission 133745) | Populus adjacent soil microbial communities from riparian zone of Yellowstone River, Montana, USA - 550 T | ecosystem: Environmental > Terrestrial > Soil > Riparian zone > Trees stand | place... | reverse complement strand
CGGTCCCATGGTCGCGGCCTCGCTCGCGGCGGCAATAGACCTCCCCATCGACGCCCACCTGCAGATGCGAGACCCGGACAACCTGATCCCCTCTTTCATAGATGCCGGCGTCGCGAGCATCCAGGTCCAGCCCGAGGCCGTAACCCACCTGCACCGTACGCTCGAGCTGATCCGGTCGGGAGGCTGCGAGGCGGGCCTGGCCCTGAACCCTACGACCCCGCCAGAGCTAATCGAGTGGGCCCTCCCGGCCGTCGACTACATAAACGTGATGAGCGTCAACCCCGGCTTCGGAGGACAGGACTTCATCCCCGAGATGGTCGAGAAGGTAAGGCGCGTCAAGGAGATGACACGCGTCCCCCTACTGGTAGACGGCGGCATCACCGAAGAGACGGCCCCCCTAATGGTCGAAGCCGGGGCCCAGGTCCTGATCGCCGGCTCCGCCGTCTTCAACGGAGACCCGGCCACAGCGATGCGCAAGATCATCGAAGCCGGCAGGTCGGGACGCTCCGGCTAACGCCTAAGCTCCTAAGCATGCTACGTCCTTCTGGCTACGCTTGTCGGCACACTACGGCCCTACGGGCCTTCGTTTGTCAGCACACTCCCCCGGTCACTTGTCAGCAACGCTTCGCCAGGCGAAGCCGGAGCGTGCGGAAGCGCGAAGCGCTTCCTTGTTGAAGACTTGCTGGTGTGATAGCGTCTCCATGCTAACTTTCGGGGGCGGGTGGAATTCCCGCACCGGCGGTGAGCCCGGGCGGTTTGCAGAATCGTTCGGGGAGCCCGCGAACCTCTACGGAGGTTGAGCCGGTGAAGGTCCATTCTGGACCGTAGTCCGGCGCCGACGGTCAGAGTCCGGATGGGAGAAAGGAAAACGTGCTGCAGGATTCGATGATGGATCTTGCCCGCTGCCTCGCCGAGCGCGGGCGCTATACGGTTGCGCCAAACCCCCTGGTGGGTGCCGTGATCGCCCTGGATGGCAAGGTCGTGGGGGAGGGTTGGCATCGCAGGACCGGTGAACCCCATGCCGAGGTAGCAGCCCTTGCGGAGGCCGGGGTGTCGGCGCACGGGGCCACCATGTACGTAACGCTGGAACCATGCAATCATTTCGGCAGGACGCCGCCCTGTGTGGAGAGCATCCTTCGGGCTGGCATCTCGCGTGTCGTGGTCGGACATCTTGACCCCAACCCCAGGATGCGGGGGCGCAGCGTCGCGTTGTTGCGTGAGGCCGGCGTCGAGGTCGAGGTGCTGGATGATCTCGCCTTCGACCGCCAGAACGAACAGTTTTTCCACCACATGAGCACGGGCCGTCCTTTCGTCCACCTCAAGCTCGCCGCCACCCTGGACGGCAGGATCGCCGCCGCCGGAGGGGACAGCAAGTGGGTGACGGGTGAGTTGGCCAGGCAACGGGCTCACGAGCTCAGGGCCGAGGCCGGGGCGGTGCTGGTCGGCGCCAACACGGCACGTACAGACGACCCGATGCTGACGGCCCGTGACCTTCCAGCGCCGCCACCCAGTATCACGCGCGTGGTCCTTGACCCCAGCCTCACTATTATCCCGGAGAGCAGGCTCGCGAACACGGCGGACGTGGCTCCCGTGGTGGTCTTCGCTGCGGAGACGGCGCTCGACGGTCGTCAGAAGCGATTGGAGGACCGCGGCGTCGAGGTGGTGGCCGCGCCGGACGATGAGGGGAACCTGGACCTGGGCCTCGTGCTCGAGAATCTCGGAGGGCGGGGGATCAAAGGTCTCCTGGTCGAGGGTGGCGGGGAGACGGCGACGCGATTCGTGAGGAAAGGGCTCGCGGATAAGATGACCCTGTTCTACGCGCCCAGGCTCCTCGGCTCAGAGGGCGTGCCCATGATCGGGGCTCTCCGTGCCACGAAGGTTGCCGAGTCGCTCCGGTTTTCGGTGTCTGATGTAGAGAAGATCGGGGACGATGTGGCCGTAACGCTGTATCCGGACCTCGCCGGAGAGGAGGACCGTGTTCACCGGGCTTGTTGAGGAAGTTGGTGTCATCTCGTCGTTAGAGGAGGGCGAGATGCTGCGCGTGGTCATCTCTGCCGACCGGGTTACGGGGGATACGCGGGCTGGTGATAGCATCTCGGTGAACGGGGCATGCCTGACCGTTGGCGAGTCCGATGGACAGATGCTCGCGTTCTTCGCCATGCCTGAGACCCTGAGGCGCACCGCGCTCCGCACTCTAGTCGTAGGGAGCCCCGTCAACCTCGAGCGGGCCATGGCCGCCGGCAGCAGGTTCGGGGGGCACATCGTCCAGGGTCACGTGGACGGCGTGGGAGAGGTGCTCGGCGTGCGGCCCGAGGGTGAGGCGGAGATCTGGGAGTTCGGGGCACCGGAGTCGGTGCTCAGGTACTGTGTCGAGAAGGGGAGCATCTGTGTTGACGGAATCAGCCTGACCATAGTCTCGGTCGGGAAAGATTCGTTCACCGTTTCGATCCTGCCCCAGACCCGGGCCAATACGAACCTGGGAGCTCTGGGTCAGGGTAGCAGGGTAAACCTGGAGGCCGACGTAGTAGGCAAGTACGTAGAGCGGCTGTTGGAGCCGCGGATGACAGAGTCGTTTTCGAGAGGAGCGTAGAACATGCCGTTCAGTCCGATAGAGGAGATCCTGGAAGACATCAAGCAGGGCAAGATGGTTATCGTCTGCGATGACGAGGACCGGGAGAACGAGGGCGATCTGACCATGGCCGCCGAGCTGGTCACGGCCAACGATATTAACTTCATGGCCGCCCACGGCCGGGGTCTGATCTGCCTTCCGATGGCCGGCGAGATCGTGGACCGTCTCGATATCCCCGAGATGGTTACTCACAACGCCTCGCGCATGGGAACCGCGTTCACTGCGTCGATAGAGGCCAGAGAGGGCATTACGACAGGCATCTCCGCAGCCGACCGGGCGCATACCTGCCGCGTCGCCGTGGACGACGCCACAGGGCCAGAGGACCTTGCGATGCCGGGCCACGTTTTCCCGCTCAGGGCCAAGCCCGGCGGCGTGTTGCAGCGGGCGGGGCAGACGGAGGCGGCCGTCGACCTGGCCAGGCTTGCCGGCATGACTCCGGCCGGCGTCATCTGCGAGATCATGAAAGAGGATGGCACGATGGCCAGGGTTCCCGACCTTGAGAAGTTCTCGGCCGAGCATGATGTCAAGCTCGTAACCGTGGCCCAGATCATCGAGTACCGCCACGCCTACGAGACGCAGGTCAGCTGTGCCGTCGAGACGAAGCTGCCAACGCCGTTCGGCGAGTTCCGCCTTCGCGCCTACGAGAACGAGATCGATGAGCTCACCCACGTCGCCCTGGTGATGGGCGAGCCTGAGGGCAAGGACGATGTCCTGGTCAGGGTTCACTCGGCATGTCTCACGGGCGACGCCCTGCACTCCCTCCGATGCGACTGCGGCGAGCAACTCGAGTCAGCCATGAGAATCATCGCCGAGGAGGGCGAGGGCGTGATCGCCTACATGCAGCAGGAGGGCCGTGGTATAGGGCTACTCAACAAGATGAAGGCCTACCACCTGCAGGACGAGGGCATGGACACCGTTGAGGCCAACCAGAAGCTTGGCCTGGCCCCCGACTTGAGGGACTATGGCGTCGGTGCCCAGATACTGAAGGATCTCGACCTGCGGCGCATTCGCCTCCTGACCAACAACCTGACCAAGGTCGTCGGCCTCAGGGGCTTCGGGCTGGAGATAACCGAGCGCGTCCCACTCGAGATCGAGCCCAACGGCTACAACGAACGCTACCTGAAGACCAAGCGCGAGAAGCTGAACCACGTTTTCGAGAAGTCCTAGGGTGCAAAGTCGGTTCACGAACCGCCCAGGCAAATACAGGGGCGGTTCGTGAACCGCCAGAGGCAGGAGGCCCGCGTGGAGGGAGTCAATTACATCGAAGGCCATCTCACCGCCGGGGGGAAATCCTTCGGCATCGTGGCCTCGCGCTTCAACGACTTCATCGTGAAGGCGCTATTGGATGGCGCGCTTGATGCGATCAGACGCCACGGCGGCGACACCGGGGCTATCGATGTAGCCTGGGTACCTGGCTCCTACGAGATACCCATCGCCGCCAGGGAGATGGCCCTATCGGGCCGCTACGACGCCGTTATCTGTCTTGGTGCCGTGATCCGGGGTGCCACGGCCCACTTCGACTACGTGGCCGGCGGAGCCGCCAACGGCATCGCCTCCATAGCGCTCGAGACGGGAACGCCCATAATCTTCGGCGTAATCACCACCGAAACGATAGAACAGGCCATAGAACGCGCCGGCACCAAATCGGGCAACAAAGGCTCCGAAGCTGCCGTCTCCGCCATAGAGATGGCCAACCTGATGCCGCAGGTGCGCAAAGGTCCTTGACCTTTGCGCACCTGCGGCTAGCGCCTCCGCTTGTTCAGCACGGCACTTCGCGCCTCGTCAGCACGCCGGCTCCGCTTCGCTCTGCTGACAAGCGACAGCCGTTAGGCTGGAGCGTGCTGACAAGCTGCCGCAGGCAGCGTGCGGCGAGCGTTAAGCGCTCGCCAGCGCCTTCTGTACCTTGAAGGCCTTCAGGCAGGAGGTGCAGACCCATTCGCGGCGGGTGGATGGGCCCTCCTGGATGCGGACTTTCTGCAGGTTCGGGTTTCTGCGGCGGCGCGTCGCCCTCAGGGAGTGGCTGCGTGCGTTGCCGAAGTCGGGCCTCTTCCCGCAGGAGTAACAGACTTTAGCCACGATACTTCTCCTGTGCTAGGATACCGGTCGAATTTGGGGACTCCGGAAAACGCGATACGCAAGCCGCCTCCGGACGTCGGGCGAAGATTGTACCAGATTGCCGACGTTAGCCTAGAGCGGAGTATGAGCCGCCCGCGGGCCGGTGTGTCGGGAGCCTGATGAGAGGAGCGATGGAAGGTCTTTTGCGATGTCGGTAGAGGTGTCCCTGCTGGTCGCCGCGGCCCACGCGGCCGTCAAGGCACAGGTGGCCAGGATCAACGACCTGAACGTCTACCCGGTCCCTGACGGCGATACGGGTACCAACATGCTGCTGACGCTGGAATCGGCGCTCGAGGAGACTCGGGGTGAGGCTTACGCCAGTTCGGAAGAGGCCAGCAAAGCCGTGGCCCGGGCCGCCCTGATGGGGGCGAGGGGCAACTCTGGCGTGATCCTCTCCCAGATGATACGGGGCGCCGCAGAAGCCCTGACGGACCGCTCCTCCCTTGATGCGGAGACCTTCGCAGCCGGGCTGGAGGGGGCGCGTGGGCGGGCCTACTCCTCCGTACGGGAACCAGTCGAAGGCACGATGCTGACCGTAATAAAGGACGCCGCCGTGGCGGCGCGAGAGGTGATCGACGGTGGAGAGGACGACCTGTCCACCACGGTCGAGGCAGCGCGAAGGGCAGCCCACGCGTCGGTGCGTCGAACCCCCGAGTTGCTGCCGGTGCTGCGCGAGGCCGGGGTGGTCGACGCGGGTGGGTTGGGCGTGGCCGTGGTACTTGACGGTGTTTACGCTTGCGTCACGGGTGAGGAGATAGAGGTTCCCGAGGAAGTGGACGAAAACGATACCCCGGACCTCGATGCGATCCACGCTCAGGAGGAGGCGTGGGGGTATTGCACGGAGTTTCTGGTCGACGGCTTCAGCGGCGATGCCGAGGAGTTCGGCGAGTACATCTATGCCTCCGGTAGGAGCGTCTTCGTGGTAGCCGACGACGACGTGGTGAAGGTTCATCTGCACACCCAGGACCCGGGAGAAGCACTTACCTACGCCGGTCGTTTCGGACGCCTCGCCGGCGTCAAGGTGGACGACATGGAGGCCCAGGTCCGCTCTCGTGAAAAGGAAATCCCTCGAAGACCCCCCGCCAACCTCGGGGTGGTCGCGGCCAGCCGTGGAGAGGGTAATCGCAGGCTCTTCGAGCAGATGGGGGCTGTGGTGATCGAGGGAGGACAGGGCGAAAACCCGAGCGCCGCAGACCTCGCCAGGGCCGTCGAGGAGACGGGAGCGCCGGTGGTCGTCTTGCTGCCGAACAACAAGAACATCGTGCCGACTGCCGAGCAGGTAGGCGAGCTGGTCGGGGTTGGGACGCATGTCGTGCCGACCACGAGCATCGCAGCCGGCCTGGCCGTTATGGTCGGGTACGATGCCGAGGGCGAGCCGGATGGCGTGGTTGAGGAGATGCTGGAGATCTGCAGCTCGCTCCGCGCTGCGGAGGTCACGATCTCCGTGCGAGACGCCCGCTTCGGAGATCGCGAGGTCCCGGAGGGGGCGTTCATAGGGTTCCTGGCCGGCGAGCTCATAGCCGTGGAGGAGACACTGGCGGGGGCCGTAATCGCGCTGGCTGACAAGATCGTCGGCGAGGGCGCCGACTTCCTCACGCTCCTGAAGGGCGAGGATCTCTCCGAGGATGACCTCGAGGCCATGCTGCAGGCGATCCACGAGCTGGATGAAGACCTCGAGGTAGAGGTCAGGGACGGTGGACAGCCGCTGTATCCGGTTCAGATGGTGGCGGAATGACAACGGCAGTCGTAACGGATTCCACCACGAGCCTGGCCCCCGGTGTTCTGGAGCGTCCAGACGTAAGGATGGTTCCGCTTACCTTCAACTTTGGCTCGGACGAGACCTATACGGACAAGTTGGACATGTCCAACGCGGAGTTCTACGAGAGGCTGCGCAGCTCTGACGAGTTCCCGACCACGGCCCAGCCTTCGCCCGGAGCCTTCGTGCAGACCTACGAGGCGCTCTCCGACTACGATGACATCCTGGTCCTGACGGTCTCGTCCGGGTTCAGCGGCACGTATAACTCGGCCGTGCAGGCGGCTGAGATGGTCGACCGGCCGGTTCATGTACTCGACTCGAGGAGCGCCGAGATGGGGTCTGGTTTGATCCTCCTTGAGGCACTCCGTTGCATCGACGAAGGGGGGGACTTCGACGAGGTCAGGAGCGTCACGGAGAGGTCGATCGAGCAGGCTGACGTTCTCTTCGCAGTCGGCACGCTGGAGTACCTGGCCAGGAGCGGGCGAATCGGGAGGGCGCAGCGCCTGGTCGGGACGGCGCTCGACATCAGGCCCGTCCTCCGGGTCGTCGGCGGAGAGGTGACGCCGTTCAAGCGAACCCGCGGGCGAAGGCGGCAGATGGCCGCCATAGTGGAGCAGGTCAGGCCGGCAGTAGAGGCCGGACGACAGCTCTACTTCGGGCACATCGCCGCACCGGAGCTCGTCTCAGAGCTAGCCGAGACCCTCGGTGTGGAGGAGAAGCTCGTCGCCGAGATCGGTGGCGTCGTCGGATCTCACGTCGGCCTGGGGGCCTATGGCGTGGCCCACCTCTAGCACCGGCGACGTGCCGGGGATAGAGCTCCCCGACCGTACGACCCTTACGGACCTGCGCAAGCGGCCGGTTACCGAGCTCCCCGGCGTCGGACCTCGCATAGAGTCCGCGCTCGGCGACCTCGGCATAGCCTCAATGGCCGACATGGTCTCGCACTACCCATCCAGGCACGAAGACCTCTCCAACGTGAAGCGGATCTCCGACCTGCGCGTGGGAGAGCGGGCCACCATCTTCGGAACGGTCGTCTCCACGCGTCCCGTGGGCAGGCCGGTCAGGGGACGGGCCCCGGGGTTCTCGGCCCAGCTCTACGACGGTACCGGATACATTCCCGTGACAGTCTGGGGAAGGAGCTGGCTGTTGAACCAGCTGCACGCCGAGGCTCGCGTGGTGGTCTCGGGCGAGGTCCAGAGCCGATACGGTATCCAGCTGGCCGCCAAGAGCATCGAGGTGATAGACGACAGGTCCGGTGAGGAGGGACCGCACGCCGGGCGGTTCGTTCCCGTCTACCCGGTCAACAAGAACATTCAGACCCGCAGGATGAGGACCCTGATCCACCGCGCCCTCGACGCGGCTGGCCGCATCCTCGACCCGCTGCCGGCCGATGTGGTGGCCCGTCATGGCCTGCCCGAACTGCACGACGCAATACACGAGGTCCACTTCCCGACGGAGCGGACGCGCCTGCGGGCGGCCATGCGCAGGCTCATCTTCCACGAGCTCTTCCTGATACAGGCCGGCCTCGCGGCCCGAAAGGCGCGGATGGAGAGGACGGAGACGGGCGACAGGCACCGCGGCGACGGCAGCCTGCTCAACCCCTTCTTGAAGGGGCTGTCTTTTGGCCTGACAGGCGCCCAGGAGCGGGTCGTGTCCGAAGTCCTGGCCGACATGCGCAAGGAGAAGCCGATGCGACGCCTGCTCCAGGGCGACGTGGGCAGCGGCAAGACCGTGGTCGCCGTTGCGGCTCTCCTCACGGCCGTGGAGGCGGGCGGGCAGGGAGCCATCATGGCTCCGACCGAGGTGCTGGCAGAGCAGCACTTCCTGTCCATGTCCTCAGCCCTCGCCGATCTGCCGGTCGAGGTGGTCTTGCTGACGGGCTCCCAGGGGGCAGCGGAGCGGCGGACAGCGCTGGAGCGGATCGCCGCGGGCGAGGCGCACGTGGTCGTCGGCACACACGCCCTAATACAGAAGGGCGTGGACTTCCAGAACCTCTCGCTCGTGGTGGTTGACGAGCAGCACCGGTTCGGGGTCGGCCAGCGTACGGTCTTCCGGGAGAAGGGAACGACGCCGGACACGCTGGTCATGACCGCGACTCCCATACCGAGAACGCTCTCCCTGACGCTCTACGGAGACCTGGAGGTCTCCCTGATAGACGAGCTTCCGCCGGGAAGAAAGCCGGTCGAGACGACCATCATAGACCCAGCCGAGCGCCTGGGAGCCTACCAGGAGGTCAGGAGCGAGCTGGAAGATGGCCGGCAAGCCTATGTGATCTGCCCCCTGGTCGAGGAGTCCGAGGCGCTGGAGGACGTAAGGGCCGCCGAAGAGTTGAAGGGCGAGCTTGCCGAGGACATCTTCCCCGAGAGGCAGGTGGGTCTTCTGCACGGCAGGATGAAGGCGCAGGACAAGCGCGAGGTCATGGCGCGGTTTCGGGCCGGGGAGATCGAGGTGCTGGTGGCGACCGTCGTGGTCGAGGTCGGCGTGGACGTGCCAAACGCTAGCGCGATCGTGATCGAGGGCGCCGAGCGATTCGGCCTCTCCCAGCTCCACCAGCTGAGGGGCCGGGTCTGTAGGGGGCTGCATCCCCCAAAATGTTTCCTCATTGGCGCCCCGAAGACCGACGACTCCGAGCGGCGCCTCGAAGCCCTCGCCGAGCACCAGGACGGGTTCAAGCTCTCGGAGGTTGACCTGGCCATCCGTGGCGAGGGTACGCTGTTCGGAAGCCGCCAGAGCGGTATGCCAGACCTCAAGGTGGCCAAGCTGCTACGCGATATGGACGTGCTGGTCGAAGCGAGACGTGAGGCTTTCGCCCTCGTGGCCGCGGACCCAACCCTCAAGCGCCCGGACCACCGGCCGCTCAGACGAGAGATCCGCGAGCTCCTCGGCGCCGACGTGGAGTGGCTTTTCAGGGAATGACGGCAGGCCAGCGTTGAACAGCCAGCCGCTCGAACTCATCTCAACCCATCGTAGGGGTGCGTTTCGAACTCGGCCCTGCGGCCTATTCTCTGAAGCTGGGCGATCGTGAGGATCATCTCCGGATCAGCGCGTGGCACCCGCCTGGCTACGGTTCCGAGGGGAGTGCGGCCAACCGCAGATCGCGTGCGGGAGAGCCTCTTCAACGCGCTCGGCCAGTACTTCGATGGTGGGAGCGTCCTCGACCTCTACGCGGGGACCGGCGCGCTCGGCATAGAGGCCCTGAGTCGCGGCCTTGATAGGGCGGTTTTCGTCGAGCGGGACAGGAAAACTCGCGAGGTGATCCTCGATAATTTGCGGAGAACCCGGCTCTCGGACGGGGCCGAGGTGATCGGCGGCGGGGTCGAAGGCGTGCTCGTCGACCTCGAGCGGCGGGGTCAAGTGTTCGATTTGATCTTCATGGACCCACCATATAGAATCGCGGCGGAGGTCGGGGGCAACTTGCACCGGCTAAGCTCGCTGCTCGCGCCCGGAGGAAGGGTCGTGATCGAGAGCGGTGAGGCTCCGGTTGAGGTTGTGGGAGGCAGGAAAGGGGTAACGCGCCGCTATGGCGGCACGTTCATAACCATACTTGAGCGGTCCGAGCTGACAATGATCGTGGCTGTGTGTCCCGGAAGCTTCGACCCCGTTACAACGGGCCACGTGGATGTGATCCGGCGGGCTTGCAAGATCTTCGATCACGTGGTGGTGGCTGTTGGCGCCAACCGCCGCAAGCAGGCCAGGCTCGACGCCGTACAGCGGGCGCGATTGATAGAACAGGCCACCGCTGACGTGGACAACGTTTCCGTCAAGGTCATGGACGGCCTGCTGGTGGAGTTTGCCAGGGAGCAGGGCGCGGGAGCCATCGTCAAGGGGCTCAGGGCGGTCTCGGACTTCGAGTCGGAGTTCGAGCAGGCGCAGCTGAACAGAACCCTGTTCCCGGAGCTCGAGACGGTTTTCATAATGGCTTCTGCCGAGCACAGTTTCCTGTCCTCGAGCGCGGTCAGGGAGATAGCCTCGCTTGGGGGGGACGTGCGCGGGCTCGTTCCGGACGTCATACTGGAGACCGTGACGGAGATATACTCCGGCAGGGACGATAAGATAATGGGATCGTAGGCGAAGGATAGCGAGTAGAAGATGGACGTACTGGTTCTAATAGACAGGTTGGAAGAACTCGTCGAGGACGCGCGCAGCTTCCCCGGTTTCGGCAACACCGCCATGATCGACAGGGACGCCGCCTTCGACATCATAGACCAGATGCGCCAGACCATACCCGAGGAGTTGAAGCAGGCGCGTTGGATCGTCAAGGAGCGGCAGGCGATGCTTGACGAGGCGCGCAGCGAGAGCGACCGAATCATTCGCAGTGCCCAGGACGAGGCCGAGAAGATCACCTCCGAGGAGGAGGTCCTCAAGCAGGCCGAGAAGCGGAGCGCGGAGATCATGGAGGACGCCCGGCGCCGCGAGCGCGAGATACGGCTTGGCGCCGAGGACTATGCCGACGAGGTGCTCGCCAACCTGGAAGACAACCTGGGCAAGCTGCTCGAGGCCGTGCAACGCGGCCGCACCAAGCTGCAGGGCGTCCAGGAGCAATAACTCGCGGTAGACTAGCCACCATGAAGCGTTTGATCCCTCTCAGGCGACCCGGTGCGGAGGTCGGAGACAGGCACGAGGAGCATGCCGAGTTCTCCGTTGAACCTTTCGACCTGTATGGCCGCCACCACGAGGTCACGAAGGCCGAGGCCGCCGTGGCCGTCACGCGCCTCTCCGAGGGCCTGCACCTCGATGTGCTCGTCACGGCCAACGTGCTGACCACCTGCGACCGGACGCTCGAACCAACCGAGCTCGAACTGGAGTTTGGTGATTCGGAGCTATTGTCGGGAGGGGACGATCCCGAGCTCTCCGTAGAGGATTGGAAGCTCGACCTGGCGCGCTACACCGAGCGCGCACTTCCCACAGAGGTTCCGATGCAGGTGTTCGCGCCAGGCTCCGAACCCGTGGAGGCCGAGGACACCGGCGACGAGGTGGACCCGCGTTGGCGGGGCCTCGACGACCTGAACGTCTCGGGGTTCTAGACCGTAAGCAAGTAGCAACCAGGAGGTAATCTGATGGCCGTTCCAAAGAAGAAGACGTCGCGGGCTCGTAGAAACCAGCGCAGGGCGCATCACGCTCTCGCGAGCCCCGGCCTCGTGGCCTGCCCAAACTGCGGCGAGCCGCACGTGCCCCACAGGGTCTGCCGCGAGTGCGGCTACTACAAGGGCCGTACCGCGGTCGCCGT
>Ga0190275_10003156_pt1 | contig 11729 bp, 11 predicted proteins | sample Popmic550T_FD_133745 | JGI IMG/M metagenome (GOLD analysis project Ga0190275, IMG submission 133745) | Populus adjacent soil microbial communities from riparian zone of Yellowstone River, Montana, USA - 550 T | ecosystem: Environmental > Terrestrial > Soil > Riparian zone > Trees stand | place... | reverse complement strand
GCGGTGATCGGTTCGTCGCAGCGGTCGAGAACGGGCCGTTGACCGCGACGCAGTTCCACCCGGAGAAGTCGGGTGACGCGGGCGCCGAGTTGCTCGCCAACTGGATCCGGTCGCTGTAGTGGTTTTCTACGTTCATGGCGAGGACAAGCCTGAAGTCCTGGCCGGGTTGATGGAGCATGCCGAGGCGCACTGGGCCTACATGGATCAGTACGCCGATCGGCTGATCCTGCGCGGCCCGACGCTGTCCAGCGACGGCGAGGAGCACACGGGAAGCGTTCACGTCGTCGATCTGGACGATCGCGCTGCCGCGGAACGGTTCGCCTACGAGGAGCCCTTCTGGCAGGAGGGTTTCTACGAACCGCTGACGGTGGTACGAGCCGTCGTCCTGGTCAACCGGCCGGACGACGGACCGCGCACGCTGGTCACCGTGGAGTGGGCGCCGGTCGAGGCGATCGTGCCGGAGCTCGACGACAGCCGGTTGAGCTTCCTCGCGTTGCTCGTCGACGACGACGGAGCCAAGTCCGTCGGGCTCGTCGCGGCTCTCACCGCTCTGCCGGAGGAAGCGGCGGGCATCGTCTCGCCGGTCGCCGATCTGTTGAATGGTGGATCGGCCATGCTGATCACGGCCCAGCGCTGGCAGCGTGGCGGCCGCTCGTAGTGCCCTGATTACTATCAGTGTGCTGGTCATCACAGTTTGGGGAATGGCGTCCGATTTTCGGGCCGAACCTCTTCCGCAGATGACACCGGTGCTGTCACACTCACTCGCCAGAACGGTTGGAACCTTCGGGGATCCAGGAGGCCGTACGTGCTGGCAGCGACGAATCTCGAGGTCGTCTACGACGATGTGATGCTGGTACTCCGGGGCGTCAGCCTCGAGGTCCCGCAGGGGCAGATCGTTGCCCTGCTCGGGGCCAACGGGGCCGGCAAGTCGACGCTGCTGCGCGCCATCTCTGGACTACTGGACGTGCACGAGGGCGAGGTCCGCCGCGGCACGATCACCCTCGACGGTGAACCCATCCACGGCCTCGGCGCCGCGCGGATCGCTGCCCTGGGCATCAAACAGGTGATGGAGGGCCGGCGCATCCTCGCCGACCTGACCGTCGAGGAGAACCTGCGAGTCGGCGGCCATGTCGCGCCGCGGACGGTGAAGGCGAATCTCGACCGGACATACCAACTGTTCCCGGTCCTGGCCGACCGGCGGCGCAAGACGGCCGGCTACCTGTCCGGCGGCGAGCAGCAGATGCTGGCGATCGGCCGGGCGCTGATGTCGGATCCGCGGTACCTGTTGATGGACGAGCCGAGTCTCGGGCTGGCGCCGATGATCGTGCAGCAGATCCGGGACGTGATCGTCGAGATCAACGCCGCCGGTACCACCGTGCTGCTGGTCGAGCAGAACGCCGCGATGGCGCTGTCGATCGCCGAACACGGCTACGTGCTGGAGAACGGCGCGATGGTGATGGACAAACCGGCGGCGCAATTGCTGGACGACAGCGACGTTCGCGAGTTCTACCTCGGTCTTGGTGCCGAGGGCGGCTCCAAATCGTTCCGGGACGTCAAGCACTACCGCCGGCGGAAGCGGTGGCTGTCATGAAGGTCCTGACTTTCGACGACGTACTGCTCGAGTTCTCCGGCGTGACCGCGCTGAACGGGGTGAGCTTCAGCGTCGACGACGGCGAACTGTTCGCCGTGATCGGCCCGAACGGCGCCGGCAAGACCTCCATCTTCAACGTGCTCTCGGGTGTCTACCGGCCGCAGCGAGGCTCGGTACGGTTCGGCGACCAGGATCTGCTCGGCCTGCGCCCGCACGCGATCGCGCGACTCGGGATCGCCCGGACCTTCCAGAACATCGAGCTGTTCTCGAACCTGACCGTGCTCGACAACCTGATGCTCGGCCGCCATCACCACCACCCGTACGGCGTACTGGCCGCGCTCGGCTGGCTCGGCAAGGCTCGCCGCAACGAGTACGCCAACCGCCGGGCGGTCGAGGAGATCGTCGACTTCCTCGAGCTCGCGCAGTGGCGGCGGATGCCGGTCGGCCTGCTCCCGTACGGCGTGCAGAAACGGGTCGAACTGGGCCGCGCGCTCGCCTCGGAGCCGAAGCTGCTGCTGCTCGACGAACCGGTCGCCGGGATGAACCTGGAGGAGACCGAGGACATGGCCCGGTTCATCCTCGACATCCGCGACGAGCTCGGCCTGCCGATGGTGATGGTCGAGCACGACATGGGCCTGGTGATGGACCTGGCCGACCGGATCATGGTCGTCGACTTCGGCCGCCCGATCCGGACCGGCAAGCCGCAGGAGGTGGCCACCGATCCCGATGTGGTGCGCGCCTACCTCGGCGAGGAACACCGGATCGTGGAGCGAGCATGACCGCACCGACCACCATCGCCACCCGGGTCCGTGACCGGGCTGTCGCGACGCCGAACGTGATCGCCCTGCGGGAGAAGGACTTCGGCCTGTGGCAGCAGGTCAGCTGGTCGCAGTACTGGTACACGGTCGAGCTGGTCGGCCACGCGTTGCTTGCCCTCGGCATCGAGCCGGGCGACCGGGTGGCGATCCACTCGGAGAACCGGCGGGAGTGGCTCTACACCGACGTCGGCGCGGTTTCGGTACGGGCCGTGACGGTCGGCCTCTACCCGACCAACCCGGTCTCCGAAGTGGCCTACCTGCTCCGGCATTCGGGCACCCGGGTGCTGATTGCGGAGGACCAGGAGCAGGTCGACAAGGCCCTGGCCGTCGCCGACGAACTGCCCGATCTCGAGCGCATCGTCTACGTCGAGCCGCGCGGGATCAGACACCGGTACGACGATCCGCGGCTCCTGGCCTGGCCCGACTTCCTTGCCCTGGGCAATGAGCATCGGGAGGCGCATCCGCAGGCGGTGCAGGAGCGGATGGCCGAAGCCAGCGCGGACGACGTGGCGACGCTGGTCTACACGTCGGGTACCACCGGGCCGCCCAAGGGCGTGATGCTGACGGTGGCCAACGTGGACTACGCCATCCGGGAGCTCGTCGAGCAGGGCGGCTTCACCTCGCCGCCGCCGTCCCCCAAGGACTGCGTGCTGTCGTATCTGCCGCTGTGTCACGTGGCCGAACGGGTCTTCAGCTGCTGGTTCGGCGCGGGCGCCGGAGTCACCGTCCACTTCGCGGAGTCGATCGAGACCGTCACGACCAATTTGTACGAGGTGCAGCCGACGGTCCTGTTCGGAGTACCGAGAATCTGGGAGAAGATCGCCGCCGGCGTTCAGATCCGGGTCGGGTCGGCGACCTGGCTGAAGCGGAAGGTCGGCGGCTACTGGTTGCGCCGGGCGGACTGGATCGGTGAGGTCCTCGCCGCCAACGGTGGCAAGCACACCGCGACGTCCCGGCTCGTCCACGCGGTCGGCTACGTGCTCTGCTACCGCGCGCTGATGGACCGCGCCGGTCTCCGCAAGGTCCGGTACGCCGCGTCGGGCGCCGCGCCGATCGCACCGGAAGTACTCCGGTTCTTCATGGGGCTCGGTCTTCCGATGCACGAGGTGTACGGGATGACCGAGAACTCGGCCGTCGCCACCGCCAACCGTCCCGGCCGGGTGAAGGTGGGCACGGTCGGGGAGGCGCACGAGGGAGTCGAGCTGCGGATCGACGAGAACACCGGCGAGATTCTCACCCGGCACGCCGGTACCTTCGCGGGGTACTGGCACGACCCGGAAGCGACCGCGCGGATGATCGATCCGGACGGCTGGCTGCACACCGGCGACGTGGGGGAGTGGATCGACGGCACACACCTGCGGATCACTGACCGGATGAAGGATCTGATCATCACCGCCGGTGGCAAGAACATCGCGCCGTCCGAGCTGGAGAACGCGCTGAAGGCCTCGCCGTACATCAAGGAGGCGGTGGTGATCGGCGACCGGCGCAAGTACCTGGCCGCGCTGATCGGGATCGAGCCGGAGACCGTTGGCCACTGGGCGCAGCTGCGCCGGCTGCCGTACTCGACGTACCACGACCTGTCCTCGAAGTCCGAGGTGATCGCGCTCGTGCAGGGCGTGGTCGACGAGGTGAACGAGCGGTTCTACACGGTCGAGCAGATCAAGCGGTTCCGGATGCTGCCGAAGCTGCTCGATCACGAGGACGGTGAGCTGACCGCGACCATGAAGGTCAAGCGCAGCGCCGTCTCCGACACTTTCGCCGAGCTGGTCGAGTCGATGTACGAAGGGGGCGTCCGGTGAACGACTTCCTCGCCACGGTGGTCCGCGGGTTGGGCAACGGCTCGATCTACGCCCTGCTGGCGTTGGGGTTCGTCATCATCTACAAGTCCATGCGGGTGATCAGCTTCGCCCAGCCCGCCTTCATGATGGCGGGCGGTGTCCTGGTCAGCCACCTGGTGCTGTCGATGAACTTCTTCCTGGCCGTGCTCGTCTCGCTGCTGCTGACCGCGCTGCTCGGGATGGGCGTGGAGCGGATCGCGCTGCGGCCGATGATCGGCAAGCCGGTCTTCGTGATTGCGATCATCACGCTGGGCGTCGACATCGTGATCCGGACGGTGGTGAACTCCTTCATCGGCCTGGACATCCGCCAGATGGGCGACCCTTGGGGCCTGAAGCAACTGAAACTGCTCGGGGTGACGATCGACCAGCGGCACCTCGCGACGCTGGTGACGACGCTTGTGGTGGTCGCGGCGTTGTTCGCCTTCTACCGCTGGTCGCGAACCGGTCTGGCGATGCGCGCGGCCTCTTCGGACCAGGAGGTCGCGCTGGCCCAGGGCGTCTCGGTCGGGCGGGTGTTCTCCCTGTCGTGGGCACTCGCGGCGATGCTCGCCGGACTCGCCGGGGTCTTCCTATCGACCGGGATCGGGCTGGAGCAGAACCTCTGGCTCACCGCCTTGAAGGCCTTGCCGGTGATCATCCTGGGCGGTCTGGACTCGCTGGGCGGCGCGGTGATCGCAGGGCTGACGATCGGCGTAGTGGAGGCGCTCGTGGGCAACTACGGCGGCAACCTCAGTCCGGTGTTCGGCGGCGACTTCTTCCTGGTCGTGCCCTACCTGCTGATGCTGCTGGTCCTGCTGGTCAAACCGTACGGACTGTTCGGGACCCGGGAGGTGGAGCGGATATGAGAGGTCGCCCCTTGCTCTACCTGTCGTACGGGCAGGACATGGCGCTGCTCAACACGCCGGCCAAACGGTGGTGGACGCTCGGCCTGGTATTGGTCGCAGTACTGCTGCCGTTCATGCTCGAGGACGATCTGCTCGTTGTACTGGCGACTGCGTTCGTCGCGGCGATCGGCGCGATCGGTCTCAACCTCGTCACCGGGTACGCCGGACAGGTGTCGCTCGGGCATGCGTTCTTTCTCGCGATCGGGGCGTACACCGCGGCGGCGTTGTCGGGCGACCCGGACAGTACCCGGCTGATCGGCTTCGGGATCACCTCGCTGCCGATCTGGTTGCTGGCCTCGGGCCTGGTCGCCGGGCTGGCCGGGCTGATCGTGGCTCCGCTGGCGGCTCGGTTGCGAGGGTTGTACCTGGCCGTGGTGACGCTCGGTCTGGTGTTCATCGGGGAGCACCTGTTCAAGCACTGGCGGGAGCTCACCGGGGGAGTGGGGGTTGGGCGGCCGGCGGCGGTACCGGAGTTGTTCGGGCTGCAGTTCGCGGTCGACGGCGCGATGTTCACCAAGGCGCAGAAGCTCTATCTGCTGATGTTTGTCCTGCTGGTGATCTTCGGCGTACTGGCGCGGAACCTGGTCCGGTCGCGGATCGGCCGGGCGCTTGCCGCCGTCCGCGATCGCGATCTGGCCGCCGAGGTGATCGGCGTCGACGTGACCCGGTACAAGATGCTCGCCTTCGCGGTGTCGTCGTTCTACGCCGGCGTCGCCGGAGCGCTGTTGTACGTGATGATCGGCTTCGTCGAGCCCGGCTCGTTCAACCTGGCGATGTCGGTGCAGTACATCGCGATGATCCTGGTCGGCGGCGTCGCCACCATCTCGGGATCGATCATGGGCGCGCTGTTCATCACGCTGTTGCCGCGGGTCACCCGCGAACTTCCGGCCGTGCTGCCGTTCATCAGCAGCAGTTCGACGGCCGGCGGCATCACGATCTTCCAGGTCGAGACGATTCTGTACGGCCTGTTGATCATCGGATTCCTGATCTTCGAACCACGAGGGTTGTTCGGGATCTGGATCCGTATCCGCACCTACTGGAAGTCATGGCCGTTCTCGCACTGACTCACCAGTCGGTGCCGGCAGCCCGAGGAGGAAGAGCGATGTACAGAAGTCGCAGGATGGTCGCGGTGGGCCTGGTGGCTGCCGTACTGGCCGTCGCAGGGTGCCGCAGCGACGCCCCGGAGACGCAGGAGGGCAGCGAAGGCGTCAAGTTCGACGTCGGCGTCACCAAGGAGCCGTGTCCGGCGGCGGTGGACAAGGCCAAGGGATGTATCTACCTCGGCTCGATCTCCGACCTGACCGAGGGCCCGTTCAAGGCGCTCGGCGTGCCGATCACCGAGAGCCAGAAGGCGTTCTGGAAGCGGGTCAACACCGCGGGCGGGATCGGCGGCTACGAGGTCGACGTTTCGAAGTACACGAAGGACAACAAGTACAACCCGCAGATCCACAACGAGGTGTACTCCGAGATCAAGCCGGACGTGCTCGGGCTGGCCCAGACGCTGGGGTCGCCGACCACGGCGGCCATTCTCGGTGACCTGAAGTCCAGCAACGTGATCGGCGTACCGGCGTCCTGGACTTCGGCTTGGGCGTTCGAGGACGTCATCCTGGAGTCGGGCACGAACTACTGCTTCGAGTCGATGAACTCGGTCGACTTCGGGGCCGAGACGCTGCAGGCCAAGAGCGTGGCCGCGGTGCACTTCCCGGGTGACTACGGTGACGACGCGGCGGCCGGTACGAAGGTCGCGGCCGAGGGCAACGGGATGAAGTTCACCGACATCCCGACCGCGCCCGGCCAGGAGAACCAGGGCGCGGCGATCCAGAAACTGGTCGCGGCCAAGCCCGATCTGGTCATCCTGAGCACTGGTCCGACCGAGGCGGCGACTATCGTCGGTGGAGCCGCTCAGGCGGGCTTCAAGGGACAGTTCATCGGCACCAGCCCGACCTGGAACCCGGCGCTGCTGAAGAGCCCGGCCGCTCCGGCGCTGACCGCGCTGTACCGCCAGTCGGGACCGTGGGCGCCGTACGGCACGGACACGGCGGGCCACAAGGCACTGGCCGAGTCGCTGGACCAGGCGATGTTCAAGGCTGCGCCCAACGACGGTTACACCGCCGGCTGGGTCTGGTCGTACCCACTGAAGGCGGCGCTGCAGAAGGCCGTCGACTCCAAGGACCTGACCCGGACCGGGCTGCTGGCAGCGGTGAAGTCGCTGGAGACCGTCGACTACGAGGGGATGCTGCCCGCGGAGGCCGGCCGGTTCAACGGTGATCCAGGTGAGCGGGTCTTCCGGCAGAGCATCATCTCCAAGGTCGACCCGACGGCGCCCACCGGAGTGAAGGTCGAAAAGACGTTCTTCACGGGCAAAACAGCGGAGAAGCACGAGTTCAGCAAGCCCTGTTACCAATAAGTAATTCGGTCCGCGGCGCGCGGTTCACCTTGTAGTCATCGGCCGTTCACCATACGTTCGCAGGTGATCGAAAGATACTTCCGCTCCAAGGAGGCCCGCGTGTCCGTGGAACCGCAGTCGAATCCCCTGTCCCGGCGGCAGTTCGTCGCCCGTGCGGCTGCAGCAGGCGTTGCCGTCAGTGTGGTTGGCTCCGTGGAAGCCCTCTACACGGCCGAGCCCGCGCTCGGTACGTCCGGCCCGAAGGTCGGCTACGGGCCGCTCATCCCTGACCCGGCCGGCCGGCTCGACCTGCCGCGTGGTTTCAGCTACAAGGTGGTCTCTCGTGAGGGCACCATCCTCAAGCCGGGCGCCCCGCCGGTACCGAGTCGCTTCGACGGCATGGGTACCTTCCCTGACCGTCATGGCGGCAACCGGCTGGTCCGCAACCACGAGTGCAGCCCCACCTCGACGATCAAGGTCGTCGCCCCGCCGGAGCGCACCTACGACCCGGGCGGCGCCGGTGGTACCAGCACGGTGGTCGTTGACCGGCACAACAATCCCACCAAGGAATACGTCAGCCTCGGTGGTACCGCGATCAACTGCTCCGGCGGCATCACGCCGTGGCGCACTTGGCTGACCTGCGAGGAGACCGAGCTCAAGGCGGGTACCAGCGGTTACACCAAGGACCACGGATTCATCTTCGAGGTCGACCCGTACGACGACCGCCGCAACAACAATCCCTTCCCGCTGAAGGAGATGGGGCGGTTCCAGCACGAGGCGGTCGCGATCGATCCCGCCACGGGCATCGTCTACGAGACCGAGGACGCCTTCGTCGCACCGCTCGGCGGCTTCTACCGGTTCCTGCCCAAGCGCCCGCGCGGTGGCTGGGGGAGCCTGCGGGCCGGCGGCGAACTCCAGGCGATGCGGGTTCCCGACCTGCCCGACCTGTCGGTGGTCCAGGAGCCCGGCACGACCTTCCGGGGCGTCGAGTGGGTGAAGGTCCCCGATCCGCTCGCAACCACCGAGTCAGTACGGTCGCAGGACTACGCCAAGCCGATCACCGGCGGCTACAAGCTCGAGGGCTGCTGGTGGGGCCAGCTGGACCGCTGCGTGTACTTCGTGTCGTCGTTCGCCCGGACGGAGCTCGGCCCGAAGGTCGACCACGACGGTCAGGTCTGGCGGTACGACCCGCGCAAGAAGACGCTGAAGCTGATGGTCATCTTCACCCGGCCGAAGCCCGGCTCGGACGACCCCGAGTTCGATGCCCCGGACAACATCACGATGTCGCCGTACGGCGGGCTGATGATGTGCGAGGACGGCCTCGGTGAGCAGCACATCCTCGGTACCACCGAGGACGGCGAGGTCTTCAAGTTCGCCCGCAACCGGGTCAACAACGGCACGCCGGAGGAGCCGGAGTACGGCGAGCTGGCCGGCGCGGGTTTCTCCGCCGACGGCCGCACGATGTTCTTCAACGTGTACACGCCCGGCATCACTTACGCCGTCACCGGGCCCTGGCGCCGCCGCCGCTGACCCACCTCACCGCTGACCCACCTCACCGCTGAGCCGCCTCAGCCGCGCCCAACCGCCCTGTGGCACGGATCGCCTGGCTGATGGTGCTTCCCTCGCGGGAACACCATCAGCGCGGTGGGGCTGCGGGTGTGTCCGGAGTATCGAAGGTCGGAAGGTCCGGGGTGGGTTTGGTGGCCATCGTGGCGGCGTTGTCTGCGGCTCCGGACAGGCGGGACATGATGCCGAGGATCCACGGTTCGGAGAAGCCGGCGACGAACGCGTAGATGATCCGGGCAGCCGATTGCTGGACCGGGTCGTCGCTGATCGAGCCGGGCAGCGTCAGTACGTGGGAGATCAGCAGGGCGTAGATGAACAGGCCGACGGCTCCACCGACGGCGGGCTGCACCCACCACCAGGTCTGGAAGACGCGGGCCTGGTGGATCCGTCGGCTGTCCCGCAGGCCGCGGGCTCCGCTGACGGCTCCGCCGATCGCTCCGCCCAGCGCGCAGAAGATGATCGTCGCGTCATCGTCGAGCGCGATCAGAGCCAGCGCCCAGACCGAGCCCACCAGCAGCATCAGCAGCAGCCCGGCGAAGCAGAGGTACCGCGTCCGCAACGCGACCCGCGCTCGTCCCCGAGAGCCGATCCGCTGGCTCTCGGTGTGATGACTGAGCAGCCAGACGCGCTTGTGCTGCGCGCTCAGTTCGTTCGCTTCTGCGGCGTCCGGTGCCTTGCGCGCGTACTCCTCGTCGATGGCATCGTCGGAGGCGTTCTCGATCCAGAGCGCCTCGAGTGAGTCCGCGAGGAGCCAGGCTTGCTCATCGGAAGGCCGTCGCGGTACTGCGAGCCAACTGTGCCCCCGCAGGACCGTGGCTAGACGGGCGGCCCGGATGCCGTCGGGATCGGGGTCGATACCGGCGAGGGCAACGACCCAATGAGCGGCGCGCTCCATGATCTTGCGGGTCTCGGGATGCACCTGAGAATCCCGGCCCCAGGGCTTCGGCGCAAGCAGTCCGACCAGCTTCTGGTACGCCCATTCCGCTGTGTTCGGAGCCGGCTCCTGATCCGTCATCCGCAGATCCTAGCGGGCTGGTTCGACGTACACCCAGGAACCGTTCTCGCGGACGAAACGGCTGTTCTCGTGCTGATCGCCGGGCACGCCGTCCACCACGTAGCTGGCGCGGAACTCGACCGTCCCGTCAGAGTGGAACGCGCTTCCGCCGGTGCTGTTGAGGATCTCGAGACCGGTCCACTCGATGTCGTCATCCAGGTGAAGCTCACGCGGTCGCGTCGCGGAGTACCAGGTCCTCAACAGATAAGGCACGTCACGCACTACGAAGGCCGAGTAGCGCGACCGCATGAGCTGCTCGGCAGTCATCGCCGAACTGCGTCCGTCGTGAAGGCTCCCGCAGCACTCGGCATACGCGGCGGGCAGACCGCAGGGACAGCTGGCGCGTTTGACCATCCCAGGATTGTGTCAGTCGTCCAGGCTGCCCATGATCAGGGCCGCTCTCGTTTCCTGGTGCCGGAGACGAGTAGGTACTGCGCGGCGGCGTAGGTCGACATCGCCAACACGCCACGCGCCGGGAAGTCGCGACCGGCTAGGCGCATCGCGATGAGAGCGTCCGAGACTAGGAAGAGAGCGCCGCCGAGACCGCTCCGGGGATTGTGCCATTTCGCGGCGACTGCTGTTGCCGTGAGCAACAATGCGTAGGCGGCCACCGGGACGCGTTGGGAGCCGAGATCGCGCCCCAGCAAGGCGATCAGAGCGGCCCAGAGTGCGCCGTACGCCGCTAGTACGCGCCAGGATCGCTCACCTGGCTTGGAGAGGAAGACGGCGAGGTAGCAGGCCTGCGCCGCCGCGAAGGCCGCGATGCCGGCCGTCTGCAGCTCGGTCTCCAGCAGGAGATCACCGGCCGCCGATGCGAGGAGAGCGGCCTGGATGAGCGGGGGCGTGTCCTGCGTCTGCGTCCACGACAACAGCAGAGGCATCAACGTCATTTTGCTTGCCTGCTTCAACAACTTCGCGTCAACAGCAACCGCCGCCACCTGCACAACACTCGCCACCCAATAAGCCCCCAACCACCGCCGCCCCGCCACTAACTGTCCCAGCCTCATACCCCCAACCCTCCCGCACCCCGGTGTCCAACGAGCAAACCTGCGGCAAGCAGTTTCCCCACGCGGCTCGTCCCTCGCCGCTCCCGCCCGCCCCTGGTCCGCCGCTCCTCCGTCGCGGCTCGCGGTCGGGTGCGGGTCGCGCTGTGCTGGCGTCCAGCTCAGTGCCAACGCCAACCGGCTCTGGACACCGCGGGGGGATCCGCGGTCACCCCATAGCTGCTCGTTCGCACCGCTCTAGCGCCCGCCGCTGGACAGCTCGAAGCGGCATCCAGGCCGATCGGCGACGCCCCGCGGCACCAGCAGCGGCAGCGCGGGCGGCATTGACCCCCGACGCCACCAGCGGCAGCCGTGGGCACCCGCACCGGCAACGCTCAGCGGTATCAGCAGCGGCAGTGCGCGAGCCGCCTTGGGGTCAGCGCGCGGACGGCGGAGCGACTGCGGCACTCGCACCGGCACCGAGGGTGGCTGCGCTCGCAGCACGCCGCACATCGGCAACGCCCGCCGTCTCAGTAGCGGCGACGGAGGAGTTGCGTCGGGATCAGACGGTGCCGGGAAACGCGAGTGGGGTGGCGCCCCAGGTGGTTT
>Ga0190275_10003155_pt1 | contig 11729 bp, 12 predicted proteins | sample Popmic550T_FD_133745 | JGI IMG/M metagenome (GOLD analysis project Ga0190275, IMG submission 133745) | Populus adjacent soil microbial communities from riparian zone of Yellowstone River, Montana, USA - 550 T | ecosystem: Environmental > Terrestrial > Soil > Riparian zone > Trees stand | place... | reverse complement strand
GCCCTGGGTGTGCGGAGTGGTCGACGCGCTGCCGAAGTAGCTGCCGCCGGGCCACAGGTACTTGCGGTCCTCGATGCCGGGCTGCGGCGTTCCATACGTGGCCGGTGCGATGGTGACCGGGGTGCCGGGGGCCCAGCGTCCGGACGGATCGAGGTCGATCACGCCTGACATCTCGTGCCCCGGTGTGAACGGCTCGTTCACCACGAACGCGCCGTTGCGGCCGTGGAAGTAGTAGTGCAGGTCCGAGCCGCAGATGCCGCCGTACAGCATGCGCACCCGCACCTCGCCTTCGCCCGGTTCGGGCACCGGGGCCTGCTCGATCGCGATGTTCTCAGCGCCGTGGATCTTGAGTGTCTTCATTGACGTGGTCCTTTCAGAATGCGGTCGTCAGGAGGGTTGGCCGGCGTCAAGGGCGGCCTTCGCCGCGTCCTGGACGCCGTGGGTGGTGATGATCTGGACGAAGTCGGCGACCCGCTCGGTGAACTCGCCGCGGGCGGCCAGCGCTTCCGGGAAGAAGCCGCCGCCGAGGATCGCCTCGACGTGGGAGCGAACGGAACCGGCTCCGGCTGTTGCAGCCGCGAGTCGCTCCTTGGCGGGCTCGATCATCGCACCCGCGATCGGGCCCGGGTTGAAGCCGGCCGGGGGTGCGACGCAGCTGATCCAGCCGGCCACCATCAGCGCCAGTTGCTGCGGCACGAGGCCCAGATCCAGCATGCGCAGCGCGGGGTCGGGCACCCGCTGCAGCAGCTTCAGCGAGCCGTCCGAGCCGACCCGTGCGGTGGCGTCACCCAGTGCGTGGTTGCTCCAGCGGTCGAACAGCTGGGCGATGTAGGCGTCGGCGTCGAAGCCGGTGGGCAGATCGATGCTGGGCAGGTACTCGTTGCGTAGCAGGTCGGTCACGCAGCCGGCCACGAAGTCCTGGCCGAAGCTGGACGGAATGGTCGGCTGACCGGCCAGGCCGCCGAGATAGGCGATCAGCGAATGGGATCCGTTCAGCAGCCTCAGCTTGACCAGCTCGTAGGCCTCGACCTCGTCGGAGAAGATCGCGCCGGCCTCCTCCCAGGCCGGACGACCGGCGGCGAAGCGGTCCTCGATCACCCACATGCTGAAGCGCTCCGCGGGGACGGGAACCGCGTCGCTGACCCCGAGCAGTTCGCTCACCCGGGCCCGGGTGGCGTCGGTGGTACCGGGCACGATCCGGTCCACCATCGCGTTCGGGAAGGCGACAGAGGCGTCGAACCAGTCGTGGAAGCCATCGGGGGTGGCGGTGGCCTGGAGGTACTGGCCGACCATGGCGTGCGCGTTGTGGCCGGCGGAGACCATGTTGTCGCAGGACAGGATGGTGATCGGACCGGCGTCGTCGTGGTAGCGCCGGATCAGCGCCGCACCAAGTTGGCCGATGCTGGTCTTCGGGTTGGCCGGGTCGGCCAGGTCGGCACTGATCAGGGGGCCGTCGACGTCCAGGTTGCCGGTCACCGGGTGCCGCGCATAGCCGTTCTCCGAGATCGTCAGGGTGACCACTCGGATCGCGGGGTCGGCGATCCGGGCGATCAGCTCCGCGGTCTGCTCGGCTGCCACAAGGGTCTCGCGATGGACGTCAAGAACGTCGACCCGCTCGCCCGCCGACGACAGTTCCAGGATGGAGTACAGGTGATCCTGGGCGGCCAGGGCATCGACCACCCTTCGGGAGCGGTTGGCGACGGCGACGATCCCCCAGTTCCCGCCCTTCGCGGCCATCGCCTGAGCGGTGTAGACCGCGGCGTGCGCGCGGTGGAAGTTGCCGATCCCCATGTGCAGCATGCCGGGCGCCGGGGGGGCGCTGGCGCCCAGCACGGAGGTGGGCAGGGTGGCTCGGGAGAGAGGTTGGGTCATCGTCGATCACCAATCTGTGAGGGTGCCGTCGCGGCGGCGCGCGATCGGCAGGTAGGCGGCTTCGTAGTCATCGGCGGAGTGCAGCTCGTCGTTGAGCTCGACCCCGAGACCGGGCTCGTCGCCCGGCTGCAGGTGACCCTCTGCCACGTGCCAGGCGTGCGGGAAAGCCTGATGCACCCTCTCCGGGTAGCCCATGTACTCCTGGATGGCGAAGTTGTGGGTGGCCACGCCCAGGTGGATGCTGGCGGCGAGCGAGATCGGCGAGACGTCGGACGGCCCGTGCGGCGCGGCCTGCACGCCGTGCACCTCGGCCAGCGCGAAGATCTTGCGGATGTGGCTGATTCCGCCGGCGTGCACCACCGCGGCGCGGATGTAGTCGATCAGCCGGTTCTGGATCAGGTACTGGCAGTCCCAGATCGTGTTGAACACCTCGCCGATGGCCAGCGGGGTGGTGGTGTGCTGGCGCACCAGGCGCAGTGCGTCCTGGTCCTCGGCCGGGGTGACGTCCTCCAACCAGAACATGCCGACCGGCTCCAGCGCCTTGCCCAGCCGGGCGGCCTGGATCGGCGTGAGCCGGTGGTGGGCGTCGTGCAGCAGTCCGACGCCCTCCCCCACATGCTCCCGGACGCCGGCGATCACACCCGGCATGTGCCGCAGATACGCCTCGGCGTCGAAGATCTCCTCGGCCGGAGCGGCGGCGCGTCCGGCAGGTTCGTAGACGGTTTCCCGCGACACGCCGTACACGACTTCCAGGCCGGGAACGCCCGACTGCACCCGGATGTTGGTGAAACCGGCGTCGAGGTGGGCGTCCACCTGGTCGAGCAGCGCGGGCAGGTCCCAGCCGAAGGCGTGCCGGTAGGTGGCCAGCCGGTCGCGCACCCGTCCGCCGAACAACGCGTACAGCGGCTGGCCGGTGCGCTTGCCGAGAATGTCCCACAGGGCGAGGTCGACCGCACCGATCGCCGCCATGCCGATCGGACCCCGGCGCCAGTACACGCCCCGGTAGAGGTACTGCCAGGTGTCCTCGATGCGTCCCGGATCGCGTCCGATCAGCAGCGGTCCGACGTGGTCGCGCAGGTAGGCGGCAACCGACAGCTCACGTCCGTTCACGGTGGCGTCACCCAGGCCGACGATGCCGTCGCGGGTGGTCAGCCGAAGGGTGACATAGTTGCGCGAGGGGCTGGAGACCAATACCTCGACCTTCTCGATGACGTCGGCCACGCGTCTACCGATCCACCCGGGCGCTGCCGCCGCCGGCCAGCTTGAGCACTTCGGCCTTGGTGGCCATGGTGGTGTCGCCCGGAGTGGTCATGGCCAGGGCACCGTGTGCGGCTCCGTACTCGACCGCGGTCTGCAGGTCTTCGCCGCTGATCAGGCCGTAGGCGATGCCGGACGCGAACGAGTCTCCGCCGCCGACCCGGTCCAGGATCTCCAGGTGCTTGCGATCGGCGGCCTGAACCAGTCCCGACGTCGGCGACCAGGCCAGTGCGCTCCAGTCGTTGTCGGAGGCGCTGTGCACCGCACGCAGGGTGGTGGCGATCACCTGAAAGTTCGGGTACTCCGCTGCGACCTGCTCGATCATGCGGGAGAAACCCTCGATCGGCAGCGCGGTCAGGTGCTCGTCGACGCCTTCGATCTCGAACCCGAGTGCGGCGGTGAAGTCCTCCTCGTTACCGATCATCACGTCGACGTAGCGGGCGAGTTCGCCGTTCACCTCCTGGGCGCGGGCCTGGCCGCCGATGCTCTTCCACAGGCTGGGCCGGTAGTTCAGGTCATAGGAAACGATGGTGCCGTGCTTCTTGGCGGCCTTCAGAGCGGCCAGGGTGGTCGCCGCGCTCTGTTCGCTCAGGGCGGCGAAGATGCCGCCGGTGTGCAGCCAGCGCACACCGAGGTCACCGAAGATGTGGTCGAAGTCGACCTCGTCGGGGGTGAGCTGGGAGACGGCGGTGTTGCCGCGGTCGGAGACGCCCTTCGCTCCGCGCACGCCGTAGCCGCGCTCGGTGAAGTTCAGGCCGTTGCGGACGGTTCGGCCCACCCCGTCCGAGGGTGCCCAGTGGATCAGCGAGGCGTCCACCCCGCCGGCCAGGATCATGCTCTCAATCAGGTGCCCGACCTCGTCGTCGACCAGTGCGGTGACCACGCCCGCCCGCTGCCCGAACACCCGGCTGAGGCCGCGGACCACGTTGTACTCGCCGCCGCCCTCCCATGCGGTGAAGTTGCGGGCGGTGCGGATCCGGAACTCACCCGGGTCGAGCCGCAGCATGACCTCGCCGAGGGCGAGGGCGTCGTAGCGGCACTCGTCGGCCGGCCGCAGGGTCAACTGGTTGGTCATCTGTCCGTCCTTTTCGCTCAGAGGGCGGCCGCGGCGGCGACGGCCTCGGCGCAGAGTTGTTCGATGGTGGCGAAATCGCCGGCGTCGACGACGTCAGCGGGCACCATCCAGGAGCCGCCCACAGCGGGCACATTGGGCAGCGAGAGGTAGTCGCCCAGATTGGACGCGGAAACACCGCCGGTGGGCACGAAACGTGCCTGGCCGAACACCGACGCGAACGCCTTGAGCGTGCCGGCTCCCCCGTAGTTCGACGCGGGGAAGAACTTCAGCGTGGTCAGGCCGGCCGCCAGCGCCGCCATCACCTCGCTCGGGGTGACCGTGCCTGGGACGATCGGGACGCCGCGCTCGCTTGCCCGCGCGACCGTCGCCGCGCTGTAACCGGGGCTGACCAGGAACCGGGCACCGGCGTCCACCGCCAGGTCCACCTGGTCCGGGGTCAGCACGGTGCCGGCCCCGACCAGGAGCCCCTTCTGCTTGGCCATCGTTTCGATCGCCTCGGGTGCCGCGGGGGTACGCAGGGTGACCTCGGCCACGGGAAGCTTTCCGGCGACCAGCGCTTGGGCGAGCCCCGCCGCCCTATCGGCGTCGCGCACGACAACCACGGGCACGATGCGTGAGGCGAGGATCTCTTCAGTGAGTTCAGACATGAGAGCTCGTTTCATTCATTGAAACACTTGGTTCGTTGTTTGAAATATTTTGGCATACGCACTGCCCTGGGCGCAACCTCAGATTTCTCTACGTGATACCACTGTTGCGTACATTGAAACGGCCGGGCATCATCGAGCACATGTCCGATGCCCCTCGCGTGGAGTCGATTGATCGCGCCCTCAACCTGTTGACCGCTCTCGCCGAGGCAGGGCCGGCCGGGTCGTCGTTGACGGAGCTTGCCTCAGGCACCGGGGTGAACAAGTCGACCGCGTATCGGGCACTCTCGACAATGCGGGCACACGGCTTCGTCAACCAGTCCGAGTCCAACGGCGACTATCACCTGGGTGCGGCGGCGATGACGCTCGGCGAACGGTTCCGGACGCCGCAGAGCCTCGCCCAGTCCCTGCATCCTGCGCTGGTGACCCTTTCCCGGGAGGCGGACGAACTGGTCCACCTCGGGGTCCTGATCGCAGACCAGGTGCTCTACATCGACAAGGTGGAGCCCGACCGGGCGATCCGGGTCTGGTCGGAGGTGGGCCGGCGGACGTCCGCCGCGACCTCGGCGATGGGACGGGCACTGCTGGCCGCCCGCGACGTCGCCGACGATCAGCTCGCGGCCTATCTACATCGCTGCTCGCTGACCGAGGAGCAGCTGGTGGATGCGATCACCACCGCCCGCCGGCGCGGCTACTCCACCGAGATCGAGGAGAACGAGCCAGGGGTTGCCTGCCTGGGCGTGGCGTTGATGCAGGGAAGCACCGCGGTGGCCGCCCTCTCGATCACCATGCAGGCCGAGCGACTGACATCCGGGCGACAGCAGGAGCTCGCCGACCTGGTCCGACGCGTCCTGCCCCCCTTGCTCCCAGACGGGTTGTCGCTGCTGAACGGCCGCTGAGCCGGGTCAGCGCCGGTTGCGCAGCTTCACGATCAGGGCGTCCCGGTGGACCACCTCGCGGTCGAACTCCGGACCGCGCTCCTGCACCAACTGGTGGGTGCTCTTGCCGAGCAGGGGCGGCAGGTCCGACGCGTCGTAGTTCACGATGCCACGCGCGATCACCGCGCCCGACGGATCCAGCAACCGCACCGGTTCGCCGGCCAGGAATTCGCCGTTCACCCCGGTGATGCCTGCGGGTAGCAGCGACGCCTTCCGTTCCAGTACGGCGTGCACGGCGCCAGCGTCCAGCAGCAGGTCGCCCTTGGCCTGGGAGGCATAGGCCAGCCACATCAGCCGCCGGGCGCGTTTCTTGCCCGTGGGCTCGAACAGCGTGCCCACGTCGGCACCGGTGATCGCGGCCCGGTGGTCGTCGAAGGACGCCAGCACCACCGGGATCCCTCCGGCGGTGGCGATCCGCGCGGCCTGCAGTTTCGTGGTCATACCGCCCGTGCCCACCCTGGAGCCGATCCGGGACGTGTCGACGTCGAGGTCGTCCAGGTCGGCGACCTCGGTGAGCCTCACCGCTCGCGGATCGGACGGGTGCCTGGTGTAGAGCGCGTCCACGTCCGAGAGCAGGATCAGAGCGTCCGCCCCGACCAGGTGGGCAACCAGAGCGGCCAGCCGGTCATTGTCGCCGAACCGGATCTCGTGGGTGGCCACGGTGTCGTTCTCGTTGACCACCGGTACAGCACCGAGCTGCAGCAGCCGGGTGAACGTGCGCAGCGCATTGCGGTAGTTGGCCTGCCTGGTCAGGTCGTCAACGGTGAGCAGCACCTGTCCGACGATCAGGTCGTGGGCCGCGAACAGCGCACCGTAGCGCTCCATCAGCAGCCCCTGGCCGACCGAGGCGGCGGCCTGCTGGCTGGCCAGGTCACGCGGACGGTGCTTCATCCCAAGGGCCGGCATACCGGCCGCCACCGCCCCGGAGGACACCAGCACCAACTCGCGGCCGGCCCTGCGCAGCTCGGCCACGCACGCGACCAGGTTTTGCATGCGCGGCGAGTTCAGCCCGTGCCGTCCGGTCAACGACGACGAGCCGATCTTGATCACGATCCGCTGGGCAGCGGCGATCTGGGAACGATCAGACATCGTCATCGGGTTCGCGGCCCTCGTCGCCTTCGGCGTCGGAGGCCGGGTAGCCCTGCTGGGCCATCCGGGTCAGCTGTTCAGCCTCCTTGGCGGCGTGGTATTCCGCGTCCAGCCGTCGGCGACGCTTGACCGACTCGCGGTCATCGAACAGCCGCTGGTCCTCACCCCGCCGGGACAACAGCTCCGCGCCGATGTCGACCTGGGGTGCGAAGTCGAACACAACGGGGTGCTCTCCGGAGCCGATCGCCACCGCGTCGCCCGCCCGGGCACCAAGGGCCAGCAACTGCTGCTCAATGCCGAGCCGGGCGAACCGGTCGGCCAGGTAGCCGACCGCCTCGCCGTTGCCGAAGTCGGTTTGCCGCACCCAGCGTTCGGGCTTGTCGCCGCGCACCCGCCAGACGAAGCCGCCCTCGCCGTCGCCCTGTTTGCGGATGCTGAACTCGGGGCCGCCGGCCACCGGCGCCGGCCGGATCACGATGCGTTTCGGTTCCGGCTTTGGAGCATCGGCACGACGTTGCGCCACCAGGTTGGCCATCGCGAAGGTGAGGGACCGCAGGCCTTCGCCGGTCTTGGTCGAGATCGCGAACACCGGCAACCCTCGCCCCTTGAGGTCGTCGGTGACCAGGACGGCCAGTTCGGCGGCGTCCGGGACGTCGACCTTGTTCAGCGCGATCATCCGTGGACGGTCCTCAAGGCCCCCATGGGCGGCGAGTTCGGCCTCGATCACGTCCAGGTCGGTGAGCGGATCCCGCCCGGGCTCGTAGGTGGCGCAGTCGATCACGTGAACGATCGCCTGGCAGCGTTCGATGTGCCGAAGGAAGTCGTGACCGAGGCCGCGTCCTTCGGAGGCGCCCTCGATCAGGCCCGGGACGTCGGCCACGGTGAACGTGACCTCACCGGCAACGACGACCCCAAGGTTCGGGACCAGCGTGGTGAACGGGTAGTCGGCGATCTTCGGACGAGCCCGGCTGATCGCCGCAATCAGTGACGACTTGCCGGCGCTCGGGAACCCCACCAGGCCGACGTCGGCCAGCACCTTCAACTCAAGGGTGATCCGTCGGCTCTCGCCCTCCTCGCCGAGCAGCGCGAAGCCGGGAGCCTTGCGGGTGGCGGACGCCAGTGCGGCGTTGCCCAGGCCGCCGCGCCCACCGGCAGCGACCACGACCTCGGCGTCAGCCCCGATCAGGTCGGCCAGGGTCTCGCCGGTGTCCGCGTCGGAGACCACCGTGCCGTCCGGTACGGCGAGGATCACGTCGTCACCGTTGCCGCCGTTGGCGTGGTCACCCTTGCCGGGCTGACCATTCGCCGCCCGGCGCTGGGACTGCCGGTGGTACTCGACCAGCGTCGTGAGACCCGGGTCGACCCGAAGGATCACGGAGCCGCCGTTGCCACCATTGCCGCCGTCGGGGCCACCGAGCGGCTTGAACTTCTCCCGGTGGATGGACGCGCACCCGTGCCCGCCGTTGCCGCCGGCGACGGTAAGGGTCGCGGCGTCGACGAACGAGGGAATTGCCATCGGGTTGCTCCGGATCGACTGGACTGTGCGCGGTGCGCCGTCCATCGTCCCACAACGGGCAAACCCGCCCGCATGTTCGACCTCAGGCGGGATCCTCAGGCGGCGCCCACTTCACGTGATCAGGTTCGGCCGGGCCGTCAGAACGCGGCTGAGCCGATTCGACCGGCTCCTCGGCTGGCCGCTCCCATCCGGTCGGGCCCTCCGGAGGCGGCTCGTCGAGGGCGCCGGGCAGCGGCAGATCGGCCACCGGCGGAACCGGCTCGGCCAAGCCGGCCGACCCCGCCGCACCGGCCTGCTGCTCCGGCCGATGAACGGATGTCGCCTGTTGGCCAACAACGGCGGCAGTTGCCTCACGGTTGCGGGCGTTGCGCACCAGCAGGCCGACGGCCAGGCCGCCCAGCGCGAACGCTGCCGCCGGGAGCAGCAGGAACAGTGGCGGGCCCGGGTGGTCGAGGGCGACGGCACGCAGCGCCGGCGATGAGGTCAGCCGAGGCACTCCGGTGACCTCAACGGTGTTACCCGACACGGTGGCGTTGCTGTCAACCACCTGCCCCGGGAACTCGACGACCACGTCGACCAGGTCCACCCCGATATCGTCCACCGGGCCCTCCCCGTCGACGAGTCCCAGTGGGTTGAACGTCACGTCGATGTGCTCGCCGGAATGTGCGATCGCCACGTTCCACCGCCGCAGCCGCTCCTTGGGAATCGTGCCGCGGATCACGCAGACTCGGGCGCCACGGCGTCCACGCTGCTCGGAGGTCTGCACGGCGTCCGCCAGCCCGGACCAGTCGCACACGTCGCCGCGGTCGAGGGCGACCCGCAGGTCAAGGTCGACCATGTCGTCGGAGCGGACCTTGACCGTGCCTGTCACGTCGCAGCCGGTGAGTAACACCGCCGCAACCAGACCGATCACGATCGTCAGCAGGCGCCTGAGCCGATGCCGCATCCGTCTTTGCTACCACACCGGGCAAGACCCCGGATCGGCCCACGGTCGCAGCTGACGCCCGGCTCACCCTTCGGGCGCCCAGATCGACGGGTTCTGGCTGGAGCGCGGTCCAGCTCCGGGACCCTCGTGGTCCTCGTCCGGGCGTGCCCACACCGAGGGGTCCTGTGACTCCGGATCGGGCAGCGACTGCAACCCGGCGGACGCCTCGACCGGCGGGTCCGCCGCCGCGAACTCCGGTTCCTGCGAGGCCTGCAGGTCGTCGTCAGGCGGCACCCCGGCACCTCCGGCGTTGCGCCGGCGAACCGCGCTCAACGCGACGATCGTTGCCGCAGCGCCGAGCAGGACCCCGGCGGACAGCCACCACACCCACAGCGCCGGCCCTGGATGATTCAGCGCCACCACTCGCAGCCCACCCGGTAGCTCGAGCAGGTGCGGATCGGTGACCCGCAACTCGTTGCCGGCCACCGTTCCGCTGTTGGTCTCGACCACCGCACCAGGCATCACAACGGTCACGTCAAGCTGGTCCACTTCGTTGTCGACGTCGCTGCCATTGCCGGTGCCGGAGAACGGCACCTGGAACGGGTTGAACACTGCCACCAGGTACTCGCCGCCGGTGGCGAGGCTCATCATCGTCCAGCCCAGGTGCGCAGGGTCGACCACACCGATGTAACGGCAGGACGTGATCACCCCGCCCGGTTCCCGGCCGGGGCTGGTGGACAAGCCGACCAGGTCGGAATTGCAATACGGACTGCGCTCCCCGCTGACGGTGATGTCGACATCGACCGCACTGACCTCACGCACTACGACGCGTCCCTCCACCCGGCATCCGGTCAGGGTGAGCAGAGCCAGCGCAGCCACAACGAGGGCTCGCCAGCGACGTGTCATTGGCGAAGGGTAGTCCCGCCGGCGCACCGACGGCTACGCATGGGCACCCGAGCCGTCGTCGCGCGTCATCCGTCCAGGATGCAGAAAGGCGGTCCCAAAACCGGGACCGCCCTTCGCTGATGCTGTGCCGGACTACTCGGCCAGGGCCACGTTCACCACGCGACGACCCCGGCGGGTGCCGAACTCGACGACACCGGCGCGCAGAGCGAACAGCGTGTCGTCGCCGCCGCGACCCACGCCCTCACCGGGGTGAAAGTGGGTGCCGCGCTGCCGGACCAGGATTTCACCGGCGTTGACCTGCTGACCGCCGAAACGCTTCACGCCAAGCCGCTGGGCGTTGGAGTCGCGACCGTTGCGGGAACTGGATGCGCCCTTCTTGTGTGCCATCTCGTGCTACCTCAGCCTTCGATTCCGGTGACCTTGACCTGGGTGTACTTCTGCCGGTGGCCCTGACGCTTCTTGTACCCGGTCTTGTTCTTGTACTTCAGGATGTGGATCTTCTCGCCCTTGGTCTGCCCCAGCACCTCGGCACTGACCGTGACATTGGCGAGTTCCTTCGCCTCGGCCGTGACGGAGTCACCGTCGACCACCAGCAGCGGAGTCAGCGCGACGCTGTCACCCACCTGCGCGTCGACCTTGTCGATTTCCAGCACATCGCCGACGGCTACCTTGTGCTGGCGGCCGCCACTACGCACGATCGCGTACACGCCTGACCCACTCTCTTCGATCTCGATGAATGCAATGCCCCAACGGACGGGCGATCCGGGTCGAACCGGATCAGCCGACAGGCCCATGGGCACCGAGGATCAAGAATACGTGCCAGGCCGGAACAGGGTCAAACCGGCGAACTGAGTCAGGCGGTCGGCGCGTCCACGATGTCGGCCCCGGCAGCGGCCCGCTGCACAGCGGCGCAGCCTTCTCTGGCGCCTGCCATCGACGCATACGACTGCCCGGTGGCAACGATTTCACCGTTGCTGGCCTTGAGCCGGAACTCGAACTTCCCTCCGGAATTCTTGTAGACCTCGAACTTGCCTGCCATCGGATGCTCCTTATGCGAGGGGGTCGGACGTTATCGTCCGTAGTCATCCTAAGACTCATGGTTCGGCACGCACCAGAGGGGCATTTCTGTACCCAGGAAATGCATCTGCGAAACAACCGCCAGATGAACGAAATGCGTACGGCAGGATGGCGCCGTGAACGACATGGTCCAGATAATGCGGCCGGACGGGAACCTGCCAATACTGCGCTGGCTTCCCGCGGCTGGGCGCGGTCCGGGTGTGCTGGTGCTGCACGAGATCTTTGGCATCAGCCCCTACATCAAGGCCCGCTGCACCGACCTCGCCAAGGCGGGCTACGTCGTCTATGCGCCGGAGTTGTACCACCGGCTGGGAAAAATGATCTTCGACGAGAACAGCCCGGCATATGTCCAGGAAGGCGTGGGAGCGTCGCAGCGCCTTGATTGGGAACAGACCTGCGCGGATGCGTCGGCGGCGCTGGATGCGCTTCG
>Ga0190275_10003154_pt1 | contig 11732 bp, 9 predicted proteins | sample Popmic550T_FD_133745 | JGI IMG/M metagenome (GOLD analysis project Ga0190275, IMG submission 133745) | Populus adjacent soil microbial communities from riparian zone of Yellowstone River, Montana, USA - 550 T | ecosystem: Environmental > Terrestrial > Soil > Riparian zone > Trees stand | place... | reverse complement strand
GGAATGGTCGACGCGTCAGGCGAAGCTCGGGACGAACAGCGTCGTCAGCACGACGGCGACGAGGAGGAGGACGGCGGCGATGCCGAGCTCCCAGTCGGAGATGGTGGTCGCGTGGCTCGGTTCGCGACGGAGCATTGTGATGCTCTCCAGTGAGGTTCGTACGGGTCACGCTACCCTCCGACCGTGATGCGCGGAACAAGCATGCGTCGCGCCGTGCCCTACGTCATTCCGCCGATCGTATGGTCCGCCCCTCCGATTGGCTTCGACATCGCCCCAGCCAAACGTCGTGAGGCGTCATCGCATACCATTGCATCCAACAGGATACGAAACGCCAGTACCCACAAAACGAGAGTGCACTGGATGGCCAAATCGCATCTGCAGACGACCGCTCCACCGCTTGGTCGCGGCACGAGCCTTGGCGACATTAGGGTAGTTGAGATTGGTCCGAGGGCGGCGGGATCCATCCTCGGCATGCTGATGGCCGACCAGGGCGCCACGGTTCACAAGGTCATATCGCGCGTCATCAGTGCGCCAGACGGGCATGCTGAGATCGTCTGGAACCGACGGAAGTCCGTGTTGGTGGCCGACGACACGCGCCTCGAACAGTTGATCCGCGCGGCTGATGTCGTGATCGATTGCAGCGTGCCGGGCTCGCGGCGACTCGACTTCGCGCAAGCGCGCGCGCTTCGCACGGACATCGTGCATTGCTCGTTCCCCGCCCGCAGCGACGGGACCGACTGGCCGGTGGTGGATGTTGACCCACTGGTCGGAGCTCTGACGGCGGTTCATCGGGCGTCCGAGACGAATGAGGATGTGCGCTACAACCCACTCTATCTTTCGAGCACGATGGCGGCCGTCTGGTCAGCATCGGCGGTCGTGGCGGCGCTCATCGAGCGCGACCGGACAGGTGCCGCGCAGGAACTCGTGATATCGCTCGAAGAAGCGATGCTCCTCGCCTGGGGTCGCCATCTGGTGACCATGGGGCGGTCCCTCGATGCAGGGGTGCGCCTGCCGCTCATCGCGCAGTACGAGTGTGCGGACGGGCGCTGGGTCCAACTCCATGGAAACTATGAAGCCAAGTGGTCGCGCATCATCCTCGAGGCCACCGGCCACCCCGAGCTCGTGGCCGAGGCGGAGCAGTTGGTTCGTGAGGGCCGGCCGACCGACGAGAGCAATCGCCTCTGGCGCGATCGTTTCGCGAGTTTCATGCGCCTGCGACCAGCCGAGGAATGGGAAGAAATCATCAATGCCGCAGGCGGAGCCTGTGCGGTCTGTCGTCCCATCGAGGAATGGCTCGCCCTCGAGCATCCACCGGCCGCGGGATTGATCGCGGAGGTCACAAACGGCTCCCGGTCCACGATACAGCCGGGTTTGGCCGTGGACCTCGCCGCTCACTCACCCGGCCCCGCCCAACCGTCGAGCAGACGAGCCAACCCGGCGCTCGGCTCGGCAAGCGGCGAGCAAGGGCCCTTGTCTGGCGTGAAGGTGCTCGACTTGTCGATCCTGATTGCTGGCCCAGCGGGTGGCCGCGCTCTGGCTGAACTGGGTGCGGACGTCATCAAAATCGACGATCCTCATCGGATCCCAAGCGAGGCGAGCTGGGAGGATCTCACGCGCGGCAAACGCAGCATCCTGCTCGACCTGAAGAGGGAAGAGGGACGGCGCATCTTCTGGGAACTCGCCGAGTCGGCAGACGTTGTGCTCACGAATCAGCGTCCCGGCCGCCTCGAGGCCCTGGGTTTGGGATTCGATGCGGTCGCACGTCGCTGCCCGGCCATCATCTACCAGTCCATGAACACGTACGGATACGACGGTCCATGGAGTGACCGGGCGGGCTGGGAGCAATTGATCCAGGCATCCTGCGGGATCCAGGTACGGCGCGGTGGGCGAGATGGGAAGCCGGCGGTGATCACTCCGTGGGTCTCCGACTACGGAGCCGGCATGCTGGCAGCCTTCGCGATCACCCTCGCACTTCGAGAGCGACGCCGAACGGGTTCCGCGTACCACGGGCGGACGAGCCTCGCGCAATCGGCCACGCTCATGCAGCTGCGATATGCGTTCGGCGCGGCTGGGCAACGGCCACCGGAGATCGAGGGGCCCGGTGCCCGAGGCGAGTCGGCCGTCTGCGGTTTGTACGAGGCGTCCGACGGTTGGGTGCTCATCGACATGCGCGATTGGCCGTCACGTCCGCCGCTTCCCGAGCTACGGGCGATCTTCGAGGACGAACGCTTCGCAACTGACAGCTCCCGAGTCCGCAACGATGACGCGCTGCGCGACGCAATGGCGGTCGCGGTTCGCGACTATGGTGCGAGCTCCTTGATCGCCCTACTTGGCGGACACGGGGTCCCAGCAGTCCGGCTGGCGACGGTCAGAGAGATCGGCGCCGCCCTCGGCCTCCACGAGAGTGAGGCGGCCTCGCCATATGCCCGGGACAACCATCCCCTTCGCGAGTGGGTCGGCTTCCTTATGTCACGCCTGGGTTGGGACGCGGCGCCAGCCCGCGCTCGGCGGCGGGCACCGACGCCGGGCGAGCATTCGGTTGAGATTGTCCGAGCGTTGGGCCGCGCCGATTCAGCTGTGGGACTGCTGCTCGCCGATGAAGTCATCACCGACCAAATTCGGCCGCCCCGCCCTTGAGGCCGGAATCGCCCTAAGGAGCGGTCTCATTCCTCCGAGCGTAATGGTCCTCCGCCTCCTGCAGGGCGAACCTTCCGGCTTCCCGATACGTGAGCATTCCGCCGATCATGATGCAGAGCGAAACGATCTCAGCGACCTCCGCCGGCGTGGCTCCGGCGTCGATCGCCTTCCGAGCGTGGCCGACCGGTGGTGGGTTCGTCTTGCAGCGTCCGATCTCGATGGCGAGAATCGCCAGCTCCTTGTGCTTTTCTGAGAGCGCTGCCCCCTCGCCCGTGTTAAATGCCGCCTGCCTAAGCGTCATGTAGCCGTGAACCACTTCGGGCCGATACCGTGCCAGTAACTCGTAGTGGTCGACGTTCTCGTAGTAGCCGCGCGCGTAGGACCATGCCTCGTCCATGGCTTCCTTCGAAATCGAGGATGACCGATCGTCGTTGGTCAACGTAGCGAATCTCCTTCTGCCGTTCGGCCCGATCTATATAGCCGTGCCCGCGCACCCATTGCTCAGTGGACGAACGGTCGGTTCGTCCGTACCGTAGTTTCGTATGCACTCGTATACTGCCACGTGTGAGGGACGAGGCACCGGAACCGGCGACGTGGACCACACTGCATTCGCAGGCGGAGTGGGCTACTAGGGAATCGAGTGGCTGGGGTGCCCGGATCGGCATGGGCGCGAAGCCTGCGCTTCTCGTCATCGACGTGGTCAGGAAGTTCACCGGGGTGAAGGGCGAAAGCCTTGCCACCTCGATCGCGACCTACCGTCAATCCTGCGGACCCGCGGCATGGCAGTCGATCCCCTGGATCGTTCGCCTGCTGGAAGCGGCACGTGAGCGGGGCATCCCTGTGATCTTCACCCGCGGTGCGGAGGTCCGACGCGATCTGCGCACCGAGGGACCGTGGCGGAAGAGTGCCCGCGCGGCCGACGACGCGAGCGGACAGCGCGCCAGCGGGAACGAGTTTCTACCGGAGATCCGGCCGCGTGCCGATGAAATGGTCCTCGAAAAGACGAAGTCGAGCGCCTTCTTTGGCACGCCATTGATGAGCCAGCTCCACCTCCTCGGCGTCGATCATCTGATCGTTGCCGGAACGACCACCAGCGGCTGCGTGCGGGCGACGGTAACCGACGCCTTCTCCTACAACCTGGGCGTCAGTGTCGTTGCGGAGTGCGTCTTTGACCGATTTCCGACCAGCCACAGCGCAAGCCTCTTCGATATGGACGCAAAGTTCGCCGATGTCGTCTCATTCGACGAACTGATCCTCGCGCTGGGTCATAACGATGCTTGACGGCGTCGGGGAAGCATTCGGCCATTTCGTCACCGTTGAGGCGATGGTGATGCTCGTCCTCGGCCTGTCGCTCGGCACGGCCGCTGCGATCCTTCCAGGCATCACGGGCGGCACGATCATGGTCCTCGCACTGCCACTCCTCTTCACGGTCGACATGTACACGGCGTTCATCTTCATCGCCGCCGTTGACGGCGCCGGTGGTTTCGCCGGGTCGATGACCTCCATCCTCCTCAACGTGCCGGGCGACAACGCGAACGCCCCGACGTGCCTCGACGGTCATCCACTGGCAAAGCAGGGAAAGGCCGGCCTCGCGATAGGCGCGTCGGCGGCGGCGTCAGCCATCGGCGTGGTGTTCGGCATCATCGTCGTCATCATCGGGCTTCCCATCATGGGCGGTGTGATTCTCGCGTTCGGGCCACCCGAGTTCTTCGCGCTCGCAGTCGCGGGTGTTGCCATGATCGGCGCGATCTCGACCAGGTCACCAGCTCGAGGATTGATCGCCGGCATGCTGGGGATGCTCTTCGGGCTCATCGGAGACAACCCGATCGTCGGCGGGACAAGGTTCACATTCGGGTCGCTCGACCTGTTCGATGGCGTTGGCATCGTTCCAGTCCTCCTCGGCCTCTTTCTGATCCCCGAGCTCTACGAGCTCATGACCACGAATGAAACGATCAGCCGCGCGCCAATGATGGTGCGCGGCCGCGTGGAAGGCGTCCTCGAGGTCGTTCGCCGACCCTGGCTCACGCTCAGAAGCTGCCTGATCGGCGCCATTACCGGACTCCTCCCGGGGGTCGGCCAAGTCCTGGCGTCATGGCTCTCGTATTCCTTCGCGGTCCGCACCTCGCGCCACCCGGAAACCTTCGGCAAGGGGAACATCGAGGGCGTGATCGCGCCGGAAGCAACCATCGATGCGAAGGAGGCAACCTCGGTGCTGCCGCTCTTCATCTTCGGCCTTCCATCGGGGGTCACGATGGTCATCTATCTTTCGCTGTTCAACGTCTTCGGGATCGTCCCCGGCCAGCAATTGCTCGAAAACGAAATGCCGCTGATCTGGGTCATCGTGATCACGCTCGGCATCGTCAGCCTCGCCACGTCCGCGTTGGGATTCGCGTTTGCGAACACCCTCGTGAAACTGACGTTCGTTCCGGTCGCGATCCTTGCTCCCATCATCTTCGTCCTCGGCCTCGTCGGTAGCTTCGTCGAAACGGGGGCGCTGTTTGGGGTGGCGCTCACGGTCGGCTTCGGCGTGCTGGGCATCGTGATGCAGCGGTTTGACTATTCACGCGCTGCGCTGCTGGTCGGCCTCGTCCTCCTTCCGTTCATCGAACGCAGCTTTTTCCAATCGCTCCAGATCCATCGCGGCTCGTACGAGTGGCTCGTGTCGAGGCCAATCACGGTCGTCGTCCTGGTGGTCGTTGCGATTGCGATCACCTTCCCGTTCCTGCGGCGCCGATGGGCGCAGGCACGCAAGACGCGGGCCGCTGGCGCAGAGGCCGCAGCCCTGACCCAGATCGCCCGCGACGAGCCGGCGGTGGTCGAGCCCGTTCCGCAATTGGCGTTCGCCATTGCGCTCCTTGGCCTTGTCATCCTCTTCTTCGTCCAAACGTTTGGCTTCAATGAGGAGGCCCGAGTCTTCCCGCTTCTCATCGAAGGGGGGATGGCGCTCGCCTTGCTCGTGGTAATCGCTCAGGATCTGCGGGCTCTTAGAGCTCTGCCCGGTAATGAGCGAAGGCCGAGGCTCCCCAGCCGCCCGGCGATCCTGGCGGCGGCGTGGCTCATGGTTTATCCGATCGCGATTTGGGCTATCGGGATCCTGCCTGCCTCCGTTCTCTACGCCGTCGCCTTCGTCGCTTTCTTTGAATCGAGGAAGCCAACGCCCCGGCGGGCCGCCATTGCGATTGCCACCGGCGCCACGATCGGCGCATTCCTCTACCTGGTCTTCGTCCAGACGCTGCGAACGCCGCTGTACGGCGGCATCTTCGGCTGACCCACTGACACGGAGGTAATCTTGGCCCAGGCGCAACACACCGACTCGCCCACGAGGCTCCCTCGTGTGGTGCTTATCCCGACAGGGGGCACGATCGCCCACGTCGCCCGGGACCGGCTCGATCTTGCGAGCTACGGCGACTACGGGACGTTCATGCAGGGTCACTCGCTGCTCGAACGGGTCCCGGAGACGGCTTCCGTCGCTGACGTCACGGTCGCAGATCATGAAGTCCTGATCGGTCCCCGGCTGGGCCTCGACGCCCTGCTCGATCTGGCTCGGGCCGTGCAAGGTGTGGCTGAGTCACAGGCGCCCGATGGCATCGTCATCACGCGAGGCACGAGCACCCTGGAAGAGACGTCGTTCCTCCTCTCGTTGACGTTGCAGACCGACGTACCCGTCGTCCTCACGGCGGCGATCCGACCGCCCACCGGATTGAGCGAGGACGGTTCTCTCAACTTCTTGAATGCGGTTCGCGTTGCAGCATCGCCGCGAGCACGCGGACGTGGGGTCCTCGTCGTCATGAACGACGCGATCTTTGCGCCGCGCGACGTAACGAAGGCCGCGGGGTATCGTACGAACGCGTTCGAGGCCCGAGACCTCGGGCCACTGGGGTACGCGGACGCCGACGGAACCGTCCTCTTCCATCACGGGCACGAGCGTCCCCATACGACCAGCACCGAGTTCGTGGCCACTTCACTCGGCCCACTCCCGCGAGTCGACATCGTCCTCTCCTACGTCGGCGCGGACGGCGCCCTGATCGACGCCGCAGTCGCTGCAGGAGCGGCAGGGATCGTCAGCGCGGGCTTCGGGTCAGGGAAGGCGACGGCGCTCGAGGAGGATGCGTTGGATCGTGCACTATCGAAGGGCATCGTCGTCGTGCAGGGCAGCCGTGTCGGGTCCGGGCGTGTCATCAGGAGGCCCGTGCTTGCGGAGCGCGGAATCGTCGCGGCGGGAGACCTGTTGCCGTGGAAGGCCCGCATCTTGTTGGCGCTCGCCCTCACGCAGACGCAGAATCCAGACGCCCTGCAGGACTATTTCGACCGCTATTGACGAGACCCGGCTCCGCCGTGCGGTGGAGCCGGGTCTCTGGCGTCAGCGCGCTGCCACTATGCAGCCGATGGGCTAGCCCTCTGCGAGGAGATCCTGGTTCTCAGTAAACCAGTCGATCATCTCAGCCAGAGCTGCCTCGACGGAAGCCGCGTCACCGAAAAGAATCGGACTGCCGGCCTCCTCGGCGGCCGCGATGAAGTCCTCATCACTCATCGCGGTATTGAAGGCTTCCTGCAAGGCCGCGACATCTGCCTCTTCGAGCCCGGGCGGCGCCATGATGACGCGAGGTTGTCCGCTGGTGGCCAGCGCGATGTCCTCGGCTCCGGGGACATCCTGCTCCACCAACGTCGGGACATCCGGTGCGAGAGGATCCCGCTCATCGCTGAAGTTGAACAGGATCTGCAGCGTCGGGTTCGCCGCGATCTGATCCAGAGCGGTGTCGATCGAGATGTTGAAGACCTCGACCTCTTCGCGAAGCATCGACGCAACGATGTCCGGGGTGCCGTCGAAATTCACCTCCTCGATCGGAAAGTCGATGCCATTCTCCGCAAGGATCGCGGGCATAAGTTGGCGAGGAGGCGAGGCGCCAACACCAGCCCACAGAATGGGCTCTTCCTGCGCGCGAGCGACGAGGTCGTCGAACGTCGCGTCCTCCGGCAGGACCCCCTCGCGCGTGACCATCACGATCGACAATGCGGCGACCTGGCCGATCGGAGCCATTTCCGTGATATCAAATGCGGCCCCATCTACGACCTGCTGGATTGCCGTTCCTCCAGAATTGAAGATGACGAGCTGCGTGTTGTCGCCGGTCTCCCGAAACACACCCTCCGTCGCGATCTGGCCTCCCGCGCCTTCGACGTTCTGAACGACGATGCTGACGTCCTTGCCCGTCACCTCGCGCAGCGCCTCCTGGAAGAAGGGCTGCAGCGTTCGAGCGTGGAGGTCCACACCGCCACCCGCGCTGAATGGAACAATCAAGGTGATCTGATCGCCATCCTCGTAGGTCGTCTCCGCTTCGGCGGCCTGGCTGGCTGACGCAGACGCGTCGATGGAAGGATCCGCCGAGGCGGACGACCCCGGGCTCTCGGCCGGCTGGCATGCGCCAATTATCAAAGCGAGTGAGGCAAGCAGCCCAAGCGTGGCCGTGCGACGCGGATTGATCACGGGACCTCCTACAGTCTTGGTGGCACCAACGGTCATCCCATTCGAGCCAGATTGGTCTTTACCGTTTCCACGATCTCAGCCATCTCCTCCATCATGGCGAACATCTCGTCCATGCTGTGGCAGATGAACTTGAATTCGACCTGACGCGCCCCCACGAGGTGATAGGCAAGAAGGTCCTCGGCGATTCGCTCGGCATCGCCGAGCAGGGTCGCGGCTTCGCCTTCCTCCACTGACCCGAAGCGCTCGACAAGAGACTTCTGCGAACTGGCAACCGCAGCCTGGCGAGACTTTGCGATCGACGTAAAGATCTCGAGCCCCACGGTGAAGGTGTCGCGTGATCGGCCCTGATCCTCGAGGATCGCCTCAAGCCGTCGGACGGACGCGCCAAAGGTCTCAAGCGAGCCGCCCTTGCCCGGACTCGCGAGCCATCCATCACCAAAAGTAGCTGCGCGGCGCTGCGCCGCCTCGCTTCGTCCCACGACCCAAAGCGCCACACCGGAGGGTTGGGGAAGGAAGGTGCCGTCGGACCACGCCACCGACGGGCTCTCGTAGTCGACCGGCTGCGCATCGCCAAGGATTGCGCGAAGCGCACCGATATGGTCGTTCGCAATTCGCCCCCGGCGATTCATCGGAACGCCCATGACGGCGAAGTCGTTCGCCATTGCGCCGACGCCAAATGCCACCGTGAGCCGGTTCGGTCCGATGAGCTGGTCAGTAGTCGCGATCTGCTTCCCAAGGATGCGTGGGTCCCGCAATGGGAGGATCATCCCGGCAATGCCGATCTTCGTCCGTTGCAGGCGACTCCCGAGCGCGACCGCTGTCGTCATGCTCTCGAGGAAGTTCGGGTCTTTGCCTGCACACGCTTCGACGGACCCGGCCGCGAAATGTGTCAGCTTGTCGCGACCCCACGAGATGTGATCGTGCACCCAGACCGAGTCGAACCCGAGCGCCTCTGCCCGTTCTCCGGCGCGCAAGACGTTTTCGGCCGAGGCGAAGGGGCCGCTATTAGGTAGGCGAACCCCATATTCCGTCTTCAATAGAACCTCATCCTCCCGTTCGTATACGATAGCATACAATCGAGAAGAAGCGTCTGCGCCGCGCCCCGCGGCACGTCCCAAACCCCTAGGGCGCGAGGCGGCATCGCCGCGGTCGAGATCTGCTCGATCAGGGGCAAGACGGGGCGATGCCGAGCTCCAGGCCGAGACGGCGTCGCGTGGCTTGCGTCGCGCCGTGCCCTACGTCATTCCGCCGATTGTCCGCCGCGCCTGCTCCACGCGATCGAGGCCACCGAATCCGATCTCGGCCACGGACGACGTCACCGCGGTGCGAACACGCTCGGCAACGCGCGCACCGATCCGGCGTCCGATCCAGCCCGCGTGCAGCGACAGCAGCATGCCGATCGCGGCGCTCGCCACGACCGAGCCAACCAGCAGGACGAGCGGCAACGGCAGCGGCCCGAGCAGCGGCGCCTCGACGGTGGAGACCGGCACCTGTCCCTGGGAGATGAAGAGGGTGACGTACCAGGCGACCGCGAAGGCGAAGACCGCACCGATCGCGAGCTGCACCGCGCCGACCAGCGGCCACAGGATCGAACCCCGGATGCGAATCTCGCCGGCCGCGTCGCGTGTCGCGTCGTCGAGGGCACGGGCAAGATCCGCCTCCAGCTGTTGCGCACCGAGCGCGTCGACCACCGCCGAACGTGAGCTCGACGGGACCGCCGCCGAGGCCTCGACCAGCGCGGCGTGCACCGGGTTCACCGTTCGGCCGAGGGAGCCACGCCGCCGCCAGTCGCGCAGGTACGCGGCCGGATCGGCGCTGCGCCGGCTCTGCCCGGTCATCCACCCCAGGAGCGCCACCACGCGTCCGAGCAGCGAGCCACCGGATCGGCGTGCTCGCCCGAGTACCGCGAGCCGCACCTGCCGCGCCACGCCGGGCGGATCCACGAGCTCCAGCGCGCCGCTTACCGCTGCCCGCGTGGCCTCGGTACGCCGGGCAGCGTCGAGGAGCGGGCGGTAGGCCGCGTCGGGCTCGAGGCCGACCACGCGGGCGAGCCGGTCGCGTGCCCCGGTCGCATCGGTCATCAGCTTTGCGGTCACGAGTGCCTTGGCGTCCGCCTCCGCCGCCAGTCCGCCTCGGAGCTCGTCGACACCTTCTGCGCTCTTTGCCGACACGACGTCGATCCGTGCCTCGCCGATGCCCGACTCGGCAAGGCGCCGTCGCAGGTCAGCGGCGAGCTCCGCCCGCTGCGACTCGGTCAGCCGGTCCGACTTGTTGAGGACGAACCGCAGGCGTGCCGCATGCGGTGCCATGCCGCGAAGGTAGGCGTGCAGGCGCGCGTCGTCGTACTTCTCGGGATCGAGCACCCACGCCACCGCGTCGATCCGCGGCAGGAGCGCGTCCACCGTCGCTCGATGATCGGTGCGAACGCTGTCGACGTCGGGCAGGTCCAGGATCGCGACATCGGCGAGGCGCTCGTCAGCGTGCGCCACCACGTGCCGAACGCCCAGCCACGCGAGGAGCGGCGCCAGCTCGTCACGGCGCGCATCGGCGACCCAGGCGAGTGGCTGGTCCGTGGTGGGACGCACGGCACGGACGGCGCTGACGGTCTGACCGGCGAGGGCGTTGAGCAGCGACGACTTGCCGACGCCGGTTCCGCCGGCCAGCGCGAGGACGTAGACGTTGCCGGCGAAGCCGGAACGCTCGCGCGCACGCTCCACCACGGCTTCGGCACGGCTCGCCTCGTCCAACAGCCCGATCCCGCGAGCGGCGACGGCCGCGTCCCGAAGGTGGTCGAGCGCGTCGACCAGCGTCATGCCGGGTCCATGGCGGAGGAGCGCCGGGCGGCGTCGCGCAGGATCGCGCCCAGATCGTCGTCCGACGCGAGCCCACCGAGCGCGCTGGAATATCGGCCGCGCTCGTCGGCGAAGGCGGCGTCCAGGATCGAGCCGAGGCTCTCACGGGCCCGAGACACGAAGGCCGCCACGTTCGCCTCGCCGAAGATCGCCTCGAGCAGCTTCTGGTTCACCACGGCGGTCGCGGCGGTGATGCCGACCTCCGCACCGGTCAGGCCGCCGGTGTGGACGAACACCGCGAGGACGGCGCTGGTTCCGACCGCGTTGACGCCGATGCTGGCCACCTGTGCCCAGCCCTTGCGCTGCTCGCCGAGCGACCGGATCTCCTCGCCGACACCTGCCGCCCATGCCTCCAGGTCGGCGGTGAGCCGGGCGCCGAGCTTCGGCGACACGCCCCACAGTGCCGCCGCCTCGGCCAGTGCGGCAGCGCCGTAGCGATCATCGACCCAGGTCGTTGCCGTGCGGCGCGCGGCCGCGTCCGCGTGTTGAACGGCCAGGGCAACCAGATCGGCGAACGCCGCCTCGCGGACCTCGATAGCGGGCGCCGGAGGCCCGGGATTGAAGAGCGAGCGAACCCCGGCCACCACGCGACCGATGCCCTGGGCGAGGATGCGCGCGACCTGGCCGGCGCCGACGAACTCCTGCCACTGGCGAAGCACCTCGGCGCGCATGAAGGTGCCGCGGCCCAGCTCATCGCCGAGCGCACGCCGTCTGTCGCCGTAGGCACGTTCGGCCACGTCGAGCAGTACGGCGACCGCATC
>Ga0190275_10003153_pt1 | contig 11733 bp, 12 predicted proteins | sample Popmic550T_FD_133745 | JGI IMG/M metagenome (GOLD analysis project Ga0190275, IMG submission 133745) | Populus adjacent soil microbial communities from riparian zone of Yellowstone River, Montana, USA - 550 T | ecosystem: Environmental > Terrestrial > Soil > Riparian zone > Trees stand | place... | reverse complement strand
GGCCGCCCACGATGTCGCGCCCGCGCCGTCGCAAGTCGAAAGCCACGACCCCCCGGATATTGGGGAGGGGGAGGTCGTTGGCCCGGGAGCCCACCCGCGTTACCATCGCGGCAGCAGTGACGACGACTCCCAAAAGCCGTTCCTTGGGAGCTTTTTGTTCCACCGCGACCCGGCCGACGATCTCATCGTCGCCACGGCCCGGACCTACGACTCCCGTTGGTGACGGTGGATCGGCTGATCCGAGCCTACCCGCACGTGCGGCTGGCTCCCTGAGTCGTCGTCGCAGGAGCCGAACCAGGTATCATGTCTCTCGTACCCCCCCCGCTCCACGGGGGAACGGGCCGGTGTTGTCGCCGCTGGAGATTTCTCGCATGAGCAGCGTCCTCGCGCCGCCTCGGGCCACGCTCGCCGACCTGGCGCGCGTCGAGGGGAAGGCCGAGCTCGTCGCGGGTGGAGTGGTGACGATCCCGGCAACGGGTCATCGGCCGAGCGTCGTCGCGGGTCGCATCTATCGCCGGCTGGCGGAGTACGCTGACGCCGCCGGTCGAGGCGTCGCGTTCACGCAGAACATGGCCTTCGCCGTCACCGAGCTGTCCACTGGTCGCGAGTCGTTCTCGCCGGATGCGTCCTTCTACACCGGCCCCCTCCCGCCCGACCGCATGAAGTTCGTCAGCGGCCCGCCGGACTTCGCCGTCGAGGTGCGGAGCGAGGGGGATTACGGCCCCGCGGCCGAGCTGGCGATGGCCACCAAGCGGGCCGAGTACTTCGAGGCCGGCACCCGCGTTGTCTGGGACGTGGACCCGGTGGCGAACGTCGTCCACCGCTACCGGCCGGGCGTCGCTGCCCCGACTGTGTTCGGCCCCGGAACCGAGGCCGACGCCGAACCCGCCGTCCCCGGGTGGCGGCTGCCGCTAGACTGGCTCATGGCCTGACGACGCGGAAAAGCCGGGGAGTTGACTCGTGAGCGACGCCAACCAGCACGACACGGTGGACGACATTCCCGTCCTCGGGGCGGGGATGACCCGGGCCGCGGGGCCGGTCGTGGTCGACGCCGCCGGCCTGACGCACACGGGCAAGGTCCGGGAGACGAACGAGGACAACTTCCACATCGCCCGCTTCGGCCGCTACCTGCGCACGGTCGCGTCGAGCCTCACCGCCCCCGACGCCCCGGACGAGTTCGAGCAGGCCGGGTACGGGTTCGCCGTCGCCGACGGCGTCGGCGGGCACGCCGCCGGCGAGGTCGCCAGCCGGCTCGCCATCACCCTCCTCATCGACCTCATCCTCCAGACCCCCGACTGGATCTTCGCCAAGGAACCGTTCCACCTCGAAGCGGTGATGGGGCGGGCGGCCCAGCGGTTCGGTCGCGTCAATGACGCCGTCGTCGCCGAGGCCGCGGCGCGGCCGGGGCTGCGCGGCATGGGCACCACGCTGTCGCTCGCACTGAGCCTGGGGGCCGACCTGATCGTGGCCCACGTCGGCGACTCGCCCGTCTTTCTGTACCGCGGCGGTCGGCTCACCCGCCTGACCCAGGACCACACAATCCCCGTGACCGGTTTCGGAGTCCACCCGGCCGACGCCGCCCGGCTCCGGGTCGCGCTGACCCACGCCATCGGCATCCCGTCCACCGGCGGCGCCCCGGACCTCGTCCGGCTGAAGCTGGCCGACCGCGACCGGCTCCTCCTCTGCACCGACGGCCTCACTGATATGGTGGGGCAGGACGTGATCGCCGACGAACTCGGCCAGGCGTCGGCCGACGACGCCTGTCGGGCACTCGTGGAACGGGCGCTGGAGCGCGGCGGCGGCGACAACATCACCGTGGTGGTCGCGTCCTACCGCTTCCCCGGCGCGGCGGCGTAGTGGCGGCCGATTTCCCCCGTCGGAGCAGGAACCGTGGCACGCGCACCGAAGAAGAGTGGTCCGGCGGAGCCGAAGGCCGAAGCGGTGAAACTGCTGTCCGGCGGCAACCCGCAGATCGCCAAGGCCGACGGCGACGCCCCCGTGCAGGCCTACATCGCGGCCATGTCCGGCTGGAAGAGCGACGTCGGCCGTCGGCTCGACGCCCTCATCACGCGGACCGTCCCCGGCGTCCGCAAGGCGGTGCGGTGGAACTCGCCGTTCTACGGCGTCGAGGGGCGCGGCTGGTTCCTCGGCTGGCACTGCATCGCGAAGTACGTCAAGGTGGCGTTCCTCAACGGCACGTCGCTGCGGCCGATGCCGCCGGTCGAGTCGAAGAACGCCGGCACGCGCTACCTCCACGTCCTCGAGGACGGCGCGTTCGACGAGGAGCAGTTGGCGAGTTGGGTCCGGCAGGCGGCCGAGCTGGACGGGGAGCACTGCTTCTGACGGCGGCCGGTTTCGTTTTGGCACCGGCCCCGCGCGGGTGTAGACTGGCCGGCGGCCCGCCTCCCGCCGGTGACGTATGCCCCGCCTCTCCCGCCGCGCCGCCCTCGCCGCTCCGTTCGCGGTCGCCGCCCAGCCGGCGCGGCCCGTCCTCGAAGCGTACACCGACCAGCTCAGCTACGCCCCCGGCGACACCGTCCGGTTCCACCTCTCGTTCGCCGGCGGGTTCCACGGGCGACTCGTCCGCGTCGGCAGCGGGGAGGACACCTCCCTCTTGCTGCCAGCGGCCGAGGGCGAGCGGCACCCGGTCCCGAAGGACGCCTCCGCCCGCGGCTGCCGCTGGCCGGTCGGGCTCACGTACACACTCCCCGCGAGCACCCGCACCGGCTACTACCGCGCCGAGTTCCGCGCCGGCCGCGGCGACGGACCCGTGGTCGGTGAGTGCTTCCTCGTGGTGCGCCCGCGGCGACCCGCGGCCGACACGAAGGTGCTCATCCAGCTCTCGACCAACACGTACAACGCGTACACGAACTGGGGCGGGTACAGCCTGTACGCCTACCACGGCCGCGACAGGGTGCAGGGGCGGCGGGTGTCGTTCGACCGGCCGCTCACCTCGCAGTTCCGGCAGTGGGAGGAGCCGTTCGTCCGCTGGGCCGAGGGCGCCGGCTACAAGCTCGACTACTGCGTGAACTCGGACCTCGAATTCCGCCCCGACATCCTCGCCGGCTACAAGCTCGTCCTGAGCGTCGGGCACGACGAGTACTGGTCGGCGCCGATGCGCGACAACCTGGAGCGCTACATCGGCGCCGGCGGGAACGTGGCGTTCTTCAGCGGCAACACCTGCTGCTGGCAGGTCCGCAGCGAGGACGGCGGCCGGGCGCTGGCGTGCTGGAAGCAGAATTTCGGCGACGACCCCGCGTACATGGCCGGCGACCACGCGAAGCTCACGTCGCTGTGGAGCCATCATTTGGTGAAGCGGCCGGAGAACACCCTGACCGGCGTCGGCTTCCTGTGGGGCGGGTATCACCGCAGTCACGGGCAGTTCATGGACGGCTCCGGGGCGTACACGACACACCGGCCGGAGCACTGGCTGCTCGCCGGCACGGAGTTGAAGCGCGGCGACCCGTTCGGGGCGAAGCTGCCGGGGTACAAGGTGGTCGGCTACGAGTGCGACGGCTGCGAGCTGAGCTGGGCGAACGGGCTGCCGACGCCGACCGTGCGGGACGGCACGCCGGCGGGGTTCGAGGTGGTGGCGACGGCCCCGGCCCGGTGGCACCCGGACGACTGCGAGTGGTACGAGCGCTGGGAGAAGGGCCGCACCGGCAACGCGGTGATCGGCACCTACACCCGCGGCGGCACAGTCGTGACCGTCGGCAGCACCGACTGGTCGCACGGCCTGCGGGGCAACGACCCGGCAGTCACGCGGATCACGCGGAATGTGTTCGAGCGACTCGGTTCTTGAACCCGGCGAGCGGTGCGGCGTCAGCCCGACGGTGCGTCCCCATTGGTTGCCGGCATGGGAACGTACCGGCGGGCTGACGCCGCGCCGCTCGCCACTCCCTCCCCTCGGAGCCCGTCATGCCCTCCCGCCGCGCCTTCCTCACCACCGCCGCCGTCGCCGCCGTGCCCGCGTCCGCCCCCGCCGCCCCCGGCCCGGACGCCGCCCCCATCGCGCTCATGGGCTGCGGCGGCATGGGGACGAACCACCTCCGCCTCCTCGCGCAGAACCCGCGCGTCCGCATCACCCACGTCTGCGACGCCGACGCCAACCGCCTCGCCGCCGCCGCCAAGATCGCCACCGACGCCGGCCACCCCGGCGCGCCCGTCAAGGACATTCGCCGGGTGCTCGACGACCGCTCCGTCGTCGCCGTGTGGATGGCGACGCCCGACCACTGGCACACCCCCGGCGCCATCCTCGCCGCGGACGCGGGGAAGCACGTCTACGTCGAGAAGCCGTGCAGCCACAACGTCCGCGAGGGGCGGCTGCTCGCCGACGCCGCGGCGCGGAACAAGGTCGTCATCCAGGTCGGCACCCAGGCCCGCAGCACGCCGACGGTCAAGGCCGCGATGGACCGCCTCAAGGGCGGCGCCATCGGCGACGTGCTCGCCGCGAAGGCGTGGAACAGCCAGCTCCGCCGCAACCTCGGCAAGGTGCAGCCGTCGAAGCCGCCCGAGCACCTCGACTACGAGCTGTGGCAGGGGCCGGTGCCGGAAGCGCCGTTCTTCAGCAACCGGGTGCCGGGCATGTGGCGGTTCTTCAAGGACTACGGGGCCGGCGACATCGGCAACGACGGCGTCCACAACATCGACGTGGGCGTGTGGGGGATGGGCTTCGACCGGCTGCCGAACCGCGTCGCGGCGCTCGGCTCGAAGGCGTTCTTCGACGACGACCAGGAGTGGCCGGACACGCAGTACGTGGTGTGCGAGTACGACCCCGGCAACGGCGGCCGCACCCGCCGGCAGTTCACCTTCGAGCAGCGCATCTGGTCGCCGTACGTCCAGGAGGGGTACGAGAACGGCAACGCCTTCTACGGCACCAAGGGCGTGCTCATCATCGGCCACACCGTCGGGTGGAAGCTGTACGGCGAGCGGAACCGGCTGATCGAGGAGATGACGGGGAGCATCGACCTGCGGGCGCACCACACCAACTTCCTCGACGCCGCCACCCGGGGCGCCGTGGCGGCCGCGCCGGCGGCGGTCGGGCACGTCTCGGCGGGCATCTGCCACCTTGCGAACATCGCCGGCCAGCTGCGGGCGACGATCGAGTTCGACCCGACCCGAGAGGCGGTGCTGAACAACCCGACAGCGCAGGCGATGCTGTCGCGCCGCTACCGCGCCGGGCACTGGGCGGTGCCGGCCGGGGTGTGAATGGGGCGAAGCCCACCCGCCGCGGCGGGTGGGCTTTCCGCGCCCCATAGCCTCCGGTTCTTGTTTCTGCCCCGAGCGGTGCCTACCGTTGCAGGTGGGCACCTCCCCGCCCACAACCCCGGAGCTTCCGATGCGCCCCGTGCTCGCCCTGGCCCTCTCGGCCGGGTTCGTCGTCACCGCCGGCACTGCCCAGGAGCCGGTCGCCCTCAAGTGGTCCCTCAAGGAGGGGCAGACGTTCTACGCCAAGGGCGTCGCCGACATGGACATGTCGATGGGCCTGTTCGGCCAGAACGTGGACATGAAGGTCAACACGACCTCCGTGCAGCGGTTCAAGATCACCTCCATCAAGGACGGGGCCACGACCGTCGAGATGACGTTCCTCGACATGACGACGGAGGTCAAGGGGATCCCCGGCGGCGGCGGGCTCCCCGGCCTCGGCGACATCGGCGAGAAGATCAAGGGGGCCAAGATCGGCGCCGTCCTCGACGAGAAGATGGAGGTGACGAAGCTGATCGGGTACGAGAAGTTCCTCGACAAGCTCGCCGGCGACGACGACGCCAAGCGCGACCTGTACGCCGCCCAGTTCTCGGAGGGGGTGGTGGGGCAGATGGTGTCGCAGGTGTTCGCGTCCGCGCCCCCCGGGGCGGTGAAGGTCGGCGACACGTGGAGCCGGACGACGAAGGTGCCGGCGGCCGGCCTCGGCGACGCGGTGGTGAAGGAGAAGTTCACGCTCCTGAGCGTGTCGAATCAGGTGGCGAAGATCGGCGTGACGGGGGAGATGTCGTTCAAGCAGGGCAAGGGCGGGGTGCCGGGCCTGCCGCCGGGGTTCACGGTGAGCAAGTTCGCCATGAAGGCCGACCAGTACAAGGGGAGCCAGACGTTCGACCTGAAGGCCGGCCGGCTGCGGGACAGCGCCGTGGACATGGGGATGAAGGGGTCGATCGAGATCTCGGCGAACGGCATGGACCTGGCGATGACGATCCGCGCCAAGGTGAAGCAGTCGGTCACGGTCACCGACACGATGCCGGTCTCCGGCAAGAAGCCGGTCGACGACTGACGGCGACGGAACGCGAGCGGCCCGCGTGAGCGGGCTGTTCCCGCGCGCATCAGAGGCGCTCGGGAACAGCCCGCTCACGCGGGCCGCTCGTCCGTCATGGTCACGTCACTTCTTCGCGTCGTCCTTGACCGGCTCCGTCCAGAAGGGGCTGAGGCGGCGGATCTTGTAGAGCACCTTGTCCCGGTCGGCGCCCGTCGCGGTCTCCAGCTTCACCTTCAGCTTGTCCATCTTCTTCTTGCGGTGGTACCGCCGGCCCAGTTCGATCTGCCGCTCAATCGCCATACAACAGCCCTCCACGCCCGTGCCCGGTTGGAACCGAATGAGTGCAACTTACGCCCCGCCCTCCGCCCCGACAAGACGGCGCTGGGTCACGGCCGCACTCGTCGCCGTGCCGGTGGCCTGGTGCGTCGCGGTCCTCGCGGTCATGCGGCCGGACGCGGTCGTCGCGCGGGAGGAGGTGCCGTTCGAGATCAAGTGGCTCCTCTACGACGAGTCGGACCTGACGGCCCTGGCCCTCCGCGGGGCGAACGCCCACATGGGCCGCCTCCCCGGCCGCATGGATGAACCCGAGACGATTACGGATCCCGAGGTATTCGTCGCGCAGTTGGACGCCGAACCCGAGCCGCTCGCCGACCGCTACTACCTCGAATACCCGACGCCGACGCTCACCCTGTTCCGCCTCGGCTTCCTCCACCAGCCGCGCCGCCCGGACCTGCTGCCGCCGGTCGTTGCCGACGCCCAGCAGTTCGCCGTCGGCTTCTTCCACCCGCGGACCGAGGCGGAACAGGCCACGTGGGCGGTGCTGCACGACGGCGTGGTGGCGATCGTGGTCGTGATGGCGGCGAGCCTGGTGGGGATGATCCTGATCCTCCGCCGCGGCTACGAGCCCGGCGACCCGCGGCCGTGGGCGTGGCTGTGCGTGCTGCCGGGGGCGGTGTTCTTTTCGCTGAACCGGTTCGACGTGCTGCCCGCGATGCTCACCGCCGCGGGGTTCGCGCTACTGGCCCGCCGCCGCGACGGGTGGAGCGGGGCCGCGTTCGCCGTCGCGGCGCTGCTGAAGATTTACCCCGTGCTGCTGGCACCGGTGATCCTCCGTCACCTCGGGCTCCGTCGTGGCGCGGTATGGGCCTCGACGTTCGCGGGGGTGGGCCTCGCGGTGATGAGCCTTTCGGTGTGGGGGCTCGGCTGGGAATCGACCGTCGGGCCGATCAAGGTGCAGCTGTCGCGCGAGTATGTGGAGAAGAGCTGGACGCTGTACGGGGAGGTGCTGCCGGAGTGGCTGGCGAAGCCGGAGCAGGGACGTGAGCGGCTCGCCATCCTGGCCGCGGCGGTGTTGCTGGTGGCGGTCACGCGGCCGGCGGGACTGCCGGGGCTGCTGCGGCGGTGTGGGATGGTACTGGTGGTGTTTGTCGTGCTGGCGGTATTCTGGTCGCCGCAGTGGATCGTGTGGTTCCTGCCGCTGCTGGCCCCGCTCGCCCCGCGGCGGTGGTGGGTCGGCGGCGCGGTGGTGCTCCTGGACGTGGCCAACTACTTCAACTTCCCCGTGCTGTTCTGGATTCTGTGGAACCGGATCGAGAGTCAGGACGTCCTCGACGACCTGTCCGGGGCGATGATTTGGGTGCGGGCGGCGCTCTGGCTCGGACTCGGGGCCGGTTTGGTGTATGACGAGTGGCGGGCGAAGCGGGCGGAGCGACGGTCGGCGACGGGTGTCGCGGTCTGATTCAGCGGGCGGCCGGCTTGTAGCGAACGACCAGGACCGTGCCGTCGAACGACAACCCGTGCAGTTCGTCCAGCATCCAGGCGAGAACGCGATCCGCCTTCCCGCCCCCGGAGCCGGCCCCGATCAGCGGGAACGCGATCGAGCGGTAGCCCCGTTCGGCCGCGAGGGCCATCGCACTGCGGACGGACGTACGGACCGACCGTTCCGAGGACCGCCACAGCAGGTTGATACCCGCGACGTGGATGATGGCCTTGAACGGCAGTTCCCCCGCCCCGGTTTCGACCGCGCCACCGAGTGGGATAAGCCCCTTGCGGCCGACTTCGCGGAACGGCCCCTTCCCCGCCCGCCGCTTGATCGCCTTGGAGACACCCTGCGGGATGAGCAGCCACCACGGGATCAGGTTGCGATTCCAGGCGTTGACGATCACCTCGACGGGTTGGTCGAGCAGGTCACCGTCGACCACCCGGAGGTCCATTCCCCACCTCACAGTCCGCGCCGCGACGGGAAGCTGACGCGGTGGCGCAGCTCGTCCACGTTGCCCGCGTCCGGGTAGAGCGGGTCCGGCGACCCGAGGGCGTGCAGCGGCCCCGAACCGTCGGTCGGATTGCCGGACACGTCGGGGATGACGCCGCGGGCCACGGCCGCGTCGCGGACCGCGTTCACCCCGCGCCACGTCAGCCGGTTCACGCTCACGTCGATCGACCGCAACCCCGGCAGAGCACGCGCCACGGCGTCGGCCAGCACGAACGCGCCGGCGTCGGTGATCTGGTTCCGCGACAGCCGCAGCCGCTTCAGCCGCGCCGCCCCGGCCGACCGCACCAGCGCCGCCGCGCCTCGGTCGCCGAGATAATTCTTGTCGAGGTCGAGGGCGGTCGCCTTCAGCAGGTCGAGGCACGCGGCCAGCGCCTCCGCCCCCGCCGGGCCGACGGCGTTCGCGCGCAGGTCGATGCGGCCGTCGCGCGCCAGCATCCGGCGGAACAGGGTCGACCCCGCGAGCGCCGCGGCGCCGCCGTCGCCGACGTGGTTGTTGGCGAGGCGCAGGGTGCTGAGGAGCGTCAGGGTGCGGCTCGCGGTCAGCGCCCTCACACCCGCGTCGTTCACGTCGTTGCCGCCGAGGTCGAGGTCGGTGAGGGCGGTAAGGTGCGGCGACGCGGCGAGCGCGGTCACCCCGTCCCAGGTGATCGGGCCGTTGTCGTTGAGCGCGAGCCGGTGGAGCCGGGCGAACACAGCCGCCCGCGCCAGCACGCGCACGCCGCTGTCGTCGAGGCCGTTGAACGACAGGTCGAGGGCGCGGAGGCGGGCGAGGTGCGGGCCGCGGACCAGTTGTTCGACGCCAGCGTTGCCGAGGTCGCCGCCGGCGAGGCTGAGTTCTTCGACGTGCCCGAGCGCCGGGCAGCCCACGAGGCGCGGCAGGACGCGGGCGGGGTCGAGGAGGTGGACGCGCCGCAGGTACAACCGCCCGGACGGCGTGCGCGTGCGGGCGATCAGCTCCTCCCCGCGGGCGGCGAACACGCCGGCGTCCACGGCCACGGAGTCGGGGAGGCCGCGGCGGAACTCGACGCCGCCGACCAGGCCGCGGAGGTGGTCGGTCCACTCCGCCTGGTGGCGGGCGAGGAGGTCGGTCTGCTGCTCGATCAGGGCGTGGCGACGCGGGTGGTCGTCGGGGAGGCGGGCGAGGGCGAGTTGGGCGCGGATCAGGTCGGCGCGGGCGGCGTCGGCGGCGGAGCCGGTGTCGGCGAGGTAGTCGGCGTAGACGAGCCGCGGCGCGTCGTCGCCGGGGCGGGCGAGGACGGCGTCGAGGAAGGGGAATTCGTCCGGTGACATGGTGAGGGGATTGTACCCCCAGGCACACCGTCCCGGAAGCCCGAGGACCGCCGTCCCCGGGCTTTCCCCCGCATGCTGCTTGACACCCGCCGCCGAGTCTGTGACTGTGACCGTACCGCCCCCGACCCGCGTGAGCCCGATGCCCGACCTCCTCACCCTCCTCGCCGACACCGCCGCCGACCTGATGACCGCCGGCCCGGTGTCGCTGCCGCACGCCGCCACCGTCGCCGACGCCGCCGCGTTCTTCACCGCCCGCGGGTTCGGCGCCGCCGTCGTCATCGACGCCGCCGGCCGCCCGGTCGGCGTCGTCACCCGGTCGGACCTGCTCATCCACGTGTGCGGCCGGGCCGCCGGGCTGGACCCCAACCCCACCCCGGTCGAGAGCGTGATGACGCCGACGGTGTTCTCGGTGACGGCGGACACGCCGGCCCGGTCGGTGGTGGCGCAGCTGCTGGCGCTGAACGTCAGCCACCTGTTCGTGGCCGACGCGGCCGGCGTGCTGGTCGGGATCGTCACCCCGACGGACGTGCTGAGGAAGTTGGGCTAGCGCGGCATGTACGAGAGCAGGTAGTTGACGAGCCCGACGCACACGACCATCAGGAACAGCACCACCCAGGCCTGGAACAGGATGCTGTCGGCCCTCCCGTACTCCTCGGTCTTTGGCGGCGCGTCCGGCTTCTCGGGCGTGTTCACGGCGGGTTCCTCCACGGTGCCACCCCCATCATCGGCTGCCGCGGGCGGGCGTTCCAGTCTGAACGGGCAGACACCAACCGGCGGCGGTGGGGTCGGTCGGGTCCGGCAGGCCGGCGCGGCGGCGGAAGCTGCGGCGAGTCTGCCGCTTGGACCGACAGATTCGGACCACCGTCGTCCGAATTCCTTCCTGCCGGCCCTCATCCCGAGCTAGAATCGGAGTATCTCGCCTGACCCGCGCAGCCGCCTCTTCCACCCCGTCGGACCGAATGGTGATTGCGTCCGCCGAGTCCCTGGTCGAGGCCCTCCGCGACAGCGGGCTGTTCCCCCCTGCCGAGGTCGACGCGCTGGCGCGCGAACTCGTCCCATTCGCCGACGACATGACGGGCGCCCTCCGCCACGTCGTCGAGCACGAACTGGTGCCGGTGTACCAGCTCCGCAAGATCATCCACGCCAAGACCGCCGACCTGATCGTCGGCCCGTTCGTCGTGCTGGACAAGCTCGGCGAGGGGGGCATGGGGAAGGTGTTCAAGGCCCGCGACACCCGCACCGGGCGGATCGCCGCGATCAAGGTCATCCGACCGCACCTCCTCACCAACCCGGTGATCCGCGGCCGGTACGAGCGCGAGGTCCGCGCCGCCCTGAGCCTGCGGCACCCGCACATCGCCGCCGCGTTCGAGGCCGGCGAGGTCGGCGGGAAGGTGTACCTCGCCCTGGAGTTCGTGGACGGCATCGACCTGGCCCGGCTCGTCCGCACGTTCGGCGTGCTGCCGGTGCCGGAGGCGTGCGAGTACCTCCGGCAGGCGGCGCTCGGGCTGGCGCACGCCCACTCGAAGGGGTTCATCCACCGCGACATCAAGCCGGGGAACCTCGTCGTGGCCGGCGAGCGGCACCACCCCGACGCCACCGAGCCGGCGGTGGTCAAACTCCTCGACATGGGGCTGGTCCGCACCGTCGGGTTCGACGACGAGGGCGGCGGCGACCTGACGCGCGCCGGCACGGTGGTGGGCACGCCGGACTACATGGCCCCGGAGCAGGCGAAGAACAGCAGCCTCGCCGACCACCGGGCCGACCTGTACGCCCTCGGCGGGGCGTTCTACTTCCTTCTCACCGGCAAGCCGCCGTTCCACGTCGGCAGCCCGATCGAGAAGATTCTCAAGCACCAGATCGACCCACCGCCGCCGCTCCAGGCCATCCGTCCGGACGTGCCCGACGAACTGGCGAAGCTGGTAGC
>Ga0190275_10003152_pt1 | contig 11734 bp, 12 predicted proteins | sample Popmic550T_FD_133745 | JGI IMG/M metagenome (GOLD analysis project Ga0190275, IMG submission 133745) | Populus adjacent soil microbial communities from riparian zone of Yellowstone River, Montana, USA - 550 T | ecosystem: Environmental > Terrestrial > Soil > Riparian zone > Trees stand | place... | reverse complement strand
GCTCTCGCAACGCCCAGACCGCGGGAGCAGGTGCCGGCGAGCCCGCATCGCCCGGCGTGACAGTGCCGGTGACAGCGCCAGGCGGTCGCCGGCGGGTCGGTACGGCGATCACCCCGTCGGCGCGGATGTAGTCGGCCTGCTGCTGTCCGGCGCGTTCCCGCACCGCTACCGGCACCGCGGCCCGCGGCCACGTCGAGCGCACCGACGGGAGCCCCTGCACCGCGTCGAGGTAGGTCTGCACCGACTCCGCCGTGGCGAAGTGTCGCTCGACCGGCAGGGTCAGCCGCGATCCAGTTACCTCGACTACCGGAAAGTCCGCCGAACGATCGAAGATCCGGTGCACCAGGTTCTCTGCGTCGTAGACCTTGCTTCGCTGGCTGTCCCGTGTCATCGAGGCAGCCGGGGGCGCGCGTGACCACGTCCGGCGGTTTTCTGGAAAACCGCCAGAACGGGCGCGCCACCACGGCTTGGGATCGTGGTTGTCACGCGCCGATCCGGCGCTGCTGGCCGCCGATCGCCTTCTCACCGCCGAGCCGGGCCGTACGGCCCGCCTTGTCCCCGGCCCGTTGGGACAGCGCGGAGTAGCCGGACCGGGCGCTGGTGGCCCGCCACGAGCCCCGGGCAGTTGAGGTGGCCTTGTAATGGTCGGCGAGTTCGACCTCCCGGGCGCGGAGCACCAGCTCGACGCCGGTCCCTCGGTCCTGGGCGACTGCCTGTTCCTGGGCGGACTTCTTCGCAGCCGCCAGCCGCTTGCCGATCCGTACGGCGAAGGCGAACTGGAAGTTGATTCGCGCGGTGCTCGGATGGACCGGGCGCTCTTGCTCGACGTAGTCGTAGCGCGTCTGGCCCGACCACCAGCTGTGCCGTCCGCTGCCCTCGACCCGGACCTGGCGCGCGACCAGTTCCTCGGCGTAGCGGCCGGACTTGATGTAGGCATCAGAGGCCCGGACCATCTGCACGACCAGCGAGGCGTACAAGGCCTCGGCGGCGTCGATGTCGGTGTCGAACCCGTAGGCGAATACCCGCGAGGAATTCGACGCGATGTCACAGGTCAGGTTGTTGGCCCGGCCGATCTCGAGGAACAGCTGGACGTAGGTCTTGAGGCCGCGCTTGCCGGGCTCGCCGATGGACACCGTGCGCTGGGTGGGCTCCGGCCGCTTCGCGGTCGCGGCGACATGCGCCCGGGCCACGGCGAGGTCCACCGATGACAGGGTGGCCAATCGCTGAGCGGCCTGCAGGTAGGCGTCGGCCTCATGCTCGTTGTCGGTCGATTCCGCCTTGCGCAGCAGCGCGGCGATCTTGGCCAGGTACTTCTCGCTCATGCCCCCATTCTGCGGAACAGCTCGGACACCGCGCCGCCGGCCCACGACACCCTGAGTTGATCATCGGAACTAAGGGGGGTTATCCGAGTCAAACGGGCGATAAGCGCCCCCAGTTCCGATGATCAACTTCGACAGCCTCGGCTGGACGGCGCTCCTCGGTGTGGCCCGGCGGGCTTATCCGGGTTGCGCGCCTAGGGTTTGCCGTTGTGTCCCTGCCTGCCCTTCGTTCCTGGCAGCAGGCGGCGATGCGGGCCTATCTCGACGCAAAGCCGCGCGACTGGTTGGTGACCGCGACTCCGGGCGCGGGGAAGACCACCTACGCACTGGCCACCGCCAGGCTGTTGTGGAACGCGGGCGTCATCCGACGGATCATCGTCGTCACCCCCACCGACCACCTGCGCACCCAGTGGCGGGCCGAAGCCGCCCGGGCCGAGTTCCGACTCGACGCCGTACCCAACGGCGAACGGATCCCGGCCGACGCGCACGGGGCGGTGGTCACCTACGCCCAGGTCGCCGCCCAACCCGCGCTGCATCGCGCCCGCACCGACGCCCGCTCCACCCTGGTCATCTTCGACGAGATCCACCACGCCGGCGACGCGATGTCCTGGGGCACTGCGGCCGTCGACGCCTTCGAACCAGCCCGGCGGCGGCTCTCGATCACCGGCACCCCGTTTCGCAGCGACCAGGCCCGCATCCCGCACATCCGCTACGACGCGGCAGCCGACGGGGAGCACGTGTCGGTCGCCGACTTCAGCTACGCCTACAAGGACGCCCTCGCCGACGGCGTCGTACGACCGGTGCTCTTCGCCGCCTATTCCGGGGTCTCGCGGTGGGAGAACTCCGCGGGCGCGGTCCTGGAGGCCACCCTCGGCGATCCCGACCTCTCCCGGATCACCGAGCAGGCGGCCTGGCGGACGGCGCTCAGCCCCGAGGGCGGCTGGATCCCGCACGTCCTGGCCGCCGCCGACCATCGCCTGGACGAACTCCGGGCCGGGCGGATGCCTGACGCCGGTGGGCTGGTGCTTGCCTCCAACCAGGACCAGGCACGCGCCTACGCCGACGTCCTGCTCCGGCTGACCGGCATCAAGCCGGTGCTCGTACTGTCTGACGAGCCGGACTCCTCAAATCGGATCGCTTCCTTCACCGAGGACCCCGATCAGCGCTTTCTCGTCGCCGTACGGCAGGTCGCCGAGGGTGTGGACATCCCCCGGCTGGCCGTCGGGGTCTATGCCACAAGCGCTTGTACCCCACTGTTCTTCGCCCAGGCGGTCGGCCGGTTCGTACGGTCACGGCGCCGCGGGGAGACGGCCACGATCTTCCTGCCAGCTGTACGGAACCTGCTTGCACTCGCTGCCAAACTCGAGGAGGAGCGAGACCACGTTCTCGTGCCCAGACAGTCCACTGTGGAGGACACTGCTGCGTTCGAGGAGCGGGCCGCCCGGCTCGATCCGACCGGCGCCTTCACCGCCCTGGAGGCGAGCGCGGAATTCGCCCACCTGCTGGCCGGCGGTGCATCCCACACCGGCACGCCAGGCATCAGCGAGGACGACGCCGACTTCCTCGGATTGCCCGGCCTGCTCACCGCCGATCAGGAAGCCACCCTGTTGCGCTCCCGCGACGAGCGAGCGCGCCGGGCGGCGAAGAGTTCCCGCCGCCTCACGGTGGACGGGGATCCGCTCGGCTCGTCCAGGGCATCCAGGTCGTCCGGCCGAGCCGTGGCAGACACCGGCGCCGTGGTCGACCCCATGCTCGTCCGTCGGGCGCTGGCCGCTGCGGTTGCCGAGTGCGCGCACCACACCGGGCAAGGACATGCCGATGTGTACGCGGCCCTGATGCGACTGGTCCCTGGCCCGCGCAGCGCCGATGCCACGGTAGGGATCCTCAGGGCACGGCTCGCCGCCATCGCCCAACTCTGAGCCGAGGAGTTCAGCCCTGCGCACCGTGCTTGCGGCATCATCGGCGGCGTGATCTTTCACATCTGCACCGAACAGGACTGGCAACGGGCGCGGATCGCCGGTCGCCACAGCCCCGAAGCTCTGGCGGCGGACGGCTTCGTGCACTGCTCGGACCCGGGAACCGTGCATCTACCGGCCAATCACCTCTTCCCCGGACGTACTGATCTGGTGTTGCTCCAGATTGACCCGACCCGGCTGGCGGTCCCGGTTCGATGGGAGCCCGGAGTCGCCGAGGACCCCGCCGGACCCTGGTTTCCGCACGTCTACGGGCCGATCAACGTCGATGCGGTCGTCTCCGTACACCCGTTCCGGCTCAATGCCGGTGGTCGATTCACCCCGATCCAGCCAGATCAGGTGGGGCCCACCGCGCCTCCGGTCAGTTGAGCAGCGCCGGGAACGGGTTCTGCTCGCTCGTCCAGCGATGTACGCGTACCGCCTTGCCGATCTCGATGCGTGGAATCTGACCCACTCCGACGACGTTCACCGAGCAACTCACGCCCAGCCGTTCCCTGAGTGCATCCGCCACCTCGCGCTGCAGCCCGTCGGCAGCGCCCTCAGCGACATCGGACACCGGTTCGGCCAGCACGACCACCGACGGCATCTCGGCTCGGTGGTCGATCACGATGGCATAGGACGTGCCGATGCGCGCATCGCCCAGCAGGACTGCCTCGATCTCGGACGGATAGACGTTCACGCCGCGGATGATGAGCATGTCGTCGCGCCGCCCGAGGATCCTCGACATCCGGGTGAGCGTGCGCCCGGACCCATCGGGCTCACGGTAGAGCGCCGCCAGGTCGCCGGTGCGATATCGCAGGACGGGAAGCGCCTCCTTGGTCAGGGTGCTGAAGACCAGCTCGCCGACCTCGCCGTCGGCGACCTCGTGCCCGGTCTCGGGATTGATGCATTCCACATAGAAGTGGTCCTCGTTGACATACATCCGGTGGTCGGACTCGGCTGTCTCGAAGGCGACGCCCGGGCCGACGACCTCGCACAGCCCGTAGATGTCCAACGCTGTCAGGCCCAACCGAGTCGAAAGCTGGGTGCGCATCGACTCACTCCACGGCTCCGCGCCGAAGATCCCCGCCCGCAAGGAGTTGTCCTCCGGGGCGACGCCCAGTGCGGCAAGGGCATCAGCCAGCGTTGCGGCATACGACGGTGTGCAGACCAGGATCTCCGGTTCCAGATCCATGATCAGCTGCACCTGGCGTGCGGTCTGCCCACCCGAGATCGGAACGACATTGGCGCCGAGCGCCTCCGCCCCACCGTGCAGGCCGAGGCCTCCGGTGAACAGTCCGTACCCATACCCGTTGTGCACCATGGTTCCTGGCCCGGCACCGGCTCCAGCCAGCACCCGTGCGTTCACCTGCCGGAAGATGTCGAGGTCGTTCTCTGTGTAGGCCACGATCGTCGGACGCCCACTTGTCCCACTCGTTGCGTGGATCCGGCGTAGCTCCGAACGCGGCACGGCAACGGCTTTGAGCGGGTACTGGTCCCAGAGGTTCGCCTTGCTGATCGGGGGGATGGACGGAAGGTCGTCGATGGTCAGGTCGTCGTCCACATCGCCCAGCTGTCGGCTGTAGAAGTCGTTGGCGCCCTTGAGACGCCGGACCTGGCTGCGCAAACGCTCGGTCTGCAGCTGCCTCCGCTCTTCGACCGGCATCGCCTCCGCGGCCTCGTCGAACATCAACTGCGCTCCCCTTCCGGGCCGGCCCGCTCCGGAGCAAGGCCCTGCATAACCATGCCGACTACCGCATCCGGGATTCCTGACGGGTCGATGCCTCGCTCAGGGCGGTACCACTCGCCCACCGAGTTGACCAGGCCGAAGATCAGCCTGGTAGTCATCGGCGGATCCAATCCGCGGGAGGCGCGAGGGTCGCGAAGGGCCTGCTCGACGAGTGCGCACACCTGAGCATCGAAGTCCTGACGGCGTTGCAGCGCAGCACGTTCCACTCGTGAGTTGCCTCGAACACGTAGCAGCAAGGTGATGTAGGGCAGCTCGCGGATTAACGTTTCGACAGAACGGCGGACCACTCCCGCGAGCTGGTCCAAGGCGCTGTCACGAGGGTCGATGCCATCGAAAATGGCAAACAGCGCGGTCATGCCACGATTCAGCCCACGCTGCAGCAGATCCTCCTTGCCGGCGACATGGTGATAGATCGAGGACTTGCCGATCCCAGCAGCTGCGGAGAGGTGCTCCATGGTCGTGCCGTCATACCCGCGGGTGTTGAAGACACCAACCGCAACGGCCAACAAGGAGTCTGCGTCGTAGGGGCGCCGCTGACCTGCCAAGGTACGGCTGGGCGCGGCGTTCATTCGCCTCACCCTAGCCCGCGTGGAGCCTGCGTTGGACTCCTTCGGGCAGCCCAGCGAACTAGGTCTGGCCCGGAGTGATCGGCTGGATGACGGCCCGGCCGCGGAGTCCGACATAGATCAAGCCCGCGCCGGCCAGCACCGCGAGGATGCCGCCGACCACTGCGATCAAGCCCACGACTTCGACACTCTTGCGCTGGGGCGCGACCGCGACGAAGTAGCCGAGCGTGTCCGGTGAGCCGATGAAATCGCACCGCACGGTCGTGGGGCCCGCCACGGCCTCGAACGAGCCGACGCTCTCACCGGCGCTGGTTTCCAAGGACTGCCCTTGACGACTGCCTCGCAGCACGGTCGTGGACCCGTTAGCCAGCTCGACGTCACAGGTGAGCTGAGCGACGGCGTCGCCGGCAATCGTGTCTCCGAGCGCGGGGGGTAACAACAGCACGGCGTACGCGCCGTCGGATGCCTCGAACCGCAGAGGATCGGGAATGCTCGTCCGATCCTCGGCCGCCAGCACCTGCACCGCTTGATGTCCGATCAGCAGCACACTTCCCAGGACCGTGGCGGCCACCCCTGCTACGGCCAGCCAGACCCCGATCCGGAACGGACGCTGGCGTCGCTCGGTGACGACGCGGCGGCCAACTGGTTGGGTCATCGGACCCGACTCGGGTTGTCCCAGCCACAACGCGGCGCGAGAGCCCTCATCTCCGCTTCTTGGCCGCCTCGAGTGCCTCGCCGTAGGCGGCGCCGAGTCTCCAATCGGTCATCATCCGCCGTTGCCACCCAGAAACCGCACCAGCCCATACGCCCGCTGGAACACCGTGCTGTTGGGCGTAGTTGTCATAGTCCTTGGGCGACACCCGATCCCGCAGTAGGCCAGCCTCGACATCGACCCATTTCTGGAAGCTCACCCCGTCGATAGGTGCATGCCCAGAGGCGTCGGCAGCGATGGGGCGGTCGTCGGCCACGCTCATCACCGACTGGGCCGGTCCCTTGCCGCTGAAGACATTGCCGACCTCAGAGAGGATCTCGGCGGGCGGGCGCCCGATGCCCGGATCGGTCATCGCTGCCACCGGCCAGTCGATCGTGACCCGGTCCAATCGATCCGGGTTGACCCAGACCGGCAGCACCGTGCCGTCCACGCACAAGTGGGTCGCGTAGTGCGGAACCTTGACCTTCTTGACCTCGACTTGATAAGCCTCGAGGCCTTCGGGGCGCACGGTCAGAGCGAGCTGGAGCATCTGCGCCATACCCATGAACGCATCCTCGACCGAGGCCCGGTCGATGGTCGCGAAGGCCCCCGTTCCCTTCCGTCGTGCCTTGTCCAGGCCGAGCATGTTGTCCACGATGCCGGGCGCGGGGGGCGTCTTGGCCGCTGCCCATACGATCCCTGGGTCACCGTCGCACGTGGCGGGCCAGTCGATCACCGCGTTGCCGTCCAGATGCCGTACGACCACCGGCATGCCGAGTCTGATCGAGTCGTCGGGACGCAGCTTCTGATTGACGCCGGCTGTGAACACCGGCGAGGCTGCGACCTCGACCGCATATTCGTCGACCCGGACGTTGTGTTCGTCGCGGGTGACCTCGCTGACTTCGATCCCGACGATGCGGCCGTTGGCTCGCTCACCGCGCTCGAAGACCTGCTCGCCCTTGACCTTGCCGAATCCGAAAAGGCCCATGTCAGCCTCCGCTCAATCTGCTCCGATTCGCGCCCAGCAACGCGGGACGCTATCAGCGGCAGCGCGGCCGCGGCGTGGTTTCTCGGGCATCAGCCGCCGAAGTCTGCGCCTGACCAGCTCCCGCTGTCCCACGAACTTCCACTGCCGGCGCTGTCGCTGCCCGACCAGTTGCTGCTGGCCGACCCAGCGCCGGGGTCGACGGCAGTGTTCTGGGCGCCGTGCCCGGCCTGGCTGGTGTCGACACTCCCGCGTTGGTCGCCAGCGTCCGCGCCGGTGCTCTCCTCCACACAGTCGCCCGATGCGAGGCCGGCAAAGGAGCCCGCATACAGGCCCGTGGCCAGCGCAGCGCTGCCAGCCGGCGCCTCCACGATCCTGACTCGCCTACCGAACAAGTCCATTCCGATCCCCTCAGTCTGAGAAAACAGCATTCGCATCCGGGCGTGCTCTGAGCCCAGCTTGGTGGTCGAGCTCACGTAGGGCAAGCCACGGCCGGACGCGGCACCGTTACCCAACTGCTGCCTACGATGCCTTTGGAGTCACAGACGCCTTCGCGAGGAGTTCAGTTCCATGACGGCAACCTTTAGTCAGCCAGAGACACAGCCCCGGGTCTTGCCCGACATCTACGTGGGCGGGGAATGGATCCCGTCGACCACTGACCAGCTCATCGATGTGCACAACCCGTACACCGAGCAGGTCATCGCCCGGGTTCCGGCAGGCTCGGCCGAGGATGTCGATGCGGCAGTCTCCGCCGCCCGGGCGGCGTTCGAGTCGTGGTCACAGACCCCGGTCGCCGAGCGCGCCGCGTACCTGAGCCGCGCCGCTGACATCCTCACCGAGCGGACCGACGAACTCGCCGCGCTGATCACCTCCGAGCTGGGCATGCCGCTCAAGATGTCGAAGATGATCCAGCTGGGCACTCCGATCGGCACCCTGCGCACGTACGCCAAGCTCGCCGAGGACTTCGAATGGGAGTCCGAGGTCGGCAACTCGCTGATCGTGCGCGAGCCGATCGGCGTGGTGGCCGCGATCACCCCGTGGAACTACCCGCTGCACCAGGTTGTGGCCAAGGTCGCCCCAGCGCTGGTGGCCGGCAACACGATCGTGCTCAAGCCGAGCGAGGTCGCGCCGCTGATCGCCTTCGAGTTCGCCCGGATCCTGGATGAGGTCGGACTGCCGGCGGGAGTGTTCAACCTGATCAGTGGCGCCGGTGCGGAGATCGGCCAGGCACTGGTCGGCCACCCCGGCGTGGACATGGTCAGTTTCACCGGCTCCGGGCGGGCGGGGCGCGAGATCTCGGCCACAGCCGCCCAGACCATCAAGCGAGTCGCCTTGGAGTTGGGCGGCAAATCCGCCTCGGTGGTCCTGGACGATCTGGACAACGAGGCCTTTGCCAAGGCGATCAAGTCCTCGGTCGCGCAGTGCTTCACCAATGCCGGGCAGCGCTGTACGGCCTTCAGCCGGATCCTGGTGCCCGGCGCGCGCCTGGACGAGGCGCTGTCCGCCGCAGCCAAGGCGGCCGAGTCGCACGTCGTCGGCGACCCGATGACAGACGGAACCCGGTTGGGCCCCTTGGTCTCTGAGACTCAACGCGACCGGGTACGAGGATTCCTGGATCGCGCGGTGGCCGACGGTGCCCGCGTCGTCACCGGCGGCCCGGACGCGCCGGGCGGCGTCGAGTCGGGCTACTTCGTCTCGCCGACCGTGCTCACCGATGTCGACCTGAACTCCGAGATGGCCAAGGAGGAGGTCTTCGGCCCGGTGACCGCGGTGATGCCGTACTCCGATGTCGACGATGCGGTCCGGATCGCCAACGACACCTCGTACGGTTTGGCTGCCGGCGTGTACGGCGCCGACGACGAGGCCGCGGTGGCCGTGGCCAAGCGGCTGCGGGCCGGCCAGGTCGATGTCAACAACGGCCGGTGGAACTGGATGGCACCCTTCGGCGGCTACAAGCAGTCCGGCAACGGGCGCGAGTTCGGGACCGCCGGGCTCGAGGAATTCCTGGAGATCAAGGCGGTGCAACGATGACGGTGCTGATGAACGGCCTGAGATGACGGTCTCCTTCTTCGCGCTCTACCGGACACCGCAGGACTCCGACGTCTTCGACGCCGGCTATTTCGGTACGCACGTACCGATCGTCGCGGGTACGCCCGGGCTGCTTGAGAACAAGGTGCACCGGGTGAAGCGCCAACTGGTCGGCGAGCCGGCCTACTACCTGATCGCCGAGTTGGTCTTTGCCGACGCGGAGTCGATGAAGGCGGCGTTCAAGTCACCCGAGTGGGCCGCATCCGGTGCGAACCTGCAGGAGTGGGGCGGCATGGACCTGGTCACCATGTTCACCACCGAAGGCCCCGACGCCGCCTCCTGAGAACCGGCCTGGCCGCCCACCCCGTGTTGATCATCGGAACTGAGGGGGGTTACGCCGCGGAATTCGGCGATAACCCGGCATAGTTCCGATGATCAACTTCGTTTGTGTCGGTGGGCGGGAGGAGACTCGGTCCATGCAGGCGACCGAGACGGTGGCGTTCGGCACCGTTGCTTCCCCGGTCGGCGACATTCTGGTGGCGGTGACCGAGACCGGCCTGGTCGCGACCCACTTCCGTGACACCGATCAGGCCCGCGCCCGGATCGTGGCGCGACTGGGGTTGGCTGAGATCGAGGATCAGGCGCGGACGGCTCAGGTCCGTGCCGAGCTCGCCGCCTACTTCGCTGGGACGTTGCGCACGTTCACCGCATCGCTGGACTGGCGGCTGACCTCGGCCGCTCAGCGCCTGGTGCTTTCCACGTTGCACGAGACCGTGCAGTTCGGCCGAGTCGTCACCTACGGAGAGCTTGCCAAGCGGTCCGGATCGACCATTCCCCCGCGCGGCATCGGATCGATCATGGGCAGCAACCCGATTCCGATCGTCGTCCCCTGTCATCGGGTCGTTGCCGGCAGCGGGCTAGGCGGCTTCAGCGGCGGAGCCGGCGTGGAGTCCAAGCAGGCGCTGCTGGCCCTGGAAGGCCAGTTGACTACCGCCCTCTGGTGAACGCCGCACTCTGATCCCCGCCGGCTGCGGCCGCGGCTGCGCCCGTCACATCAGCGCGACCTATCTCGTCAGAACGGTGTCGGCCCGATCCGCGGCCGCCCGAGCGCGAGGAGACAACCATGGCACGTATCCCGCTGGCCCTGAAAGACCGTACGAAGCAGCCGTCCTTCCTGACCCGGCGCGCCCTTGCCTACGCCCGGAAGGCGTACGGGATGGACGCCGACAACGCGTTGGCGATGAGCCTGCACCCTGGTGTCTTCTGGCCGTGGGGACTGATGGAGATGGCAGGGCAGCGCCGGCGCAGCGTCCTGCCCGAACATCTCGATCACCTCGTCGTGTTTGTCACCGCCATACACCTGGGCTGCTCCTGGTGCGTCGACTTCGGGGCCTCGTTGTGGGAGAAGAAGCGACTGGACACGGCAATCCTGCGCGAAGCGTCGTGCTGGCGCACGTCCACGGCCTTCGACGCAGATGCGCGCGCGGCGTTCGCGTATGCCGAGACAGCCAGCGGTGACCTGACGGGCGTCACTGACGAGATGGTCGCCGACCTGCACGAGCGCTTCGGTGCGGCCGGTGTGGTGGAACTGACCTACCTGATCGCGTTGGAGAACATGCGATCGCGGTTCAACACCAGTCTCGGAATCACCGCACAGGGCTTCAGCTCCGGTGATTCCTGCGTCGTCCCGCCGCCCAGGCACGAGCGCGCGGACAACTAGTCAGCTCAGGTGGGTCAGTTTGTCCGGGGCCAGCACGGCGTACAAGGCGGCGATCTGGCCGCCGCGGATGGTGAAGGTGTAGACCCCGATCTTCGCGTCCTGCGGTCGGTCGCTGTCCACCCGGACCAGGAATCCGGGGTCCCCGTTGACCAGGATCGGTTCGAAGGTCGTATTGACGCTGAACTTCCTCGCCAGGCCGGTGAGGAAGTTCCCCACCTCGGCGGCCCCGTGCACCGGTCGCCGAGCAGCGAGGACCTGGCCGGCCCCATCGCTGAGCAGCACGACGTCGGGGGCGAGCAGTCGGGTGAGCCGATCGATGTCACCGGCTAACAGGGCGGTGGACATCTCGCCGAGCAGCTTCCAGGCAGCAGCAGCGTCCGGCCGAGGAGCGGGGCCGGCATCGGCCAGGCGGCGCCGGCCGCGGGAGGCGTGCTGTCGAGCGTTGTCCTGCGAACAGCCGATCACCTCAGCGATGCCGGTGAAATCCATCCCGATCACATCGTGGAGCACCACGGCCAATCGCTGTTCGGGGCTGAGTTCGTCCAGCACCACGAGAAAGGCCATCCGTACGGACTCCTCGCGGACCAGCACCCCGAGCGGGTCGCTGTCGGCTTCACCACCACCGACAGCACCGCCGGGCAGATCTCCGGCCGGGACAGTCGAGACAAGCGGCTCCGGAAGCCACGGCCCGACGTAGGTCTCCCGTCGTACCCGCGCCGAGCG
>Ga0190275_10003151_pt1 | contig 11739 bp, 11 predicted proteins | sample Popmic550T_FD_133745 | JGI IMG/M metagenome (GOLD analysis project Ga0190275, IMG submission 133745) | Populus adjacent soil microbial communities from riparian zone of Yellowstone River, Montana, USA - 550 T | ecosystem: Environmental > Terrestrial > Soil > Riparian zone > Trees stand | place... | reverse complement strand
TGTGTTTCAGCGTGCTGCACCCCTGCTTCATCACACCTGCGATCCGATGGCTGACCGATGAGGAAGGCAACCACGTCGGACTCCGCATCGGCCGGTATTTCGAGAAGGAGCCCTTCGTCGAATATTGGCGTTTCGGCCGACGTCCTCACACGGCCGAACTTCCGGCCTGCGATCAGCCGTTCGAAGTGCCGCGATTCCCGCGAACCCTCTCCGACTATATCAATGCCGTCAGCGAGGCAGGATTTAAGATTGTGAAGATTGCGGAGCCGCGGCCTAGCGAGGAGATGGCCCGCGCGCACGATTGGCTGAACCGCTGGTACCGCCATGCGCCGCTGGTGTTGTTCTGCTTGGCTGAGAAGATGTAACGCCGATAAACAAAAATAGCGGTGACAGGATCACCGCTATTCGAAGGCAAGAGCTGCTCAGGTAAGCATCACTCGGCAGCCTGCAGATACACCACCTTCGACTGCTCGCCTTGAACCTCGCGCAGGGTGCGCGCCATGTAGGTGAGTTGCTCGATGGCTCTGTCGAGATCGAGCTTGGTGCCGTCTTCGAGGTCGTAAGCCTGCCGTCCCCGGTAGAGCCTGTTGACCTGGCTTTCCATCTCGGCAGTCGCCTCGCGGATGCGGTGGACGAGGTTGTCCGCAATCACGTTGGCGTTGTCGTCGACAACGCAGAAACCGACATCGCTTGCGCGGAGCTTGGCCATGGGTCGATACCTCTTCTTGTTGTTCGTGTCAGGCAACCGCTCGTTCGGCCTGCAGCGCGTAGACGCCGAGCCGGCGGGCGAGGGAATGTTTCGTCACCGGTCCGATTCCAGGCAGCGTCGCGAGATAGTGCAGCTTGTCCGCACTGGCCTTGTAGTCTTCGAACAGGCTTTCGCGCTCGCGCCAGATCGTATCGATGGCCTCGGCCTTCGCCGGATGACGGAAGCCGACCCGGGCCGTCGAGCCGCAATCGAGCGCGCGCATGCAGCGCTCGAAGGTGCGGCGGCCGATGGCCGGCGTGACGCTGGCATGGCAGATCGTCTCGATCGCCTGCTGCGCGAATTCGTCCGCCGTCTCGGGTGCGATGTTCTCCGCTTCCGAGCGATCGTTCCGAAAGGCATTCGCCTCGTAGCGCATCGTCTCCTCAAGGCCGAAGCTCGGCATAGTCCTCACCGTAGGGTCAAGGCCGCCTGAAGCAGCCGGACAAGCGTCGTTCCGGTTTCGCGAATCCGCTGCGGCGCCCGCCAGGGAAGGGCGGGATCTTGCAGGGGACCCATGCGGTCGGAACGGTTACGCGGGGTTGTCGAAAACGGGCGCGCGCTGGATTTCGAGCGGATGCGCCACACATCGTCCGAGCCCTGAAAACCTTGACCGTTCAAGGATTTCTGCGCGGAGCGCGGTTCGATAAAGATGGGGATTTCCCTCTTCGGATGCAAGACGCCCGGGACCGGCGGGACGGTGCGATAAGCGGGCTTGGCGGCCTGCGGCCACGGCGAAATTTCGGAGCGCGCGACCTTCAGCGTTTGTGCAAGCTCCGCACCAGTCGCGACCCCGTAGAGGGAGGCTGCGCGGGAGAAGGCCTCGGTGAAGGATTTCATCGCGCACCAGCTCTTCTCGGCCATGTGCAACGGCCAAGCCCAGAGCCCGTCCTCCCGGCGCTGGCCGAGGCTGTCGCGCTCGATGAAATAGCCGGTTTGCTTGTGCTCGAGGCCGCTCTCGGTCACGAGCCAGTCCTCGTTCTCGAAAATCGGGCACTCATCCGTCATGGCGGTCATCGCGGGTATCCTTTGCGGTCGGGCGCGGCTGCCCTAATGGCGTCACATCCAAGACGCATACAAAGGATGCGAACAAATCAAGAACATAGCCTCAACCGCCTCTCTGTCAAGCAAAGACCGCGTGTCGAGACTGTAATCTTGGAGTAACCGATACTATGTGGAGGGTCCGATGCCGGCATTGAAGAGATTGCCTCCGATCCGGTCCAAAAAGAGGCGAAGTCATTGCGACGAAATACCGCTCGCGATAACTGAAGCTCGACCATTGCAACCCAGCGGATTCGCCACGCCATGACCAGCCTGACACGCCTCGAAACGGACCAGCTGCGCCGCCTCGAGGAGATGCGCAAAACCTTCGACAGGCTGCGGGCCGAGCGGATCCGCGCCGAGGGCGAGGTCGAGCGTCTGACCCGCGACCTCGAGGAAGCACGCGCCTTGGCGCTGTCCGAACTAGGCACCGACGACGAAGGTCAGATCCAGGCCTTGATCGAGGACGCCCAGGCGAAGAACGCCAGGCTTGCCGAGGAATTCGGTGCCGCCCTGCGCGAGGTGGAAGCCCGTCTCAAGCAGCTCGGAGACGAGCGGTGATCGTGCAGGCCGTCGATCACGATGTGGCGCGGGCGGAAGCCGCTCTTGCGCGGCTCGAAGGACGGCGCGATGCCGTTGCAGCCCGCATCGCGGAACTGACGCGCGACATCGAACTCGCCAAGGGGCGCCTGGCCGTCAAGGACGAGGTCGAGACCTTCATCGAGGCGGTGCACGGCTCGGCCAGCCGGCGAAGCCTGTCCGCCTTCGAGACGCTGCTGACGGCGCTCGTGCAGGAGGTTCTGCCGGGCGAGAAGCCCGTGGCGCTGGACCTGTCGACGGAGCGCGGCCTTGCCTCGCTCGATGTCTGCGTGCGGCGCCCGGACGGAACGCTGGAAGACGTGCTCGAGGACAATGGCGGCGCACTGACAAACGTGGTCGGCATGGCGCTGCGGCTGATTGCCGTCGTGAAGGCCGACGTCGCCCGCTTTCTCGCTCTCGACGAAGCGGATTGCTGGATCGCGCCGGATCGCGTCTCGTCCTTCTATCGGGTGCTGGAGGACGGCGCGGCGCGCCTCGGCGTGCAATGCCTCGCCGTCTCGCATCATGACCTGTCGCAGTTCTCGGGCACGTTCCACATCGCCCGCATCGCCGGCGAACCGGCTTCAGGCGTCGAGGTGCAATCTTCCGATCCGAGCGCGGCTTGGGACGATGCGCAGCCCGGCCTGCGTTTCATCCGGCTCGTCAATGTGCAGGCCTATCAGGATGCGACGCTGCGCCTGAGTCCGGGCGTCAACGCGCTCATCGGCCCCAACAACCGCGGCAAGTCCACCTTCATCCGCGCCCTGCGCGCCGTGTTCTACGGTGAGGCGCGGGATAGCCTCGTGCGCGCAGGCGCGAAGGCCGCTCTCGTCGAGATCGGCGTTGCCGGCAACAGGATCTTGCGCTTCACGCGCCAGCCCCGCCGCTCGCCGGTCAACATCTGGTCGCTGCATGAGGCGGACGGCGCGGTCGTCGAGAAAGCGGGGATGCGCTACGAGACCGGCGGACGCGCGGTGCCGGATTGGGTGGCCGATCTCATCCGCATCCGCAAGGTCGAGGACCTCGATGTTCATATCGCGCATCAGAAATTTCCCGTGTTCCTGCTCGGCGAAACCCCGTCCCGCCGCTCCGCCGTTCTGTCCATCGGGCAGGAGGCGGGCTATATCCGGGACATGCTCGTGATCCATCGCGAGCGCTGCCGGCGCGACAACGACCTCGTGCGCACCGGCGAGCGCGAATTGATCGCGCTTGGCGAGACGTTGGACGGATTGCGGGAGCTCGATCGGCTCAAGGAGAAGCTTTCAGTTGCTCGCGAAAGGTCGAAGGATCTCAAAAGCTCTGCCGCTCATCTGGATAAGCTGCGGCACGGCGCATCGCTGCTTGCCGACCTCGGATTCCGGCTGGACAAAGCGAAGAGGCGTGCCGCGATCACGGCAACTCTGCCCGCGGCCGAGCGGCTGGCCGACCTGACGCGGATGGTCGAGCATTCGCGGGAGCGCGAACGCCTGGGCCGGAATGTGATCCAGCTCAGCCGTCACTTGGCCTTCAGCCAGGCGCGGCTTGCCGCGCTGCAGGACATGCCGCAGGCCGTCCCGGTGCTTGACAACACCGCACCGGCACAAAGCACGCTGAAGCGCATCGACGATCTTCGCAAGGCGGCTGCGATTGCCCAAGGCCGCATCGCAACGATCGATGAAGGCCTGATAGCGATCCGGTCCGAAATGGAGCGTTTCATCGCTGAGACGGGCGGGATCTGCCCCACCTGCGGCTCGCCGGTGAGACCCGAGACCCTGCTCGATCATCATGCCCATTCCTCTCAACCCACTGTGCCCTCGGAGCGGCTGACCGCATGATCCTGTCCGGAGATCGTCTTCCCTCTGTTGCGTGCAACGGCGTCCTCGTGATCGGGGATCCGCATGTGGGTTCGAGGCGCCCGGGCCGGCGCAAGGATGTGGTCTGGCCGCAGGCGGTTCTCGGCAAGCTGGAGCGCTGCGTCGCCATCGCCAACGAGCGGCAGCTCGCGGTCGTGATCCTCGGCGATCTCTTCGACCGGCCGGTCGAGACCGACGTGGCACTCAAGAACCAGCTCATCCGCGTTCTGAAGGGTTTCCACCACCGGCCTATCGTCAATGTGGGCAACCACGATATCCAGCACACGATGCTGACCGACGGCGACTCGCTGGCGCTCCTGGGGTTATGCGATGTGGTCGACGTGGTCGCGGCCTCGGCGCCGGTGACCGAGATCCAGGTTGGTTCAAGGCGCATCGGCATCGGCATGACGCCCTACGGCCAGGCCATTCCGACCGATGCGCGCGGCTCGTTCTCAGGTGTGGATCTTCGCGCCTGGTTCACCCATCACGACATCGCCTTCGACGGCGGCTATCCCGGCGCCGTGCCGCCCTTTGCGGTCGAGGGCTGCGACCTTCTCGTCAACGGGCACATCCACAAGACGCAGAAGTCGGTTCTGGCAGGTCGCACGCGCTGGATGAACCCCGGCACCATCACCCGCCAGTCCGTCGATCTCGTGGATCATTTGCCGCGGGCCTGGATCCTCGACGAGAGCGGTGCCTTGGAGCCGCAGGCTCTGCCGTTCGAGAGCAATGTCTTCGATCTCACCGGGCGCGTGGTCGATGCAGCCGACGGCTCCGTCGTGGCGCGCGAGGTCGAGAGTGCCTTCGTCACGCTGCTGCAGGCGGAATCCGCGACCGAGCTCAAGCGCAGCGGCGACGGCTCCATCATTCGCGACGAGATCGAGGCGAAATTCGCGGCCGACGAAACCTCGGATGCCGTGCGCGCCATCGTGCGCTCGCTCCTCGGCGAGGCGGTGGAGCGCCACGCGACCTAGAGCATTTTTGGGCGAGGTGGATCCGGTCCGCCGTCAAAAAATGCGTCTTAGAACGCGAACGGATCGGAATAGCGCAGGCGCCGCCGGCGCACCTGCGTCTCCGGCAGGATCGGGCGGCCGATATCGACGGCGACCAGCCCTTCGCAGGCGAGCGCCAGCACGGCTGCGACGCCGTCCTGCGTGTTCATCACGGCGCTGGCGCAATCCACCAGCCGCATGGCGCCGACCTCGTCGAGCTGATGCAGGATGCGCACCCGGTCGCCGGCGGAGACGGGCGTGCGCCTGCAGGCCATGATGAGGCGCGTGGTGGTAAAGCGCGGCTCGGCCCGGATGCTCGCAGCCGTTTCGATCATGAAGGGCCGTCCGTCTTCTGCAGCGATGCTGTGGATCGCTGCTGCGCGCAGAGGATGGCTGAGCAGGTCCTCGTCGCTCACGACATCCACCAGGCAGGCTGCGCCGTCGCGCACGATCTCGAAATCGGCGACATGCTCGATCGTCTCGTCGCCGATGGCGAAGCGGGCCGGATCGGCCGGTGCGCGCAGGGACTCGATCTCCGCATCGAGCTCGCAGGCTGCCAGGAAATCCGCGATCAGGGCGTTGCGCGTGAGCGGGGTCGACGGGCGCTTCGCCGCCCGGCGGGAGCCCGTGCGGCGGGCGGGGCGCCGATCCGACAGATCGAGGAGCGCTTGCGCGGACATCAGGTCCTCCAGCGTGGTGTTCAGACGATGGGCGGGCCGGAATCCCGGCAGAAAGCAGCCCAATGGCGAATGAGAACATATATAGAACATAAAGTCGTCGGTCAAATTCGGGCCTGTGTGGGTCCCAAGCAGCGCGGCCGATTGCCTATGGCTCCGCTTCAAAGCCGTTGAGACAAAACAACGCATCGTTTAAGATATTGAAAATAAATGGTTTATGGGCGCACTGGCGAAGGTCGGAAGTGGACCGGAATGGTGAAATTTGGTATAGAACAAATAACGAACGCGCCTGTCGAATCTCGCGATTGAAGAAGAGCGTGAACCGGATTGCGGGCTCCTGTGAAAGTTAGGATCGAGGATGAATACGACGGACAAGAAAATTTCCGAAGTGCTTGCGAAATTCGGCGAGCCGATGGCCGGAAACGTCTGGCGCGTCCAGGGTACGGCGGTCATCTACCACAAGACCCTCGAGCGCATTGCGGCTCAGGCGAAGGTCGTCTTCGACGAGCCGAAGATCATTCGCGCCGAGCGTGACGAAGCCGTCATCCAGGTGACGGGACGCATGGGCGAGCGCGTGGAATGGTCGATCGGCGAGGCGCTGATCGGCGTGAATTATCGCGTTTCCGGCAAGCAGGCGGCTTACGTCTACGCCATGGCCGAGAAGCGTGCGAAGGACCGCGTGATCCTCAAGCTGATCGAGCTGCACGGCTACGTCTATTCCGAGGAAGAGGCCGACGAGTTCAAGCAGGGCCGCCCCGGCTTCACCGACCCGCAGGTCGAGATCGAGAAGACCGAGCCGCAGAAGGGCAGGGTCGAGGCAGCTGCCGGCGACGGCAAGGTCGAGGACGACCTGAAGACCAAGATCAAGAAGGCGAAGACCATCAACGCGGTCACGGATCTCATGCTTCACGCCGACACTCAGAAGGTGCTGGCCGACTTGCCCGAGGGCATCCGCGACGAGATCCGCGACTTCGCCAAGGCCCGCCTCGTCGAGCTCGGCTGGCCGACCAAGAAGGCGGCCTAACTTCCGCTTCGATTACGGACGAGACGGTATCGACTGTCTCGTCCTTTTCCCATTCCTCGATGGCGTCCCGGCGCTCGTGGTCTCGCTGATCGATGCAGAAATCTTCCGCTCTGGCCGCTTCCGATCAGGAGGCGCTGTCCCTTGCCGAACATCTCGTCGGCTCGATCGAGCGGGTGACGTTCCACAGCGATGAGACCGGTTTCTGCGTGCTGCGCGTCAAGGCACGCGGCCACCGCAAGCCTGTGGCTGTTGTCGGCCATGCGCCGGCGGTCGCGATCGGCGAAGTCGTGGAAGCGAGCGGGGAATGGCTGCACGACCGCAACCACGGCGTTCAGTTCCGCGCCGGCGTGCTGAAGACCGCAGCGCCGACCACGGCGGAAGACCTGCAGCGCTTTCTCGGCTCCGGCCTCCTGAAGGGCGTCGGCCCCTCCGTCGCACAGAGGCTGATCGCCTCCTTCGGATCGCGCGTTCTCGACGTCATCGAGACGAAGCCGCATGAGCTGACGCGCGTGCACGGCATCGGCATGGCGAAAGCACTCGGCATCGGCGAGGCCTGGGCGGAGCATCGCGCCCTGAAGGACATCGCCACCTTCCTCAATGCGCACGGGGTCGGCGGTTTCCTGCTCACGCGCATCTACCGGGCCTATGGCGTCGGCGCCATCGAGATCGTCTCGGCCAATCCCTACCGGCTCGCCCTCGATATTCCAGGCGTCGAGTTTTCGCTTGCCGATCAAGTGGCGATGCAGCTCGCCATCGAGCCGACAGCAGAGATGCGGCTGCAGGCCGGGCTGATCGATGTTCTGTCGGAAGCGGTGAAGGAGGGGCATTCCGGCATGCCGGCCGAGAATCTCCTGCGCCAGGCAAGCGCCCTGCTTGACGTTCCCAAGGTGCTGCTCGCCCCGGTGCTCGAAGCGCAATGTGCCTCCGGCCAGCTCGTCGCCGACGACCTCGACGGGCGGGGCAGCATCTTCCTAAAGAATCTCTACGGCGCCGAACTCTTCATCGCGCAGCGCCTGAAGGAGATCGCGCAGGGCTTTCACCCCTGGCGCGGTCTCGACACGGCACAGGTCATCTCTGAGGCCGAGGCCGCCATCGGCGTGAGATATTCGGCAAGCCAGCGCGAGGCGCTCGCCGCATCGTGCCGCTCGAAGGTGCTGGTCGTCACCGGCGGCCCCGGCGTCGGCAAGACGACGCTGATCAGAAGCCTGACGCATCTGTGTGCGAAGCATGACCTGCAGGTGTCCCTGTGCGCGCCGACCGGGCGGGCTGCGAAGCGCCTCGCGGAGAGCACGGGCTTTCCAGCCAAGACCGTTCATCGACTTCTGGAGGCGTCAGAGGGCGGCTTCCGGCGCAACGCCAAGGCACCGCTCGCGTGCAACCTTCTCGTGGTGGACGAAGCCTCGATGCTCGACATCCGCCTGACGGCGGCGTTGCTGCGGGCGCTCCCGGATGAGGCCTGCCTGCTCCTCGTCGGCGACGTCGATCAGCTGCCCTCCATCGGGCCCGGGCAGATCCTGTCCGACATCATCGCATCGGATGCCGTTCCCGTCGTGCATCTGAAGGAGGTGTTCCGCCAGGAGCGGGAAAGCCGCATCATCACCGTCGCGCATGCCATCAATCACGGCCTCGTGCCCGATCTCGCGCACCGGCCGGATTCGGATTTCTACTTCGTCGAGGCCGACACGCCGGCCGATGCGATGTCCAAGATGACCATTCTGATCCGCGACCGCATTCCGCGAAAGTTCGGCTTCGACCCGGTGCGCGACGTCCAGGTGCTGTGTCCGATGAACCGGGGGCGTCTCGGCACGCAGATGCTGAACGGTGAGTTGCAGCGGATCTTCAACCCGCCGGGCGCCAACAGCCTGCATCGGGCCGGATGGATCTATGGCCCCGGCGACAAGGTGATGCAGGTGCGCAACGACTACGAACGCGATGTCTATAACGGCGAAGTCGGCATCGTGCGTGAGGTAAGGCGCGACCATGGCGAACTCACCGTGGCCTTCGACGAAAGGCAGGTGGGCTATACGCTGAGGGAGCTCGATGAGCTTTCGCTGGCCTATGCGGTGACGATCCACAAGGCGCAAGGGTCGGAGTATCCCGCCGTGATCGTCCCGATCGCCGCCCAGCAGGCTTCCATGCTACGGCGCAAGCTGCTCTATACGGCGGTCACGCGGGCGAGCCGCCTCGTGATCATTGTCGGAAGCCGGGCGGCGCTGGCCGAGGCCGTGACCCATGAGGACGAGCCCAGGCTGACGCGATTGCGGAACTGGCTTGGGACCTGATCCCTTTCGCTCGGATCCGGAGCCATCTATATTCGTTGTCAGGCAGCCTCGGGACAGCAGGAATGAGCGTCGAAGCGGAACAGGCAGGTCAGCAGGAACGGCGGGCGCGCGTGAGCCTCATCGCAGGGGCCGTCCTGTGCCTTGTGGCCTCCGGCGGCCTGCTATGGTGGCGTTACGGCGGCGCGGTCTTCAACGACCTGGTGCTGACGACGCTTGCCTGGTGCTTCTAGACCATTCCGCTTCGCGAGGTCCGGGCATGCCCATGGCTGGTCTTGTTCCAGCTGAAGGTGGCCGTCGCCAGCTCCCATAGACCTCTCCATGCTGCGATGCTGACGAGCCCGTAATAGAGCGGGAGCAGGGGCATCCAAGGAAGGAGCCGCCATAGCCGGCGTCGATGCAGGGCGATGCTGGCCGGAACGAAGATCGATACGGCGCCGAACGCCGCAAGCACGACAACATAGGCGAAAACGATCCGCTCCTGCTGCGATGTGAAGAGCCAGGTCGCCTCGGACAGCCACCAGATCAGGATCAGCCCGGAAAACAGCGGGTAGACCAGGGCGCTGAGCGCGATCCCCCAGGTCAGGCAGAGCGCACCGAAGCATTTCCAGATCCCGAGCTGGCGCAGGAGGAGGCGGGGCTTGCGCGAATGGCTCGTGGCGGTCTGCACGAAGCCTTTCATCCAGCGGGTCCGCTGCCGCATCCAGGCTCCTAACGTGCCGGGAGCCTCCTCGAGGGTCGAGGAGGGGAGGTCCTTCACCGCATAGCCCAGCCGTGCCAGGCGGATGCCGAGATCGGCATCTTCCGTCACGTTCCAGGCATCCCATCCATGAATGTCGCGCAGGACGGAGGTGCGGAAATGGTTCGAGGTGCCGCCTAAGGGAAGCGGGCTTCCGATCTCCGCAAGGCCCGGATTGAACGCATCGAACAAAGCTGCGTATTCGATGGTGAAGAGGCGTGTGAGCCAGGTATCGTCGGTGTTGTCGATGGTCAGGCGAGCCTGCAGGCAGGCGACATTCCGCGAAAGCTGCGCGAACCGGGCAACGGCGAGACGCAGCTGTCCCGGATCGGGTATATCCTCCGCATCGTAGACGACGGTATAGCGGCCCCGTGCGAGAGGCAGGGCCACGTTGAGCGCCCGCGGCTTGGTGCGTGGCGAGCCTTGTGGCGCAACGAGGATCTCCACATTGCCGGGGAGCGCAATGGCATGGAGAGCGTCCAGCGTTTCCTGGTCGTCGGCTTCGAGCACGAGCTTTATGTCGAGTTTGGCGGCAGGATAATCGAGCTGCGACAGGGCTTGAATGAGGCGAGCGGCAACGCGCTTTTCCCGGTAGAGCGCCGCGATGATCGTATAGACCGGAAGATCCGCGTCGCTGGCACGCGGCAGCCCGCTGCCCGGCTGGACGGAGCCGCTCAGGACCGCCGCCGCAATCCGCAGGGCGATCATGCCCAAGAACAGCGGGCTGAGGCTGGCGCCGAGCAAGCCGAAGGTCTGCGCCGGAAGCTGCAGGCCATAGAAGACGAGCGCGGTGAGAGCGACGAAGAGGAGGGCGATCTGGCCATAGCTGAGATCGGTCGCCAGATCCGGCGATGTCTCGCGGAGATCGGAGGCGGCCTTGATGGCAATCATTCGTGCCTTTGCGCGGAAGACAGCTTGTCTCAAGCCCTTCGGCGTGGTGATCGCAAGCGCTCGCGCCTGTCGTATGGTCAAAAGCCGGATGAGAGCCGCGCCGCGGGGGGCGGCGACGAAGCCTGCCTGCGAACCGGGCAACGGGGCAAGGCCCGACAGAATGCTGTGAGGGTAACGCGCTGCCCGCGAAAGGTTCGGCTGAGCGAAATAAGGTAGCCCGAGCTCGGCCGCGAGGGCCCGGTAGAACTCGGTTTCTCCGATCAGGCCCTGCTTCAGCAGCGCCTCATCCGCGGTGACACCGGCAAGTGAGGCGAGAATGGCGGCTCGGTGCAGGATCTCGGGCGGATGGCCGTGATCGGCCAGGAATCCGATCTCGACCGGCAGCGCGGTTGACTGTAGCCGCCTCTCCGCTAGACCCTGCTTCATGAGCAGGGGGCGCTTTCAAGAGACGTTCTTGATGGATGTAAGGCCGCGTGCAAGAGAATGTCGGTTAATGGTTCGAGATATCGTTACATTGGTTGCGCGCTTCCTCTCCAAGATCAAGCCCCTCTGGCTCCTCGGGCTTTTGGGGGCGTTGCTGTTCGCGTCGAGCCATGCCCAGGCGCAGGGCGTGACGATCCCGAACTTCTGGGACCCCAAGGCGCAGCTCGACCGGCCGGAAATCCCGGCCACACGCACGATCCGCTTTCTCGTCGATGACGACTTCCCGCCGTTGCATTTCCCGGGATTGGACGGCAATCCGACCGGGCTCTCCGTGGAACTGGCCCGTGCGGCTTGCGAGCGCCTGAGCCTTACCTGCACTGTCCAGGTCCGCCGCTTCGATATGCTCCTCGACGCCTTGAACGACAGGCAGGGAGACGTGGTGGCGGCTGCCATCTCCGTTACGGCAGATCTGCGGCGGCGCTTTGCCGTCACGGCACCTTATTTCAAGTTCCCGGCC
>Ga0190275_10003150_pt1 | contig 11742 bp, 10 predicted proteins | sample Popmic550T_FD_133745 | JGI IMG/M metagenome (GOLD analysis project Ga0190275, IMG submission 133745) | Populus adjacent soil microbial communities from riparian zone of Yellowstone River, Montana, USA - 550 T | ecosystem: Environmental > Terrestrial > Soil > Riparian zone > Trees stand | place... | reverse complement strand
GGGCAAGCGCTGCGTGCGCTACGTGAAGGTGCGCTCGCTGCGCAAGGCGGGCAAGGCGGGCAACAACACCATGAGCATGGGCAAGAAGCTCAAGCCCGCCCGCTACCGGGTGTCGCTGGTGGCCGTGGACAAGGCCGGCAACCGCTCGGCCACCGCGCGCAAGGGCTTCACGGTGAAGAAGCCCAAGCGGCGCGTCCGTCGGTAACGTCTGCGGCCAGCCACGACCCCTTCGAAGGAGCCGCAAGCCCCCATGCCCAAGACCGTGATCCTCGGCACCGCCCGCACCCCCTTCGGGAAGATGGGCGGGGCACTGGCCTCGCAGGACGCCACCGACCTGGGCGGCCACGTCATCGAGCACGCCCTCGAGCGGTCCGAGGTCAAGCCGGACGAGGTCCAGCACGTCGTCTTCGGTCAGGTCCTGCAGGCCGGCCAGGGCCAGGTGCCCTCGCGCCAGGCCCAGATCAAGGGCGGCATCCCCAAGGAGGTCTCGTCGGAGACCGTGAACAAGGTCTGCGCCTCGGGCATCCGCGCGGCGGGCATGGTGGACCAGGCCGTCCGCGCCGGTGACCTGGACGTGGCCGTTGCCGGCGGCATGGAGTCCATGTCCAAGGCCCCGTACATGCTGCCCAAGGCCCGCTTCGGCTACCGCATGGGCGACGCCAAGATGCTGGACGCCATGGTCCACGACGGGCTGACCAACCCCTTCACCGGCAAGCAGATGTTCGTGGAGGCGACCGAGGTCGGCGACGAGCTGGAGATCACCCGCGCGGACATGGACAAGTTCGCGCTCCAGAGCCACGACCGCGCCATCGCCGCCACCGACGACGGCAGGCTGGCCGAGGAGATCGCGCCGGTGACCATCAGCTCGAAGAAGGGCGACACCGTGGTCGAGGTCGACGAGCCGCCCCGCCGCGGATCCTCGCTGGAGTCGCTGGCCAAGCTGCCGGGCCTGACCGGCAAGGACGGCTCGCACACGGCCGGCAACGCCCCGGGCGTGAACGACGGCGCCGGCGCGCTGGTGCTTTCCAGCGACGAGTGGGCCAAGGCCAACGGCAAGACCCCGCTGGCCACGATCATCGGCCAGGCCGCGGTGGCCGACGACTTCCCGTACCTGGCCCGCACCCCGGCCAACGCCACCAAGAAGGCGCTGGAGCAGGCGGGCCTGTCGGTCGAAGACATCGACCTGTTCGAGATCAACGAGGCGTTCGCGTCGGTGGCCATCAACTCGCTGCGCATGCTCGACGTGGACGAGGACAAGGTGAACGTGAACGGCGGCGCCATCGCGATGGGCCACCCGATCGGCGCCTCCGGCGCGCGCATCCTGGGTGCCCTGGTGCACGAGCTGCGCCGCCGTGGCGGCGGCCTGGGCGTGGCCGCCATCTGCTCGGGCGGCGGCCAGGGCGACGCGGTGATCCTGGAGGTCGCGGGCGGCTGATGCGCCGAGCGCTGGCACTCGCCGTGACGGCGATGGCGGTGGCCGCCTCGGCGGCCTCCGCCCAGGCGCCCGACTACACGATCCGGGCCAAGGGCAGCAAGACCGGCCTGGGCAAGGTCAGCGCCATCGGCCCGTTCAAGCTGGCCGGCGACCCGAACCTCGCGGCCGCGACCGCCGCCCTCGGCGCGCCCTCCAGCCTCAAGAAGACGGACACGTTGTGCCGGGCCGGCTGGCGCGCCATCGGCCTGCGGATCAGCTTCGTGAACCTGGGCGGCGGCGACTCGTGCCAGTTCGGCAGCGTCCAGACCGCGTCCGCGTTCGGCAAGGTCTGGCGGACCACGCGCGGCCTGAGGATCGGCTCGTCGGTCAGGACGCTGCGCAAGCTCTACCGGGGCGCGCCGCGCAAGGGCCGCACCTACCGGCTGGTCGGGGCCAAGAGCATCTTCACCGACGGCAGCCGCTACTCGGTGCTGGCGGCTCGCACCAACGGCAAGAAGGTCGGGTCCTTCCGGCTGTTCGTCGGCGCCGCCGGCGAATGAGCCTCGACGAGACCTCCCGCGCCGCCGCCTTCTTCGATCTGGACAAGACGCTGATCGAGGGCTCGTCGGCGGTGCACTTCGCCCGCGCCGCCTACAACGCGGGCATGCGCTCGCGGCGTGAGATCGCGGGCGACCTGTACGCCAACCTGAAGTTCCGCTTCCGCGGGTCGACCGACGAGGAGACCGACGCACTGCGTGACGCCGTGCTGCAGGCGCTGGCGGGCCAGCGCGAGGTGGACCTGATGCGCCTGGGCCCGACCGTGCTGGCGGGCATCCTGCCGCTGATCTACACCGAGGTGCTGGAGGAGGCGTGGAGCCACATCGACGCCGGCCGGCCCGCGTACATCGTGACCGCCGCCAGCCACGAGCTGGCCGAGACGCTGGCCTCCGTCCTGGCACTGACCGGCGGCATCGGCGTGAAGTCCGAGGTGCGCGACGGCGTCTACACGGGCGAGCCCGATGGCCCGTTCACCTACCGCGAGGGCAAGGTCACCGCGATCAAGGACCTGGCCGACGAGGCGGGCTTCGACCTGGCCCGGTGCTACGCCTACTCCGACAGCGAGTCCGACCTGCCGATGCTGCGCGCCGTCGGCCACCCCGTGGCGGTGAACCCCGACACCGAGCTGGAGCGGATCGCCCGCGCCGAGGGCTGGCGCGTGATGCGCTTCGACAAGCTGGCGCGCCGCATCAAGCTGGCCGCGGTGCTGGCCTCGCTGGCGGCGGCCGGCGGCGGGGGCGGCTATCTGGTCGGGCGCCTGCGCGACCGCCAAGGCCGCGCCCGGCGGGCGCTGCGGGCGGCCTGGCGCCGCTGATCACCGGCCTCAGGGGGTCCCCCTGAACTTATGGGCGGGCGGTTGCCCGACGGGTTGAGCGCACCTACGTTGGCCCGGTATGGACGGGGGATCGCGCAAGCTTTTTGCCATCGCTTCGGCAGCGGTATGCATGGTGGTCGTGTCGGGATGTCGCGGCTGCGATCAGAGCCTCCTCGGCATCGAGGGCGGGACGACGGTGACGGGCCCTGACCGGGTGAAGCCTGGCGCGTCCACGACGTACGAGGTGGCCGGCAGCATCGGCCCGCTTGGCAAGCGGTGCCCCAGCAAGGTCGCCGTGTACTACGAGGAGCTCAGGGGAACCGCCGGCGACGACCCGCTCCAGACCAAGACGGCCTCCAAGGGCAAGTCCGCGGAGATCACCAACGTCGAGGTCGAGCGGGACGAGAAGACCAAGAGGTGCATGCTGGTCAAGCCGGCCAAGGTCCCGGTCAGCATCTCGCCCGGGCGCCAGGACCTGCATCGGGTGCGCTTGACCGCCACCATCTACCCCCCTGCGCCGCCCACGCCTCTTCCCTCGTCCGCCTCGGGCATGGAGGGCCTCGCCGAGATCTTCAATCTGTTGGCCCAGGGGGAGGCCGAGAAGATCGTGACCGTCGACGGAAAGGCCCTGACGGGCGGCCCGGCCCCCAACAGGAACCCCGTGCCCGCGTTCGTCCCCGCGCAGGAGCCGGCCATCCCGGGCCAGCCGCTGCCTCTCGACGCGCGCCTGTCGGCCGATCCTGACGGCAAGATCGTCCGCTACGACTGGGACATGACCAGCAACGGCTCGTTCGAGAAGTCGAGCGCCAGCCCCACCGCCCACCGGGTGGACAGCATGGCCACGCCTGGCCAGTCGATCACGCTGCGCGTGACCGACGACCGCGGCGGGCAGGGCCTGATCAAGGTCCCCGTCCGGTCGTCCTCCAACGCCTTCACCGGGGGGGCGCCCACGGTCACACCCGCCGTGGTGGCGCCGAACAGATCGGTCGCCGTGGGGGTGAAGACCACCTCACCGTCGGCGGCCGGCAAGGCGGAGCTGTTCTGCGCCGACAAGCTGACGGGAACCGCGCTGACCAACCCCGTCACGGGCCAGAAGTTCGCCTCGAGCTGCTTCGGACCGATTCCGGTCGGGTTCAAGAAGGTGGGCGTGCGCTACACCGACTCCCCGGGCTCGAGCTTCCCCCTCGAGGCGACCACCTTCTACACCGCCTTCGAGGTCCGGCAGGGGGCCCGCGCGACCGCCGGGGCGGCGGTGGCCCGCGCGGCCGCCACGGCGCCTCCGCTCGCAGCGCAGCTGAAGCTGAACGGAGCCACGGTCCGGCGGCTGGGCAAGCTCAAGCTGAAGTCGACCAGCGGAACCGTCAAGGGCCTGATCGCGACGGGTAGCGGGAACGGCAGCCTGCCCAAGGGCACGCCCAGGCGCTACCGCTCGGCTCTGCGGACGCTGGCCTCCGGCCGGTTCGCGCTCAAGTTCACCGGCGCCGCCAGGCTCGAGTCCACCACGATCAACCTCAGGGGCTCCGCGACGATGCTGGTGCGCAGCCGACGCAGCCGCAGGACCCAGATGTGTCTCAGCGTCAGGGCCGGCCGCGCTGGGGGCGCCTCCCGGTTCACCGTGCGGAGCGCCACGGGCAAGGCCCGCGGCTTCTTCGCCAAGGGCACCGGGCCGGCCTTCTCCTTCGACGGGGACTCCGGGCGCACCGCTGCGATCTCGCTGAAGCCCCGCAAGGGCAAGGCGCGAAGGCTGAGCAAGTCCTGCCGGTCGCTCTCCCGCGTTCTGGACGGCAAGCTGCCGAAGGCCAAGAAGCAGAAGTCCAAGAAGCGCAAGCGCTAGGCGCTTACCGATAACCGGTTTCGGGCCCTCGTGACAGAGGGTACGAGCCCAGCGTGTCCAAGCTCGGCGTCGTTCTCTACGTCCTGTCCGCCCTGATCGTGCCCGCGGCCGCCCAGGCCGCCCAGCCGCCGCCCGGCGCCGACATCTCGCCGAACCTGGACTACGTGGAGCGCGTGCCGTCCTCGGACATGATCGTGGAGGGCAAGCTGGACCGGGTGAAGGGCGGCAAGGTGCTGCTGACCACCGGCCGCTACGGGTTCCGCAGCTACGACATCTCGGATCCCGCCCACCCGCGGGCGCTGGACACCTTCCAGCCCGAGGGGATCCTGGGCAAGAACGGCTACTGGCAGGACGAGGACATGGTCATCGACAAGCGCCGCAAGCTCATCATCGGCGCGCTCGACCCGCGCCACGACGACGTGGACCAGACCAGCTGCCCGGGCATCGGCACCTCCGGGACCAAGAACCGCCTGCCGGGCTGTCGCAGCGGCTTCTTCATGATCTCGTACGCCAACCCGCGCAAGCTGCGCCAGGTGGGCCCGTTCGTGGACCTGCCCTCGGGCCACACCGCCAGCTGCATCGAGGACTGCCGCTACATCTGGACCGGCGGCCCGGCGCGGCGCAACGACCTGCCGGCGCGCTTCCCGGGCGTGTTCACCGCCTTCACCGAGGGCGGGCGCGGTGACGGCCGGCCGGTCTGGGTCACCGACGTACGCGACCCGGAGAACCCGCGCACGTTTGCCAAGCCGATCGACCTGTGGCGCAACGACGGCGCCACCGACTACTCGCACGACGTGAACGTGGACGAGCGGGGCATCGCGTGGGTCAGCGGCCGCGGCGGCATCCGCGGCTACGCCACCGACGGCAACCACCTGGACCCCTACACGAACCGCTGGCGGCGGGCAAAGCCGTGGGACCCGGTCCTGGTGGCGGGCGGAGGCGTCGCGGGCGTGAACCAGCCCCAGACCATCTTCATGCACAACTCGCTGCGGCCGGTGGACGGCTACACGCGTGCGCGTGGAGTGAAGAAGGGCAACGTGCTGATCGGCACCGAGGAGGACTTCACGACCCCGTGCGACAAGAGCGGGCGGGTGGTCTTCTCCGACCTGACCGACTCGAAGGGCGGCAAGCCGGCCGCCGGCTCGACGCCGGCGAAGCCCTACCGCATGAAGGCGCTGGACACCTTCCACCCGGCCCAGGACGGGGGTGAGGCCATCAACCCCGACCTGGACTGCTCGGCGCACTACTTCGAGCTCCAGGACTCCACGCTGGGCGTGGCCTGGTACGGCCAGGGCCTGCGGCTGCTGGACGTGTCGAACGCGCGCGACGTGCGCCAGATCGGCTACTACCGCGTGACCGGCACGGACCCGGAGACCAACCCGTCCTCGCTGTCCTGGGACCTGGCCTACAACGGCCGCTACGTCTACCTGTTCGACATGGACCGGGGCATCGAGGTGCTGAGGCTCAAGAAGGGCACCAAGGCCCGGGCCGCGGCGTCCACCCGCAGCGTGCGGGCGCCCGCGCAGAAGCGCGACCGCCTGGCCTCGGTGCCGGTGGGCAGCTCGGCCAACGGCGCGCTGGTGTGCCCGGTGTTCCGGAAGGCGGCCGCCGGGTAGGCAGCGCCCATGATCGACGACGAGTCCTCAGACGAGGGCACCAAGGACACCGACGACGAGGCCGAGGCCGCCGAGCACGACGCCGGCCAGGACCAGGAGCCCAAGCAGGCCGGGGAGACGGACAGCATCTTCGACACCGAGCAGCACTCGGATGCCCCGGGCCCGTTCGGCACCGGCCAGCCCTGGGACGCCGAGGACAAGAAGGACGAGGACGCCGAGGAGTAGGCCTTCCGGGCCCAGGGCCCGTACTCCGTGCATGTCCCGAGACAAGCGAAGTCACGACGACCGCACTCCCGAGGAGAAGGCCGCACACGCCGGCGACGGGCAGGACCAGGAGCCCAAGCAGTCCCGCAGGGACTCCTCCAGTCTGTGGGACACCGACGAGCACTCGGACGCCCCCGGCCCGTTCGGCACCGGCGGGGGCTGATCGCTACCCGGCCGGCGCCCGGCCGTCGTCGGCCAGCCGGCGCAGTGCTCCCGTGGCTCCGCCCGGCACCGCCACGGGCGCACCCACCGCCGCCGGCGGACTGACCTGCACCCGGCCGCCGGGCGCGTGCCAGCGGGCGCGGTAGCGCCCCGGGCCCTGGTCGGCCACCACTCGCCGGTACAGGCCCTGGCCGTCGGTGGCGAAGGTCCCGCACGACGAGCGCGCATCGCCGTCGACCGGCCGCGAGGGCACCGTCGCCCAGCTGCCGTCGGGGCCCTGGCGCTGGATCTCCACCGTCTGCGTGCCCCGCCGCGGGCGCACCTGGCCGAACACGGCCACGCCCCCCGCGCCGCGCTCGTCGCGCGTGGCCAGCGCCTGGAAGGGCAGCCGGAAGCCGCGCACGACCGGCGTCTTGGGCCGGCCGTCGTAGGTGTACAGGCCGGTCTGGTAGCCGCCCCAGCGCGCCGCGGAGCCGGCGGGCTTGCTGCGGTCGGGGCCGATGTCGTAGAGCAGGAACTGGGGGAACATGCGCGTGCGCGCGGCGCGCCAGCCCAGCCACAGCGCCTCGCCCTGGTAGCGCCCCGCCAGTCGCTGAGAGATCTTGCCCGGGTCGGGCGGGTCGGTCTGGTAGCCGTACTCGGTCAGGTACAGCGGCAGCGGCCGGGCCACGCGACCGCGCCGCTCCAGCCCGGCCAGCAGCGAGGTCAGCTTGGCCAGCTCGCCGATCTGGACCCGGTCCGCGGCCGGGTCCAGCGCGTCCGGCGGCGTGTCCAGCGAGTACGGGTGCAGCGCGAAGCCGTCGGCCCGCAGCGCCCGGAAGCCGCGGCACTCGGGCCGGCGCAGCGGACGCAGGCTCGAGTCCACGCACGCCAGCTCGCGCGTGAAGCGCAGCGGCGCCAGGCCGCGCGCCGGGCCGCGGCCCGGATCGCCGAAGGACGACAGGCCGCCGATGAGCACGCGGTTGCGCCCGGACACCGCCTTGACCTGGTCGTAGGCGGCGTTGTGCAGCCGCCGGTACAGGTGCGGGGTCACCGGCCGCCAGCGGTCGCCGGAGCGCACCCATTGGGGGCGCAGGAACACGCGGTGGTTGGGCTCGTTCCACGTGGTCCACAGCCGCACCTTGCCGCGGTAGCGCCGGGCCATCGCACGCGAGTAGAGCCGGTACTCGCGTACCGACGGCCGCCAGACGTTGCGCCCATTCTCCCCGCCACGCGTGACCGCCCAGCGGGGGGCGAAGAAGCCCAGGTCGATCATCACCTTCATGCCCTCCGCGCGGGCGCCGTTCACCGCCCGGTCCAGCCGACCCAGCGTTGCCCGGTCGTACGCGTTCGGGTCGGCGGCGTCGAACGAGGGCCGCCGGCGCTGGTCGCGGGCGGGGGCCAGCTGGTACCAGCTGGCGGTGATCCGCACGCGGTCGACGCCCAGCGCCGCCATCCGCCGCAGCGAGCGCCGCACCTGGGCCGGGGACCGGTACAGCAGCGCCGCGTCGTCCTGGAGCACCGTCTCCACGCGCTCGGTGGCGGCCGGAGGACCGGTGAAGGCGATGCCGGCGGACAGCGCCAGAGAGCAGGCGAAGGCGTTCATCAGCCCGTAGACTGCCTGACGCCCATGGCCGCCGACACCGACACCGACACGACCACCGAGGCACGCCCCGCCGATCGCAAGATCCGCGTGGTCGTCGCCAAGCCCGGCCTGGACGGCCACGACCGGGGCGCGAAGATCATCGCGCGCGCTCTACGGGACGCCGGGATGGAGGTCATCTACACAGGCCTGCACCAGACGCCGGAGCAGATCGTGGAGACCGTGCTGCAGGAGGACGCGCACGCCGTCGGACTGTCGATCCTCTCGGGCGCCCACATGACGCTGGTGCCCAAGATCTCCAAGCTGCTGGCCGAGCAGGGCGCCGAGGACGTGGTCCTGGTCGTGGGCGGCACGATCCCCGCCGACGACATCCCGGAGCTCAAGGAGCTCGGCGTGGCTGAGATCTTCACGCCCGGCAGCTCGGTCCAGGAGATCGTCGACTACATCCAGAAGTCGGTCGGCTGACGGCGCCGCCCCCTGCGGGCGGCGCCTGGATGATCAGCCGGTCTGTGACGTGGTGCGGATCGCGATCGCGCGGGCGTACTGGATCACGTAGACCTTCGACCCGCGCTTGCGCAGCACCCTCGACTCTGCGCGGTAGAACGCTACGCCGCGCAGCTGGGTGGAGGAGAACGTGACCGTGTAGTTGCCGTTTTCGTCGGGCTTCGCCGTGCCGACGGTGCGGTAGCGCCCGCACACGAGGCGGCGGATCTTGACCCGGTTGCGCTTGCCCAGCACCGAGTTCTTCACTCGGCCCTTCACGGTGATCGTGCCCTTGGCCGACTTCACCGACCGCGAGGTCAGCGACTGCGGCAGCTTCAGCTTCGGTGACCGCGCGGATCCCGACACGGCCCGGTAGCGCACCGACACGAAGTCCGAGCGCTTGGGCCGCTTCACGAAGGCCGTGAAGTTGCCCGTCCGGGAGGCCCGCACGGTGGTCGTGCGGGTGAAGCGGCTGGATCGCGCGCCCTTCGGATCGGTCTGGATGGTCACCCGCTTGCCGTACAGCGCGGCGCCCACGAGGCCGGTCAGCTTGATCCGCCGGCCCCTGACGTCGGCCCGCACCAGGCTGATGGCGCGTCGGCCGCAGATGGTGGGCGTTGCACTGGGCCGCAGCGGCGGGTTGCTCTCGGCAGCGCCGATTCCGGACACGCCCGCCGGGGGGCCCAGCCGCGTGACGCCCACCTGGAGGTCGTCGCTGGGGGGTGAGGCGATCCGGTCACGGGCCGCGCGGTCCCGGATGTTGCTGTCCGTCACGTGCGGGATCAGCACCTTGCCGTCCGACTGGAGGGTCGGCTCCCCGATCCGCACGAACGAGCTGTCGCCCGCGCTGAACGAGAACGGCTTGAAACCGTTGGTGGCGAAGCCCGTGTCGGTCTTCCCGCCGGCCGTGAGGCCGGCGATGATGCCGTTCCACGGGTCGTCGGCCGAGCGGTTCTGGGTCTGCGGCTCGTACCCGCCGGTGGCCAGCACCCGGTCGTCCGGGCGCACGACGAGGAAGTTCTGCTTGAAGCCTCGCCTGTAGCCGGTGGCCGTCTCGAGGCGCGGATCGCTGACCACGGCCTGGCCGCCGGTGCCCCAGCCCGTGTCCAGCGCCGTCAGGCCCGGCTGCAGGCGGAAGATGCGCCAGTCGTTCTCGTTTAGGCGCGGGGGGACGGGGGGCTCCGTCCACACCAGCGGGCGCGAGTGGTTGTCGACCGCCAGGTCCACGGGGAGCCCGTCCACGTCCACGCTGCCTCCGGTCGCGGGCTGTAGCGCCAGCGTGCCCTGCTGGAGATGGAACACGTTGGAGTACTGGTTCGACGCGCGGCTGCCGTTGCTCTCGGACAACGTGCCCACGAGCGCGTAGGGGTCGCCGGTGGGGCCCAGCTCCAGGTCCTCGCCGAACTGGCCCTTGGGCAGCAGCTGGGCCGCGTTCTGGGTCGTGCCGGTGGTCCGGACCACGTAGACGTCGTTGCCGCCGTCGGCGATCAGGCGACCGCCGGCCCGGAGATCCGTCTCGGGGTCGGGGTTCTCCTCCTCCGGGGCCCGGCAGTCCCACAGCGAGGTCACGGCGCCGCCGGACTCCACGCGGGCGGCGTCGAGGTCGTTGAAGGCGTATTCCGGCGCCGCGACACGGCCGGCCGGCTCCTGGGGACCGAGACCGCAGGCGGTGAAGTGGGTCGTGGTCTGCTGCACCCCGGCCGCGTTGAAGGTCACGGCCACCAGATCCTCGTTGCCGGCGCCCGGATGTTGCTGGCGCGCCAAGACGACGATGTTGCCGCTCGACAGGACGCGGATGTCCAGCAGTTCCTCGTAGTACTCCTCGGTGTTGTCCGGGAGGCGGTACAGCGTGGTGCCGAACCCGGTCGGCTTGCCGTCGATCCCCAGGCGCGAGAGGTGGATGGCGTAGTGGTCGGGGCCCTCCTCGTTGAGGAACACCAGCACCGCCGTCACGCTGGACCCGTCCGGTGCCTGGTCGGTCACGGGCCTGGCGGAGTCCGCGGGGAAGACCCCGAACGCCTCTCCGGTCGCCATGATCTCGGTGTAGCGCGTCCCGAAGCCACTGCCGGCGTTGTAGGTGGGATCGTCGTCGCCGTCCGGACTGGCCAGGGCCGTCGCGGCCACGGTCAGCGCGCCAACGAGGATGAGCAGGAGCGTGAGGGTGCGGGCGCGTGAGGTCACCCGGCGACGCTACGCCCGAATCAGGGACGTCGCCTCCCCCTTGAAGGGGGATAGGGGGAGGGGAGCGGCGGGCGTAGCTACCTTCCGTCCCATGACCGCGCGCATGCCGATCGCCCTGACCGCCGCCCTTTCCGCCGCCGCCCTCGTGGCCTGTGGCAGCGAGTCCTCCGAGGACTCCGCGGCGGCGCCGCCCGCCACGGACACCCGCGCGGACGACGGCGCGCAGGCCGATGGCGCCGGCACGCAGACTGCCCAGTCGGGCCGGCCCCGCACCATCGCCACCGGATTGGCCGTGCCATGGGGCATCGACTTCGAGCCCGGCCGCAACGGCGACGCGCTCGTCGCCGAGCGCACCACCGGCCGGATCATCCGCATCGCCCGGCCGGGCGGGAAGAAGTCGGTGGCGCACCGCATCCGTGGCGTGGCCACGGGCAGCAGCGAGGGCGGCCTGCTGGGCCTGGCCGTCTCGCCCACCTACGCCAGGGACAAGCTGGTCTACGCCTACTACACGGCCAGCGGCGAGAGCCAGAACCGGATCGTGCGCTTCAAGCTCGGCGGCCGCCCGCGGACGGTGCTGTCGGGCCTGCAGGCCGCGGGAATCCACAACGGCGGCCGGATCGACTTCGGCCCCGACGGCAAGCTGTACGCCACGGTGGGCGACGCGGGGGACACCTCCAACGCCCAGAACCGCAGCTCCCAGAACGGCAAGATCCTGCGCATGAACCCCGACGGCTCGCCGCCGGCGGACAACCCGTTCCGCGGCTCGCGCGTCTGGTCGCTGGGCCACCGCAACCCGCAGGGCCTGGCCTGGGACTCCAAGAAGCGCCTGTGGGC
>Ga0190275_10003149_pt1 | contig 11743 bp, 12 predicted proteins | sample Popmic550T_FD_133745 | JGI IMG/M metagenome (GOLD analysis project Ga0190275, IMG submission 133745) | Populus adjacent soil microbial communities from riparian zone of Yellowstone River, Montana, USA - 550 T | ecosystem: Environmental > Terrestrial > Soil > Riparian zone > Trees stand | place... | reverse complement strand
CCTCGAGGGCTACGGCGACGAGATCTTCATGCGGGTCAAGCTCTGGAACCGCCGCGCTCAGGAGCTGGCCTCCGAGAGCCTCTACAGCTGAGCCCAGGCTCAGCCCAGAACCTCGATCTCCGCCCGGACCCCGTCGGCGGCGGCGAGTCGGGCGTCGAAGGTGAGCAGCGACTGGCCCAACAGCTCCGCCAGCGAGACGTAGAGGGCGTCGTAGAAGCTGACGTTCTCGCGCAGCTCCCAGGCCCTCGGGACCAGCTCCCGGTGCCTGACCCGGCGCAGCGGCATGGCGATCAGATCATCGAGGGCGCCGGCGGCGGCGCTGGCCCCGATCTGCCCGTGGCGAACGCCGCGGCGAAGGGCGTGCCCGACCTCGGCATCGACGAGATGGGGCGCCCAGAGACCGGCGCGGTCGGCTAGCAGTCGCCGCCGTGCCACCCCGGCCAGCTCGGCGTCCCCGAGGTACTCCGTGAGGACGGAGGCGTCGACGACTGGCATCACTCGCCCCGCGACTCGCGGAGCGCCGACAGGATCGTCTCGGTGCGGAGCCCCGACGGGCCGCGCTGACGAATCCGGGTGTCGATCTCCTCGAAGCTGGCCTGCGTGGCGATCGTCGCCAGTTCCCGCTTGATGAAGTCCGAGAGCGACATCCCTTCGGCGAACGCGCTCGCCTTCAGGGCGCGATGCACATCGTCCGGAACATTTCTGACCTGGATCATTTTGGACATGTGCAGCACATTAATAGGTGTGTCGGACATGTCGATGGGGGGGCGAAGCGAGTTCATACAAGGAATCGTGCAGCAGCAGAACCGGAGCGTGGCGCGCTGAAAGTGCCAGTCCCGGCACCAAACTCGCAACTAGGCGAAAATCTCGGGCGAGCCCCGATAGCTCAGCTGGATAGAGCGATCCCCTCCTAAGGGATAGGCCGCTGGTTCGAATCCAGCTCGGGGCATTTCGGAAAGACAGTTGGAGGGCCAAATGGCCGGACTGGCCCGACCTCCAAATCACGAGGTAGGAACATGGGTAGGAACAAAACCCGGCGGCTGACGTTCCTACCCATCTCGCTGCCCATGCTGATTTGCAGGCAGATTTTGCCAAGAAACGAGTAACGGCCTACCCCTAAGGCGAGGATCCCTCTAGGGGTAGTTGAGCACCAATCTGGCTTGATCTAGAACTGGTCTCCCCAGGCGGAATCATGGTTCAGAGATCGTGCGCCATTGGTACGTTGCCGTTATGGCGAGTGAACTGCAGGGGCCACAGACGTGCTTTCTCTGCGACCCCGATCCCGGGCTGGTCTATCTCCGGCAGGGAAATTTCTACGCAATGCTTGGTCTCGGCCCACTCAGCGAGGGCTATTCGCTGATCGCCACGCACGAGCATGTGCCCAGCATGCTCGACCTCGATCGCAAGGGTGCGGGAGAGCTTGTCGAGTTCACGCGGCTGGTTCGGGCACGACAAGCGCTGCACGGGTATGAGGCCGGCGCGATCACGGAGCATGGCCGCGTCGCGACCTGCGTGCACGCAATCACGGACGCGCACGAACCCCACTGCCTGCATGCACACCGACTTCTGTTTCCGGGTGAGCCCGCAGTCGATCTACGCCTAATCGTCAGCCACGTCCAGTCCTATTCCAACTCCTTGGCCGCCTTTGATGGCTTCAACTGGCCGGGGCAGTACCTATACAGTGAGGCCGCAGACGGCAGCTGTTCGCTCGCGAGAGCGCCCCGTCGCCTGCCGCGGCAACTACTGCGGCGCTTGGTAGCCCACCGGCTCGGCCTAGACGAGGCAGCCGACTGGCGAACCAATCCAGGGCTGGCATTGGTCGAGGCCGGTCGACAGCGTCTGGCGGGATAACGGTGAAGATCTGGACCGCCACCGACGTCGAGTCGGTCCTAGGAGAGTGCACGCGGGCCATCGCGCTGATCGACAAGCTGGTGCAGACGACGAGCAGTGAACCGGCCGAGGGCCTCGTTGCTTGGGGCCAATATCTCGATCTAGAGCACGGGGCCAATCAGCAGTGGGGCCTCTACGGCACCGCTGCCGGCACGCAGATCGTCTCGTTGCGGGCCCGAGCGGCGGGTCACCGCCCAAGCGCCCAGGCACAGGTCGCGGGTGCCCTACGGCTGCTTCCCGAGGACCTCGATCATGGCCACGAGTTGCTCAAACAAAAGCGCGATAAGGACGACTTCGACAACGTCCTGAAGCTGGCAGCCATCGCCGAGGCACTGCGACCCGACTCGGAAAGGATTCCACTCGACAATGAGCCGCCAATCGTCGGGCGGCTCCGCGAGCAGGCGCTGGGCGATGGCGGCTGGACGACCCGGCCGCAAGGGGTGGAGCAGCGGGAGGTGAGGGAGCGCGATCTGGCAACCGCTTATGTCCTTCATGCCTGGCAACGCTATGAGCTCGGGGAGGAGGGGCTCGCCGCGCGCCAATGGCTAGCACGCGCCGTCCTCGAAGGTGTCCCGATTGAAGGCAACGATCTTCTTGCCCTGGTTGGGTTGGCGATGACCGCGCACCCAATCAATCCAAATGACCCCCCGCAGGTGCGGGAAGCAATTGCGAATGTCCACGAGCGATTGAGCAGTTGGGCGCGTTCACATGAGGAAATCCGTGTGGACCGACCAATGTTTAGCGGCTTCTCAGTTGGGCCAACGACCGATTACCTCTTCTTGCATCCGGAGATCTTGGCTGCACTTTTCTTTGTCCGCCAAGACAACTCCCAATCCACCCGCGCCTTCGTGATCGAGGTCGCTGAGGCAGTCAGCAGCAACATCAAAGCCAACGACGGACTAAAGGTCTCAAACGGGCTGAAGGCGACGGTTGATCAGCTGTGGGCGTTCCGCTTTCTCTGTGAGCTTCGCCAGCTGCGGACGGAGGGGGGCCTCGACTCGATCGCACCGCCAGCGGGCGAGCAAGCGGTCCGGGAACGCGCGAACATCCTTTGGCGCAACGGCAAGAAGAACGTTGGGCAAGCTGCGCGTCTCTGGACCTCCAAGGAGGCCGGCTACCGGCAGGCAGCTGTAAAGGGGTTCTTGGTCCTCGTTCCGCTCGTTCTAGCTTTGCTCGTCGCGATCTTCCTCTTTAAGCATCCCGCAGAAGGAATCGGCTCGATGATCGTTGGCCTCGGTGTCACGGTCGGGGTGGGCTACTTCTTTTTCTTCAAGGAGGCGAAGGAACGTGAATGATCTGCCCCTGACTCTGCGGGACCTAGGCGAGCGGCAGATTGTCCGTGAGTTGCTCGCTTCTCGCTATGGGGGTGGCGCCGCACCATTTGGAGACGACTGCGCCACTCTTTCCGACATACCGAAGGGCGCCACGGTGATGGCCAGCACCGACCCGTGCCCGCCGCCGATGGCGCACGCCCTCGGGTTCGAGGACGAGTACTACCGCGGCTGGCTGGTGGCGACGATCAACCTCAGCGACCTGGCGGCGGCCGGAGCGATTCCTGCGGGATTACTCAGCTCGCTGATCCTGCCTGCCGAGATGCAAGTCTCCTCATTCGAACGGATACTTGACGGGATCGACGCATGCTGTGCGCAAGTCGGTACGGCGTCGGTGGGAGGCAACCTGAAGGAAGGGCAGGACGTCGACGCTGCGGCAACTGCTGTCGGCTATGTCGAGGAAGGTCGCCCGCTTTCCCGCAGCGGTGCTCGTGCGGGCGACCTAGTCGTCTCCCTCGGCGAGCTTGGTTCGTTCTGGGCAGGGTCTCTGATGGTGCGACAGGGACCGGGGCTCGAGGATGGGCATCTCTTGCTGAACAACGTGCTAACCCCGGTGCCGAAGGTGGCCGTCGGCGCAGCGCTACGCAGCGCCGGTCTACTGCGCTGCGCGATCGACAACTCCGATGGGCTGCAGCCCTCGCTTGCACAGCTTGCCGAGTCCAGTGGGGTCGGGATTTCCCTCCACCTTGATTCGTGGGAGTTCAGTCCAGGGGTTCGCAATGCCGCCGAGGAACTTGGCACGTCGCCCCATCGACTCGCGCTCGGGTGGGGCGACTGGCAGCTAATAGGAAGCTGCGCCGCTGATCGCCTCTCTGAGATTGAGTTGGTCGCCGCTCGCGAGGAAGTCGAGGTGCACGTTCTCGGCAAGGTTGTCCAGGGCACCGGAGTGAGCGCTCGCTTTGATGGGAATGAGGGGCCACTTATGCGCTTGGAGTCCGAGCGCTTCGTCACGAGCTCGTGGTTCTCAGCCGGCCTTGACGGCTACATCGAGCAGATGCTGCAAAGTCCGCTTTTGGAGTCCAGAGCGACATGATTTCGTCCGATCGTGGCCATAGGGTCTTCCAATGACTTCTCACTCATCTCCTAGTTGGTTGGCCGCCCAGTTACTCGATGAGAAGAGTGACACTAGGCGCCGGGGTCCGATCGCACGCTGGCGTGCCGCCCGTCTCAATCGCCGGCTCGCGCGAGTTGAGTTCGGCGCTCTTATGGCGGCCCTGCACCAGGCCGATGCATGCAAAACGTCAGCGAGTCCCCCGGCTTGCGGTCCCCAGCCACGCGGTCGGAGCCTGGCCTCCGCAAGTCCGCACACCGTCGGCTGAGCCAATCGCTCAGGCAGCGTTCTGCACTGGCGCGGCGAGCTTCAGAACCCAAGTCCGAGCAGCTCCCCATGAGGAATGGCGAACCACGCCTGGGAGTCGATGAAATACCTGCTCAACCGGGCCGACAATGGCGACCGGACGACCGAGCCCGAGAGCGATACCAAGCTCGGTGTGGCGCCCACCGCGGCCAGGGTCTAAAGCGTCTGGATACTCAGTGAAACCGAGGCAAAGATCCGCGGCGCGGACATCCTCTAGGTCCATGTAGGCCAGCTGTGCGCCCCGGTCACCGCTTTGAAGCTCATGTCCTTGCAGCTTCGAGGAGCCGGCAAGCCAACGACTGGTAACAAGAACGCCCTCGGCCTCGAGTTCAGCGGCATAACCGCGAAGCTCCTCGCGCCGCTTGAAACAAGCCGCAAAATAGACGGCGAGCGGCCTGTCTACTTGCGACGACTCCGCAAGGTGTGGGGGGGAGACAGCGAGGCCTGGCAATCCTCTCCCATGTAGGGCACCAAGTCCCCCGCCGTGCAGAAACTCCCGATTGCTGACAGACTCATAATCTCGTAATTGTTTATTTCCGGAATTGAAGATATAGCGAAGTCTAGATGGAGCCCTCGACGGATTTAGTAATGCAGGCCCTTGGCGACGAGGAGGGGTACAAGCTCGCGAGTGCCTTAGTAAAAGGGGGACCCCAGGCACAGTCGGCGCTTGCGGAGAATGCCGCCGTCTCCGCGCAGCGCACGGCAGCTCAACTGAAGCTGATGCGCGCTGTCGGCCTAGTCGAACGCGAGCGATCGGCTCGGGGCAAATGGTCGATTACGGATCCCGCCTCAGTGGCGCGGATCTTTGCCAACGCGGCAGACCTCGCAGCGACCCTTGCGCTCGGACGCGCGAAAAGCGCGGAAGCAGATAAAGCCGAGTGGGAAGCGCAGGCGAAGAAATATGCGCGGTCGAAGGTGAACGAAACCTAGGGTCGCGACGAGCCCAAGCCCGCTGACGACTCCGCCGTTCCAACGGCCAGGACGACAGCAGACCCGGGTTCTGGAGCCACTCACGGCGCGAAGTTCGTGCCTGAAATCGAGGATAGACCGACCCTCTCGGACGAGGATGGTCTACTCAGGCTGGAACCCAGCAGCTTCAGTGAAGCTGGAGAAAGGCGAAGACCGCAGCGGCAATAGTCGCGGCCCCGACCAAGAAAGCGCCGACCCGACGTGCTCGAGTCCACCAGCCGGATTCAACGGGAACTGGCGCACCCGAGGTAACCGTCGCGGTCGACCCCTCTGCGGCCTGCGGCGCATTGACGATCACCTTGGAGCGCCTTCCATGGACTGCCACGTTTACCGCCTGGTTAGTTGCCTCCGAAGTTGGGACATCCTGACCCACAGGCGTCGACGCCTGCAGCTCAGCAACGAGCTGAACGAGAATCGTCCTTACTTGGTCGAGAATTCCGCGTACAGTCGCGGGGCTGATGGCCCAGTAGACCGCGAGGATGGTCTGGCTTGGGTCCTGGCGTTCTACATTCATCAACCGTGCGACGTCTCCGCCCATTGGGAGCTGCAGTTTTACCGGGTCGCCAGCGGCCTCCGCGCTGCCTGCCACCGCTTCTAGCTCTCCTACTCCAGTCATGAACTTGAACTCTTCCTTGACGTTCTCCTGAACGAAGTCGGGCAACACGCTGGGCGCGATCGGCTGGCCCGTGATGAGGCCTCCTGGGGTGGCACCATCAATTCGGAGCGGTGCGGCAACCACGCGGTAGGGAGGCAACGCCTCCTCATTCTCGTAGCCACGGAGCTCCGAGGTTGCCCAGTCGCGCAGCTCACTTGATCCTGCCTTTCCCCCGAGGGCAACGCATTTGCGGAGAGCTCCGGCAACCGGGCTGCTCTCATCGAGCGCCTCAGCCTCAATCTGGGCCGGGAGATTCTCGGCTCGTCGCGCCACGATCGACATTCTGTCGTTCCTGAGCGCGCACAGCGGTGTGCCTCATCTCGGGAGTTACTTCCTCGCGGAGGGGCGCTTCCCAAATGGCCCAGTAAGACTATTGCCCAAACGCGACAAAACTGACAACGAGCAGCGCGGCGCCAAGGACGAGGAGCCCAATCGAACGCTGTAGCCATAGGTGCTTTCTCCACGCGACCCCGGAGGTGATGTGTAGCTGCATCGCCAGCTGTTGGCGCTCCTCGTCAGCCGTCAGATCTTTGAGAGCTACGGCGATGTCATCGGCGGAGCGCGCCTGAAGATGCCCGAAGTAAAGGAGCCCCTTCGGGGCCAGCTCAACCGTCCGGGAATGCTCGAGGCGGGGAAAGACCACCCACAGGGCGCAAGCTACCGCTCCAGCCAGAGCGGTGATTGCGGCGATCGCGACAGCAAGATGCAATCCGACCGCACCATGCAGTTCCCCGCCATCGGTGATCAGCGCACTCGCAGCGGCGCCGGCGACCGCGATCTCAACGAGGAGGACTATTGAGGTCTTGACGTCGACGCTCTCGGTCCAGTTCTGGATCGCTTCATGGGCCTGCCAGCCGAAGCGGTTACCTGCATCGGGGGCGGCCGGCGGTCCCGGCGGGGGCGGAGGTTTGGATTTCTCAGGCGGCATTGAGAAGGCGCTCTTTGACAGCACTGGGAAGTTCGTCGCGGACCAGGAGCCTACGCACCCAGTTGAGTTCCACGACCGCGGGGCGATGGCAGCGGCCGTAAGGGAGTCGCGACCCACACGGACAGGCTCGGTCGGGCCGCTGCAGAGCGCCGAGCAAGGCCGGCCATAGCGCGTCGAAGTCCGCCGGACTGCTGAGCCCCAACCGCTCGATTAGGTGCTGGGCGTAGGCGTCGCGCTGCCTGTGGGCCCACTGGGGTCCGGGCCACTTGCCGAGATCATCGAAAACGAACTGGTCGCGCAGAAATGGGAGCAATCGCAGAAGGAGAGTCCGAAAGCCGTCGGGGTCGGTGAAGTCCGGCACATCGACGTGTGCCAGCCAGAGACAGAACTCCCCGCCCGACATCAGGTGGCGGTCGTCCAAGGGACGCCATCGGTGTAGTCGGTCGTAGATCCGCGGAGGGGAGAACGGATAGTGGAAATCGAAGCGCATTTCGATCTCGACCTGCTCCCAGCATCCAGCACCAATGTCGACCTGAACCGGGCCCTCGGCGAGGGCGCCAGCGCCGTTCGCCCAGATGCAGTGACGCATCTGGGGCAGCACCTCCGCGAGAGCAGCGCGGTCGGCGGCGAAGCGCTCGAGGCGCTCGTCACTCAGCGTAGGGCCGGATGGGCCGAACACGCTCGGTCACCGCGGTGGCGGCTGCGGCGGTGCCGATGTTGAAGCGGCCGCGTTGGTCGGAGGTCAGGTCGCGCTGGCCGTTGGCAGCAAGCGCCTCGCGCACCCGGGCGAGCTTTGAGGAACTCAGGTCGGCAGCGACATAGGCGTTCGCCTTGGCATTCCAGGCATAGAGGCCCTGGATGTCCTCGGGGAGCGCTTCGAAGACCGCCTTGTTGATGCCGGTCTCCTTGCCGTCGAGGCGCAGTTGGATATTCTCGGCACCCGTTGCCGCCGGGCCGATCGCCAGACCGCTGCGTCGCCCGTAGTCGCCCAGACAGGCGAGAACGGTGTCGTCCATGGCGACGCCGACGGCGACATCGAGAGAGCTGGCGTGAGGGACTATCCCCGGCAAGGTGATGCTCATGCTTGCCTGCATTCCCGCCGCGACTTCCGCAGCGGCGGTAGCGATCTTTTCCTCGTCGCCGTTGGGAAGATGGACGACGCCGATCATGTTGTCGCCCTGGTACTGGATGCGGACTCCTTTGAAGTCGACCTTCAGGACCTCGCGCATCTCCTGGCGGATCGCATCGAGGGTGAGAATCGCGTCGCGCTTGACGGTGTCGTTCTCGGCCTGGTCGACGTACGCGCTGAAGCCGTCGATGTCCATCAGCACCACGGCGGCGGTGACGAGCTTGCTGTTCGAGCGACTGAGCACGGTCGGGTCGATCGCCGTGGTCGCACCGCTGACCTTGAAGCGATCGGCCGGCCACTTCTCGAGTTCGTCGGTGAGCCGGTCGGCCGACGTCTGCAGCGACCACTCGATCCCGTCCTCGGCCACGGCATCCTCGACAGTGGCGACAGAGAGGCGCAGGATGTAGGCGTCCTCATCGCCGGACTCGATCTTCTCGTGCTCAAGCAGATCCCCGAGCGCGTCCATGAAACGGCTGGTGACGACGAGCTTCGAGGTGCCGAGCAGCTTGGCGGGCCGGTTGGCCGCGTTGCCGAGGAAGAGGAGCTCGGAGTCGCCGCGGGTGCCGCCGCGGGTGGCGACGGTCTCGCCGAGGTCTGCCGCAGCACGAGCCTCCAGCTTCTTGGCCTCCTCGAAGAGCGGGTTGAAGGCGTCGCGGGTCATGTAGGTGATCGCCCTCCCCAGCAATGCCGCTTTACGGGCGATCGCCGGGTCGTCGTCGATCGGCCGGTAGACAAGCAGGTGGACCCGGGCGCCTTGGAAGGCGATGATCGGTACGTCGAAGGCCTTGGCGATTCGTGCCACCTCGGCCTGCCAGAGAGCGATGCGCTGGATCGCGCTGGCAGCATGCTCGTCGCTATCGAGGCAATGCAGCTTGCCTGAGCCAGCGACCGTCGCGTAGAGGTGGGCGCCTCGGATCAGCCGACCGTTGTGCAGGGTGACGTTTTCGAGATTCATGTCGCGGCTCAGCTTGGTCACCGTGATCTCGGTGTCCCGGGCCTCCCAGCGGCGCTGGATGCGCTCCAGCGACTTGTCCTTATCCCAACTCATCTTCCTCAGGTCCTTTCTGTGGTCGGCAGCGGCTATACAGATGATCGCGGTCGGGTCGGTCGTCCTAGTGCAGTGCGTTGCACTTCACTAGGTTGCTCGGACGGAAGCAGCAGTCCAGATCGAAAACTCGGTCTGTGCGGCTTCAGGCGCCTGCGGCCGCCGGGATGCCCGCGAAGACGGCCGCGCGGTCGCGTACTCTCGCGTTCGACCCCCGCTGTCGTCCCGAGGAGGAACGTCGTGCCACAGGACGCCTACACGCTTCCGCAGCTCTCTAAGGTTCTCGGCATCCACTACCGCACCCTGCATTCGTGGGTTGAGCGCGGACTGCTGCGTCCGGAAATCCAAGAGTCCACCGGCACCGGCACGCGCAACCTTTTCAGTGAGCAAGACGCGCTTACGGCTTGCATCCTCGCCGATCTCCGTCAAGCGGGGGTCAACTTTGAGCTACTGCAGCAGGCTGCCGAACGTCTTCGCCAGAATGACGATGCCCTTCGGGAATCCGCGTTCATGCTCGTCAACGGTGACGTGACAATCGTCTTCGATGAGCAGGAGGCCGTGGCGGCGCTACGGCGGGGAGGTCTGACCCTCGCCTACAACACGGGCGAAGCCCTGGGCCGCGTTGGGCAGCTCGCGGCCTAGGCACGAACCGGGCGCCCCTCCGGCGAGCGAATTCGCTCGATAGGGTCCCGGCCTCGGTGCCTGGGTAGGAACAAAGGTAGGAACAGATTTGGCCCTTTGAGTCTCCTAACGTCCCCTGCTGTCCCCTTAGAAATCCCCATTCCCAAGCCAAATCCTGTTTTCAAGCCGAATCCAGACTTGACAAACATCCCCTCCTAAGGGATAGGCCGCTGGTTCGAATCCAGCTCGGGGCGTTTCCTGCAAGGCCGCGCCCGCGCCGGTGCAACTTTTCCGGTCCCGGATCGGTTGTAGCCAGAGTGCAGCGAATGAGCCGGCCCGGCCAGCGACCCCTCCGCCCGCTTGGGCAACTCGCCTGTGGCGCCCTGCTTGCCATGGCGCTGCTGGCCGGCTGGCAGGGTGTGCTCGCCCCCACCGCCGCCACGGCACGCACCATCCACTTCCAGGGACAGCGGGTCGAGGCGCCGGGCTCCTGGCCGGTCTACCGGCTTTCCGAGCAGCCGCGGATGTGCGTGCGGCTCGACCGCCGCGCGGTCTACCTGGGGACACCGGGGGCGAACCAGCGCTGCCCGTCCGAGGTGCTTGGGCGCCAGCGGGCGATCCTGGTCGAACCCCGCACCGCCGCCCGCGCCTCGCGCTCGGCGCTGCCGACCCCACCGCGTCGGATCGCCTCTGCCTCGGCCGGCGGCAGCGTCTTCACCGGCCTCGGCTTCGACGCCTGCACGGCGCCGTCGTCGCGCTCGATGGCGGCCTGGGGCGCCTCTCCCTACCGGGCGATCGGCGTTTACATCGGCGGCAGCAACCGCGGCTGCTCACAGCCGAACCTGACCTCGAGCTGGGTCGGCGCCCAGACCGCTGCCGGCTGGCACCTGATCCCGACCTACGTCGGCCTGCAGGCGCCGACCAGCAGCTGCAGCAGCTGCGCCACGATCAGCCCCGGCAGGGCAACCGCGCAGGGAGAGGAAGCGGCTGTCGACGCGGTCGCCCAGGCCGCCGCCCTGGCGATGGGCCCGGGCAGCCCGATCTACTTCGACATGGAGTCCTACACCCGCACCTCCAGCGCCACCGCCGCCACCCTCGCCTTCCTCGAGGCCTGGACCGAAGAGCTGCACTCGCTCGGCTACGTCTCCGGCGTCTACAGCAGCAGCGCCTCCGGGATCGCCGACCTCGCCGACCAGCTCGGCAGCGGCTACGTCCTGCCCGACCACCTCTGGTTCGCCAACTGGAACGGCCAGGCCAATGCCACCGACCCCTACATCCCCGCCAGCGCCTGGAGCCAGCATCAGCGCATCCACCAGTACCGCGGCGGCCACGACGAGAGCTACGGCGGGGTCACGATCAACATCGACAACAACTACGTCGACGGTGGGACGGTGGGCACGGCGGCTTCGCCCACCACCAACGAAGACCCGGTCGGCGCCCTCGACCTGGTCGGCGCGCCCACTCCCGGGCAGGTGCGGGTGAAGGGCTGGGCCTTCGACTTCAACGCCCCGACCGAAGCGCTGGCGATCCGCGCCTACGTCGGCGGCAGGCCCGGCGCTCCCAAGGCCGTCGCCTACGACCTCGGACTCGCCAACCAGCCCCGCGACGACGTCGGCGCCAAGTACCGCCGGGCGGGCTCCGGCCACGGCTTCGACGCCACCTTCCCGACCGTGAAGTCGGGACCGCAGCCGGTCTGCGTCTACGCGCTCAACACCGGCGGCGGCACCGACCGCCTGCTCGGCTGCAAGTCGACCACGGTCCCGGTCGCGGTCACGCTGTCGGTGCTGAAGACGACCCCGACCCGGGTCAAGGTCTGGG
>Ga0190275_10003148_pt1 | contig 11747 bp, 14 predicted proteins | sample Popmic550T_FD_133745 | JGI IMG/M metagenome (GOLD analysis project Ga0190275, IMG submission 133745) | Populus adjacent soil microbial communities from riparian zone of Yellowstone River, Montana, USA - 550 T | ecosystem: Environmental > Terrestrial > Soil > Riparian zone > Trees stand | place... | reverse complement strand
TAGGATGTTCCGATGGAGGCCGAGCAGTTCACCGTACGCTTCGCGGTGCCGGAGGACGATCCGGCGATAGCCGCGCTGGTCGTCGAGGGATTCCTCGACAAGTTCAGGCCCGTGTTTGGCAGACAGATGGACCGCTCGCTCAAGGTGATGGAACGTTGGATCGATCTGGAGCACCTCTCTGGCGGGGTAACGTCGCTCGTGGTCGAAGGATACGCAGCGTCCGAGATCGCTGGCAGCGTCGGTATCAGAACGGGGACCTCGAGGGAGGACATCCTGGCGCGTGGGTTGTGGAGCTCGCTCACCCGCAACCTTGGGTTGGCGCGGGCCGTGTGGGCCACGACCCTGCTCTCCTACCCCAGGTACTTCTCCGAGCCCTCGGAAGCCTACGTCGAACGGCTGGTAGTCTCTCCCTCCTTCCGGCGTCAGGGCATGGCTCGACGCCTGCTTTCTGCGGCCGAAGACCTCGCCAGGGACCGCGGCAAGAGGACCGTGGGCCTGCACGTAACCGGTAACAACCTGAGCGCCCTACGACTCTATGAGGCTGAGGGTTACGAAGAAGCCTCGCGCCAGAGGTCCCTCATCAGCGCCTACTTTCTGGACATCCGCGAGTGGCTTTACCTCAAGAAGGAGCTTTGACGTAGCTCTTTGGAAGGGCAGCCTCCCAGAAACCTCTGCGACAGCCTACAGGTTTCTCGTGCCGGCTGAACGCAGGTCGCTCTAAGGACTTTCCTTGCCGGGGGGGTAATCGTTGTTGTCGCCCTGGCTGTCGGTCGGGCGCCGCTCGCCGGCCCCGAACTCGCGCCGGGTCTCGGGCCAGTCGAAAAGGTCTTCGGGAAGCTCTGGCAAGAACTGCTCGTCGGCAGGTACGCGCCTGACCCTGGGCTCTTCGGCGGACGGGTACGCCTCTTCTGGCTCAGTACCTCGATGCCTGGCCGGATACCTTCCGCCTTGCTTGCGCACGACGTTCGGCACGCTGCCGCCCCCAGGGTAGAGTTCGGTAGGACGCGGGGTCAGGTCCACCGTATCGTCCGGTGTGGAGGGGGGCCCGGTGGTCGTCTCGCCGCGTTGCTCGACGGCGGGGGTCTCGGACACTTCGTTCCCTTGAACCGCCGCTTCCTCACGTGCCTCCGCGGGCGGACGCACGTAATCCAGGTAGCGGGCATCACCGGTAAAGAAGGCGAGGATCTGCGCGTTGAACTCCCCTGGGCGTTCGATCATGGGCAGGTGTCCGCACTCGCCTATCAGGCAGATCTCGGCCCTTTCCACGCCCCCGGCCCACACGCCAACCGACTGGGGGTCGACTATCTGGTCCTCCTCGCCCGCAATGACGAGCAAGGGAACCTTGATGATCCTGACCTGCCTGGCGAGCCTGCCGCGCGAGATCTCGCGTCTACCGATGCTGAGAGACTTGGAAACGGCGGCGGGTGTAGAGCGGCCGGCATCATCGATGACCTCGTCGGTGAGGTCATCGGAGTCGGCGACGAAGGGCCGAACCCACAAACGGCGAACCGGACGCGCCCCGCGCCCGAGGGCGTAGAACAAGGGGCCCACGACAGGCAAGGTGGCGAGCCAGAGCATGGTTGGAACGTCGATCTGATCCTCGTCGGCCGGGGTGGCGACGAGGACAAGGCGTCCGACGACGTCAGGATGGTCGGCCGCGAGCTTTACGGCCATTGCCCCACCAAAATTGTGGCCCACGACGTTGGCGCGAGTAAGGCCGAAGTGGGCGCAGAAGGCATAAAGAAGCCTGCTCCCGTTCCTAATGCCGTATCCGGAGAGCGGCTTATCGGACTCTCCGAAACCGTTGAGGTCAAGGGTATATACGGTGAAGCGCTGTGCCAGGCGTGCGGCGAGCCCCTCCCAGACGCGCGACGAGGAGAGCCAGCCGTGCACCAATAGAACCGGGGGACCTCCACCCATCACGTTGTAGCGGATCATAACGCCTTCGAGCTCGAGGTACTCCGTGTCGCGGGCGCTCTCGACCTCGCTGGTGTCGCGGCCGAGCACAATCGAGGCCACGAGTACCAAGACTACAACCACCAACAAGACGATCAATACGATGCTCATGGCCGCCATGATAGCGCAAAAGAAGGGCCAACATGATACCTGCGGGCCGTCCGGAAGGTCGGCCTTTTCACGCCTGGAATCGGTGTGGCCAGACCGTCGAAGCTGAATTGCGGTGGAGCGGAGGCGTCAGCCACAGCGCGCTGAAATGCTCTGGCCAGGATAGCAGCCGGTCTTTCTCAGGAGCCCCAGCGGCTGCCAAGGATGCGTCGGATCACGAAGGAGGCGATGATGGTCGAGGCGAGTGAGAACGCCGCCTGGAGGACCGCCTCCTTCACGTCGTCCTTCACCCCGCGGACCTCAGGTTCCTTTATGAGCCTATCCGCGAGCTGGCTCGCGAGCATGTAAGCGATCCCGGTCGAAAGAATCGAGATTATGCGTTTCTCCATCTCGTCGTTCAAAGTCAGTTACCTCCATCGACGGGCGTGGCGATGCTCCTCTACCCGTCGTATCCGTGTTCCCGACTAGCCCACCTCTTCGCGCCTATCGTAGCTGTAGAGGCACTCTAGCTGGGAGCGGAGTAGGTTTCGATCGTAGAGGCCCGCGTGGCAGTCTATACAAAACAAGACCTCCTCTGGTCGTCCGGGATGGAGATCGTTGTCCATCATGAAGTCGAGCAGTTCCTTGTACTCCTCGCCCACCTGATCCACGAACTCCGAGAACGAGATGCGGCCTGAGATCAAACGCTCGCTCGCTTCGCATGGGTCCAGTTTTCCAAGACGGCGGTTGGTGTGCCTAACGATGAGCCCTGGGGCGATGTCCCCGAGGCCCATTCCCTCCTTCATCACCAAGACGGTCCCTTTCTAGCCCCCGAAGGGGACGTACCCCGATTTCCTGACACCCCGTAGACCGCAAGCACCCCATACGCCAGCGGTTCGTGCAGTCTACGTTCGGGCGCGTGTTTTGTAAAGCGCCTCGCCGAGACCGATTGCCCCTGACGCTATAATCCCCCAGGAAGGCAGTCTCGAAGAGAGAAGGTGCGTGCGCATTGGGGGTTCTAGCAGGTGGCCCGTAGGGTGAACCGTGGGGCGCGGGTGGTCGTTGTTGGCGCGGGGTTCGCCGGGGCCTCGCTACTAAGGAACCTTCCGTCGGCCCTGAAGAGGCCAGGTGAGACCCTCCTGATCGACCGCCGCGGAGAGTACGTTTTCGTGCCCCTGATCCACGAGGTCGCCGTCGGCCGTGTGCACCCCGAGAGCGTGACCTCTCCTATCTCCCCACTGTGTGCCGACGCCTGCGATTTTCTGAGCACCGGGGTTACGGGCATTGACCTTGATGAGCGGACCCTCGAAACATCAGAAGGCGTCATCGGCTACGAGTACCTCGTACTCAACCCCGGCAGCGTCGACGCCGAGCCCGGAGCGAACCTGTACGACTACTTCCAGTCTTTCTGGAGCCTGGACGATGCCTTACGCCTGCGAAGATCCCTTAGCGAGGCCTGGCGGGCCGCCACGAGCCCCGGTCCCCCACCGCCACCAGGCATCCTGACCGTGGCCATCGTCGGCGGTGGGGCTACGGGCGTCGAGCTCGCTGCCGAGGTGGCGTCGCTCTTCGACTACCTCGGGCAGCGTTCCCACCGCAAGCCTTCGGAAGAACCGCGGGTCGTGCTACTCGAGGCCACGCACCGGCTGATGGCCTGGCTCGATCCCTATTTCGACAGGATAGCGAGGAAGACCCTCACCGCCCTCGGCGTCGAGGTTCGCCTGAACTCCCCTGTGGAGAAGGCGAGCACAGGGGGCGTCCTGGCCGGAGAAGAGTGGCTGGATGCCGGCACGCGCGTGTGGACGGCCGGCGTCAAGGCTTCGCCACTGGTAAGCAGCTTGCCCGGAGAGCACGACGCGACGGGCCGGTCGCACGTCGACCAGTATCTTACGCTGCGGGATCACCCCGAGGTTTACGTGCTCGGTGATGCCGCCGTGTACACCGAGCAGCGCCTCGGCCCCCTGCCCCCCACCGCCTCGGTCGCCGTGCAGCAAGGTCCTTGGGTCGCGCGCGACCTCAAGCGCAGGTTGCGTGGCGCGGGGAGCCGGCGCGGCAGGCCGCCCTTTCGCTTTTTCGACCGGGGCTATGTCGTAAGCCTCGGTCCCGAGAGCGCCGTCGCCGACGCCGTCGGCCTCAAGTTGCGCGGCCCCGCGGCGCAAGCACTCTACAGGAGCGTACTCCTCTACTACATCAAGAGCCGGCGCGACAGACTGCTCACCGGCGCCGACTGGGCGATGGAGCGTACCCTCGGCCGTGTCGGTTTCGGCGGCGACACACCATCAGGCGTAGGAGATCCGCGACCGACAGAGGCGCGACCCAACCTGTAGGGGCCGCCCTATGAAAGATCCCGCAATGCTTGGGCCGTTCTCAAGAGCATCGATCCAACGCGCAGCCCGCCTACGCCCCGATCCGCGACGGCGCCAGGTGACGCTCGACTATCTCGGGTACGTCCTCTAGCTTCACGCGTGTATACCAGACGTCGTCAGGATAAATAAAGACGACGGGGCCTTCCTCATGGCGGCGGGTGCAGGCGTTTCTGAGCACGGTGGATGGCGGGATGCCCCGCCGGTTCACCTCTTCCCTGAAGGCCGCAAGTAGCTCGCAGCCGCCCTTGGTACCGCAGCGTCCCTCGCCGGGGGTGGCGCACACGAAGATCTGGCACAGCTTCCTCACGTCCAGATTCTATGCCGCAGCCGGGATAAGTCCAGACGAAGCGACCTAAAAGCTCGTGGCGGTAAACCCCGTCTCGGCGCGCTCCTGGATGCGGCGTGCCATCCCGGTCTCCTTCGCGCTCTCGGCGACCGCTTCGGCGACGGCGGGGGCGACCCGCTCGTCGAAGACCGAGGGAATGATGTAGTCCTCCGAGAGATCTTCTTGTGGGATCACACCCGCTATCGCCTCGGCTGCGGCGAGCGTCATCGGCTCGTCTATCTCGCGGGCCCTCACGTCGAGGGCGCCCCTGAAGATGCCGGGGAAACAGAGGACGTTGTTGATCTGATTCGGGTAATCGCTGCGTCCCGTCGCAATGATCCTCGCTTTGCCCATCGCGACTTCGGGCCTTATCTCCGGGTCGGGGTTGGCCATGGCGAAGAGGATCGGGTCGGGGTTCATGCTCTCGACGTGCTCCAGGTCGAGAACATCGGGCGCGGAGAGGCCGAGGAAGAGGTCGGTCCCGACCACGGCGTCCGAGAGGTCGCCCGTTTTGCCTTCGGGGTTCGTGTTCTCGGCGAACCACCGCTTGGACTCGTTTAGGTCCTCGCGGCCCTCGTGCACGATGCCCTTGGAGTCGCAGCCAACAATGTTCTTTGCGCCAGCGGCCATGATGATCTTCGCGCACGCCACCCCGGAGGCGCCAACGCCGTTCACGACGATGCGAAGGTCCTCGACCTCCTTGCCAACAATCTTGAGGGAGTTGATCAGGGCGGCCATCACCACGACGGCCGTGCCATGCTGGTCATCGTGGAAAACCGGTATGTCGAGCTCTTCCTTGAGGCGCTCTTCGATCTCGAAACACCGCGGGGCCGAGATGTCCTCGAGGTTTATTCCGCCGAACGCGGGCGCGAGGTTCTTTACGGTCTCGACGATCTCGTCGGCGTCCTTGGTGTCGAGGCAGATCGGGAACGCATCGACGTTAGCAAACTGCTTGAAAAGTGCGGCCTTCCCCTCCATAACGGGCATCGCGGCCCGCGGACCGATGTCCCCAAGCCCTAGAACGGCGGTTCCGTCAGAGACGACGGCTACGGTGTTGCGCTTTATGGTCAGGTTGAAGGCCCGCTCGGGGTCGTCGGCTATCGCGCGGCAGACGCGGGCAACACCCGGAGTGTAGACCATCGAGAGGTCGTCGCGAGTACGGATCTGGAGCTTGGAGCGGACCTCGATCTTGCCCCCCAGGTGCATGAGGAAGGTCCTGTCCGAGACGTTGATGACCTTGACCTGGGGTATCTCTTCGACGACCTGGACCACCTGCTGACCGTGCTCCGAGTCTCGGGCGTTGACGGTGACGTCGCGGACGGTCCTGTCCTGCCGCATACGCACGATGTCGACCGCGCCGACCATGCCACCCGCGTCTCCGACTTTCGTCAGGATCTTTCCGAGGGCCCCAGCCTCGTGCGGAAACTCGACCCGCAAAGTAAGGCTGTAGCTCGCACTGGGTATCGACTCCATCTTGTCGCCTCTCTCCCTCGTTGGCCCGCCCCACGCGTGGCACGGGCGTGATTGTATGCCAGCGCGGCGCTTCGCGCCGTGCAAGCTCTTCAGCCGTCAGCTTCTGCCCTCAAACCTCGTTCTGTAGCGCACGAGGCACCGCTGCCTGGGGCGGTCGGATCATGCCCTAATGGTGGGACTGGCTGAAGGCTGACAAGCCTGCGAAGCAGGCGGGCTGAAGCCTCAAATCGGCAAGTATCCCGGGTCTTCGGGGAGATCTATACCCGGAAGCGCGTCGCGGCGGGCCAGAAACCATTTTCCGGCCTCGCTGTTTGCTCCGGCCTCTTCGGCGGCCTGCTCGAGGCCGGATCGCAGTTCTTGCAGGAGCGGCGGCCTCTCGCCGTAGGTGACCATCTCGAGCTCCGCGGCTACCGCGGCGTCGACGAACTCGCCCCAGCGGCGCGAGGCGGGCGCGGAGGGCACCGGCGGCGAGGCGAAGGCGTCCTTGATCTCATCAGGAAGCGTGATGCTCGAGAGCATCGTGACACGCTCGTCGTCGGGCACGCCGGCCTGCTCTCCCAGGTAGCGGCGGGCGGCGAAAAGCAGCAGCCGCGATGGCACGGTGCGTTTGTTCCAGGAGGCGGCGACCGCCTCCCAGTCTATAAACGATCCGGCATAGAGTCTCTGCAGATCCACAGGGTCATTCTAATGCACCGGGCCCGAGAAGCCTCGAACGTGCTTACGTCGGATTACCCTCCTCGGTCAGCTCGTCGGTCTCGCGGCCGGGGCCATCCGGGTCGATGCTCCCGATCATCTCTGCCACCAGCACGGGATCGGGCTCCTCGTCGAGGTAACCTCCCCGCACGAGTCGTTCGGAGATCTCCCCAGCCGGAAGGTCGCCCATTTTGGGATCGTCGCGGAGTGCCTCTCTGAGCGCGTCCATGATCCTGTCCGGGCCAGGACCCATCCTGATATTGCCGCTCGTCATCTAGTCTCCTCACTGTTTCTGTAAGCCAGTCACTGTAGCAGCACGACAGCAACAAGCTGAAATTAGTACCAACGAGCGAAGTCGTCAGCCTGAGCGTCCTGACATGCTTGAGTTCAGAATCCGTTCGAGACACTGCCTTCGTGGACTTCGAGGTCGTTCGTGTCGGCGTCGGGGAAGTCGAGTGCGAGGTCCCCCCGCGTGGCTGTGGCCATATAACCGGACCAGACGTCCATGGGCAGGGTCTCTCCGTTGGGCTCCTCTATGCCGTGGACACCCACCAGGGATCGGCGGCCGTCCGGGTAGCCGACCCATACGGAGGTGCACAGGCGGGGCGTGTAGCCGACGTACCATGCGTCCGCGAAGTCGTCCGTGGTTCCCGTCTTGCCTGCGGAGGGACGACCTATCTCCTCGTCCAGGTCGTGGAACATGGTCGCCGTCCCGTCTTCGACCACGCCCCTCAAGACCTCGGTCTCGACAGCGGCCTTGTTGCCGGTCAGCACCCGCTCTCCGCCGATCTCGTGGTCGTAGACCGTCTCGCTCTCGCCGTAGCTGTTCCTGTCGATGCTCTCGATGGCGTAGGGCTCGCGGTGGATACCGCCCGCGAAAGTCGAGTAGGCCGAGGCCATATCGAGCGGGCTCACGCCCGTGCCGAGTCCGCCTATGGCGGTCGATGGGTAAGGCTCGACAGGGGTCGTGATGCCGAGGTCTTCGGCCGTCTCGGCAACGTTTTCTAAGCCCACGTCCGCCGCCAGCTGCACGAAGACCGTGTTATCCGACTCGGCCATGGCTTTCGCAACAGAGATCCTTCCCCGTTCTACGTAGTCGTAGTTGTGGATCTCGTAGTATTCATTCCCGAATTCGAAGGCCAGCCCACGGGATACGTACGTGCTCTCGGGTGAGATGTCCTCCCTTAGAGCTGCAGCGAGCACGATGGGCTTGAAGGAGCTTCCCGGCTGCCGCCTGGCGTCGAGGGCCAGGTTGAACTCACCTTCCTGGCCCGCAAGCGCCCTTATCGCGCCGGTCTGGGGCTCGACCGTTACGATGGCGGCGGAGGGATCATCCGGATAGGGGAGCGTATCCTGGGAGGTCTCGACGGCCGCGTGCTGCAGGTTTGGCCTCATCGTCGTTTGGATCCTGAGTCCCCCGCGCTCCAATGCCTGCGGGCCCAGTTTCTCCTCGACTTCGCGCCTGACCTTCTCGAGGAAAGGGGTGTACGAGGGATCTTGCGGGGGCGGGTCCGGGGCGAACTCTAGGGGCGCGGCCTCGGCGGCCTCGCGCTGCCCGCGGGAGATAATGCCCTGCTCCTGCATCAGGCCGAGTACCACGTCGCGGCGCTCCCTGACCGGCTGCGCGAGGGCTTCGCCTTCCCAGGTCGTGTACGAAGACGGGGCGTGGAGCAGACCGGCGAGCGAGGCGGCCTCCGAGAGGCTGAGGTCGTTCGCGCTCTCGCCGAAGTAGCGCTGGGCCGCCTCCTCCGCACCGTACGCTCCGTTTCCGAAGTACACGGTGTTCAGGTAGCCGGTGAGGATCTCGTCTTTCGTGTGCCCGCGCTCGTAGGTAAAGGCGAGTGCGGACTGGACGAAGCGCCGACGGAAAGTCGTATCGAGGCGCTGGTCCTCGGGAATGTAGAGGTTCTTCATGAACTGTTCCGAGATCGTGGACCCGCCCTCCTGCACGTGCCAGGCCCTGAGGTCGGTCCAGGCCGCGCGGGCCAGCCCCTCGAAATCCACCCCGAAGTGGTCATAGAAGCGCCGATCCTCGACCGCGATGACCGCGTCTGGGAGGTGCTCGCCAAGGCCCTCGAAACCGACGGTCTCGCGGCTCTCCACGGCAGGAAACTCCCCTATCTCCTTGCCGTCAACGTCGTAGACGTACGAGTTCTCGGCGAGCTCGGGATAGGTGCGGTCGAGGTCGCCCTCGAACTCGTTGGCGACGAAAAGGTAGAGGCAGGCGACGACTATAACGGCAGATACGCCCAGGACCAACGCTAGGTTGAAGAGGGCGCGTAGTCCCCGCATGATGCGTCCCAACGGACGCTTCTTCGATGCCTTCTTGCTGGTTTCAAAAAGGTTGTTCACAGCCCTCCGGCCGTAGTCTACCCCAAATGGGATGTTGGGCGGAAAGCACGCGAATTCCGCCTCGTGTCCGCGTCGATGGTAGGATGCATCTATGGCTGATCTCAGTTGCACGGCCAGGCGCATCGGCGACTACGAGAGCCGTACGGAAGAGTACGAGGTCGTCTACTCCGTGGGGCGAGGAGAGCCGCTCGGGCTAGAGATCAAATACCAGGCCGCCCGGGCTTTCGAGATCAACGCAGCCCTCGACGCGTCCACGCAGGTGGCGAGAGAGGCAATCGCCGCCGAAAACCCCGACCTAAAGGGTCCAACGGAAGAAGCCTTGGCCAAATTTACCTGGCGCGCGGTCCAATCGGCCAAGTACGAAGAGGGCGAGCCGGTTTCTTCGACGCTGGAGTACTGAGAGCAAGGCTTCAGGTATCAGGACCCATGGCGCTAGCGATGAGGTCCTCTAGCGTGGCCTGTCCTTCGTAGAGGGCCGTGCCCACCACGACGCCGTCTACGCCCGGTATTCGGGAGAGGTCCGCCACGTCCTCGGGCCCGCGCACGCCGCCGCTGGCGATAGTCGAGATCAACTTGGCAACGGCCGTGGTGCCTTCGAGGGCAGCACCGGCGTCCATGCCGTCGCGCGCCACGTCAGTGTAGAGGACGGATGCTACGCCGTCGGCAGCCAACTCTTTACAGAGGTCGAGGACGGAGACCCCGCTCGACCGAAGCCAGCCGTGCGTCGTGACTATCCCCTCGCGGGCGTCGACGGCGACGACCAGAGAGCGGCCGGCCTCCTCGACCGCCGCGAGCCGGAGTCCCCTGTCCCCGACCGCCGCGGTACCCATAACGGTACGATCCGCGCCAGCATCTCGCACGGCGCGCAGGGCATCGAGGGTCCTGATGCCACCCCCCACCTGTAGCGGGACGTCTACCGCGGCTGCGATGCGTCCGACGAGCCCGAGCTGGACGGGCCTGCCCGACTCGGCGCCGTCGAGGTCGACGACGTGAATCGCCTCGGCTCCCTGACGCTCCCACTCGCGCGCCCGTTCGACGGGGTCCGCATCGTATTCTTTGCTACGCCCGAAGTCTCCCTGCTTGAGACGCACGCACTTGCCGCCGCGCAGGTCGATGGCGGGGAACACGACGAACGACAAAAAAGCACCTCCTGGTCCCAGGTCCCCCTCCACCATCCTACGCTCCCGCCCACGACAGGAAGTTCTCGTACAGCCTTAGGCCGGCCCTGCTGCTCTTCTCGGGATGAAACTGGACGGCCACCAGGTTCTCCCTGCCGGCCGCCGAGCAGAACCGCCCTCCGTAATCGGTCCCGCCGATGAGGTCGCCGTCCTCCGCCGGCTCCGGGTAGAAGGAGTGGACAAAGTAGAAGGCCTCGCCGTCGAGGCCTTCGAGAACCGGGTGGGGCCGCACCAGGAACTGCTCGTTCCACCCAATGTGCGGGACCTTGAGCCCATCCCCCTCGAACCGAACCACCTTTCCTGGCAAGAAACCTAGCCCCTCCACCCCCGGCGATTCCTCGGAGGCATCGAAGACCACCTGCAACGCGACGCACACGCCGAGAAACGGCTTTCCCGACCGGTACGCCTCCCCGCACGCCTCGTCCATCCCCCGCTCCCTTAGCTTCCTCATGCAGTCCCCGAAAGCCCCGACGCCAGGGAGCACCACAGCGTCGGCCGCAATGACCCGCTCAGGGTCGGGCGTCAGGTCCACCTTCGCACCGACCTTTTCGAGAGCCCGGGTGACTGAGAGGGTATTACCAGCGTCGTAGTCGACTACGGTGACGTGCAAGGCATCGGGCATCAGCCCTTCTCCCCAAACCTGCAGCCTGAACCCTGAAACCTAATCGATGATCCCTTTCGTCGAGGCGCTGCCCGAGGTGCGCTCGGCGACACCTTCGCGCAGGGCGAGTGCGAGCGCTTTGACACCGGATTCGATCTTGTGGTGGGCGTTCTCGCCGTAGTGGCAGTTGAAATGGAGGGTGAAGCGCCCGTACTGGGTGAAAGCACGCAGAAATTCAGGGAAGAGCTCGACGTCGAAAGTACCTATCTTCTCCGGCATCGGGCCGAGGTTGCAGGTCAGGTGGCTCCTCGCCCCGAGATCTACTACGACAGTACTGAGAGCCTCGATCAGCGGCGCGCTCGCGTCGGCGAAGCGCACGACGCCGCCCCTGTCACCCAGGGCCTCGTCGAAGGCACGCCCGAGCACGAGCCCCGTGTCCTCGACTGTGTGGTGGTCGTCCACCCAGGTATCACCCTTCGCCTCGACCGTGAAATCCATACCGGAGTGGTGGGATAGCAGGTGCAGGAGGTGATCCAGAAACCCGACTCCCGTGGCAATCTCGGAATTTCCTGTGCCGTCGAGATCCAGGTCGACCCTGACGAACGTCTCGCCCGTTTTTCGCTCCGCACTACCCTTACGCGCCATGTTCCTCCCTGATCCTAAGGCCCGAGCATTTTAACGGACAACCCTACCCCATTCGCGTCGAGACGCTCGCG
>Ga0190275_10003147_pt1 | contig 11747 bp, 11 predicted proteins | sample Popmic550T_FD_133745 | JGI IMG/M metagenome (GOLD analysis project Ga0190275, IMG submission 133745) | Populus adjacent soil microbial communities from riparian zone of Yellowstone River, Montana, USA - 550 T | ecosystem: Environmental > Terrestrial > Soil > Riparian zone > Trees stand | place... | reverse complement strand
GAGGTCGGAGAGCAAGGTCGCCCGCCACGCCGCGCCGCCCTGGAAGGTGAGCGCCGAGTAGAGGCTGTTGGGGCAGTCGTCGATCCAGCGGCGGAGGTGCTCGCCATCCGGCCGCGCAAAGGCTGCTTCCAGCTTGCGGCCGTATTTCAGGGTGACGGCGTTCCACCCCATGTCGCGGAACAGCCCCTCGATTCGTCCGAACAGCCGGTCCTGCACCACGGAATCAAGGCTCTGGCGGTTGTAGTCGATGATCCACCAGACGTTGCGGACGTCGTGCTTCCAGCCTTCCAGCAACGCCTCGTAGATGTTGCCTTCGTCCAACTCGGCGTCGCCCACGATGGCGACGTGACGGCCCGCGGGCAGGTCCTCGCGGCCGAAGCCGTGCAGACGCACATAGTCCTGCACCAAGCTGCCGAAGGAGGTCAGCGCCACGCCGAGGCCCACGGAGCCGGTGGAGAAATCCACCTCCGGCCCGTCCTTCATCCGGCTCGGATAGGGCTGGATGCCGCCGAACTGGCGGAGCGTCCCGAGCTTCGCCCGGTCTTGCCGGCCGAGAAGGTAGTTCATGGCGTGGAACACCGGCCCGGCATGCGGCTTCACCGCCACCCGATCCTCCGGCCGCAGGATCTCGAAGTAGAGCGCCGCCATGATGGACACGACGGAAGCCGAGGAGGCCTGGTGCCCGCCTACCTTCAGCCCGTCCCGGTTGGGCCGGATATTGTTGGCGTGGTGGATCATCCAGGAGGAGAGCCAGAGCAGCTTGCGCTCCAGCGCGTGCAGCAGGCGCAGCCGCGCTGCTGCCTCGCTTTCAACGGCGGCGGCGGCAGCCGGGCGCTCGGCGGTCTGGCCGGGGCCGGTCAGCACGTTCATGGCGTTCTCTCCCCGCTGCTCGGGGGCATGTGGCCCCTCGGCGCCACCGCCGGCAAGAGCCTCGACCTGGGCGTTGCGGAGCCGCCGCTCAGGTCCGGAAGATGCGCGTCGAACTTCGCGGGAACTTCCAGGCCGGCTCGGCCGGCGACGCGTCGCCCCCGTCCGGAGGGGCCGCGGCCGAGCATACGGCGGTGGACACTGCCGCCATCACGGTTCGCGGATTGATGCCCCTCCAGTCATCCTGGCCAACCCGGCCAAGGACCGGGCCGAGGGCGGCGCGGTCGGGATGGGCGGTGCCGTCATGGCGGCGATAGCGCCGCGCCGCGCAGTCGATCTCGTACCGCTCGCGGAGCGACCCCACTTCCGCGCCGTCGGGCAGCAGCATCGGCCGGTGCCTTGCGGCGACCACCATGATGAAGGCCGAGGAGCCGACGCGAAGCGTCGAGCGCGGATGGATGTAGAGCGAGGCGCCCTCCGTCTCCCCGAGCAGCATCCAGCCGGCTTCCACCTGCGGCGACGCCGTAGCGGCCGCCGTTGCGGACCCCGTTGTCGCTCCGGCGCGGTCGGTTGCGGGTGGTGCCGCGCACGCCGCCAGGGCGGCCGCGGCCAACGCCGGAAGAACAGAAACCCGCGCCGTTGATTGGGCCATGCCGAAAGCCTCGCATCTACACGTTGCCGGACCGGGCTTCCGTTTCCTCCCCGACCACCGCGTCCTTCCGGCGGCGCGGTCCACGCATTCGCCGCCTCGGACCCGACGGCCCTTCAGCTCCATCCGCGGGCAAGACGGCGGAGTGCGGTGGCCGCGGGCCGCTTGCCTTCGCCCACATATTCCTCGTGGTAGTCCTCGATGCGGGTGGGGTCGTAGAGGTAGTTGACCATGAGCCCCGCGCTCTCGCGCAACCCCTTCTCGGACACGTCGCCGCGACTGTTGATGCGCTCCACCCGCGCGCCGTTGGACAGGTGGAAATGCGCCACCGGATCGCGGGCGCGCTTGCCGCTCCTGGCGGTCGCGTTCAGCAGGTAGCCCGCGCCGAGCCGGACCAGCACCGGCTCCAGCGCTCGAGCGACCTTCTCGTCACGCGGCCATGCGCGCCGCTTCAAGAGACGCGACAAGGTCTCGGCCGGCGTTTCCGCGGCAATGAGCGCGGTGCCGCCCTCGGCGCCCTCGCCGCGCGGCGGCGGAGCGGCGGCGCGGAGCGCCGCACTCTCGTCCTCGGTCAGCAGCTTCGCCGAGCTGTCGGCCAGCCGCTCCTGGAGCCAATGGCAGAAGCCCGGGATCGGCGAGAGCGTGGCGAAGCTCTTCACGTTCGGCAGTTCCTGCCCGAGAAGCTCGACGACGCGCTTGATAAGGAAGTTGCCGAAGGAGATGCCGTCCAGCCCGCGCTGGCAGTTGTTGATGGAGTAGAAGATGGCGGTATCGGCCTCGCGCGGATCGAGCACCGGCGCCTTCTCGTCGAGGAGGCGCTGCACCGAATCCGCGAGCCCTTCCACGAGCGCGACCTCCACGAAGATCAACGGCTCGTCCGGCATCCGCGGGTGGAAAAAGGCGTAGCAGCGGCGGTCGGAGTCGAGGCGGTTCTTCAGGTCGCGCCAGGTGCGGATGCGATGCACCGCCTCGTACCGGACGAGCTTCTCCAGGAGCGAAGCGGGCGACGACCAGTCGATCCCGCGCAGTTCCAGGAAGCCGACATCGAACCAGCTCGCCAGCAGGTTCTTGAGGTCGGTCTCCAGCGCCTGCACGCGCTTGTCGCCCTCCGCCGCCACGGCCAGCATCTCGGCACGGAGATCGACCAGGAACTTCACCCCGTCGGGGATGGTGTTGATCTGCGTCAGCAGCCGCAGCCGCGGCGGCTCCAGGACGCGGCGCAGCTCCGCTTTCGCACCGGCCAACGCCTCGGCATCGGCTGCCCTCGCCAACCGCTCGGTCGCGGCGCGGACGGCGACGGGATCGGAATCGAAGGCGGAAAGACTGCGGAGGAAGGCCAAGCGCCCCTCCGCGTCCAGCGCGAGATAAGCGCGGGCAAGCTTCGCTGCACGGTTGCGCGCCGAGACCTCGCCGCCGCGGCCGTTCAGGCAGGCCCGCATCTGCGCCTCGATCGAGTCCTCCTCGGCGCCGCTCACCCTGTCCGCCATGTCCCGCCACAGGCTGGCGACGCGGCGGAGCGCCCGGTCGAACAAGCCGCTTTGGACGGCGACGTCGGACATGGGAGAGGCTTCTCCGGAACTCGCGACAGCTAACACGGTGAAATGTAGCGCGATTTCGCTTCCGGAGTCAGGTGACGGCAGCGTTGGCGAGCGCCCCTGGCAGGAGATTGATCAGGTCGCCCGCGACCAGCCCGGGGCGCGGATGCAGCCGCGCCGCCTCGCCTTGCAGCCACGCGCCCGCCGCGGCCGCCTCGAACGGCGCCATGCCTTGGCAGAGCAGCGCCGCGATGACGCCCGCCAGCACGTCGCCGCTGCCGCCGGTAGCGAGGCTCGGCGGCGCGTTGTCGTTGATCGCGACCCGCCCGTCGGGCGAGGCGATCACCGTGTCCGCCCCCTTGAGCAGCACCACGGCGCCAGTGCGCGCGGCAGCAGCCCTGGCGGCGGCAGGCTTGTTGTCGCCAACCGGCCCGAAGACGCGCGCGAACTCGCCCGCATGCGGGGTGAGCACGGCAGCGCCGGACAAGGCGTCGGGCGTGTCGGCACAAGCAAGGAGCGCGCCCGCATCAACGACGGCGGCGCGCTTCGCCGAGATGATACGACTGAGCGCATCCCGCGTTTCCGCCGTCGGCGGCAATCCGGGGCCGAGCAGCCACACGGCGCGGCGCTCGTCGTCCAGCAGGGAAGCGACCGGCTCGGTGGAGACGATCGTATCGGGGGCGCCCGCGCGATAGGTCGCTGCGGCGGCCGCGTCCGGGGCGGCGACGGTGACGAGGCCCGCGCCGGCGCGGTGGGCGGCACCCGCGGCGAGGCGCGTCGCGCCCGTCATGGCCCCGCCGCCCACGATCGTCAGGTGGCCGCGTGTGTATTTGTGACCGCCTCCGGTGAGCAGGGGTGGCGACCAAAGGCCGGGCCTGTTGTGAAAGGCGCGCGACCCGATGGCGGGCAGCACGGAATCAGGGAGGCCGATATCGCCGAGCAGCACGGCGCCGCACAGTTCGCGTCCCGGCATGAGCAGGTGGCCCGGCTTGCGCCGGAAGAAGGTGACGGTCAGCGCCGCCCGCGGCGCGAGGCCGCGCACGGCACCCGTTTCGCCATCAACGCCGGACGGCACATCGACCGCCAGCAGCGGTGCCGCGGCGGCGGCGGCGGCAGAGGCGAGCGTTTCGGCCGCGAGCCCATCCACCTCCCGCCCGAGACCGGCGCCGAACACCGCATCTACCACCAGTTCAGCGCGACGGACCTCAGCGGGACCGAAGGGCACCATCGGCCCGCGCCAGCGCGCCGCCGCCTGCGCCGCGTCGCTGCCCGGCCTAGGCGGTCCCAGCGCCGCAATTGCGACCGGCCAGCCGGCCCGCTCCAGGAGCCGCGCCGCGGCGTAGCCGTCCCCGCCGTTGTTGCCGGGACCGGCGAGCACCACCGTGCGGCACGGGCGGAACCGCGACTGCGCCGCGCGCGCGACGGCACGGCCCGCCGCTTCCATGAGTGCGGTTCCGGACACGCCGCCGGCGATCGCCGCCGCGTCGGCGCGCGCCATCTCGGCGGGAGTGAGCAGTTCGAGCGTCATGGTCGGTGGGCCTCCACGCCGCGGTTCTCGGCAGAGATGCGACTTGGCGCAACCCGGCGCGAACCGCAGCGCCACCCTGTTCCGGCCCGCTCAACCCTGCGTTAGCCTCCGATCGGGCCCGGAGGAGCGGCGGGAATGGCTTTCGTGGTGGCGGTGGCGCAGCAGAAGGGTGGATCGGGCAAGTCCACGATCGCCGCCAACTTGGCCGCGGTGCTCGCCGCCGAGGGGCGCCGCGTGGCCTTGCTCGACACCGATCCGCAGGGCTCGATCACCCGCTGGCACGAAGAACGGCAGCGCCATGCCGGCGGCAAGGCCGCGCCGCTCCTGTTCGACAGCCCCTCCGGCTGGCGCGTGCCCACCGCCCTCGACCGGCTTCGGCGGAACCACGACGTGGTCATCCTCGACACCCCGCCGCACGCCGGCACCGACGCCAAGGTGGCGATCCGCGCCGCGGATCTCGTGCTGATGCCGCTGCAGCCCTCGCCGGTCGACCTCTGGGCCAGCACAGACACGCGGCGCCTGGCGGCGGAGGAGCGGCGCCCGCTGCGCGCCCTGCTGAACCGGGTGCCGGCGCAGGGCAAGATGCGGGACAAGGTGGTGGAGGCGCTCGCCCTCCTGGAGGTGCCGCTGCTGGAGGAGCGCCTCGGCAACCGCGCGCAGTTCGGTGCCGCCTTTCTCGAGGGACTTTCGGTAACGGAAGCGGCGCCGCGCTCGACGGCGGCGGCCGAGATGCGCGCCGTGGCGGCGGCCGTCGCTGCGCTGGCGAATGGCAGCGGCGGCGGCCGCTGAGCATGCTTGGCCAACTGCTCTACGCTCCTTGTCCCGGGGGTCGGCGGCATGGCCTTCGTCCTGCTGGGGCTGCGCCCGGCGCTGGCGGGACCGGAGCCGTCGGCGCGGCTCGCCTTGCACGAGGGCGCGCTCCGGCGCTTTCTCTGATCGTGTGGCAGGCCATGCCGGCGATCTTGCTGAACGGCTGGGCGTTGCTGTTCTTCTGGTACGGCGGCTTCCGCGGCGCGCCTTCCGCGCCGCGCGTCCTGCGCCAAGCGGATCGGATGCGCCGACCAGCGGTGGCCAATTCGCGCTCGAGCTGTGCTCCGTGGCGGTGGCGGCCTGGGCGCTCTTCGGGTGGATAGGGACGGAATGATTGCGAGCGGAGTGGAGATCAGCGAGGACGAGTTCCCGGAGCTGGAGGCGGTCAGCGCCATCCAGCGCGGGCTGCACGCCTTCAACCAGGAAATGGGTGGCCCTTACGACCGGGAACCAGTCACGGTGCTGGCACGGGTCGAGTCCGAGGTGAAGGGCGGTCTGCTTGGCCTGACTTACTGGAACTGGATGTTCATCGACTGGCTGTGGATGGCGTCCGACATGCGCGGCCATGGCATCGGCGGCGCATTGCTCGATCGCGCCGAGGCCATCGCGCGGGCGCGTGGCTGCACCGACGCCTACACCGACACCTTTGACTTCCAGGCACCGAGTTTCTGGATACGACACGGCTATGCGGAATTCGGGCGCCTCGACGGGATGCCGCCCGGGCACAGCCGGATATGGTTCCGCAAGAAACTGTAGTTGACGGGGGAGGAAAGCAGCGATGAAGGCAGCCGTCGTCACCGAGAACGGCGTCGCGGTGCGCGACGTGCCGGAGCCGAAGCCCTCGCCGGAGCAGGTGCTGGTGCGGGTGCGCGCGAGCGGGCTGAACCGCGCCGACCTCGCGGTGGCGGCCGGCCACGCGCATGGCAGCGTCGGCGGCGTCGGCACCGTGGTCGGGATGGAGTTCGCGGGCGAGGTGGTGGAGGTCGGCGGCGAAGTGCCCCCGTCCGCCCGCGTGAAGCCGGGCGACCGCGTGATGTGCTCGGGCGCCGCGGGCTACGCCGAGTTGGCGGTCGCGGATTGGGGCCGGGTGTCGCCGGTGCCGGACCGCAACATGAGCTGGGAGCAGGCGGCGACGCTCCCCATCGCCTTGCAGACCATGCACGACGCCGTGGTCACGAACGGCCGCCTCCGAGCGGGCGAGAGCGTGCTGATCCAGGGCGCCTCCTCCGGCGTCGGGCTGATGGGCATGCAGATCGCCAAGCTGATGGGCGCGAAGCTGGTGCTCGGCAGTTCCACCAACGCCGAGCGGCGGGCGCGACTCGGCGAGTTCGGCTGCGACGTGGCGGTCGACACCTCCGACCCGGCCTGGCCCGACCGCGTGCTGGAAGCGACAGGCGGGCGCGGGGTGGAGCTGATCGTCGACCAGATCTCGGCGCCGGCGGCGAACGGCAATATGCGCGCCTGCGCGATCCTCGGGCGCATCGTCAATGTCGGCCGGCTGGGCGGCGCCAAGGGCGAGTTCGACTACGACCTGCACGCGATGCGCCGCATCAGCTACATCGGCGTGACGTTCCGCACCCGCAGCCCCGACGAGGTGCGGGAGATCAATCGGCGGATGCGGGCAGACCTCTGGGAAGCAGTGGAGGCGGGCAAGCTCCGCCTGCCGCTCCACCGGACCTTCCCGCTGGCGGAGGCTGCGGCGGCGCTGGCGCACATGAAGGCGAACCGGCACTTCGGGAAGGTGGTGCTGGTGACCTGATCCGGCCGCGTCACCGCCGCGGCCCGAGCGCCACCTCGCGCCGCCAGATGTAAAGGCCGGATGCGACGAGCACTGCGATTCCGGCCAAGTCCCAGCCGTCCGGCAGCTCGGCCCATACGAGCGCGCCGGCGAATGTGGTCCAGATGATGGCCGAGTACTCGAAGGGCGCGAGCAGGGTCGCCTCGCCGCGCCGGTAACCCTCCGTCATCATCACCTGCGCTGCCGCCGAGACTAGGCCGATGCCGGCCAGCAGAACCCATTGCGTGGCGGTCGGCGCCACCCAGACCGGGACGCAGGCGGCGCCCGAAACCGCGGCCGCCCCGGCTGCGAACCAGAAGACGATCGTGACGCCCCGCTCCCCCGCCTCGCCCATGCGCCGGATGGCGATCATGGCGAGCGCCCAGCCGAGCGCGCCGAGCAGCACGAGGGCGACGGCGAAGGCTTTGCCCTCGTGCTGCTCGGCGGGATTGGTCATCAGCAGCACGCCGCCGAAGCCCGCGAGGACGGCGCCCCCGCGTCGCGGCCCCACCCGCTCGCCGAGCAGCGGCGCCGACAGCAAGGTCAGGAACAGCGGCATGGTGAAGCCGAGGGCGGTGACGGTGGCGAAGGGCAAGGCGACATAGCCGTAGAAGGTGCAACACATGCCGAGCAGTCCCGCGGCGATGCGCCAAGCGTGCATCCAAGGCTTGCGCATGCGGAGCGCCGCCGCGCCGCCCTCGCGCAGCAGGAGCGGCAGCAGCACGGGCAGGCAGAACAGGTTGCGGCAGAACACCACCTGGGCGAGCGGGATGGCGCCGTCGAGCGCCTTCACGAAAGCCCCGGCCACCGAGAACACCGCCGCCGCGCCGAGCACGAGCAACACCGCCCGGCGTCGCGCGCGCGCCAAGCTCAAGCGCGCGGGCAGCGGCGGCGCGCTTGCGAGGGTTCCGGTGTCCATGGACGGCTACAGGCCGCGAGGGTAGGGTCCGCGCCGCATGAAGGCCAGACCAGCCAAGGCGCCGCGGGTCCCGGCGCATCCGGGGCTCACGGTGCTGGAGGACGAGGTGGTCTGGGACGGCCGCTTCCCGCTCCAGCGCGTGCGCTTCCGCTACACCCGCTTCGACGGCGGCCTCTCGCCCGAGCTGACCTGGGAGCTGTGGCGGCGCGGCACCGGCTGCGCGGTGCTGCCCTATGATCCGGTTCGGGACGCCGTCGCCCTGATCGAGCAGTTCCGCCTGCCGGCCCTGGCGGCAGGTCAGCGACCGGTGCAGACCGAGTGCCCGGGGGGCCTCGTGGAGCTCAATGAAGACCCCGAGCGCACCGCCTGGCGCGAGGTGGCCGAGGAAGCCGGCCTCCGTCCTGAGCGGATGGAGCACATCGGCCGCTTCATGCTGATGCAGGGCGGCTGCGACGAGGTAATGCATTACTACGTCGCCCACGTGTCCCTGCCCGCGCCAAACGAGGTCCGGACAAACGGCGGATTGGAACACGAGGGCGAGGACACGCGCGTGCTCGTGGTACCGGCCGACGATGCCTTCCGCATGGTGGACGACAATCGCATCGAAAACGTGACGGCGGGCTTTTGCCTGCTCTGGCTGCGCCACCACCGCCCCAGGCTGCGCCGGGCATGGGGCGGAGGAGGGGCGACGGCGGCATGAGCACGGCCATGCTCTTCCGGGAGGATGCCTACGCCCGCGAATGCACGGCGCGCGTGCTGGCGTCCGGGCCGGAGGGTGTGCTGCTCGACCGCACGGTTTTCTACGCCCAGGCGGGCGGGCAGCCGGGCGACGCGGGCCTGCTCGAATGGGATAGCGGCGCGATGCCCGTCGCCAAGGCGGTGAAGGGACCCGAGGATACGGTGCTCCACCTGCCCGCGGAGGGCGCGGCCCTGCCACCCGTGGGGGCCGAGGTCTCGGCCCGGCTCGATTGGGCCCTGCGGCACCGGCACATGCGGATGCACAGCTCGCTGCACCTGCTGTGCAGCCTGATTCCCGGGGCCGGCGTCACCGGCGGGCAGATCGGCCCTGAGCGGTCGCGGCTCGACTTCGACCTGGCGGACCCGCCGGCCAAGGAGTGGCTGACGGAAGGATTGAACGCGCTGATCGCCGCTGACCATCCGGTGGGCGAGCGCTGGATCACCGAGGAGGAGCTGGATGCCGAACCGGGGCTGGTGCGGACGCTTTCCGTGCAGCCGCCGCGCGGGGCGGGGCGCATTCGTTTGGTCCGCATCGGGCCGGAGAGCGCGCCCGTCGATCTCCAGCCCTGCGGCGGGACGCATGTCCGCTCCACCGGCGAGATCGGCCGCGTGCAGGTGGCGAAGCTGGAGAACAAGGGCAAGCAGAACCGGCGCGTCTACGTCGTGCTGGCGGAGGCGGGGGAGTAGGCCATGGAGGATCTCGTCTCGACCGAATGGCTGGCCGGCGAGCTCGGCAAGCCCGACCTCGTGCTGTTCGACGCCACCAAGTACCTGCCGAACGAGCCGCAGGACGGGCGCAAGGAGTTCGCAGCGGCGCACATCCCGGGCGCGCGCTACTTCGACATCGACGAGGTGGCCGATCCTGACAGCGACCTGCCGCACATGGTCCCGGGCGCCGCGCGTTTCGCGAAACTGATGGCGGCGCTCGGGGTGTCCAACGACTCGCGGGTGGTGTTCTACGACCAGAAGGGCCTTGCCTCCGCCGCGCGCGGCTGGTGGCTGCTCCGCCTTTTCGGGCATGAGAAGGCGGCGGTGCTGGATGGCGGTCTGCCGAAATGGCGGCGCGAGGACCGGCCCACCGAGAGCGGCGAGCCACCTTCTCCCTCGCCTGGCCGCTTCGTCGCCGACTTCCGCACCGACCGCGTGCGCGGCATCGGCGACATCAAGCGCATCGTCCGCCAGGGCGGGGGCGAGGCGCTGATTCTCGATGCGCGCTCGAAGGGCAGGTTCGACGGCTCGGCGCCGGAGTTGCGGCCCGGCCTGCCGTCGGGTCACATGCCCGGCGCGGTGAACCTGCCCTATGGCGAGTTGCTGAACCCGGACGGCACCATGCTCGACCCGGAGGCGCTGCGGGTGCGCTTCGAGACGGCCGGCGTGGAGGCAGAACGGCCGGTCGTCACCTCCTGCGGCAGCGGCGTCACCGCCTGCATCCTGACGCTCGGGCTGGTGCGCGCCGGCTTGCCCGAGGCGGCGGTCTATGACGGCTCCTGGACCGAATGGGCGTCGCGGCCCGAGACCCCGAAAGCGACCGACTGATGCCCGACGACGCGCCTCCCGGAAAGCGCAAGACTCCGCAGCCGCAGCACAGCTTCGCCACGCGCATGAGCCATGCCGGCCGACCGGGGACGCGCGTGCATGGCTTCGTCAACCCGGCGATCCACCGCGGCTCGACCGTGCTGTATCCGGATTGCGCGTCGCGCATCGGCGCGGCGAAGCGGCGCTTCGACCAGTACCTGACCTACGGCACGCAGGGCGGGCCGACGCACTACGCCCTGGAAGACATGATGGCGGAAATCGAGGGCGGCACGCGCTGCGTGGTGGTCGGCACCGGCCTTGCCGCCATCACCGTGCCGCTGATGGCCTATCTGAAGGCGGGCGACCATTGCCTCGTGGTGGATAGCGTGTACGGCCCGGCGCGCAGCTTCTGCGACAGCCTGCTGCGCGGCTGGTCGGTCGAGACCACCTATTACGACCCGGCGGTGGACGAGGCGGGCATGCGTGCGTTGATCCGCCCCGACACCCGCGTCGTCTATACGGAAAGCCCGGGCAGCCACTCCTTCCAGCTGCAGGACATCCCCGCCATCGCCCGCGCCGCGCACGACGCCGGCGCCAAGGTGCTGATGGACAACACCTGGGGCATCCACCACTTCCAGCCCTTCCGGCACGGCGTCGACGTCTCGATCCAGGCGCTGACCAAGTACCCCGGAGGCCATTCCGATATCCTGCTCGGCGGCGTGGTCGTGAACAACGACGATGACTGGAAGACGGTCCGCGGCGCCGCGTCGATCCTCGGCCAGTACGCCTCGCCGGACGACGCCTGGCTCGCCATCCGCGGGCTGCGCAGCCTGGCGGTCCGGCTGAAGCATCAGGAGGCGAGCGGGCTCGAGGTGGCGCGCTGGCTCGAAACCCGGCCGGAGGTGCTGCGGGCGGTGCATCCCGCGCTGCCGAGCCATCCGCAGCACGAACTCTTCCGGCGCGACTTTTCCGGCGCGTGCAGCCTGTTCGGCGTGATCTTCCAGCCGCGCTACGGGATGGAGGGCGTGATGCGCATGATCGACAACCTGCACCTGTTCGGCATCGGCGCGAGCTGGGGCGGGTTCGAGAGCCTGGTGCTGCCCACCACCGGCTTCATCACCCGCACCGCCAGCACCGGCGAGTTCGGCGGGCCGATGGCGCGCATCCATATCGGGCTGGAGGAGCCGGCGGACCTGATCGCCGACCTGGAGCAGGGTTTGGCGCGGCTGGAGGGCTGAGCGCGCCTCAGCGTCCGCGGACCTGCGCGCGCACCCAGTCGAGGAATTCAGCGTCGCCCGTCTCGGCCGGGAAGGCGATGATGCAGGGCAGCGTGTAGCTGTGCAGCGCGCGGATGCGCTCGCGGAGCGCCTCGAAGCGCCCCGCCGTGGTCTTGGCGAGGAAGGCGGCCT
>Ga0190275_10003146_pt1 | contig 11748 bp, 12 predicted proteins | sample Popmic550T_FD_133745 | JGI IMG/M metagenome (GOLD analysis project Ga0190275, IMG submission 133745) | Populus adjacent soil microbial communities from riparian zone of Yellowstone River, Montana, USA - 550 T | ecosystem: Environmental > Terrestrial > Soil > Riparian zone > Trees stand | place... | reverse complement strand
GGTGGTCGCGCTCCAGGGACTCGACCTGCTGGTCGATCCCGCCGAGATGATCGCCATCGTCGGCGCGTCGGGCTCCGGCAAATCGACGCTGCTCAGCATCCTCGGCGGCCTCGACGTGCCGTCTGCCGGTCGTGCGACGGTTGCCGGCCACGACCTCACGGCCATGGGCCGTAGCGAGCGCACGATCTACCGGCGTCGCGTGATCGGCTTCGTCTGGCAGCAGACGGCGCGCAACCTGCTGCCATACCTGTCGGCCGCCGAGAACGTCGAGCTGCCGATGATCCTCGATGGTGCCGCCGGATCGCTGCGGCGGCGAACGGCCAGGGAGCTCCTGGCCGTGGTCGGCCTCGCCGATCGGGCGGACCATCGGCCCGACAGGCTCAGCGGCGGCGAGCAGCAGCGGGTCGCGATTGCCGTTGCGCTCGCCAATCGGCCCGAGGTGCTGCTGGCCGACGAGCCGACGGGCGAGCTCGACTCCGATACCAGCGCCGAGATCTTCGAGCTGCTGCGTCAGATGAACCGCGAGCTCGGCACGACCGTCGTCATCGTCACCCACGATCCGCTCGTGAGCGAGCAGGTGCAGCGGACGGTCGCGATCCGCGACGGCCGCACCTCGTCCGAGACGCTGCGGCGATCGTCCCTCTCCGACGAGGGTGACCACCAGGTGATCGCCGAGGAGTTCGCCGTCCTCGACCGTGCCGGGCGCCTCCAGCTGCCACGTGCACATGTCGAGGCGCTCGAGCTGGAGCGACGGGTGCGCCTGCGGCTGGAGCCGGACCACATCGGCGTCTGGCCGGACGCGCACGAGGAGAAGGACCGATGACCGAGCGCTTCAGCGCCGATCACGGCGGCGCGATGGTCGTCGCCGAGGGCCTCACCCGCGACTACCCATCCGGCGACGGCGTCGTCCATGCGCTGCGTGGGATCGACCTGCGCGTCGGTCGTGGCCATCTCGTCGCGGTGCGCGGCCGGTCGGGATCCGGCAAGACGACGCTCCTCAACCTGCTCGGCGGGCTCGACCGGCCGACGACCGGGCGCGTCACGGTCGACGGCGAGGAGGTCAGCTCGATGAGCGAGTCGCAGCTCGTGGCGTTCCGGCGAGGCACGGTTGCCTTCATCTTCCAGGCGTTCGGGCTGCTCCCCATCCTCTCCGCGGCCGAGAACGTGGAGGTGCCACTGCGCCTGGTCCGTGCCGACCCCCGTGCCCGCGACGCGCGCGTGGACGAGCTGCTCGAGCTGGTGGGGCTTGCACCGCGCGCCGGGCATCGACCACACGAGCTGTCGGGCGGCGAACAGCAACGGGTCGCCATCGCGCGCGCCCTCGCCAACCGGCCGAAGCTGCTGCTCGCCGATGAGCCGACGGGGCAGCTCGACTCGCACACCGGGCACGCCATCATGGAGCTCCTGCGCACGGTCGTGCGCACCGAGGGCGTCACGGCCGTGGTGTCCACCCACGACCCCGCGTTGCTCGACCTCGCCGACCGCGTCGTCGAGATCCACGATGGGAAGCTCGCCGAAGCCGCGTCGCCGCCCCTTCCCGAGGCCGTCCCAGGGGTCTAGTGCGTCTCCTCCAGCCAGCCCTCGCGGATGGCCCGTGACGCGAGCTCGGTGCGTGAGGCGACGTCGTGGCGCTCGAAGAGCCGCCGCAGGTGCGACTCGACCGTTCTTGAGCTGATCCCGAGGCGGGCGCCGATCTCGTCGTTCGATGCTCCCTCGACCACGCGGCGAAGCACCTCGCGCTCGCGCTCGGACAGCGAGACCCCCTTGCCAGGGCGCACACCGAAGTGGAGTCGGCCGCTGGCGGCACCGCGGATCGCGTCGAGCAGCTCGGCCGTTGGTGCGGTCTTCACGACGAAGCCGGCGGCGCCGAGCCGCAGTGCCGCATCGGCGTATTGCGGATAGTCGTACGACGTGACCACGACCACGGCCGGCATGCGGCCGGCGGACTCGTGGCGGAGCAGGTCGAAGCCGGACTCGTCGCCGAGCCGCAGGTCCAGGAGGAGCACATGCACGTCCTCCGCGGCCAGGATGGTTCGCAGCTCGTCGAGGCTGGCGGCCACACCGGCGATCTCCATATCTTCCTGGCGGTCGACGAGCGCCGCCGTCCCCTCGCGCACGAGCGGATGGTCGTCGACGACCGCCACGCGGATCACTGCGGGCGCCACTCCAGCGCGACCCGTGTGCCACCGGCCGGCCAGCGCCGCACGTCGAGCAATGCGCCGATCTGCTCCGCCCGCTGCTGCATGTTCAGCAGTCCGAAGTGGCCTTCCTTTGGCGCCTCCACGGCGGCGTTCTCGCCGATGCCGGCACCGGCGTCATCGATGGCCAGCGTGACCCGGCCGTCGGCGCTGACGTCGTAGCGCACCGCGATCGGCGTGCTCCCGTGCCTGATGGCGTTGGTCAATGCCTCCTGCGCCACGCGGAAGACGGCGAGCTCGACGTTGGCGGGCGGCCGGCTGGCATCTGAGCGCTCCAGCTTCACTGCGCCGCCGGCCAGCGGCTCGAAGCGCTCGACCAGCCACTCCAGGGCCGCGCCGGCACCGAGGTCGTCCAGGATCGGCAGGCGCAGGTCGCCCACGATCGAGCGGAGTTTGGTAGCTACTTCGCGAGCCTCGGCGGCGGCATCGGCCTGGCCGGATTCGTCGAGGGTTCGGACCAGCATGGTCAGCTGCTGGAGCGCGTCGTCATGGAGGTCGGCCGCGAGGCGCGCTCGTTCGGTCTCAGCGGCCGCCACTGCTACGTCACGCTGCAGCTGCGACCGCTGGGCCAGGCCGAGCAGCGGTGCCAGCGTGAAGCGGCGCCACACCACCAGCGCCACGAGCCATGCGCCGAGCAGGATCCCGGCCGTGCCGGGGACGAGCACAGTCGCCGCGGCCCCGGGCGTGAGCGCGATCGCCAGGGTCTCGAGCCGGGAGGTCAGCGCGCGCGTCTCGCCTGGTTCGTCGGCGAATGCGACCGGAAGTCCCGGAATGAGCGCGACCAACCCGGACATGACGAGGGCCAGGGGCAGGTTCATCCCCCCGAGCAGAATGGTGACGCCCGCGAGCGCCACCGACCCCACGAATAGGTGCCCTCGCAGCACCTCATCGCTGTGTCGGGAGGCAAGCACGTGTGCCACGCTGACCGCCGCCAGGGCGGTCGCTGCGCCGGTCCAGCCCATCGCCTCGAAGCCGTAATCCCAGGCGTTGAACGCGAGGAGGGTGACCGGGATACCAACGGCCGCAGCGAGTGGCACGGCGGCATCGGTCCAGGATCCGCCTAGGAACCCGCGTCGGACGGCGAACCCCACCAGCGCCGCCAGCCCGACGCCGAGGATGACCGCCCAGCTGTTGTACTGGGTGATGCCGGCCACGACCACCACCGCCATCAGGGCGTATGTCAGCCTGTCCCGCCAGGTTGCCAGCACGGGCTCTGCGACAGGCGCATCTGCGCGGGATGTGCGCATGCGACCCAGGCCCGCGCCAATCGCAGCAAGGCCGCGATCCACGGGAAGGAGCTGCCACCCCAGCAGCGCCGTGAGGAGGACGAGGGGCAGGATCGGCTCCGGAGTTGACGGTCCGATCAGCGAGAGGGCAGCGCCCGGAATCAGCGCCACCGACATCTGCGACGCGCGCTGGCGGACGCCCGGCTGAGCCATGGCCGAGATCACGGCGGGCACTGCGGCGATGGCGGTGATCATCAGCAGGATGGCCCCCCGATCGTTGGGTGCGAGCGCCGAAGACGTCATGTAGCGGACGACAAGGATGGCGGCCAAGCCCGCCGCAACGACGGTGGCCGCGCGAGCCGTCTGCACCCAGGCAGGGTCGGGATGCGTTCGCGCCAACGAAAGGCCGAGCGCGAGCGCGAGCGCCGCCGGAACGAGGTAGCCGGCATAGATCCCGACCGGTGCGCCGACCTGCAGGACGGGCAGGAGCACGAATGGCGTGGCGACGGCCGCCCCGAGCAGGACGGCGTGATCGCGGCCGAGCGAGCCCGCTATGCCGTGGACAAGCAGCCGCCAGAGCAGGATACCGACGCCGATCCCCAGCGCCACCATCCAGATCGACTGCCGTAGCAGAAACTCGAGGAAGTCGCGGTCGACCGACGCGTAGGCGTTGATCCAGCCGACCTCCGCCGCGACGTCGATCTCGCCTGCCACGGCGCTCGCGATCCGGGCAGAATCCACGGCCTCGATCGGCAGCCGGTACGTCCGGTCGTAGATCATCAACTCTCCGCCGATTGGGCCAAGGTGCTCCCAAGGCATCACCTCTGGCACGGCCCAACCCTCGGAATCCACGCCGACTGGCTCTCCGCGCTTGACGTCAACGCCATCGGTTGTGGCGAGATCGAGAATCGAGATGCCTGGGCTGAAGTCGTTCCGGGCGGCGTTGCCGTCAGGTGTGACGTCCTGGACAACGACCCGGTCGCGGTCCGCGCGAAGGGTCATGCCGATGTCCACCCTGCCGTAGTCCCAGACAACGAGGCTCGCAACGGTGGCGCCGACCACGATGGCCAGCGCGAACAGATCTCGACGCGCAAGCGGCATGTCCGGACGGTAGCAGAGGCGCATCGGCCCACCAATGCGGGAGATCACGCAATCGGATGCCGTGAGGTGCCGGATGGCGTACGGACACTCGTCACGCGCAGCATCATGGCGAAGGAGGTGACCGATGCAGCTGCTCCGAGCTTCAGCCGTGGCGCTCCCGTTCGTCGGCCTCGCGGTTCTCGTCGGGGTCCTCTCGCTGTTGATCCGGGTGCCCGGGTGACGGGCACCGAGCCAGTCCTCGAGGCCCGAGGACTGGCCAAGCGCTACCGACGCAAGGTCTGGGCCCTGGGGGGAATTGACCTGGCGCTGCCGGCGGGAGGCATCACGGCGCTCGTCGGCCCGAACGCCGCCGGCAAGTCCACCCTCATCAAGACCTGGGTCGGCTTCGAGAAGCCGACTCGAGGATCGGTCCGCGTCGCGGGCATCGATCCGTGGAAGGACCGATCCGCAGCCCTGGCCAAGCTCGGATACGTGCCGCAGTCGCCGTCCCTCTACGACGGCCTGTCGGTCGAGGATCACCTCGACCTCGCCCGTCAGCTTCGCCCGAGCTTTGACCGTGACTACGCGCGGAATCGCCTGGCGCAGCTCGACATCCCCGCAACTCAAGGCGCTCGCGACCTGTCCGGCGGACAGCAGGCACAGGTGGCGTTGGCGCTGGCGCTCGGCACCCGCGCGCCGATCCTCCTGCTCGACGAGCCCCTCGCCTCCCTGGACCCGCTGGCGCGACGCGAGTTCCTCCACGTCCTGACCGATGCGGTGAGGGTCGACGGCGCCACGGCGCTGCTGTCGAGCCACATCGTCACCGACGTGGAGCAGTCGTGCGACCGCCTCATCGTGCTGGGAGTGGGGAAAGTCCTGCTCCAGGAGACGGTGACTGCGGCGCTGGAGGCACACGCCATCTCGTTGACCGTGCGCCCCGACGCCGTCGCGAGCTTCGCCGCCCCCGACGGCTCGCGCATCTCGCTCGTGCGCGGCAGCGCCGATCGGCCCGCCACGCTGGACGAGGTCGTGCTCGGCTACCTTGCCTCCGGGCGTCCGTCCTCGGCGGCCGCCGCATGACGGGCGTGCTGACCTGGGCGCGCCTCTCGTATCGGCAGCAGCGCTGGGAGCTCATCCTCGTCCTGGTCGGCGTGGCCGCCACAACTGCCGCCATGCTCTGGTTCGCCGGCACGCTCGATGGGATGCGGGCCGCTAGCCCGGAATGCCTCGCAAGCCTGGGCAACCTCTTCAGCGAGGGGCCCGGGCCACAAGCAACGTGCCAGGCGGTCATCACTGCCTACAACGACAACTACAACTGGGGGACGAACCTCGTCAACCTGGCGTGGGCGGCGCCCTTCGGGATCGGCGTCATCCTGGGAGCGCCGCTCGTTGCGCGCGAGATCGACGGTGGCACCGCGCAGCTGGCATGGTCGCTCGGCCGATCCCGCGTCGGCTGGCTCCTCCGCCGCATTGCCTTCGTCTCGCTCTTCGGGCTCGCCCTGCTGGCCGTGCTGGCGGTCTCGAGTGAGCTGTTGACGGCAGCGATGTTTCCGGAGCAGACATTGAGCGAAGACTTCATCTACTTCGGGCGGCGCGGCCTGCCGGTGGTGGCCCGCGGCGTCGGTGCGATCATGCTCGGAGTCCTGGTCGGCGCGCTCATCGGCCGGGTCCTGCCGGCGATCCTGGCGGCCGCGCTGGTCATTGGTCTCGTGTTCATGGGCCTCAGCCTCGCGGAGGATCGGTGGAACCGGGCTGAGGCCACGATGCAGCGCTTCACCGTAACGCCCAGCGGCGAGCTGTCCGACATGGCTGCCCTGGCTGTCGACTACGGGATGGAAACCGCCGATGGCGAGTTCATCACCTACGGCGAGGCGAGCGCGCGAGGGATGAATCCTAACTTCGCGGACGAGGACGGAGGCTGGTATGCGTCCGAGGAGGATCTCGAGGCCGGGCGCTTGCTCGGTTACGACGCTCGGCTGTCGATTCCCGGCCAGCGGTATCCCGACCTCGTCCTGCGTCACTCGGCGCTCGCCGCCGCCCTCGGGATCCTCGCGTTGGGGCTCACGGGGATCGTCGTGGTCCGGCGGCGGCCGGCGTAGATCCTGACGATGGGCACCGCACTCGGGTGGGCTCGGCTGTCATTCAAGCTCCAGCGCTCGGAGATCGTGTTCGCGGCGCTGCTGAGCCTGGGCCTGGCGGCCGCCGCTCTCTGGCTGACGGCCGACATGCGCGCGGTGCTGGCCAGGTGCGGCACGCCGACGGCTACCGAGGCCTGCAACGTGGTCTACGCATTCCAGACCTCGCACGGCCACGCGGTCCAGACGATCCAGATGACGATCGGCTTCGCGCAATACGCTGTTCCGGTGGTGCTCGGCGTCCCGATCCTGACCCGCGAGATCGAGCAGCGCACGGCGATGATCGCCTGGCCACTGGCGGGCTCGCGCCTGAAATGGCTGGCTTGGCGCGTGGCCCCCGTTCTCATCGTCGGCCTGGCGATCATCGGCACCATGGCGTTCGCGGCCGACCAGATGATGCGGGCGTACGTTCCGCACGGCGACATCGGCTTCCAGAACCACGGAGGGCGCGGCATCTCGATGGTGACGCGCGCGGCGCTTGTGCTGGTCGCGGCCATGGCGGTCGGCGCGCTGGTCGGGCGGCTCCTGCCTGCCCTCCTGATCAGCATCGCCCTCGCGGTGGGAGTGTCGGCTGCGCTCGACGCCGTGCTTCCACACTGGGTCGAATCCGCCGAGCTGCCACAGGGCGATTCGATATTCGCTGGCGCCAACCCGCTGAACACGGGCTTCGAATACCGGGCTCCGGACGGCGGGCCGATCGGCAACGAAGAGGCCGAAGCGCTTGTCCAGGCGATCTACGAGGAGCATGGGCCTGAACCCGATCCGTCGCTGCTGCCCCAGGAGGTCTTCTTCGGGGTCGCTGCATCCCGGTATCCGGAGGTGCTGCTGCGCGAATCTGCCGCCCTGGTTGCCGCGACTGTCCTGGTCGGGGCGATGGCAGTGCGCACCGTTCAGCGCGCCGGCGGCCGGAGTGACGTGGGATCAGCTGCGGCTCACCTGGCGCATGCAACGCTGGGAGCTGGCGATCCTCATCGGAGGCTGCTCCCTTCTCGCGCTGGCCATGGCCGTCGTCGCCTGGCAGCTCGACCTGAGCCGCGAGGCGGTGGCTAGCTGCTACCGGGTTTCGAACGGAGCGGCGATCTCGGAGTCGTGCCGCTCGACCATCGAGTGGGGGAACCTGCTGGCGAGCGCGGTCGGGATCCTGGGCGCAGCCGCGACGTTCGCTCCGTTCCCGCTGGGGATCTTCCTCGGCGCACCGCTGGTCGCCCGTGAGATCGAGCACCGGACGGCGCCCATTGCCTGGTCGCTCAGCCTCTCGCGTCGCGGCTGGCTGGCCGGTCGGACGTTGCCGCTCCTCATCCTCATCGGCGTGGCGCTACTGGCCGTTGGCCAGGCGAGTGAGCTCATGCTCAGCTCAGTCGAGGAGAGCGAACTGGGCTTCCGTCACTACGGCATGTCCGGGCCGCTCATCGCCGCTCGCGGGCTCGCCGTGTTCGCAATCGGTGTGGTCGTCGGCCTGGCGGTGGGACGAGTGCTGCCCGCGATCCTGGTGACCACGTTGGCGGCGGTTGCGCTCACGGCCGGCCTTTCGATCGGCCGCGACGTCATCATGCGGGCTGAGTCGGTATGGGTCCCGATGGGCGACCAGTCCGAGGTGGTCGCCATGGTCTACGACTCCGGCTTCCGATCTGCCACGACCGGCGAGGTCATCACCTGGGAGCAGGCATACAACCAATATCCGGCGGCGTTCAACGAGATGGGAGAAGGCGCACCGCCGGACATGATCTCGGTGTGGCGGATCGTGCCGCCCGAGCGCTTTGGGCTGTTCGTGGCTCGCGAGGCGGGGATCCTGGTAGCCACGGTCCTGGCCATTGGCGGACTCGGCTCTGTTCTGGTGGGCTCACGCCGGCCGGACTGACTGGGATTACGGCGAATCCAGTGCTACCATGCCCCGACGCCACCGAGGCCGCACGGTCGACCACGTTCGGCCACTGAATCGGTAGGCTCCGGCACTCGAGATCCTGTTGCGCAGACGCGTGCCCTGATTGGAACACGCTCCTCAGGTGACCCATGCGAGTCCTCCTCATCGGTGTCGGCACGGTTGGAGAAGCCATCGCGCGCCTCTCAGGCGAGCGCGACTGGCTCGAGGCGATGGTCCTCGCCGACTACGACGAATCCCGCGCCCGCACCCTCGCCGATGCGCTCGGCGGCACCCCCCGGTTCACTGGCGTGCAGATCGACGCACGCGACGCCTCGGCGATCACCGAGCTTGCGCGTGCCCACCGGGCAGACCTGGTCATGAACGCCGTCGATCCGCAGTTCGTGATGCCCATCTTCCGAGGCGCCCTCGACGCCGATGCGAACTACATGGACATGGCGGTCAGCCTCTCGAAGCCGCATCCCGAGCGGCCGTTCAGCGAGCCGGGCGTCAAGCTTGGCGACGAGCAGTTCGCCATTGCCGGGGAGTGGGAGTCGCGCGGCCGCCTCGCACTGGTCGGGATGGGCATGGATCCCGGTCTGACCGACGTCTTTGCCTCTCACGCCACCAAGCACGACTTCGACGAGATCCACGAGGTCCACGTCCGCGACGGCGGCGACCTCGAGATCCCCGGCTTCGCGTTCGCGCCGGTCTTCAGCATCTGGACCACCATCGAGGAGTGCCTGAACCCGCCGATCGTCTGGGAGAACGGCGAGTGGCACACCACCGAGCCGTTCAGCGCGCCGGAGTCGTTCCCGTTCCCGGAGGGGATCGGCCCGGTCGAGTGCGTCAACGTCGAGCACGAGGAGGTCGTGCTCATCCCGCGCTGGGTGAAGACGCGACGCGCGACCTTCAAGTACGCGCTCGGTGCCGACTTCATCGACAAGCTCAAGACGATCCACGCGCTGGGCATGGATCGGACCGACAGTGTGCGCGTGAAGGGCGTCGAGGTGGCACCTCGCGACGTGCTGGCGGCCATCACTCCCGACCCGATCAGCCTCGGCGACAAGTTCCGCGGCCGCGCCGTGGTCGGCACCTGGGTGCTCGGCACCAAAGATGGCAAGCCGCGCGAGACGTTCGCCTACCAGATGGCCGATGCCGAGGAGACCTGGCGCCGATATGGCCTGCAGGTCGTCGGCTGGCAGACCGGCTTCAACCCGGTGATGGCGATGGAGCTCATCGCCGAAGGCGCCTGGACCGGCGCCGGCGTGCTGGGGCCCGAGGCATTCGACCCCGACCCGTACATTGCTCTGCTCGACCGCCACGGTATCCACCACGCCGTGGTCGAGATGGAGCCCGGCGCACACCGCCCGACCTGAAGGCCGCCCGAGCTAGTCGACGGGGGTGATGCGCTCGATGGTCGCCTCGAGCCGGGCACGGATCTCGAGAAGCTCGCGGAGCGTCTCGCTCGCCCGTCCGGGGCTGTCGTCCGGCGCGGGCGGCATCGGCTGCTGGAGCGCGCGCAGCTGGAACGGGTAGTGAGCAAGGCTGCCCTCGATCTCCGACCTCCACCCCGCGAGCTGGGAGGCCCAATACGTCTCGGAGTCGGGAGCGGTCATCTGGTCCGCGCGCAGGCGGCGCTCGAGATCAACTCCGGCACGCCGGAGTCCCGCGAGCCGGGCAGCGACCTCGCGATCGGGCACGCGCACATCTTAGCCATCGTTGCGTGCTGGCAACGCTCGCTCGCGCGCGTATGCTGATCGGCCCACAGGACGAACCGCAGGAGGGCCGACCGATGACCGAGCTGGCGCAAGCATCGACCAACAGGGTGGCGCAGATGGCGCTGAGCCAGACCCTCGACGCAATGGCGATCCGCCACGTATTCGGCGAGCCGATCGATCGGGACGGCGTGACCTACCTGCCCGTCGCCAAGGTGCGTGGCGGCGGGGGCGGAGGCGGCGATACCGAGGGCAACGGTGGGGCGGGATTCGGGGTCGCATCGAAGCCGGCCGGCGTGTTCGTCATCCGCAACGGGGACGCCGAGTGGCGCCCCGCCATCGACATCAACCGCATCGTCATCGGTGGGCAGCTGGTCGCCATCATCGCGCTGCTCGTGATCCGCTCGCTCTTCAAGAAGCGCTGAATCCGTGGTCCCGCCGGGCGGTATGGTCAGCCGATGAGTGAAGATCGGCCGTACATCGAGGCGAACACGCGTCAACGCGAGCGCCTGCGTGCGCTCATCGAGTCGCTGGACGATGAGGCCCTTACCGCGCCCGTGAACGAGTACTGGACGGTGGCCGGCGTGCTCGGTCACGTCGCCTACTGGGACATGCGCTTCCAGACGCTGGCGGAGAAGATCGGTCGCGGCGAGCCCTGGGCGCCAGGCGATGCCGAGCCCGATGGTGACTGGCTCAACGACTCGACGCGTCCGCTGATCCACGCGATCGCTCCACGCGAGGCCGCGCAGCTCGCGATGCAGACCGCGGAGGAGACCGACGCGCTCGCCGCCCGGCTGCCGCTGAATCGGCTCTGGCCGGGCGATCCCGAGAGCCCGATCAGCCCGGCGCGCGGCGAGCACCGCGGTGAGCACCTGGACGAGATCGAAGCCGCCCTTCGCGCCGGCGGTTAGCACCGGAGGTTTGACCCACCCCCCACCTCGCACTACCATGGGAGGTCGCGGGGTGGAGCAGTGGTAGCTCGTCGGGCTCATAACCCGAAGGTCGGCGGTTCGAATCCGTCCCCCGCAACCAGATACCGCGCGCAATCGAGCCCCGCTTCGGCGGGGCTCTTGCGTTGTCCGGCGTTGGGTACAATGCGGCGGCCTACTCCGCCCCAGGCGAGCCCCAGGAGGGTGAACGCGCCCGATGACGGTGAATCCGAAGAAGCTGCGGCCGTACGACACGCCCCCGAAGCGCCGCCGTTCCCTCATTCCCGAGGCTCCCGACAGCGCCGCCACCGGATTTTTCGTGGCCGCCGGACTCTGGTTGGCGCTTGCCACGGCCCTCGGCGTCCTCGCCATCGGCATGCGCTTCGTCGACTTCTCGTTCACCTTCGGCCTTGGCATCTTCGATCTGAGCCTCAACTTCGACGTGCGACGCGTCGACTACGCATTCGTGAACGCCACCGTCTACGGCTGGCTGACCAATGCCGGGTTCGCGGCGGTCGCCTTCATGACCCCGCGCCTGCTCGGGCGAAGGCTGGCCATGGAGAAGGGCCTGAACGGCGCTCTCGTCATCTGGAACCTGTCGCTG
>Ga0190275_10003145_pt1 | contig 11752 bp, 9 predicted proteins | sample Popmic550T_FD_133745 | JGI IMG/M metagenome (GOLD analysis project Ga0190275, IMG submission 133745) | Populus adjacent soil microbial communities from riparian zone of Yellowstone River, Montana, USA - 550 T | ecosystem: Environmental > Terrestrial > Soil > Riparian zone > Trees stand | place... | reverse complement strand
TACTTGGGGAGGACTATGGCGCTGATGTTCCGAAAGCAGGGAAGCCTATCGCGGATGTACTTAAGAAGTAGCTACCGTTTGTCGTGACAGACATCGCATTCGTTCGATGCTTTTCGTTTGTCATGACAATCCATGCAAGCTTTCATCGACGTTGCTTTTTCTTTGACGATCACTTCTCGTTCGGAGACCGGGCCGTGGCATTCGGTACATTCGATGCCTGCTTCTTTGTTGTGAAGTTCGTGTGAGAACCAAACGTAGTCCGGTACGCGATAAACCTTCACCCACGGTACTGGCTGTTTCGATTTCGCGAACTCGGCAAGCTTCTGGATCGAAGCGCTGTCCTTCTTGACTGTCACATGACAGCCCATGCAAGTGGCCTCGCCCGGATAACCGGCGGCAAATCCGGGCTTTCGCATCGTGTGACAATCGCCGCACTTGACGCCCAGCGAAACGTGCTGCTTGTGATTGAACGGAATGGGCTGAGGAGCGGGTGGTTTCTCGGGGATCGATTGGGCGCCGACCAGCGCTATTGCTCCCAGCAGGATTGTGTAAAGGTATCTCACAGCGAAAAGGTTACGAACGCATCACCCGATTTACTGAACCCTTTGCCACCACCACAGGCGATGGTGACGTACTGCTTGCCGTCCACTTCGTACGTGCACGGGTTGGTATAGCCGGCTGCAGGCAAAGTATACTCCCACACAATTTCACCGGTCTTCGAATCGAAGGCTCGAAACTTCTCGTCATAAGTCGATGCGATGAAGACGAGACCTCCTGCTGTTGCGACCGAACCACCCGTTGAAAACGTTCCAGTCTTCGGAACGCCACTCTTCTTGAGTGCTTCGAATTCTCCATTCACCACGCGCCAGGCGAACGATCCACTCTCAAGATCAATTGCGGTCATATAGCCCCAAGGCGGTTTGATCGCGGGATAGCCTTCGTGATCCTCAAGTCGGATTCGCTGCGCCAGTTCGTAAGGATGAGGGCGATCCGGAGCCGCCTTGGTTAGAACAATGCGATTGATGGATTCGTCGGAGTTCACAAAGACTCGGTTTAGCTTAGGATCGAAGCTGCAACCGCCCCAAAGGACTCCACCTCGAAAGCCCGGATGAACAATTGTTCCTTCGAGGGTCGGTGGCGTATAGATCGGACCGTACTTCGATTTCTCCAGAATGGCGAGCACAGAAGCGCGCGCTTCCGGCGATCTGTCCGTAACATCATTCTCACTGAAGCCCAGGCGGTTGAGTGGAGGTGGCTTGACCGGAAACGGTTGTGTCGGCCAAAGCTCTTCCCCAGGAACGTCGGACGGAGGCACACGCCGTTCCTCGATCGGGAACACGGGCTTACCCGTGGCGCGATCGAACAGAAAAACGAGACCCATCTTGCTCATCTGTATGACTGCGTCGAACGTGCGCTTACCCTGCCGGATAGTGATCAACGCAGGGGGGCAGGGAAGGTCATAGTCCCACACATCGTGATGCGTCGTTTGAAAATGCCAGACGCGCTCGCCCGTCTCCGCCTTGAGAGCTAGTACGCAATCCCCAAAGAGATTCGCGCCTTTGCGATTGCCGCCGTAATAGTCGAACGATGGCGATCCCGTGGAGATGAACACGATCCCACGCTTCATGTCGACGCTCATCCCGCCCCAGTTGTTCGTTCCGCCGGCGCGCTTCCAGGAGTCGCCCGCCCATGTATCGTGGCCGAATTCGCCGGGCTTGGGGACAGTATGGAAAATCCAACGCCGTTTTCCTGTGCGAGCATCGAACCCGCGGATATGTCCGGCCGCGGAAAGATCCGTGCCGTCACCCCCACCGCCGCCACAGATCACGACGTCCTTATAGATACTGGGAGGATGGTTGAGCGATGTTGGCAGGTTGGGGCGATCGGGATCGTAATCCTTCCGAAGATCGAGAACACCTTCCTCCGCAAAGCCGGGCACAAGCTTTCCTGTCACAGCGTCAAGACAGAATAGTCTGTCACCGCGTGGAGCAAAGATCCGCCGGAGCTTAGCATCACCCGGATCCTGCCAGAAGGTGACACCTCTGCTGATTGCTCCGGCCCGGCGGCGAGTGGTCCCAGCCGATGTAGTCACGAAGTTCCACAACTGCTCGCCCGTTGCGGCGTTCAAAGCGCGAGTTTGTAGCTGCGCAGTCTGGATGTACATGACACCATCGATCACGATGGGCTCGCATTCGATGGTTGTTGCCGGCCGTTCCATCGAATCTTCCGTGTGGTGAGTCCAGGCCACCTTCAAGTTTTTGACATTCGAGCGATTGATCTGGTCGAGCGGTGAGTATCTGCTGGCGCCGGGATCGCCTCCATACTGACGCCACTCCCGAGCGGGGTCGTTCGTCGTCTTGCGAGGGCCCGGAAGGTTCTGCGCGGATAGATTTGCCGTGATTCCAGTGGATAGAGTGGCCGTGTGTTTGAGGAATTCGCGGCGATTGTGCTTGCCAGTGCTCATCGGTGTTCCGAACTATCTTATCTTCGTCGCCGAGACACCGCGCCTAGGCCATCCCGACGCTGGCGGCCAATTCTCCGGAGGTTGCTTTGATCAGGTCCGCCCGGAAAGGTTGGGAGTCGCGATAGATATCGAACAGATGATCTGTTCCGGAGCGATACTTGGCGACGGTTAAGACGAGCGGGAACAGCGGCGCCGGTGAGTACGCGGTTACGCGCGCGAACCGGTCCTGTCTGGCGCCCAACCATTCTGTCCAGGTCTGCGATACAGGAGCGGAAACGTTCCTGGCGTCTCTCAGGTTCAGAAACCAATGACTTTTCCGCAGCGAAGATTGAATCAGGGAATCCATTGCATCGAATGCGGCATTCGTCAAGTCGCCTGAGTCGTCGCCAGCGAATGCCGTGTAAATCACACCGTTCGTGAGCGGACGGAAGCTCCAAGTGCAATCTGAGGTCTCTAAAACCACACTGCGATCCACCGACTCGTTTCTCGAGACGGCGATCGCCGGCTCATCCAGCCTCCCGTAGAGATCTGGAACGGACACCAATCCAGGAGCCGAGCGCAGCAGAGCGGTCGTCCAAGCCGTGCGATCGGAATAGAGCTTCAGGAGGTTAGATGAGTTCGAGAAGTGACGAGCAATCCCAATCATCAAGTGAGTTTCTTCGGTGGCGGCTAAGACGTGCATCTGCGCAAGCTTCCCGCGATTCGCGCGAAGCCATGTAGTCCATTGCTCCGACACTGCCGCGGTCGCATTCTCGACGCGTGTCGCATCGAAAAACCAATGCACCGGTCTGTTGAACAAGTGAAACTCTCGCTCCACGATGTCGAGCGGAGATGTTCCGAATTCGCCTGTATCTCGACCGCAGCTCAATGTGAGAAGCGTTCCAGGACGCAGCCGCGTATAAAGAAAGGCGCCAAGTTTCCCGGAAAGGCGTTGATCTCCTCCGCGCAATGTCTCGCGTATCACAGGATCCATTGTCCCAAACACGATTGCCCCTGCTCGTTCCTGGTTTGCGCCTATATAACTAGATTTGCAATAGAATGACACCGACAGAATCGATAGGTTTCCGAATCCAAATGGCGGCTAACATCGTTGTCTTTTTTGATATCGGCAATACACTTGCTGTTGCCGACTTTACATCACAAGGGAAGCTGGCAGGTTTTAGGACATTCCCGTTCGTGATCGAAATTCTTCAACTTCTGCGCCATGCAGATCGGAGGCTGGGGATCATATCGAACACCGGCAAGGAGACCTCGGAGTCGGTTAAGAAACTGTTGAAACAGGCGGGACTGCTGGAACATTTCGAACCTGCGCTACTGCTTTTCAGCTCGACCGAAGGCATCGACAAGACGAAGCCAGAGTTTTTTGCGCTTGCCGCCAAGCGCGCCGGAGTACCACCGACTCGCTGCATTTATGTAGGAGAAGACGACAAAGAGCGGCAAACGGCCCGTGCTGCATCGTTCAAAGTCGCTTTCCATGCGCTTCACGTGTTCGATGTCATAGAGCAAATGCCCAACTCAATTTAAGGAGCTCAATCAATGGCGCCTAGTAAGAAGTCGACTGCTAAGAAGAAGAACGCTGCCAGTAGCAGGTCAAGTTCGCGACGACCAGCAAAATCAAATGGTCTGAAGACATTTTCCATGCACTCGTTGGACGAGACGGCTCGTCCGATGATGTCGAAGCTTCGGGAGGAGAGCGCGACTGCGCCGTCCTTCGGTATGTGGGGAACGGCATCGTTGACGCAAGTCGACCCGGAGACTGTTGCGCGTAACTATCTTGAACAAGCGCTCGCAAGCGCCTCAGTTCCTTCTTTTTCTGCCCCCACTGTAGCAACGGTCCCGAGCGAGTTTAAGAGCCTGGGAACGGAAACGATTCCTCTTACGGGAACCAGGACAGTCAAGTTCCGGCAGACTTTCAACAATATCCCAGTCTTCGGATCTTTGGTCACGGTAGAACTTGATCCGAACAACGATCTTGTCAGTATGAACTCGTCCATGGGTGCGCCCGAAGAAGTTGATCCTGTCGCGAAAATATCGGCCGCGCAGGCATTGAAAGCTATTGAGAAGCATGGAGGGTTTCGCAAGAATCTCGAGGATGTCGTTCCGCGCCTTCATTATTACTTCGACAGTGCAGCCTCAAAGTGGCGGCTTGTGTTCGTTGCCGAGAGCGTGCGGGTCACTCCGGTCGGGACCACAAAAAAATTGAAAGTCCACACACCATCGCTCATGGACTATATTGTGGATGCGCATACCGGCGCCGTAGTCGCGGAGATGCCGGCGACGCATACGATGGCTGCTGTTGTTGAGACAGCGGTCGACAACGTCGGCAAACCGCGAACCATCAGAATCGAACAAAATGGTAACAATAAGGTGCTGTTTGACAGGCAGCTCAACGTTCAGACGTTTGACTTCAACTTTCGCGATCCTGTGACTGAGGCGACCAGCCTCCCGGGCAAGGAGATCAAGAATCCCCCAAAATGGTCACCGTCCGCAGTCAGCGCCCACGCCAATGCTGCTACGGTTGCCGAGTTTCTGCGTGATGTTCTGCGCAGGAACAATATCGATAATCGCGGCGGGGCAATGAAGTCGACAATTAATTGCGTGGATAAGCGAGACAGTCCGGACGGCAAACAGTGGTTCAACGCGTTCTGGAACGGAGCGCAGATGGTTTACGGACAACGCGTTAACGGAACCGAAGTTACTTCGCTTGCCGCGAACATCGATGTTGTCGCCCACGAAATGTTCCATGGTGTCACGGATCACTCGGCAGATCTTGTTTACCAATTTCAGCCCGGCGCCTTGAATGAATCGTATTCCGACATCTTCGGTATCATCATCTCGAACTTGGACAAGCCGGATCCCAGAAACTGGGATTGGGAATTAGGTGAAGGATTAGCCAAGGACGGCCGGCCATTCCGTGACCTCCGCGATCCTGCGCGATTCAACCAGCCGGACCATATGCAGAAATTCAAGGTGCTACCGAACACGCCTAAAGGGGATTGGGGCGGCGTGCACATCAATAGCGGTATTCACAATCGGGTTTTACATCTCATTCTGACGTCGGTGGACAGCACGAAGAAACTTCTGTTCACGCCGAATGAGGTTGCGGCTGTGTTCTATTTGGCGCTGACGCAGCAGCTATCAAGAACGTCACAGTTTAGCGACAGTCGCCGCGCAGTACTCATCAGCGCAAGAACCCTCTTCCGCACGCTACCTCCGATGCAGCAGCAGGCAAAGTTGAAAGCGATCGCTAAGGCATTCACTGATGTTGGTATTGAGGACGCATAGGCGGCGAATCGGTTAAGGACGGATGGCGCGTTTTCCATCGCTCCACACGGGTTGTGTGAACGCGCCATTGCCAGCCACGTCCCAAACAGCAAAACGGGCCCATGTCCAGCCGGGCGCGTCGATCTTTGCGTCGAAGGATCTAGCGGACATCTCCGGAGTATCTTCGAGAGAAATGATCTTGTGGAATGTCCCCGATCCGTTGCCCCAAACGACTTCCATCATCCGCAATGGAAATGTCCAGGAGACCTTCGCGCTGAGCGTAATTCGATGCGGTGAATCCGGCGTGATTTTTACTTCTGGCAAGAGTATCTCGCCCGTCGTGATGAAGCTGTCGCCCGCCGCTACAGCTTTGAGGATATCCCCATAATTGTCGTAGGCAGGCAGCTTCGGGATGCGAACATAGTTCACATTCATATGGGCATACAGCTCGTGGGTGCTGTCGATTTGGAATACATCGGCTTCGCCCATGAATAGCTTCCGCGCTCCCCAATTATTTGCGTCGTCGATCGTCTTGAAGGCGCGCTCTCCCAGACGCGGCGAGGAAAGGTCAGCGGGCATCGCCTTCCATCCGGCGCCGATAAAATGCTCGCTCTTAAAGTAATCGGTCTCCCGAATTTTGTCGGGGTACCCTTTCGAACTCTTCGTTCGCGGATGCGCCTGATACACGTAGCCGCCCTCGCTCTTGATGAGATTGAATAAGTCCTCCGCGCTACCCGTGTGCCAAACCGTTCCAAACCTGGGATCAGCCGCCTTGAGTTCCTTTCCGGGAGGCCGCTTCATAAACCAGTACACCGGCTTGGGAAAGACCAGGCAATAGTGGCCGCCGAGCCAAACATTGGCTTCTTCCCCAGGAATGATCAGGAACTCGGAATCCGATTGCGAGCGCGATGCCTTATGCATCGCTTCGAGCTCTTTGAGTCGGATATCTTCCAGCGAGCCTGGGTGTCCATCGCCGTGGAAGTCCATGATCAATGCCGCGTCGACGCCCATCTGCTTCAGCACTGGCTTGAACGGCGGTGTCCAATCCATGCCGTTCTGCATCGCCTGCACCGTGAAATTGAAATGCCAATGGGAAGCCAGCGTTTTGAAGCCATCGAGCTTCGGAAATCGATCCCCGTGAGTGTATGGGAGAACCGAAGCGAGCGCGTCGCCGGCGTCGCGGTCGCTTAGCAAATAGAAGACACTCAGCCGCTGCTCGGTTCCAGGAGGAGCGTTCATCCAAGGGTAGAAGCGCCAGTTGTCGTCCGGATGCTGCTTGATTCCGATGGATGCGAATCCTCGCCACGCAGAATGCCATGCGAATCCCATGTTGGACGTGAAGTCACGAGGCATGAAGTACTGATGTGGAGGCGGGAAGGCCACGAGCGCGCCGCCATCCGTACGCAGCGAGAGCGCACGATGACGGACTTTCAGAGGTATCCGCTCAGGGCCGGTTGACCGTACAGTTTGAACTTGCCCGGCGGTGTCATAGTGAGACACCTGAGCATTCATCACCTCGCCAACATCCGCGGCGGAACGCGTTCGAACGCCGGCGTTGTAGAAGAACGCAGTGTCCGGCTCCTGTGTTGTTACGAGCGCCTCCTGCTGAATCAACTGACTTCCCGGAAAAATCGTGAACGCAATCTTACCGGCAAAGGGTCCCATTGTCAGTCCGTCGAAGGTAAGTTGGAGACGATCCCCTATTGTTTTCGCACTTGCGCCGGTGAGTTTAAAAACTCCGAGAAAACGTCGCGTTCCTTCGGGGTGACTCGGCGGGAAGTCGAAGAACTCATCCCAGCCTCCGCGACGTTTGCCAACTTCACAATCGTAGATTGGGGAGGCCCCTTCCATTACGGCCTTGCCATTTTTCGGACCGATCTTTGCGATTAACGGCATCGCCGGATTCAAGGAGAAGTCGGCTTGCCACGAACGTCCACCTTTGTCATTCCACTCGACGGAAATCAGCTCACCCGTTTCCGACGCCTTCACTGGTCCTGGCCGTACAGCCGAGACATCGAAACTTACGGCCGCGGAAAACACCGGAGACAGTGAAAAGCAGAAAAAGAGAACCAGTGATCGCATAGGTCAGCTCGTCAAAGGAATGCCGCCTCAAGTATATGGAACCGGGGCGATGCGCTCAAGCCGAGCCAACGCTTGACAGATTTTACGCGTCATTCTGTAGTGGTAATGATACGTACCCGATTGTCTCAGTTGGCTTTGATCGCCGGGTTCGCTCTATGTGCCGAAGCTCAGACACATCAGGGCGAACCATATTTTCTTGTTCGTATTGTGCGCAGTCCGATCCGTCCGGAGCCCAATGCGACTATCGAACCCTACCGCGCAGCGCGTGCAGCCGTGGATGTCATAGGGATGAACGCCACTACCGGCACATCGCAAACATGGCTGATTGAATCGCATCGATCGTTTTCGAGTATCGAAGAGACTGACAAAGCGCTGTCTCAGGCTCCTTTGACGCGCAATTCGCGTGGGGAAATCGATGAAGAAGTCTTCGCTCCATCGACGCGTCTGATAGGACTGTTCCGCGCTGGATTGGGGTATCGCCCCGAAGAAGCGATTAAGCTGATGCATACTGCGCGCTATTTTCAAGTCACTATCTTCCGGATCCGTCCCGGGGCGGACTTTGAGCTCGCGGAACTGGTCCGATTGCGGCGCGCCGCCTTCGACAGCATCAACCTGGATCGTCCAGAGATCGGGTATCAGATCATCTCCGGGTCGACATCGGGGATGTATATGTTTCTTGCTCCTTTGCCGTCGATGCGCATGCTGGACAACGGATTTGCTCGTATGCCCGTATATGCTGAGGGACTGGGGCCGGGCGGAGGAAAAGCGGGACGTCAAATCGCGGCCGACGCGGATGCCACGCGCGAGCATATTTTCTTTCGAGTGGAGCCGCAGAAAAGTCACGTGTCGGAGGCGTTCGCTGCCGCCGATCCGGAATTCTGGCGACCCGCCATATCGCCTCGTTGAGCGACATAGCTGTACGGGGCTACACTGTACAGATTCGCTATGAAGCTCGTCAGCTATACTCTCGATGCGTTCACAGATCGAGTATTCGGCGGCAATCCTGCCGCGGTCTGTCCGCTCACCGAATGGCTAGACGATGTGATGATGCAAAGCATCGCGGCGGAGAACAATCTCGCGGAAACAGCGTTCTTCGTTCCGGAAGGCGACGGTTATCACATTCGCTGGTTCACGCCGACTTGCGAAGTGGAACTCTGCGGTCACGCGACCCTGGCATCTGCGCACGTCCTTTTCCATCACCTGTCTCCCGGGATGAAGGAGGTTAGTTTCCGCTCTCTTGGAGGAGTGCTTCGCGTGACGCGGGAAGGCGAACTTCTAAGCCTCGACTTTCCGTGCCGACCTCCAGAGCGTGTCGAGACTCCCCCTGCGATTGAGGACGCTCTCAAGGTTGTACCGTCCGAGATGTGGAAGGCGCGCGATTATGTTGCTGTTCTAGGTAGCGAGAGCGAGGTGAGAAATCTGTCGCCCGATATGGCGAAGCTCGCCAAAGTGGACATGTACGCGCTTATTGTGACGGCTCCAGGGGAGACGTGCGATTTCGTCTCTCGATTTTTTGCTCCGGGGAAAGGCATCGACGAAGATCCGGTGACAGGGTCGGCACACTGCGAACTCATTCCTTTTTGGGCGGAGCGTCTTGGCAAACTTAAATTGCACGCTCGGCAGGTTTCCAAGCGCGGCGGCGAGCTTTTCTGCGAGTTGCGCGGAGATCGAGTGAATATTTCAGGACGGGTGGCACTCTATTCGGAAGGCGCGATCCACATCTAGAGAGTGTTCTGACGGCTCAGATAGAACACATGGAGATCTGTGGCGACGGCGGGATAGCCGAGTTGTCGAAGCATTGTGGTGACCTGCCCGCGATGATAAGTTGCGTGATTCACCACATGTAGGACCACCTGCCATACAGGCAGCGCGTGAGACTGCCCCGCCAGATTCCTGTACGGCAGGATTGTCTGAAGATCCTTGACGCCGTAGAGCCAATCTCGATAGCCATCTGCCGTGAGAGGCCACGCTTCCGCGAGGCCGTCCAAAGTCCAAATCTCGGAAGGATCACTCAGGGTAAAACGGGGAGATCCACGCAGGCGCGACAACCAGATCCGATCTGCCTGGAATATATGCGCCAGCGTGCCGAGCACACCTTGATAGGAGTCGCCAAGATCGCGGGTTAGCTCCTCATGTGTAAGCGAGCGCGCCGCTTGTAGGGTGCGCTCGCTAGCCCAGCGTGAGTAGTCGAGTTGCAGGGCAAGGAACTCTTTATCAATCTTCGTCATGCTGCGACGCTAGGTTGGTCACGACATTCATGTCTTCTAGCGTCGTGACATCTCCCGTGACCGTATGGGATGTCACGATCTCGCGCAACAGCCGTCGCATGATTTTCCCGCTGCGTGTCTTGGGGAGTGACTCCGTGAAGCGAATTTCCTCAGGCCGCGCAAAGGCGCCAATCTCCCGTGCTACCCATTGACGCAATTCCTTGCCCAGGACATCGTGATCGTAATCGCCGCGTTTCAGAGTAACGAAACAGCAGACGGCCTGTCCCGTGATCTCGTGTGGTTTGCCGACTACGGCCGCCTCAGCGACCGCAGGATGCCTCACGAGAGCCGACTCGACTTCCATCGTGCTCAACCGGTGGCCGCTGACGTTCATTACATCGTCAACGCGTCCGAGTATCCAGTAATAGCCATCCGAATCGCGGCGCGCCGCGTCACCTGTGAAATACGCACCTGGCAATCGAGTCCAATACTGTTCTTTAAATCGCTCCGGATCGCCCCAGATGGTTCTAACCATGCTCGGCCAGGGACGCTTGATGATGAGAAAGCCCTCACGATCGTCGCCGAGGGGATTGCCGGCGAGGTCGACGATATCCAAACTCACACCCGGCATTGGCAGCGTTCCCGAACCAGGCTTGCACGGGACCGCGCCAGGCATTGGAGCGATCATGATCGCTCCTGTCTCTGTTTGCCACCATGTATCGACAATCGGGGATTTGTTTTTTCCGATGACGCGGTTGTACCACTCCCAAGCGGCGGGATTGATTGGCTCGCCGACCGATCCCAGTAATCGCAGGCTCGACAGATCTTTGGAATTCGGCCATTGCTCGCCTTGTCGAATCAACGCCCGGATTGCGGTCGGAGATGTGTAGAAGGTGCTGACGCGATATCTCTCAACGATGTCCCACCAGCGATCGAACTGTGGGAAATCAGGAGCCCCTTCGTAGATAACAGTCATGGCGCCGGCCGAGAGCGGACCGTAGACCACATAGCTGTGTCCCGTGACCCAGCCCACATCAGCGGTGCACCAGTAAACGTCCTGCTCCTGCAGATCGAAGACCCATTTCATCGTCATCGTCGTTTGGAGCAAATAGCCACCCGTTGTATGGAGAATGCCCTTCGGCCTGCCCGTAGTTCCGGATGTGTAAAGTACGAACAAGGGATGCTCGGAATCGAGTTGTTCCGCCGGACACTCGTTCGAAATACCTTCGTGAAGCTTGTGCCACCAGTGATCGCGGCCCGAAGTCATAGGTACATCCGATCCGGTGCGCTGATAAACAATGACGTCCTTCACGTCCGGACAACTCTGGAGCGCTTCATCTACGGTTAGCTTGAGACGGACTTCCTTGCCGCGTCGCCAACCGCCATCGGCAGTGATCACGACACGAGCGTCCAGGTCCTGAATCCGAGCCTTCAGCGCCTCAGCAGAGAATCCGCCAAATACGACAGAGTGGGTCACACCGATCCGCGCGCAGGCAAGCATTGCGATGGCTGCCTCGGGAATCATGGGCATGTAAATGATGGAGCGATCGCCGGCCTTGAGGCCACGGGCTTTCAGGACGTTTGCAAATTGACTGACCAGGACATGCAGTTCCTCGTAAGTAATCGTCCGACGGTCACCCGGCTCGCCTTCGAATAGAATGGCTGGTTTCTTTGCTCGCGACCCTTTCGCGTGCCTGTCAAGGCAGTTATACGACACGTTCGTCGTCGCGCCGGT
>Ga0190275_10003144_pt1 | contig 11754 bp, 8 predicted proteins | sample Popmic550T_FD_133745 | JGI IMG/M metagenome (GOLD analysis project Ga0190275, IMG submission 133745) | Populus adjacent soil microbial communities from riparian zone of Yellowstone River, Montana, USA - 550 T | ecosystem: Environmental > Terrestrial > Soil > Riparian zone > Trees stand | place... | reverse complement strand
GAACTCGCTGAGATGGACGTCGGTCGCCTCGTAGCCTCGCGCGACGAGCTCGTCGCGCCACCGCAGGAGGCTGCGCGCGCGTGCGCCGTAGCCGTGCAGAAGGACCACCGGCAACCTGTCCATCTCGCCACCTCCGAGCCGCCTCGCCTGCCCCGACGCTCGCACATGGACGGCCCGCCGCGCAACCGGTTGACACCGCGATGCGATTGCGCGAGCGTCGGATCATGAGCCTCGCGCGCCCTCCCATACCGCGTCGTGCCAGGCCACCGGTGCCGGGATCCGACTACCGCCGGTCACCCGCCTGGAGGGCCTTCAACCGCGCCAGCCAGAGTCTGGACATGGCGCGCCCGTGGCACAGGCTGCCGCTGCCGCTGGCCCTGCTCGTGCTGGTCGGAGTGCGCAACATCCTGCGCCAGCGGAACCTGTTCGACACCGGCGAGGCTCCCAGCGTGCCGGCGGAGCCTCCGCCGTTCGACGTGCGGTATCGAAGCGCTCGCAGCCCGGACGGTTCCTACAACGACCTCGACCAGCCCGAGATGGGCATGGCGGGCAGCCGCTTCGGTCGCAACGTGCCGCACGAGCACACCCATCCCGAGCCGGAGGCGGCACTCCTCAGTCCGAGTCCGCGCACCGTCAGCCGCGAGCTGCTCACCCGGAACAGCTTCCAGCCGGCCGAGTCGCTCAACGTCCTCGCAGCCGCGTGGCTGCAGTTCATGATCCGCGACTGGTTCAGTCACGGGACGAGCCCGAAGGACAACCCGTGGAGGATCCCGGTCGCCGAGGACGACGACTGGCACGAGCGTCCCATGACGATCCCGCGCACGCCGGCGGATCCCACTCGTCCGCCCGGCGGCGACGGGAGTCCGCCGACCTACATCAACCAGGAGACCCACTGGTGGGACGCCTCCCAGCTCTACGGCTCGGATCGGGCGGCCCAGGAGCGCCTGCGCTCGCGTGAGCACGGCAAGCTCCACATGCGGCCGGACGGCCGCCTGCCGCTGCCCAGCGACCCCGCGCACAACCCCGCCCACGTACCTGGCTTCTGGCTCGGGCTGCACCTGCTCGGGACGCTGTTCGTGCTCGAGCACAACGCCATCTGCGACCGGCTGCACGCCGAGTACCCGTCGTGGGGCGACGACGAGTTGTTCGAGCGCGCGCGGCTGATCAACGCCGCCCTGATCGCGAAGATCCACACCGTCGAGTGGACACCGGCGCTCATCAGCCATCCCGCGACCGAGATCGGCATGCGGGCGAACTGGTGGGGACTGCTCGGTGAGCGCGTGTACCGCGCGTTCGGCTACGTCAGCTCCAGCGAGGTCCTGAGCGGGATCCCGAGCACCGACGTCGCGCACTACGGGATCCCGTACTCGCTCACCGAGGAGTTCGTGGCGGTCTACCGAATGCACCCGCTGATCCCGGACGACTGGGTGCTGCGTTCTGCCGACGACGACTCGGAGCTCACCCGCCTGCGCTTCCGCGAGATCACCGGCCCGCAGTCCGAGGCGCTGGTCGACAGCCACTCGCTGACCGACCTCCTGTACTCGTGCGGCCGGCTTCATCCCGGCGCCATCCAGCTGCACAACTTCCCGCAGGACCTGCAGCGCTTCATCCGGCCGGACGGGACGGTGATCGACCTCGCCGCGACCGACGTCCTGCGCACGCGTGAGCTGGGCGTCCCGCGGTACAACGAGTTCCGTCGCCTGCTGCACCTGCCGGCGGCCCGCACGTTCGAGGAGCTGACCGAGAACCCGGTGTGGCGCGAGGAGATCAGACGCGTCTACGGCGACGACGTCGAGCGGGTCGACCTGATGGTGGGCATGTACGCCGAGCCGCTGCCCAAGGGCTTCGCCTTCAGCGACACGGCGTTCCGCATCTTCGTCCTGATGGCCTCACGACGGCTCAACAGCGACCGCTTCTTCACGACGGACTACACGCCCGAGACCTACACACCGGTTGGAATGAGCTGGATCGACGACTCCACGATGAAGTCGGTGCTGCTGCGCCACTATCCCAAGCTGCGCACGGCGCTGCAGGGCGTCGACAACGCCTTCGCGCCCTGGGTGCCGGCCACGGCGTGAGCTCCGCGTCACCCGGGCGTCGAGAGCCGGCCGCGCTGCGACGGCTTCAGGCGTTCCGAGCGTTAGAGCGCGCGCCTACGACGACGCCGACCGCGATGACGGGCAGCAGCACGATCGGAACCCACAGCCACGCGCTGCCCCACGGCGACAGCAGCGACTGGCGATCGACCAGCGCCAGGGCGACCCCGATCAGCGGAAAGGCCAGCAGGGGGAGCGCCCACTTGGAGATCCCGGCCCGGCGGGCGCCCGCTACGACGCCGAACCAGGCCGCGATAGCGACCCAGAGGCCGCCGTGGCCTCCGACCACCCACCGCTCGAGCAGCACGACCGCCCACGCCACCGCGAGTCCGCCCCACACACCCGGATGCAGGCGGCCGCGGACGAACGCGTAGGCGCCGGCGGCGACGCTCACCAGCAGAAGCACGGTGAAGGCGGTCGCGGCCACGATGCCGGCGAGCACCCAGGCGCCCGCCGCCACGGCGGCGCCGATCAGACCCCCGCGCATGGTCGCCTGCGCCGTCGCACCGGCGCGCCGGCGGCGCACGGGCTGGGAGGAGGTGGGTGGGAGATCGGTGAGTGCAGTCATGGGCGGAGCCTTTCGATGCTCCCGACGATACCGGGAGCGGGTTCTGCGTCTTGCAGGATCCTCGCGGCGAGGTCGGGTCAGCTCGGCATTCGCGCCAGCCAGCCCAGGCAGCGCACGCCGGGCAGGAAGAAGTAGCCGCCGCCGCGCACCGAGACGAAGCGGGGAACCCCGCTGTAGCGCCGCCGCACCGGGGACGCCTGGACGGTGAAGACGCGCCCGCGCGGCGCCGGGGGGCTCAGAATGGGGTCCGGGTCCTCGTAGAGACCGGCGAAACGGGGGTTGTTGAGCCAGGTGTGCTGGACGAACTCGAACTGGCGGGCGAGGTTGGCGACGAGGCAGATGAAGTGCAGCCCCCGCTCCTCGCCGGGGCCCGCGTACGGCTCGCCGACGCTGAAGAGGTCTCCTTCCGGCACAGGGGGTCCGTACTTGCGCCCGCGGCGCAGCAACCGATGTCGCTTGCCGACCGCGACCGAGGCCTCCGTTCCCGGGTCGGGAGCGAGCATGTCGCGCGGATGCGCGCGCCGGATGTGGGCCCCCAGCGGACAGCGCCGGCCGTCGGCGTCGGCGTGGTGGTAGGCGAACTCGTTGGCGTCGGCCAGAGCGGGATCGTCGGCTTCCGGCGCCAGCACCAGCGGCGCGCCGCTCGGCCAACGCCCGATCATCCGGGCGGCGAGCCTCAGGCGCGCCTCGGGATCCGGGCGGCCGTCATCGGTGCGGGTGGCGTCCTCGCAGAAGCGCCAGAATGCCGCCACGTCCTGGCCGAGCTGGCGGAAGACGAGATAGGACCCGTTGCGCCCCAGGTCGCGGCGGCCGGCGATCTCGTGCTCCGGAAGGCGGTTTGCCGGATCGTCGCCGGCGTCCACAGTGGGCCGCAGCGTGAGCCGCCCGTATTCGTTCGGGTAGCCGAGCACGAACTCACCGCCCCGAACCGATTCGGCGTCCGCCGGCGAGCTGGAGAGCTCCTCGATCCGCGGTTGGGACACACCGTCGCGGAAGCCGAAGTGCTCGCGCCCCAGGATGTCGCCCGCGGTGTCGAGCGTCCGCGTGGCGACCAGGCCGCCCTCGCGCAGGCGCGCGAGCTGCTCCTCGTGCAGCCGCGCCAGGTCCGGGGCGTCGCGGGCGTAGAGCATCAGCAGCACGTGCACGGGCTCCGTGTCGGGCCCACCCCAGCTCCAGTGCTCCGGAGCGCTGTCGTCGACGTCGCCCAGCAGCCGGCGCCGGTGCTCCGTCGTCATGCCCGCCGCGAACTCGGTCGAAAAGCCGGCCAGGGTGCCCTCCGGCATCCCGAGCGCGCGCAGGCCCTCGGCGGTGAACGCGACGTTGACCGCCTCGACCTCGGGCCGCAGGTCGGCGTGGGTCACGCGATCGGTCAACGACCCGATCCAACCCCTGGCGGCGCGCGGATCGTCGATGCGCGCGAGGACGAAGCACGCGGCGGGCAGCGTGCCGTAGCCGCGCGCGACGATCCCCTGGATGTCGGCCAGCTCGAGGCTCACAGCCGTGCCGTCCATCGGGCCGTCTCGACGGGACTCAGGGGGCCGAACACGCCGGCCCGGATCAGCTCGTTGTTGTGGAGGTTCTTCGCGCTGAGCTGGTCGTAGGCGGCGTACCAGACCTGGGTCGGGATCTGGCGCCGCCGCAGGATGTCCTTGAACGGCTGCTCGTCGCGCGCGCCGTCGAGCAGCAGCCAGCGCGTCTTCGGATAGCCGACCCCGTTGGAGAACAGCGCGTTGAGGCCCCAGGCGACCTTGTCGATGAAGTCATCCATGTAGCTCTCGACGCTGCCGTCGTAGTTCGAGGTGAAGATCACCCGTCGCCCGCCGTCGAGGACCACCCAGCGCGCGAAGTGGATGGTCGTCACGCCGGCGAGGTTCGCGCGGTTGAAGACGTGCCGGGTGGCGAACGCGGTGAGCCACAGCAGCACCCGCACCGTGACGGCGCGCAAGACGCCCGGCTTCACCAGGCCGATTACCGTGAACTGGTTCTGCGCGGCGAAGTCCTCGAGCGCGAGCAAGCTCTCGATGTGCTCGGGCTCGGGGCGCCGATGCGGCGCCGGATCTGTCTTCTCGTGCAGGCGGAGCAGCAGCGCCCAGCCTGGCAGCACGGCGACGATGAGCGGGGCGGCCGCCAGCAGGCCGAGCGGGACGAGCACGGCGTGCAGCTTCTCCCGTGCCCGCCGGCGCAGCGGCGGCCGCGGCGCCCGCCGGCGTGCCCAGCGCAGATCCGGGTTTCCGCGCACGAAATCCTGGATCGCGCGCCGCACGTCGCTCGGGTCCGCCACCTCGGGATCCCATTCGCGTGAGTCGAGGAAGTCCGCGATGGCGTCGCGCAGGGCCGCCTCGCGCTGGACCTGGTCGACGGTGCGCCCGAGCGTGTTCACGTAGGGCGCCTGGGTAACGATCGAGTGCTCGCGCAGGAAGGCCAGACGTCCGGCGGGGGTGGGCACCTCCGGATAGCCGTCGCACAGCCCGAACGTCGCGTCGAGACCCGCGTCGCCGAGCTCGGCGAGCTCTGCGAGGTGCGAGTCGGCGGAGCCGTCCACGTCGGCGAAGTAGACGAGGCTGGCCGGGATCCTGCGGCCGCGCAGGTCGGAGGCGTCCTCGAGCAGGACCATGCGCGCGAAGTGGACGCCGTACAGGGATCGGAACGGGATTCCCGGGGACCCTCGCGTATCGGTATGGAAGTCGCCGAGGACCTCGAGCAGCTCGGGCACCCGCCCCGGGACGACGGTGGCGCGCACGCCCGCCGCATCCTGCAGCGCGCCGCGGTGCGACCGCCCTCGGAGATCCCTCCGCCGGGGCGGCGAGGGCACTCCCGCGCTCACCCTCACACCCATCGCAGCGAGCCTAACCCCGGTCACCGGTCGCTGGCAACCGCCGCCGCCGCGGCTGGCGCACTTAATTCGCACGCCGGCCGCGGACGGGATTAGGGTCGGGTCATGCTCACGTCGAGCAGCGCTCGAACCGGGCCCTCGGTGCCGGGTTGGCCCGCCGCCCGGAAGGGACGCGCCGATGGCGGTCGGTAGCCCCACCGCGCAGGCGCCGGCCACGCCGATCGGCTTCCGGCGCGACGCCGCCCGCCTGACTCCCGGGCAGCTGGCCATCATCCGGCGTGCGTTCCGTGCGGTGCAGGGCCTGGGCGACGACCGCGGCTACGCCCACCACTCCGGCATCCACGGCCTTCCGCTGCCGATCGGCTGCGACAACGCCCACGGCACCGAGTACTTCCTGCCGTGGCACCGGGCGTACCTGTACTTCTTCGAGCGAGCGCTGCGCGACCGGGAGCCGGACGCGATGCTCCCCTGGTGGGACTGGCGCGTGGGGTTCGGCCGTCCCGCCGAGTTGCCGCCGCCGTTCGCCGAGCCGAACGACGAGCTCGGGCCGAACCCGCTCTTCGACGCGGAAGTCAGCCCGCTCGCCCTCCAGCAGGGCGGCAATGCCGTTCCCCCGCGCACGCGCCGCCGTGCGGGTCACCCCGCGGCGCCACCGCTGCCGTCCGCCGCCGAGGTGGTGGACGTCCTGTCGATCCGCGACTTCACCGGTTTCAGCGAGCAGATCGAGGGCCTGCACGATCGCGTGCACATGTGGGTCGGCGGGCATATGGGGCAGATCCCGTACGCGGCCTTCGACCCGATCTTCTGGGCCCACCACTGCATGATCGACCGGTTGTGGCGCGTCTGGCAGCTCGAGCACCCCGGCGCGACGCCGCCCGCCGCGATACTCGACGAGGCGCTGCCCCCGTTTCGCATGACCGTGCGCCAGACGCTCTCGGTCACCGAGCTGGGTTACGACTACGCCGTCTCGACCGCATCGGCGCCCGCCACTCCGACCCCGGTGCCGGCATGACGGCCTATCGCATCGACCGGATCGACCTGCCCGCCGCCGAGCTCGTCGACGAGGTCACGCGCGCGGACCTCGTGTTCTACGGCGTCGACCACTCCGGCGTCTCGTACGAGGGCCAGGTCTACATCGACGCCTCCGATGCCGAGCCGCCGACGACCCGCGATCCGAGCCGTGGCTACGCGGGCTCCTTCACCGTCTTCGGCCACGCCGGCTGTTACGGCGACGACGGCCACTGCCTGCCGGGGCAGGGCTTCCGTGACGAGTTCGACCGGCGCCCGCGCCATCCCCTGACCCCGTTCACCCGGACGGTGGTCGTCACCGACCGCGTCCGCAGCGCGATGTCGTCGGGCGCCACCCAGATCAGCGTCACCGTGGTCGCCAGCGTGCCGCCGCCCGAGGGGGGCGAGGAGCCCGGGGAGCCGATGAGGATCGAGTCGGTGCGCCTGCTCACCTACCACGGGTGAGCGAGGCCCCACGGCAGGCCACGAGCCGCTGAGGGGCGCGTTCCGGCGGCGTGTACGGCTTGGTGGTCTGAACGACGACCACCCGGGTAACACCCACGGTCATGCTCGACCTCCCGCCCGGCATCACCGCGTGCCTGTTCGACCTGGACGGCGTCCTCACCCAGACGGCCAAGGTCCACGCACGCGCGTGGAAGGAGATGTTCGACGGCTTTCTCCGCGAACGGGCGGAGCAGTCCGGCGAGCCGTTCGTGCCGTTCGACCGTCCGACGGATTACGACGAGTACGTCGACGGCAAGCCGCGCCTTGACGGCGTCATGTCGTTCCTGCAGTCGCGCGGCATCGACCTGCCCATGGGCTCGCCGGTCGACCCGCCCCAGGCCGAGACGGTCCACGCACTCGGCAACCGCAAGAACGAGCTCGTCCTGAGGCTGGTGCGCGAGCAGGGTGTCGAGCCCTACAGGGGCTCCGTCCGCTTCGCGGAGGCGGCCCGCGATCAGGGCCTGCGCCGCGCCGTCGTCTCCTCGAGCACCAACGCCCGCGACGCCCTGGTGGCGGCCGGCATCGACCACTTGTTCGAAGCGCGCGTCGACGGCGTGGTCGCCGAGCGGGAGAAGCTCAAGGGCAAGCCGGCGCCCGACACCTTCCTCGCCGGAGCCAGGCTGGTCGGCGTCGAGCCGTCCCAGGCCGCCGTCTTCGAGGACGCACTCGCCGGAGTGGAGGCGGGCCGCGCCGGGGACTTCGGCTGGGTGGTCGGGGTCGACCGCAGCGGGCAGCGTAAGGAGCTGCTCCGCCGCGGCGCTGACATCGTCGTGGATGACCTCGCCGAGCTGCTGGAGCGCTCATGATCGATCCCGACGTGCTCGGCGTCGAGCCATGGTCGGTGCCCGAGCGCCAGCTGCGCAGCGACCTGATGGCCCAGACCGAATCGCTGTTCGCGCTCTCCAACGGGCACATCGGGCTGCGCGGCAACCTCGACGAGGGCGAGCCGGCCGCCATCCCGGGCACCTACCTCAACGGCTTCTACGAGACGCGCCCGCTGCCGTACGCCGAGGGCGCGTACGGAAATCCCGAGGACGGACAGACGCTCATCAACGTGACCAACGGCAAGCTGATGCGCCTGCTGGTCGACGACGAGCCGTTCGACGTGCGCTACGGCCGGCTCATACGCCATGAGCGCGTGCTCGACCTGCGCGACGGGGTGTTGCGGCGCGAGGTCGAATGGATCTCGCCGGCCGGGCAGGGCGTCCGCATCCGCTCCACGCGACTGGTCTCCTTCGTCCAGCGCGCGGTCGCGGCCATCTCCTTCGAAGTCGAGCCGCTGGACGACTCGGCCCGGCTGGTCGTCCAGTCGGAGCTCGTGGCCAACGAGCCGACTCCGGAGCAGACCACCGATCCGCGCGCGGCAGCCGCCCTGCGCGCGCCGCTGGTCGCCGAGCACCACAGCGTCAACGACCTGCGCGCCACCCTCGTGCACCGGACGAGCGCCAGCGGCCTGCGCATGGCGGCGGGCATGGACCACCTGGTCGAGGGCCCGAACGGCACGATCACCGATTGTGAGGTCGAGCCCGACCTCGCCCGCGTCACGGTCAGCTCCGAGCTCGAGCCCGGTCAGACGCTGCGGGTGGTCAAGCTGCTCGCCTACGGCTGGTCGAGCCAGCGGTCGCAGCCCGCCGTCCGCGATCAGGTCGATGCCGCGCTCGCCGCCGCCCGCCGGACGGGATGGGACGGCCTGCGCAAGGGGCAGCGCGAGTACCTCGACGACGTGTGGGACCGCGCCGACGTGGATCTCGACGGCGATCCGGTGCTCCAGCAGGCGGTCCGCTTCTCCCTCTTCCAGGTGGTCCAGGCCGGGGCGCGCGCCGAGGGACGCGCGATCCCCGCCAAGGGACTCACCGGCCGCGGATACGACGGTCACTCCTTCTGGGACATGGAGATGTACACGCTGCCGGTGCTGACGTACGTGGCGCCGCACGCCGCCGCGGACGCGTTGCGCTGGCGCCACGCGACCCTGGATCTCGCCGAGGCGCGTGCGCACGAGCTCGGTCTCAAGGGCGCCGCCTTCCCCTGGCGGACGATCCGCGGCCAGGAGTGCTCGGGCTACTGGCCGGCCGGCACGGCGGCGGTGCACGTCAATGCCGACATCGCCGACGCCGTCCGCCGCTACGTCAATGCCACCGGCGACGAGGCGTTCGAGGAGAACGCGGGCTGCGAGCTGCTGGTGGCGACGGCGCGGCTCTGGCGGTCGGTCGGCCACCACGACACCGAGGGCGGCTTCCGGATCGACGGCGTCACCGGACCCGACGAGTACACGTCGCTGGCCGACAACAACGTCTACACGAACCTGATGGCCGCCCGCAACCTGCGCGCCGCGGCCGAGGTGAGCGTGAAGTACCCCAAGCGCGCCGCCGAGCTGAGCGTCGGCCACGAGGAGATCGCCGGCTGGCGCCATGCCGCCGACTCGATGGTGCGCCCCTACGACGAGGAGCTCGGCGTCACGCCCCAGTCGGAGGGCTTCACGCGCTACCGCCAGTGGGACTTCGAGGCCACGGAGCCCGACGAGTACCCGCTGCTGCTGAACTTCCCCTACTTCCTGCTCTACACGAGCCAGGTGGTCAAGCAGGCCGATCTGGTGTTCGCGCTCTACGTGTGCGGCGACTGCTTCTCGTTGGAGCAGAAGATGCGCGACTTCGACTACTACGAGCGCATCACCGTCCGCGACTCGTCGCTGTCGGCGGCGATCCAGGCGATCATGGCGGCCGAGGTGGGCCACGTCGAGCTGGCCTACGACTACTTCGCGGAGACCTCGCTGATCGACCTGCGCGATCTCGCCTTCAACACGCGCGACGGCATCCATCTGGCGTCCTCGGCCGGCAGCTGGCTGGTCGCGGTCGCCGGCTTCGGCGGCATGCGCGATCACGGCGACCGCCTGACCTTCGCCCCGCGCCTGCCGTCGCGCCTGTCGCGGCTGGCCTTCCGCCTCTGCTACCGCGGCCGGCGGCTGCGGGTCGAGCTGCGCGCGGAGTCGGCGCGCTACGAGCTGATCGAGGGCGACGCCGTCGAGCTCGAGCACTACGGCGAGGTTCTGACCGTCTCGCCGGACAGACCGGAGACCCGCCCGGTCGCGCCCGCGCCGCTGCGCGAGCCGGCGGCCCATCCGCCGGGGCGCTCGCCCCCGCGCTGGCACCGCGAGACCTGACACCGGGCGATACGGGAGGTCGGCGCCGCCCCGTCGCTTGTCGCCGCTACGCTCGGCGAATGGCTGCTGATCCGCTCGCATCCTTCACTCCTGGGGTGCGCGAGTGGTTCCAGCGGGCGTTCGTCGCGCCGACCGCGGCGCAGGCGCAGGCCTGGCCGGCGATCTCGACCGGCCGCCACGTGCTCATCTCGGCGCCGACCGGCTCCGGCAAGACGCTGGCCGCCTTCCTGTGGGGGCTCGACCGGATCGCCGCCGAGCCACGCGACGAGAGCGCGCCGGGCGGCGTCCGGCTCGTCTACGTCTCACCGCTGAAGGCGCTGTCGTACGACGTCGAGAAGAACCTGCGCGCGCCGCTGCGCGGCATCGGCGGCGACGTGTCGGTGGCCATCCGCACCGGCGACACGCCGCAGAAGGAGCGGAGGGACATGGTGCGCAAGCCGCCCGACGTGCTGATCACCACGCCTGAGTCGCTGTATCTGATGCTCACCAGCCAGGCGCGCGAGGTGTTCGCCGGCACGCAATGGGTGATCGTCGACGAGATCCACGCCGTGGCCCAGTCCAAGCGCGGATCACACCTCGCCATCACGCTGGAGCGGTTGGCCCGGCAGGCGGGGCGCGAAGTCCAGCGCATCGGCCTGTCGGCCACGCAGAACCCGCTCGAGGAGGTGGGCCGGTTCATGGTCGGCCCGCAGCGCGAGTGCGAGATCGTCGACACGGGCGTGCGCAAGCCGCTCGACCTCAAGATCCACGTGCCGGTCGAGTCGATGCGCGAGCCCGAGTCCGACACGGAGCTCGATCCGTTCGGCGGCGGGGAGGCGACGCGCAAGTCGATCTGGCCCGCGATCTACCCGGAGTTGCTCAAGCTGGTGCGCGAGCACCGCTCGACGCTGGTGTTCGTCAACAACCGGCGCGGCGCCGAGCGCCTCGCCCTGCGCCTGAACGAGCTGGCCGCCCGGGAGGACGAGGAGCTGGCCGGGGACGGTGTGCCGCCGCCGGCCGTCCCGATCGCCCGCGCGCACCACGGCTCCCTGGCCCGCGAGGAGCGGCTGGTGATCGAGGACCAGCTCAAGGCCGGCGAGCTGCCGTGCCTGGTGGCCACCTCGTCGCTGGAGCTGGGCATCGACATGGGCGCCGTCGACCTCGTGCTGCAGGTCGAGTCGCCCAAGTCCGTCACGCGCGGCCTGCAGCGCATCGGCCGTGCGGGGCACAACGTCGGCGACGTCTCCAAGGGCCGCATCTTCCCCAAGTTCCGCGCCGACCTGCTCGAATGCGCGGTGGTCGCCCGGCGCATGCGCGACGGGGACATAGAGCGCACCGTGGTCCCCCGCAACGCGCTCGACGTGCTCGCCCAGCAGGTGGTGGCGATGGCGGCGTCGGCGCCCGAGGAGGAGCCGCTCGTCGTCGACGACCTGTTCGCGCTCGTGCGGCGGACGCACTCCTACGCCGAGCTGGAGCGCCGGCAGCTCGAGAACGTGCTCGACATGCTCGACGGGCGCTATCCGTCCGAGGACTTCGGCGACCTGCGGCCGCGCATCGTCTGGGACCGCGTCGGGGGCACGATCCGCGCGCGCAAGGGCGCGCGGCAGCT
>Ga0190275_10003143_pt1 | contig 11755 bp, 9 predicted proteins | sample Popmic550T_FD_133745 | JGI IMG/M metagenome (GOLD analysis project Ga0190275, IMG submission 133745) | Populus adjacent soil microbial communities from riparian zone of Yellowstone River, Montana, USA - 550 T | ecosystem: Environmental > Terrestrial > Soil > Riparian zone > Trees stand | place... | reverse complement strand
CGATGCCGAAGCCGCCGTCGACCTGCCAGAAGGCCTTCAGCCCCTCGAAGATGTGGAAGCCGGTCCGCACCGCCTCGGTGTTGACGTGCAGCGTCGCCTCGCCCCAGGGCCGGATGGTGCCGCTGGCGTAGAGCCAGGGCGGGGTCTGCAGGGCGTGGGGGGTAGGATCGGTAGGGGCCAACGGCTTACTCCTCGGACACGGATACTGGTCACTCGTCCCGAACGGGACCGCTCTCGTCGCGAGCGCGCGATAGTATGGCAGCATCCCCCTGCGATCAAAACGGATTCTTCGCGGCATGGTTCAGGCGGCCCGGGCCGCGCGCGCCCCGGTCTCGGCGGCGCGGCGCCGGGTCTTGGCGTCGAGGCGGGCCATGTAGAGCGGACCGGCCAGATACTTCAGCGTCTCCTGCAGGTAGGCCGGATCGCGGGTGCGCAGGCTGCGGGCGAGATTGCCCGGCAGCGCCAGCGGCAGCTTCCAGCGCGGGGTCTCGGCCAGGCCGATCAGGAAGTCGGCCCGGGCGATCTTCTCGCGGCAGAGCCGGCGGCATTCCCCGGCCTCGGGCGGCGCGACGGTCTCCATGTCGGCGAGGTAGCGCCGCCAGAACGAGCGGTGCCAGCGCAGGTCCTTGATCCGGAAGCCGTAGAGGTGGTTCCAGCCCGGCCGCTCGGTCGGCCGGGTCGAGACGCCGCCGGTGCGGTAGTTGAGCAGCGGCTCGTCGATGTAGGCGATCTCGCCGATCAGCGCGGCGCGGAAGGCGGTCGGGAAGTCGTCGAAGATGGCGATCGGCGACTGCGGCCCGAACACGTCCCAGACGTCGCGGTCCCAGGCCAGCGAGGCGCCGACCAGCGTGCCGTGGTCGCGGATCACCTCGAGCGGCGTCTGGCTGGCGAGCACGCGGGCGTCGTCGAACACCTCGTGCAGCCCGCCGGCCGCGTCCATGCGGCGCCGGGCGCTGTGGATCGCCTTGGCGCGCCGGCCGCTCGCGAGCCAGGCCTCGACCAGGCGAGCCACCCGGTGCGGCACCGAGACGTCGTCGCCGGCGTTCTCGACGATCAGCTGGCCGCTGGCGAGCGTCATCACCTTCTCGACGTGCGGCACGATGCCGAGGTTCACCGGGTTGCGGTTCAGCACCAGCGCGTGCGGCCCGGCGTAGCCGGCCGCCTTCGCCTGCATGATCGCAAAGGTGCGGTCGGCGCTGGCGTCGTCCGACAGCACGATCTCGAGCGGCCGGTAGGTCTGGGCGAACGCGCCCTCGATCGCCGCCGCGACATGGTCTTCCTGGTTGTAGGCGGTGATGAACATCGTGGCGAGCGGCGGCCCGCTCCCGGCGGCGTTCTCGGCGGCGGTCTCGGGGGGCGTCGCGGGCTCGGACATCAGGGCTCTCGTCTCGCCGCCGCGGGAACCCCCGGCCTGCCAGAAGCGGCCCGGGGGCGCAAGCGGTCAGGCGCCGACCAGCGCCGTCAGCAGCGCCGCCGTCCGGTGCGCCGCCTGGCGGACGTGGCCCTCGAGGCCTCTCAGCGCCGCCGCGCGGGCCGTCGCCCGGTCCGTCGCCCGGTGCGCCACCCTGTGCGCCACCCGGCCGACCCGGCGCGCGGCGGCCCGGGTCGGCGGCAGCAGGTCGAGGGCGGCGACCTCGAGCGCCGCGGCCAGCCGGGCGGCCGGCGGCGACGGCGGCGCGGTGACCGGCGGCAGGACCGCGGCGACGCCGGCGAGGTCGAGGTGGAGCACGGTCGCGCCATGGCGCCGCCGGCCGGTGAAGGGAACGAAGCTTCCGGCCACGCCGGCGACCGCGTTGCACAGGACCTGGGTGCTGACCGGCAGGTCGTCGTCGTAGACGTCGGGATGCTCGAGCTCGAGCAGCCGCGCCCCGGGCCGCTGGAACAGGCAGTTAAGCAGCGCCGAGCCCGAGAGGCCGGCGAGCGTCGGGGCCGCGGCGTAGAGCGCGACCTGGTCGGGGAAGGCGACCGTCTCCGGATTGACGATCAGGAAGCCGCGGCGGCGGAACATCTCCTCGACCAGCCCCTCGTTGGCGACGACCCGCTGGCCGCCGCGCCAGTAGCTCCGGCGCCGGGAGAGGTAGACGTCGCGCCCCGGCGCCGGGGCGCGGCCGGCGAGGGCCGCGCCGCGGATCCGGTCGAACACCCCGCGCAGCAGCGGGTCGGCCGAGTCCCAGAGGCGGAACAGCCGCTCGGGCACGACGACCTCCTCGAAGCGGACCGGGCCCCCGGTTCCCTCGGCGTCGAGCAGCACCACCGCCTCGGGCGCGATGCCGAAGGCGGCGAGGCATTGCCGGGCGTAGCCGGACAGCCGGCCGAAGAAGCACGGATGGAAGGCGACGCGGTCGAAGGCGGCGGCCGGCCGGGTCTCGAGGATCCAGAAGGTCGAGAGCGTCTCGGTCAGGAAATGGCCGTAGTGCGGCATGTAGTGGCCGAGGTAGAGCGTCCGCCCGTCGAGCCGCGGCGCCGAAGCGACCGTGGCCGGGTCGATCGTGTCCGGGTCGCCGGGGCGGAAGCGGAAGCCTGGCCCGAAGTGCCGCTGCGACAGCGCGAGCCTGGCGCCGTCGGCGCTGTAGAGACAGCCCCGGATCGTCGTCCGGTCGTCGATCCTAAAAGGAGTCGCAAAGCCGTCGCGCAGGACGGCGACGTCCCGGCCGAAAACCTGACCCATCGTTAAACACCCCCAACCCTCGCGCCGTGTATAGCGCAGTCGCCGTCGGTCCCAGACTCGGTTTTTTTCGGGTCGGTTACTTGGCTTCGGCGCCAGGCGGGCCGTCGGGATGGCAGCCGGCGCGCCGCCGCGCGATCAGACGGCGATGCGCGACGGACCGTGGATCACGGGGGTGCTCGGGGCGTAGATGTCGGCGGCCGCAGTGACGATGATCTGTACCTCGGGGAACGGCACGGCGAAGCCCGAGTGGGTGTTGCCGCCGGCCCGCACCTTCTGGATCAGCTCGTTGCGGTAGTTCCAGGCGGTGACCAGGTAGTAGTCGGGCCGGGCGGCGATCGCCTCGGCCTCGGGGCGGATCTCGATGCCGGTCCCGGGCAGGAACCGGCCGATCTTCTCCTCGGTCGAGTCGGCGCAGAACGCGATGTCGTCGGCGCCGATGCCGACCGCGTTGATGAAGGTCGCGGCCTTGGCGCTGCCGCCGTACATCCAGACCGAGCGGCCGGTCTCGCGGAACCGGTCGAGCAGCGCCCGGGTCTCGGTCTTCCAGCGCGTCAGCGTCGCCGGCAGCAGGTCCAAGAGCGCGTCCGAGAGGATCGCGGTCTCCCGCGCGATGGTCGCGCCGACGATCGAGCGCACCGGCCTGGTGCCCGGCAGCGCCCCGAAGAACACCATCGAGCCGCCGTGGATGTCGGTCGGCAGCAGGTCGATCAGCTCGAGCCCGTTCTCGGCGAACAGCCGCTGCACCGAGCGGGCGGTGTAGTAGTACATGTGCTCGTGGTAGATCTGGCCGATCTCGCCGTTGAGGATGGTGTTGAGCCCGTAGGCGTTCTCCATCACGAACACGCCGCGCGGGCCGAGCGCCAGCCGCGCGCCGGTGACGAGCGCGTGCGGGTCGGCGTTGTGCGCGGCGCAGTGCCGGCCGACCACGGCCGCGGCGCGGCCGTGCGCGGCGACGGTCGCCTGCGCCACCGCCGGGCCGAAGTAGTCGCAGGTCGTCGGCACGCCGCGGGCGTTGGCCATCTCGACGATCGCCTTCGCCGGGTCGATGCCGAGCACCCGGCCGACCCGGGTCTGGGCGTACTTGAGGAAGTGGCCGATGTTCGAGCCGAACTCGAGCAGGAAGGCGTCCTCGGGCAGGTAGCCCTGCGCCTGCATGTGGTAGATCAGGTTGACGCTGTGCGCCTCGAGCGACGGCGAGGACGGGGTGACGTAGAGATAGTCGTCGTAGAGGTCGGCGGCGTCGACGCAGTACGAGAGCTGCAGGTTGCCGCAGCCGGCGCAGAACTCGACCGCCAGCGGGAAGCGCTTCTCCGGCGTGTCGGGGGTCGGCTTCAGCTTGTTGGCCAGCGGCATGTCGCCGAGGTCGAGAACGGTCCGGGTTTCCCCCTGACAGATACGGCAGGTCATCGGCATCCCTTTCGCGGCGGCTGCACGGGTCCGGCGCTCCGCGGCGGGCGCTGCACGGCGGCAGGGCCGGCAGGGCCGGGAAGTGCGCGGGACCGGGGGGTCGTACGAACGGAAGGCTGGCGAACGCGTACTCGCGGCACTCTCGATACTCCAGACCGGCCTACGACGGTTACGCGTCCCTCATACAGGCGGCCGCCGGACATTTCAACCGACGAGGCCGCGGCGGGCGGCCGGCCGATCCGCGGCCCGGGCGGCGGCGTCGCCGCCCCCGCGGCGGGACATCGGCCGGAGCAGCCGGGTGACCTGGGCCGCCAGCCGGGCGGCGGCGACCGGGTTGCGGCCCCTGAGGCAGGCGGCCAGGCACTCGCGCCAGAGCGCCGTGACCTCGCGGGCGGTGATCGGCGCCGGCGGCGTCCAGGGCGCGTCGGGATCGGGCAGGTCGAGAAAGCCGCCCGGGTCGGCCAGCCCGAGCCGGCCGACCAGCGCGCGGTTGCCGGCCTGGTGCGCGGCGACCAGGTCGTGGCGCTGCCGCGGCGACATCAGGAAGCGCCCGCCGTCGTCGGCGATGGCGTCCGACCCCGCCACCACCCGGGCGACGAAGCGCGGCGCCACCCGGTCGCTCGCCACGGTGGTGGCGTCGGCCGGCTTCGGCATCGCCGCCAGGAACAGGGTCTTGCGCCGGTGCATCGACACGTTCTGCGGCGCCACCGCGCGCAGCAGCGCCGGGTCGAGCCGGGTGCCGGTCGCCGCCAGCAGGTCGCCGACGATGTCGTTCGGCCCCGGGTCGCGGTAGAGCGCCACCCGGACGCGGTCCGGTCCGAACACCGCCTCGAGCGCGGCCACCCGCCCGGCGTGGTCGTAGCCGTAGTGGTGGTCGCCGAGGATGTCGCCGGCGTACCAGTCCTTGACGATCTCGGCGAACACGCTCTCCTTCAGCACGTCCTGACGGCGCAGGAACAGCACCACGTGCGGGTCGAAGTGCCGGCTGGCGGCGGCGTGCAGCGCCGCGGCCGCGCCGGGCTCCTGCAGCCGCGAGCCGAGCTCCTCGGCCGAGATCAGCAGCCGGTCGCCCGGGCAGCCGGCGGCGCGGGCGAACACCGCCTCCGGGCCCTCGCGGTCGAGCGCGGCGAGGATCGGGTGGTGCGAGCCGCTGACCGGGTGCCGCCACGGGCCGGACCCGAGGCCGGCGGCGAGCAGCAGGTCGCGGTTCTCGAGGAACAGCCGCTGCAGGTAGCTGGTCCCGGTCTTGTGCAGGCCGACGTGCAGGAAGAGCTCACGCATCCTTCAGTCCGTCCCGGTCGTCCTCGAGTCCGGGGGCGCAGCTCCATTCCTCCAGCCACGGGGTCGCGGCCGTCCGGTGCGGGTCGCGCATCCGCACATGCAGCGACCCGACCCGCGCGGTCATCCGGAGCGCGTATCGGCGGCCCGGCAGCCGCAGGCTCGCCCGCAGGGCCTCGTTCAGCACCGCGCGCCGCTCCCGGCCGCTGATGGGCGCCGGGGGGCTCCAGTCGGCGTCGGGGTCCGGCGGGCAGGCGAAGTGCCCCCGGTCGGGCAGGCCGTAGCGGGCGACCAGCGCCCGGTTGCCGGCGGCCTGCGGCGCCACCAGCTGGTGGCGCCGGCCGGGCGGCAGCAGGAACCGGCCGCCGTCGTCGGCGATGGCGCCGGTGTTCTCCACCACCCGCGCCATGAGCGCGGCGAGGTCCTGCATCCTCGGGTCGGGCTTGGGCACCTGCGACAGGAACAGGACCTTGCGCCGGTGCGGCGACCGGTTCTGCCGGCCGGCGGTCTGCAGGCGGCTCCGGTCGATCCCGAGGTCGAGGGCGGCGAGCAGCTCCCCGACGAGGTCGTTCGGCCCTTGGTCATGAAAGAGCCGGATGCGGATGCGCTCCTGCCCGAACACGCGTTCCAGGCCGGCGACGCCCCGATCGTAGTCGTAGTAGGCCGCGGTGGTTTCGAGGGCGGTCCGGGTGAACGCCTCGATGGAGCCGGCGTAGCAGGTCTTCACGTCCTCGGCGAACAGGCTCTCGTGCCAGTGGTCCTGGCGCCGGAGGAACAGGACGATCACCGGGTTGAAGTGCGGCCGGGCGGCGTCCCGGATCGCCGCGGCCTGCCGGGCGTCCGCGAGGATGACGCGGAGAAACTCGGAACTGACAATGACGTGCTCGCCCGGGCTGGCGGCCAGCCGGCCGATGACCTGCGCCAGCCCGTGCTGCTCGATCGCCCGCCGCAGCGGCAGGCTCTTGCCGCTCGGCAGGGTCATGTAGGGGCCGAGGCCGAGGCCGGCGTCGAGCAGCGCGGCGCGATTGTCGGCCAGCAGCTTCTGGATGAAGCTCGAGCCGGTCTTGGGCTGGCCGATGTGGAGGTAGAGGTTACGCACGGCCGCCCCTTCCCGGCCCGGGCCGGGCGCGGCGGCGGTGCGCAGCGGGCCGGCGCATCAGCAGGCCGCCCGGAGCGCGGCGCCGCGCCGGCTGCGCGCCGCCATGGCGGCGAACGGCCATGACAGCCGGGCGGCCAGCCAGGCGGCGCGCAGCGGGTCGCGGCCCTCGCCGCAGGCGGCGAGACTCTCGCGCCAGACCGCCGCCACCTCGCGGCCGGTGACCGGCGCCGGCGGCGTCCAGGGCGCGGCCGGGTCGGGCAGGGCGACGAAGCCGCCGGGATCGGCGATGCCGTGGCGGGCGACCAGCGCCCGGTTGCCGTCCTGGTGCGCCGCGACCAGCGCGTGCCGCGCGGCCGGCGGCATCAGGAAGCGGCCGCCGTCGTCGGCGACCGCGTCCGAGCCCGCCAGCACCCGGGTGACGAAGCGCGACGGAAACTTGTCCTCGAGCCGCTCGCGCGCCGCCGGGCGCTTGGGGAACCGCGACAGGAACAGCACCTTGCGCCGGTGCAGCGCGGCGTTCTCCCGCGCGACCGGCGCAAGCGCCGCGGCGTCGACCGCCAGCCCGAGCGCGGCGAGGAACGGCGCGACCAGGTCGACGCGGCGGGTGTCGTCGTAGAGGATCGGCCGCACTTGGGCGCGGCCGAACACCGCCTCGAGCTGCAGCAGCTTGCCGTTCAGGTCGTAGTCGTAGTGATCCTGGCCGAGAACGTCGCCGCAGTACCATTCCTTCACCACCTGGGCGAAGATGCTCTCCTTCAGGAAGTCCTGGCGCCGCAGGTAGACGATCACCGTCACCGCGAAGCGGCCGGCGGCGGCGTCGCGGATCTCCTCGGCCCAGGTCCGGACGGGGGCGCGGGTCGCGCCGGAGGCCGCGCCCGGGATCGCGCCGGAGGCCGCGCCCGGGATCGCGCCCGGGGTCGCGCTAGAGGTCGCGCCGGGGATCGCGCCCGAATCTACGAGGGGGGTGGCGAGGAAATGCGCGAGGTCCTCGTTGCTGACCAGCAGCCGCTCGCCCGGGCAGGCCTCGGTCTCGTCGAGCACCGCCGCCGCCCCCCGGGCCTCCATCGCCTCGACGAAGCGCGGGTAGTGCGAGCCGGTCTCGGCGTCCTGGTGCGGCCCGAAGCCGAGCCCGGCGCCGGCCAGCGCCTCCCGGTTCTTCAGGAAGAGCTTCTGCAGATAGGTCGTGCCGGTCTTCGGCAGGCCGGCGTGCAGGAAGAGCTGCCGCATCCCGTTTTCCGTTTGCTCCCGTTTCCGCCCGCGGCGGGCCAGAGTCAGGCTCCGACCGCCTGCGGCGGTCCGCTCAGGCTGCCGGTCTGGCTTTCGAGCTTCTCCCGGGCGATCTCGTAGAGCTCGAGGTCGTAGGGCACAAGCGCGCGGATCCGCGCGACCTCCTCGTCGGTGGCGCTGTAGCGGGCGCTGCGGTTGACGTGGGCGATCGCGTCGGCGACCTTCAGCCCCGACAGCCGCTCGAACAGCCGGACCGACGGCCCGAGCTGCTCGGTCAGGCCGACCACGTCGGCGGCCAGCAGCCGCGCCTTGGCCCGGCGGAAGCCCGCGGCGTCCACCGGCCCGGCGGCGTTGACGTCGGCCTCCGGCCCCAGGGCGAACACCTTGGTCTGGTAGTTCCGCACCAGGTTCTCCACGAACGCCGGATCGTCGAGCGCCTCGGTGATCCGCACCTTGTGGAAGCGGCGCAAGCCCGGGATGCCGCGCCTGTACTTGGTGCGATGGCCGATCGACGACAGCGTGCGGGCGATCGGGTCGCGCAGGAAGGTCACCGTGCGCCAGGTGCCGGGCAGGCGCTCGACCAGGCTGGCGGCGTAGTGGCCGCACAGCACCCGCCGGCCGGCGAGGTCGATCCGGCCGTCGCCGATGCGGGCGAGCAGGTCCTCGGCGTCGTAGTACCAGCCGTGCGGCTGCGCCTTGACCTCCCGGTCGGTCGGATAAACCGCCGGTCCGAGGCTTTCCTCGATCATCGACCGGAACGACGTTCCGGCGGTCTTCATGACATGGATGAAAAACCAGCGGTCCATGCGAACTCCGTACTCTACCAAGGCGAGAAACTACCGGCCGCGCCGGGCGAACTCAACGTCCTTTCACCGGGCGGCCGATCGGTGGCGGACCGCCGCGCAGCCGCCGCCGCACCCAGGCGGCCAGGCGGCGCGACGGCGAGGCGGGCGGCCGCGAGGCGGGCGGCGGCGGCCGGACCGCCGGCAGCCAGACGAGGTTGACCGGATGCGCCCGGCCCGGCGGTACCGCCTCGGGCGCCGGCAGGACCGGATAGTAGACCTCGCGCTCCGGCCAGGCGTAGTCGTCGAACCAGGTCCAGCAGCCGGTCTCGCGGTAGAGCGCCTTCAGGCGTTCCCCGAGGTCCCGGTCGGTCGGCAGCGGCGGGGTGGGGGCCCCGAGCCGGCCGAGGTTGCGCAGCATCAGCCCGGCCGAGCGGTTGCTGACGTAGCCGGGCACCCAGACCGCGAAGCCGAGTTCGGCGCGGAGCGCGTCGACGGCGCGGAACAGCTGGACGTGGTCCTCGTGTCCGTATTCGCCCCAGGGGCTGTGGGTGATCACGGTGCGCACCCCGGCGAGCCCCGGACGGAGCCGGACCACCAGCTCGGCGAAGCGGTCCTGGTAGGCTTGGGCGGTGAAGCCGCGCATGGCGCCGGGGCCGGCGGCCACCGCCAGCCCGGTCGCGGTCTCGACCGGGTCGGGCCAGGCCGCGGCGCCGAACGCGGCGGTCTCGGCCAGCCGCAGGCTCTCGACCGGCCGCGGAAACCGCGCCAGCGCCCGGCGCCGGCCCTCGGAGATCCCCGGGTGGAACGGCAGATCCTCGTAGGCGAGCACGACCCGGCCGACCCGCCCGAGCGCCGCGCTGGCCCAGAGCACCTCGTCGTCCGGATGCGCCATGACGATCGCCGCCCGGTCGTCGAGGTCGAGCTCCGGCATGGGTGTCTCCTGAAAGGACGCGGGCGGCGGCCCGGGACGGCCGCCCGGGACGGCCGATCGCGGGCCGCCCGGGGAGGCCTCAGCCCACCCGCAGGGTGCGCCGGCGGCCGATGTCGCGGCGATGGCTGCCGGGCATCCGCACGAAGCCCTCGATGCCCGGACCCGGGTGCTCGCGCTCGTGCATGATCCGCTCGATCGCCGCGCCGAACACCGCGCGGTAGTTCTCGCGGGTGTAGGTGGCGCGCGCCACCGTCCAGGCCCGGCGGGCCATGGCGGCGAGGTCGGCCGGCGGCCGCCCGGCCAGCGCCCGCACCGCCTGCTCGACCGCCTCGACCGAGGTCTCGCCGAGGATCATGCCGAAGTCGGGGTCGATGTCGACGCCCGACTCGGCGCTGACCAGCGGGATCAGCCCGGCCTGCATGCTGTTGACCACGGTGCCGCAGCAGGCCTCGGCGCACGACGGGTAGACCAGCGCGACCGTGCGCTGCAGCAGCGCGGCGAACGCCGGGCTCGAGATGTCGACCCAGCCGAGCGTCTCGATGTTCGGGGTCAGGTAGAGCTCGCGGTGGAACGCGGCCTCGAACGCCGGCTCGGCCTTGATCGGGCCGCAGACCGTCAGGTGATACTCGGGCATCCGCGCGAAGGCCTCGAGCACCAGGTCGAGGCCCTTGTGCACCAGCCCGTGGCTGCCGATCCAGAGGAACCGGGTGCGGGCGGCGGCGAAGTCCTTGTCCGGGTTCCAGGGGTAGAGCATCGCCGCCGGGTTCGGCACCTGGAACACCGGCTTGCCGGCGAAGGCGTAGGTCTGGTAGTCGAAGTCGTTGCCGAGCAGCGTCGCGTAGTCGGCCACCTCGATCGCGGTGTTGCTGGCGACGAACTTGTGGCTCTCGAGCGCTATGCCGCGCCGCTCGAGCAGCGCCCGCTCGCGGGCGAACACCGCGGCGTTGTTGAACAGCCAGTGCGCGGTGTCGAGATGCGCGACCTTGATGCAGTCGGGGTTCAGCGTCGCGGCGATCCGCGCCAGGGAGGCGCGCGGGGCGATCAGCAGGTCGTAGCGCCGGCGCGGCCGGAAGCGCGTGCGCGAGCGGCTGATCACGTCGACCGCGAAGCCGAGACCGAGCAGGGTCTCGAGTATCGTCCGGGCCTCGCCGAAGTTGTTGTGCGTCACCGGCACCGGTGCGCCGGCGTCGAGCAGCAGCGCGGCGATCTCGTGCGCCAGCAGAACCCGGCCGCGAATCTCGCCGGCTGGCCGGAACGACCGGAACGCCGTGTTGTGGATGTCGAAATAACGACTGTTCGTGACTGCTGCGAACTTCGACACTTTCGCAGCGGCGCGGGAAAACGCCTCGCTATACATGGCACCACACATATTCGACCCCACCGGGAAACCGGTCTAGCACGGATTCGCCGAATCAAGAACCGCCTCGATCGGTATCTTTAACGTGACGCGGCCTTGGGCGGGAGGCGGTGCGGCGCCGGCGGCTAACAGGTATTATGATACCCCAACGGCTTGGCCTCTGGGAGTTTGCCGGGTCGCCGGCCGGCCGCGGGTTCCCCGGCCTGCTCGCTTGTCAGCGCCAAACCCGCGGCCTAAGACGAAGCAACGGTCCGCGGCAGCGGAAGTCCGGCCTTGACGATTGCCGAGCGGAGTAAGGAGTTTCCATGAGGATCAGTGTTTTCGGAACCGGCTACGTCGGTCTCGTCCAGGGCGCCGTGCTGGCCGAGGTCGGGCACGACGTGCTCTGCGTCGACGTCGACGCGGCCAAGGTCGAGGGGCTGAAGGCCGGCCGCATCCCGATCTACGAGCCCGGCCTCGAGGACATGGTGAAGAAAAACCACGCCGAGGGCCGGCTGAACTTCACCACCGACGCCGCGACCGGCGTCGCGCACGGCCGCATCCAGTTCATCGCCGTCGGCACCCCGCCCGACGAGGACGGCTCGGCCGACCTGCGCTACGTCCTGACCGTCGCCGCCACCATTGCCGCGCACATGACCGAGCCCAAGGTGGTGGTGACGAAGTCGACCGTGCCGGTCGGCACCGCCGACAAGGTGCGCGCGAAGCTCGCCGAGGGGCTGGCGGCGCGCGGCAGCACGCTCGGCTTCGACGTGGTGTCGAACCCGGAGTTCCTGAAAGAGGGCGCCGCCGTGAGCGACTTCCTGAAGCCCGACCGCATCGTGATCGGCGTGGAGTCTGACCGGGCCCAGGAAATCATGAGCCGGTTGTACAAGCCTTTCCTGATGAACGGCCACCCGATCATTTTCATGGATATCCCTTCCGCTGAGATGACCAAGTATGCCGCCAACGCCATGCTGGCCACCAAGATCAGCTTTATGAACGACATCGCCAACCTGTGCGAGAT
>Ga0190275_10003142_pt1 | contig 11756 bp, 7 predicted proteins | sample Popmic550T_FD_133745 | JGI IMG/M metagenome (GOLD analysis project Ga0190275, IMG submission 133745) | Populus adjacent soil microbial communities from riparian zone of Yellowstone River, Montana, USA - 550 T | ecosystem: Environmental > Terrestrial > Soil > Riparian zone > Trees stand | place... | reverse complement strand
CGCGTGTCGCGCGCCGGATCACGAGCGCGTTAGGGTGGTCGCGAAAGCGCTCCTCGAGGCCGAGGTCTCGCAGCTTCGGTAGAACTGTGCTGTAGATGGCCTCCAAGTAGTCGCGCGGTTGCCACTCGACGTGATGTCCTGCAAGGGCTCGTGCCCAGGTAATCGAGAGCCCTTTTGGCCAGTTCATGAGCAAACGGCGTGTTGACTTCGGCGGCCGTCGTCCCGCGAGTTCGTCGCCGAACAACGCGAGCCAGTCTTCGAGTTTCTCGACGAGGTTCGTTACGGGACACTCCCCGCCAAGCGGTCTGCTGGCGAGTTCGACGACAGCAGCCCAGGGCGCACGAAGCCGGAAGAGGTCGCTCTTGAGCCGTGAGGACGCACGCTGGTAGAACGTCGGAAACGTAAGCGGCCATGGGATGCAGCCGAGCTCGCGATACGCGCGCTTCTGCAGGGCTGTCGCACCCGCGTCGCGCATCTGCTCTTGCAGCGTCCATGCGCGGATGAGCGGCGTGAGGGCACGCGCTGCACACTTCCGGATGTTCTTCTGCAAGCGCTCGGCTGTGGAGGGATGATCGATGGCCGACGGCAGCAGGCAGGCGAGTAGCCGTAGCTGGGCCTCGTAGACGTCGGGCTCGGCCCAAGCCCCAGGGAGGTCGGTCGGCGCGCGTTGCGCCATCCAGCGAGCGGCGTAATGCGAGGCGAGTGCATCAACGATGCGCGGGTAGGCAACGATCCCAACGAACTCCAGCCCGGCTGCCAAATCCATCATCACGCAGGATGATTCCGTTCGGAGCACTACGGAACCAAGCAGTGGGTGCTCGATGCGACTGGGCAGGCCGACGCTCGGCGAGCGCACCATCGTGAACGCGAGGGCCATCTTGCCGGGTCTGCCAGCGCGCAGTGCGGGCTCGAGCTCGGGGTACTGCTTGCGGAATGCGGTGCGCAGCGCCCGCCGCGTGCTTGAGCGCAGGCGTTCGAAAGCGTCGGATGGCAATTTGGCCACCATCGCTACGGACGCATGGAGCGGCACGTGTGCCTGCCTCCAACAGCGGGTGAGCGCGCGCGCCAAGAGCTCAGACGATTGATCGCGTCGTAGTTGCTGCCAGCCCTCGGCCAGGTCCCGTACATAAGCTGCGGCCGCTTCGTCGGCGACTCTCACGGAGCCAGCAATCTCCGCGGCGCGTAGCAGTGTCTGCAATCCGTTGGGCAAGCGGGAGCGCTGGTCTGCAAAGCAGGTCGCTTCCAGCGCCCGCAAGAAGGGCAAGGGACTCTCGTCGATATACAGCGGGCGCTCATCGGCAAGTTGCAGGGCGAGCCCTACGAGTGTGTCATCACGGGTTAGCGGCTCACGGTCTCGCACGCGCTGCTGGGCGGCCGCCAAGCGGGCATGCGCCCCCGCCCGCCAGGCCCTCTCCCTCTCGCTTCCAAACGGCGTCAGTTCACTGAACACCACCGAGCTTGACGCGTCGTCGGCGTTCACAAGTACAGCGCGTGCGAGAGCTGTGAAGTCAGAAGAGCCTTGCACGAGCGCATGGCGCTCGAGTCGCAACGCTGCATCGACATGGCTGCTTGGCAGCGTGCCGTGCTCGGCGGCGAAGATCGCTCGCTTCACGAGCTGATGCGCTTTGCGGCACACCAGCGCCGACCGCAGCAGCCCCGGAGGGAGCGCGTCGAGCTCGCTCAGACGATCTAGATCTGCTTGGGTGATTGCGCTCGTCGGAATGGGCTCGCTAGGTCTCTCGGCGAGCTCGACACCTGCTTGAACGGAGGCTGGCAAGCACGCTCGCAGCCCCACGAAGTAGGGGTACTCGTATCGACGAAAGAGCTGAACCAGCTCGTCGCACGCATTGAGCCATCGACCGACCCGGCGCTGGCCGGGAACCACGGGAACCAGGTCAAAGCAATCGAGAGCGCCTAGGAGTCTTGTGGCAAGGACGAAGGCCTGCACCGGCTCCGGCCAATCGGACGACTTCCCGCGGACAGAGAAATACAGCCTGACGACGCACTCTCTCGCGTCCGAATCACCGCGCAAGCTCGTTGCGGCAGCGAGCGTGGCGCGAGCGAGCGGCGCGAAGTCGTGACGGCCAATCGTCAGCGCGGCTCTCGCGGCAACCAAGATCGCGGAAACGACGTCAGGCGCAATGGCGGTTGTCTCGACGTGTCTGAGTGCTCTGCTGACGAGAGCAAGGTTGCCCGGGTCTCGCACCGCACGTCGTCTGTGCTGAGGGCCGAGACGTGACAGCGCCACGACCTGCGCCAGCTCTTCGTGTGAGACCGGGCACTCGTCACTCACGGCAGGCACATGAAGCGAGGGTCTCGTCCTGGTCAGCGGAAAGCCTCTCACGGTGTTCTCCTGTGGCGATTCGGAGAGACGCTCAAATCCTCGCAGCGTTCCCGCGCTCGCTCGATCTAGAGCCCTCGTCATGCGCTCTGCTCAGAATCAGATGTCCCGCGGATCGGCTGCGGTACCGTTATCGGGAGGCTCTTGCCAGTTCGGGTCGGTTTCCCAGGCCGGTGGCGGTCCGCACCAGACGGTGGGCTGAAATCCCTCATTGAAGATGTCGCGCAGTGGACGAGTGTAGATGATCTGGGACGGTTGCGGAGTCATGGAAGGACGGTCGCGATCGTTGTGATCCATGTACCAACGTTGCTCGACCGAGCGCACCTCCGCGCTGTCAGTGGCCCACTCGAAGTACCTGACTGTTTCGATCAGGCAGCCCTGCGTCGGGTCGGGCTCCCCGAGACGCTCAGACTGGAAATCCTGCCTGACCATGCCGCCGTAGGTGTCGTAAGCATCGGACGCCGGAAAGCCGAACGAACTCCTCTCGTACCCCTTACCGGCCCACGCTTCGAGGATCGGTCCATAGACCCAGTGCGCCCCGTAGCGGGGCGAGTAGTAGATGGCCGACCGTCCCCACGGCCCCGCGTAGAACTGATAGGCGCCCTCGCCATTTGGCGTCACCGAGACCGGAGTTGCCTCGCTCGATGCCAGCATGTCGCGCATGAACCCGTCCAACTCGTCCCACTTCCGCCAGATCGCGCTTTCTGCAGGCGACGCAGCCGACAGCGTGCACCCGCGCGGGCAGCCGAGCGCGCTCGTTCGTTCCTCTGGGTCGTCGCTCTCCACGAGCTCGTCGCTTTGGGATAGGTCTGCAGGATCGGGTTCGGCGCACGCAATCATCTGCCAGAGGACGGATGCAGCAACGAGACGACGAGATAGCGACATGGTGCGGACAGGCATTGGTTGGTTCCTTTCGTGGTAGGGGCGGGGAGGCGCAGGAGTCCAAAGCCTCGAGCTCGTGCGAGCAGGCGTCGCAGCTCAGGCCCGTAGCCTCGGGTCGTGTATCGGCAGCTCGCGCGCCCGGTTGCGGAAAAACGGTGCGAGGGGCGCGAGAACGCGTGACCACTAGAGGCGGACGGATGTCACGGGGATGCCGCGCTCGAGCGCATCCGCCAGCGCTGCAGGCAGTACCCAAGTTCCACGGTCCGGTGCCCAGCAGAGCACCACGTCGGCCGCGGAGACGAAGTCCCGCCGATCATCGTTCCAGCTAACCGTTCCAAAAAGCTGCTGGCGGACCCCACCCTCACTGAGGCAAGGCGTGTCTGGAGACCAATCCTTTGCTGCCTCTTCGCTTCCACGCGGGTAGCCGAGTCCCGCCTCCCAGCCGTACCGCGCCCACAGGTCGAGGATCGCACCGTAGACAAGGTGTGTCTGGTAGGCGCCGTTTTCCTGCTGCCAGGCATAGATGGCGCCGAGTCCGTCGGCGCCGGAGAAGTACTGGAACGCCCCGATGCCATCCGGGGTTGCTTGGGGTTGGTGGAGCGGCGTTTGATAGCGAGAGGCCCGTAGCGGCCTGTCGATCCCATAGAGATTCGACTGGCGAACCAGGGAGGCGAGCAGCCCTTGTGCGTCGAGCGAAGCCGTCGTTGCTCGGACTGTCTGCGTGGTTTCGGTCTCCTCGGTCGCGAGATCGTCATCAGGTGCTGCGCACGCTGTGAACGCGAGCGCCACGATGATTGCCGGTGTGATTCGTTGCATGCCCATATTCTCCGTCTACCTTCTTAGGGGTCTGTTAGAGCTCGACTGCGATGCCGGGTTCATCGATCAGCCAAGTGCCTCGGCTCGGGCTCCAGCAGAGGTAGGTCAGCGTCTCGAGTGGTCCGCCGCCCAACTGCTTAGACTCGAACCGCTGCTCTCGAACGCCGCCCTGCTCGGCGCAGAGACCCTGGGCGTCGGATTCGTCAGACTGCGGATAGCCAGCTGCGTCCCACGTCTCCCACCCGTGACTCGCCCACGTCTGCAGAATCTCGCCGTAGACAACGTGCGCGCGCTTCGCGGTGCGATTCGGGTGGCAGTAGATGCCGACGAGTCCAAGGTCCGTCTGAGCGTATTGGAAGGTGCCCTCGTCAGGCGTGGTCGAGACCGCGGTGATGAGCTCAGAGTAGTTGGATGTTTCGAGTAGCTTTGACGCTCGTGCGATCACGGCGCGTTGGCAGGGTGAACCGGCGGTGAGTGTACAAGGTGCCTTGCCAGGCTGTTTGGCTCCGACATAGCAGTCTAGGTTCGCAGTGATCGAGCGTGCGTCGGCGGGAACGCTGTTGTCGCTGGGAAGATCGGGTAACTCTGACTCCTGATTCTGGGCGGATCCGCAAGCGGCGGCGGCAACGGAAAAAGCAACGAGCATCGACAACTGACAGACTATTGATATGCGCATGGGAATGTCCTCGGTGTGATCACAGCGGTGATTGGAGCGGTAGGGACGCATGACGACGACACACCGTCCGAGCTCGGACGGTGAACGGAGTTGGGTTGGGCGCTCTCGTCGCGACAGCCGGTGGACGCGGGCCGAGACTCTCTCGCAGCGTCACCTTGGCTGCGTGAAGATGCCGGCGCGTGGTCGACACCGAGCAGGTGCGCTCATGCGCAAGCTCCGGGAGGGAGTGCTCTTCGACTGCGTGTCGCGTGACCAGCGCGCAGGCGGCGTGGTGTGGGCTGCGAAAGAGGGCCGCGGCGTCGAGGAGCGTCTCGATCGCAACGGTATGTGAGCGGTCCTATGCGCCTGGGCTTGCGCTCGGTACACATACGATGTGGCGCCGCCGTACCGCGCGCGAGCGGAGTCGTTTGCTGACCGTACGAAGCACCAGCGAGGCCAACCAGCTAGCGAACGCCTGGCCATCTCTGAGAGTGTCGAGGCTCGTGAGAGCCGCAAGCCAGCACTCCTGCACGAGGTCCTCGTACTCGTGGTCGCACCCAAGCCGCCGCGCGATCAGGCCGCGTACGAGCCGAGTGTGGCGTCGTACGAGCTCGGCAAGACAGGCGCGCTGACCGGCTCGTGCGGCTAGCACGAGCTCGCCATCGCATACTGCCGTGAGCTGGCTACCTCTCTGGTGATCGGTATGGAAGATCAAAGGTTTGGTTTGCGTGTTCATGCTCCGCTCCGTTGATCGGGAAAATGGGCGCAGGCGTACGTTCGCCGCGCGCGGGGCGCGGACGCGGCGCCGTCGTCGAGCGCTTCAGGGAAGCTCGACCTTGGTCGTGAAAGGTCCGTCTGCTTCTGTGATGAAAGGGCGCTGCGAATCGCCCTTCGTCTAGCCGTGCTGCGGGTGCTCGCTCGTCGAGCAAGCAAATCGTCGGCGTGGAGCCGTGGGAATGCGCGGAGCGCGTGGGCGCCGCCCGCACGCTTCTCGTGCGGCGTTGTCAACGTCGTGTAGCGAGCTGTGCGTGCCGTGCCTCGCCCGCCACGCGAGATGGTTATAAACAACGTCGGGCATTATCGCAATACACGATGTGAAAAATAACGTGCAGGTGGAGGGCTTCGGCCGTCAGGCGATTTCTCCCTCCGAAAGCTCCTCCAAGGCGGCAAGCTCGTGGTCGAGTGCTGCCTCATCGGTTTGCTCAACAACGTCGGCAACTGCCTCTGTGAACCCGGCCTCCACAGGCGCCGCGGCGCTAGTGGGTGCCGGCGCGAGCATGGGTTGGCTGACGGGCTGCGGCGGGAGTGAGCTCGGCCCGGGTAGCGCGGCTCGTGCGGGCGGAGTGACACGGTAGCAGCCTGCCGCTGACGGTATCTGCGCCCGCGCGAGAAGCACCGGGTCTTCCCAATAGAGGATCTGCTGCGCGTAGATGGGTGCCGATCCGGTCTTGAAGACGAGGACGTCTCCCGGCGCGACGATCCGCTCTTCCCCTCGCTCGTCGATCTCCTTGATGGGGCCGGGCATGCCCATGACCTCATCAAGGTACATAAGTGGCCTGCCCCCCTGGTGCTCCGTGGGCTCCGCGAGGGACGAGCGCTTTGGAGTCTCGCTCGTAGCGGTGGCCTTGCCGAGCATCTTGCTGATCTCTTCGGCGGTCTCGAGGCTGTTGGGCGGATAGAACACGCGCACGCCGAACTGTGGAGTCAGCGTCTCCTTCTCACCGTACAGCTCTCGAAGCATGGCGGGGTCTTGAACAAAGATGGTCACTTGGATGCCGAAGCTTGGGCAGACGGGGAGTGCTTTCTTTACAGCGTCCATACGGCCGAGCCCGCCGAACTCGTTGAAGAGGCAATGCAGCTTGTACTTGTTGGGTCGTACCGGCTTTCCGTTGTGCAACTGCATCTCTTCAGTGAGGCGCTGGAAGAGCTGCTCGACGAGCATGCGAAAGATGGGCGCTAGCCGCTCCTGATGGGGATGCGGATAGACCAGGTAGAGCGACGTTGGTCGGTCGCCGTTGACGATGTCGACAGGGCCGAAGTCGCTCGAGCTGAGATTCGAGCGCAGGCAATCGTCGTAGAGCAGCTCGAGCGCTGAGGTGATGCAGAACTTGACGTTCTGTCTCAGCTTCTTGTCATCGGTGAAGAGCTGCTCGCGAGCACAGGACGCCACCATCGGATGAGTCTTGGTGGGCGTGCCATCGGGATTGGTCCAGCCGCGTGAGTAATCCGGGTCGTGTTCGAACGTGAGCCACTCTGTGAGCACTTGATCGTAGGTCAGTTGCGGATTCATGAACTCGTGGAAGACGTGCGGGAGCCCAGCGGTGGGACGCCCAAAGCGTTCTTCGCGATAGAGAACGTGGAGAAAGCACGCGGTCAACAGGGGCCGCGCCGCAAAGGCGAAGATGGCGTTGTTGCCTTTGAAGCCCAGCCCGTCGCCATTGAGAAAGCTGGCAGCAAGGAGCTGAGCGTCCGCCACCTCGCTGAACGTACGAAGGCGGATGTTGCTCAGCGCGTTCAGCCGCGCTGTGAGATGAGGCTCGAGGCTCGGGGCAAAGCGAATGACACGATGGCCCCGCGAGGCTCGGTAGCCCGAGGTTAACTGCCACGCGTCTCCTTTTGGGTCGTGCACCAAAACCGACTGGTCTGGGTGGGCGTCCAGCAGGGTGGTTAGGAGGTTGCCGGCATCTTTGCCGATGCGAGGAGGCCCGCTGACCATCGAATGCGTCGCCCCGTCGTGGCGTAGATACCGAAGCCGCTTGCCGAGGAACCAGGGCCTGGGCTCTATCCAGTGCGCTAGGAAGACGCCTCGCGAGCGGCCAAGAAGGTGCGTGCTTGCCACTTCTTCAGGGACGGCGAAGTGGGCTGACCCGTGGAGCTCATCAATTCGGTTCGCACGCTTGACCTGAAGCTTGACGAGGAAGTAGGCGAATGCGCCGAGTGACAGCAAGGCGATGAGCTCGGCAGCGCCGTCTGTGTTCCGCACGATGCTCGCCTTGGGGTAATGCGCGGCGATCGTCGCCCGCCACGAGAGCCAACTCCACGGTGCGTAGAGCCCCTCTCGTCCGAAGGCCAGCCACGGCGTGCCGAGGACTGGCCGATACTGCAGATGGTGCGCGAACCATTGGGTCATGGCGACGTGGAGGAGGAGAGCGACGAACAGCGTGCACAGCAGCGCGAGACCGAGGTCCGCGCCGCGCAATCGCACGTTGCGCTTGAGACCCCACTGTCCACGAGCCCGATTTCGAGCGCTCATGTCCGGCTCACGGAGCGTCCGGGGACCGAGGTTTCGAGCTCACTCTCGTTCATGGCCGATCTCCACGTTGGTGTACTCCAATGGGTTCACCGTCAGCTCGAAGGCAGAGCTCACGCTGATCTGGCTGCCCTTCTGAACGGCGGCGAGATTGGATCCGAAGCGCGCCGCGTCGAAGGCAATGAGGCCCCCGTTCCCGTCTCGGCAAATGACAGCATCATCCTGACCGAGACGTTGGACGGCCACGAAGCGCAGGTCCCGGCCGAAGTCTTCGGCCTGGGCCATGCGCATTGGCTCACGCCAACGCTGCTGGCTGGCGGCACGTTGGTTGAGGCTCTCGACACGCGTAGCGAGCCGCCCTTCGCGATCCAATCGGGTGTGTTCTTCGATCAGCGTGCGGGCGTTCTCGTACGCGTGTCCGAGCTGGCGATTGTGCGCGGCGGCGTCTGACGCGGCGCGAGCCCGTAGGTCCGGCTGCTCGAGGAGCGCGTCGAATCGTCGTCGTGCTGCGCCTACTGCGGCCTCGGCTTTGGCGAGATCGCTGACGCGCCGCTCCGTGAAGAACTCACCGACTTTCTTCACCACGCCCGCCTGCTGCCGGAAGGCGTCGCGGTGCGCGAGCTGCTCTTGCAGCGTGCTCTCCGCCTTCATGACGGTCCAGTGCGCCTCCTGTACCTCCGGAAGAGCGAGTAGCGCCTCGTGCAAGGACAGGGGCGCGCGGGCGCCAACCGCCTCAAGTTTCGTCAGGTATGGCGCTCGCTCGGTGGCCGGGAGGGCTTCGAAGTGGCTTCGATGATCGCTGGTCGCGGCAAAGGCGTGCTCGGCGTCCAACTCTGCCCGGATCTCGAACGCATGCTTCTTCGGTCGCTCGCGCGAGATCGCCTCCAAGAAGGTGTCGAGCGTGGGTCGAGAACCTTCCAGGCCGTGAAAGGACACCTTGCCGAGGTTGGGCGCCGCGATGCGTTCCCGGGCGAGATCGTCGAGTCGCTCGACGCTGACCACGATCGAGCGCTCCGCTGTCATCCCCTTGGTCTGCTCAAGGGACACGGCATAGCCGTGGTCGATGTCTCGGTGTTGCGTGGTGTCGAGCTGCACGTTGCGGCCGTCGTCCATCTGGAGGGTCAGCAGCTGACCCTCGTGATAAAGCAAGGTGCCGAGAGCGCCGCGCTCGAGCGCGAGCTCGGTGATGGCGTTGCTGATCTGAATCCGATCGCCGGTCGCGAATGCGTGCGACCCCCCAATGGTGCGCACCCAAAGATCGGCACCGAGACGCCCGTCGAGCTCCGCCACGAGTCTCGCTTCGAGGTTGAGCTGGCGGGCCTCCTCTGCTGTGGGCGCGACCAACAGTGCCGGCCGCGTGCCGTGATCCAAGGAGGCGCGCCACTCGTCGATCGCGGCGGCAAGGGCCGTGTCGGAATCGGAATGGAGCGCGATGGCGCCCGTGAAGTCAGGCAGCCGTACCTGCGGGTTGGCCGTCCTTGGCTGGAACTCGTCGTGACCCCAGTGCAGCTCGACCGACTCGCGGTGGCGCGTCATCGCGACGTAAGTCGCGCCGGAGTCGAAGGGCGTGGATGCCAACACGTACGCCCTGTCGACCGTGACGCCCTGGCCCTTGTGGACCGTGCCGGCGTAGCCGTGGTCGAACTCGTCGTAGGCGGTCGTGTCGAAAGTCAGCTCGCGCTTGTCGTCGAGCAAGACCGTCATCATCTTGCCAGAGATTTCCTGCACGGTGCCGAGCGTGCCGTTCATGACGTCGAGCGGCGTGTTGTTGGCCAGGAAGTACAGACGGTCGCCCTTGGCGAACACTTGCTCGTGCTGCACCCCATCCCGGTCACGTACGACGATGCGATGGTCTGGCCCGAGTGTTCCGGCAGCCCGCCGCAATGCGCGAACGCCGTCGTTGAGTGCGCGAACGTCCTTGCGTCGGTAGCTCAGCAGAATGGATGTGGCGGGCCGCTCGTGGATGCGGCCATCCTTGGCCGTGGTGCGAACCGTCGGGCGCAGACGCTCGTCACGCTCCCACGACGCGATGACTGCGGCACGCGCCTCCGCATGTTCAGCGTGTCCGTGTATCGCGCCCTGGTCCGCGTACGCGTAAAGACCGTCGAGAGGCCGTGTCTGGGCGAATGCAAGCGTGGCCTCCCGCTGCCACTCACTTTTCTGACGCTGGATGTCCGCCAGCACGGCGGTTGCGTTCATCTTGTCGCGCAAGACGCGCATCGGAGAGCCGGCGGCGATCGGCTGAAGCTGCTCGGCGTCCCCGACGATGATGACTTTTGCGCCGACCTCGCGTGCGTGCGCCAGCACGCGACCGAGCTGCGCGGTGCCGACCATACCGGCCTCGTCGATGACGAAGATATGCTTCTGCGTCAGTCGATCGCGCTTGAGGCTCCAGGCGAGTTCCCAGCGCGCGAGCGTGCGAGACTCGATACCAGAGGACTCCTGCAGGCCCTCTGCGGCCTTGCCGGCGAGAGCCGCGCCCACCACGACGTAGCCCTCGGCTTCCCAGACCAGGCGCGCGGCGCCGAGCATCCAGGACTTGCCGGTGCCGGCGTAGCCCGAGACGACCGCAAGGCCCCCCGTCCCGCGGGTAAGATGCTCAAGCACCTTGTGCTGGTCAGGGGTCAGCGTCTTTTCTTTGGAGGCTCGCGCGATGTGCGCCGCCCGGACTCGGTGATTCTTCTGAGCGACGAGGGCGTGCCCGTCGTCGAGCACGCCCTCTTCCTGAACGAGCACCTGCCGCGTGGTGAAGTGCTCTTCTTGGAAGTCATCCTTTCCGAGACTGACGAGGTCCTTGTCGTGAAGGACGGAGTGCAGGCACTGGGCAAACTGCTCGGCGTCTGCCGTGTGGCCATTGAGGAACTGAAGAAGCTCCCTGCGCGTGAAGGTGGACTGATTGCTTGTGAGTGCCTGCAGAGCCTCGCTTGGACGAGCCGCGATCGTTTCCCCGTTCTCGCGCGCGACGCAGAGCCACTCGTTCCACATGTCGAGGGTTCGATCGCGCCGATCCTGAAACGGGCTCTTGGGCTGATAGCGCCCGCGCTTGGGTTGCGGGATGAGGTCGATGCCGCGGTCGGCGTAGCTTCGGTGGTCCACACGTTCAGGACGTCCAGCTTTCGCGAGCGCCCGGTTGACGTAGTGCTCCCAAGCTTCTCGCCAGTGCTTGAGCAGGCGCGGGGAGTTCCAGTTTGTGTTCTTGTTTCGAAACCCGTGAGGTCCGAGGTTCCGCGTCGTCAGCATCACGTGGACGTGGGGTTGGGGGTTCTCGTCTTTGTCTCGATGAATGGCGAAGTCGGCCACCATGCCGCGCGCAACGAACTCGTCCTGGATGAACTCGCGCACGAGTGCGAGTTGCGCGTCTGCGTCGAGCTCGATGGGAAGGGCGAGCTGGACTTCGCGCGCGAGCTGCGAGTCACGGCGCTTCTCGGAGCGCTCCACGGTGTTCCAGAGCTGCTCACGGTCGAAGACCCACGCTGCGGCTCCTGCTGGCGCCAGGATCTCGCGGTGCCTGACCCGCTCGGGGTTCGAGAATGAAAAGGTCTTGCCGTCGCGAACGGAGTACAGCTTCTCGCCCGCACGGTACGCAGCGGCGGCGACGGCGCTCCGGCCGTGCTTGCGGCTGATGATGTCGACCGAGAATCGGTAGAGCGCCATGTGTGGCTACCTCATCCCGCCCGCGGACGGGTTGCTTGCATCTGCGTTGTGCGCCGCCAATAGCTGCACCAACTGCTGCTGACGCCGGCGATGCCACGTGACGTTGAGCCCCCGCTCCTCGCGGTCGTCGATGGTCTGCTCGAGCAGGAGCAGCTCCT
>Ga0190275_10003141_pt1 | contig 11757 bp, 11 predicted proteins | sample Popmic550T_FD_133745 | JGI IMG/M metagenome (GOLD analysis project Ga0190275, IMG submission 133745) | Populus adjacent soil microbial communities from riparian zone of Yellowstone River, Montana, USA - 550 T | ecosystem: Environmental > Terrestrial > Soil > Riparian zone > Trees stand | place... | reverse complement strand
TGCTGCTCGACGGCGGGCCGCCCGACACGTGGCCGCTGCTGGAGGCCCGGCTGGAGCGACTGCCCGCCGACAATCGGCGCATCGACGTGGTGGTGATCACCCACATCGACAGCGATCACATCGGGGGGATGCTGCCCTTCTTCCAGAGCGAGTTCGCCCGACACAACGTGGGCCAGGTGTGGTTCAACGGGTTTCAGCACCTGCCGGTGCCGGAAGACCGGACCATCCGGAGCGTCAGCCAGGCCGAGAGCGTGACCGACGAGCTCTTCGGCGATGGGCAGGGCCCCGCGTTCGACTGGAACACGGCCTTCGACGGTGGACCGGTCGCCACGGCCGAGCCGGGTCACTTCGTCGAGCTCCCGGCCGAGGACGACGTACCGAGGGTCACCGTCGTCTCACCCACCCTCAAGCGGCTCAGCAGTCTGCGGACCGAGTGGCACAAGGCGCTCGAGAAGGCCAGGGAGGGCGAGCCGGAGGTCAGCCCGCCGCGAGACGTCGTACCACTGGGCGAGCTCGACGACCTGGAGGCGCTGGCCGCGAAGAAGACCTCCAACGACGGCTCGGCGCCAAACGGAAGCAGCATCGGACTGCTGCTCGAGCACCGCGGCGCCAGCTGCCTGCTCTCCGGGGACGGGTTCGGCAAGGTGCTCGCAGAGGGCCTCACCGGCCTCGCGTCCGCCCGGGGCGTCGAGGCGATCGAGGTCGACGCCTTCAAGCTCCCCCACCACGGGAGCCAGGGGAACGTCGCGAGCGCCCTGGTCGCAGCCGCACCGGCTCGTCACTATGTCGTCACGAGCAACGGTGACACGTTCAACCACCCCGATGACGTCGCGATCGCCCGGGTCCTCGTGGGTGCACCCGCAGGAGTCACTTTGTGGTTCAACTACGAGAACGACCGCACCCGGCGGTGGGCCGACCCTGATCTCCGCGAGCGCTTCGGCCACAAGGTGAAGTTCCCCGCGAAGCCGGAGGCCGGCGCCGTGCTCGAGATCCCGGCCAAGAGTCCGGCTAAGAGTCCGGCTAAGAGTTCGGCCGGGAAGCCGGACCCGCGCTGAGCATCCGCTAGCCCGTGTAGGGGACCTCGGTTCGCCAGGTCTCCTCGTCCTGCGCTGCTGCGGCGAAGATCGCCTCCGCCACACGGTCCGGAGTGAATGCACCGTCCCTGCCGAGCGTGCCGCGGACCGTCACGGAGACCGCCCGGATCCCCTCGGGTCTCAGGGTGGTGTCGATGCTGTGGACCAGGTTGCGAAGACCGGCCTTCTGCACCCCCAGGCTCGCCGCCTCGTTCCAGGGCTTGTCGGCGGCCATGCTCCCGGTGGCCGTGATCCGTCCACCGGCTCTCATGAAGGGCCTCGCGGCCTGTACGGCGGTCAGCAGCGCGCCGACTCCGACGTGGACGTCCGCAGCGAGCTCGTCCGGCGTCAGCTCCAACGGCGACTTCTGCCGGAAGGCGCTCGGGTTGAAATGGAGTACGTCGATCCGGCCGAAGGCCTCGCCGAGGTCGGATGCTGCGGCGGCGAACTCCTCTGCGTCCGTGATGTCCGCCTTCTTCCACCGCACCTGAATGCCGTCGTCGCGCAGGGAAGTAGCGAGCTCCTCGAGCACCGTCTCGTCGAGCCCGACGAGCGCCGCGTCGTACCCCTCGCGTCCGAACCGACGGGCGACCGACCCGCTCACCCCAGGTCCGGCAGCGACCACGAACAGCACTGGCTTGTCCATGCCGACCACCCTAGGCGCGTGGCAGAAGTTGCGAGTCGAGGCAGCCGTTGACAACTCACCTAGACTGCTCCCTGAGCCGTCATTCTTGACCTGGTGCTGTTGGGGAGCAGCCGGTGTCTCACGTCACATGACGCAAGCCTGTCGGGGGTCGGACCACCACCGTGTGGGAGAGGGAACTTCGTGTCATGAAAGACGTTGACGCCGAGCTGATCCACGACATGCAGAACACGGCGACCGTGCTGCACGAAGCGGCCAGCCAGCTGCACGAGAACCGCACCACGCTGCCGCCCGGGGTGGTGGCCCACCTCGCCGAGATGATGGTCCGCCGCAGCGACATGCTCGTCCGCCTGCTTGCTGACCTGTCCACCTCGCACCTGGCCGAGCGCGACGAGCTGGACATCTCGCTCGAGCGCGTGGCACTGCCGGACATCTGTCAGGAGCTGATATCGGAGCGCGTGCCCGGTGCCGACGCACACATCACCGTGGAGGTCGCACCTGACGCGGTCGTCGTCGGCGACCCGGTGCGGATCACGCAGGTGCTGGACAACCTCGTGACGAACGCCCTGCGCTACGGCGGTCCGAACGTGCACGTGGGTGCGGTGCGGACCGGCAGCTCGGTCCGGCTCACCGTCAGCGACGACGGCGCCGGCGTCCCGAAGGAGCTGGTCGACTCGCTCTTCCAGGCCTATGTCCACGGCAAGTCTTCCCACTCCCACGGCGGCAGCGGCCTCGGCCTGTTGATCGTGCGCCAGCTCTGCGAGGCGATGACCGGCACCATCGAGTACGACGACACCCACGGCACGCGGTTCACGGTGACGCTCCCCGCCCTGCCCGTGCCCACGGCAGAGATCGGGGCCGACGTCGCAGGCGCGGGCCACTCCGTCACCTTCTGGCACACCGAGGAGCGTCTCGCGGAGAGTCTCGTCGCCTACGTCGCGAACGGCCTGGCCGAGGGCGAGGCGGTGCTACTGGCGGCGACTCCTGCACACCTTCGTCTGCTCGAGTCGGGCCTGGAGGCGGTGGGCATCGACCACGCCGCGGCGACCGCAACCGGGCAGCTCCTTGCCTTCGACGCGGATGCACTGCACGACGAGCTTCCGGGTTTCCACCACATCGACCGCGAGCGTTTCGACCTGCTCATCGGCAAGACCGTCGAAAGGGTCAGCGAGCGATGGAGGTCGTTCCGGGTGTACGGCGAGATCGTGGACCTCTACTGGCGCCGGAGCGAGGTCAACCTGGCTCTCGAGCTCGAGACCTGCTGGAACGAGCTGCGGGCCAGGAGCCCGTTCCCGCTGCTGTGCAGCTACGAGGTCGTCCCCGGGGAGAACGCTTCGCCGATCTGTGCCTGCCACGAGACGGTTCTCGCCGCCTGACACGATTGGGTCATGGCCCAGACACAGGAACCGACACAGGCAGAGCAACCGGGCGTTCCGACGTACGCCCTGAACGACGGGAACACCTTGCCCGCCATCGGCTTCGGCACCTATCCGCTCAAGGGCGAAGAGGGCGTCACAGCCATGGTGCAGGCGATCGAAGCGGGCTACCGGCTGCTCGACACCGCGGTGAACTACGAGAACGAGACCGAGGTCGGAGAGGCGATCCGCAGGTCAGGCCTCCCCCGCAGCGAGATGCAGGTGACCAGCAAGCTGCCGGGCCGCCACCACGGCTACGCCGATGCCGTGGCTTCGGTGCGCGGTTCGCTGGACCGGCTCGGGCTGGACTACCTCGACCTCCACCTCATCCACTGGCCCAACCCGAGCGTCGGCAAGTACGTCGAGGCCTGGCGGGCGCTCGTCGACCTTCGCGAGCACGGACTGATTCGATCGATCGGCGTCTCCAACTTCACCGAGGCCCACCTCGGGCACATCATCGACGAGACCGGGGTGACCCCGGTCGTCAACCAGGTCGAGCTGCACCCGCGGTTCCCGCAGGAGGAGATGCGCACGGTCCACGAGCGCCTCGACATCCGCACGGAGGCCTGGAGCCCGATGGGCAAGCGGAACGCGCCCCTGGACGAACCGGCCGTCACGCGGGCTGCCGACCGGGCCGGAGTCACCCCTGGTCAGGTGATCCTGCGGTGGCACGTGCAGCTCGGGTCGCTCCCGATCCCCAAGTCCGGGAACCCCGAACGCCAGCGGCAGAATCTCGACATCTTCGGCTTCGAGCTCACCAGTGAAGAGCTCGAGGAGATCTCAGGGCTGGCCGACCCCCGCGGCCGGCTGTTCGGTGGCGACCCTGACAGCCACGAGGAGATGTGACCCTCCACCGAGGAGTGCGGTGGTGGAGGACGGCGCTCCACTAGGCGACCATCACCCTCCGAGCGGGGACCCGTACGCCGGATCGTGGCTGCCCACCTTGCGTGCGATGGCGAGGTGGCCGCCCAGATAGGCCCCGAAACCTGAAACGGCGGCTCCAGCCAGCGCGAGCCTCACGCCGCGGCCGTGATCGCCTCGGCGACGGGCCAACCAGGATGCTGCGTAGGCACCGAGCGCGGCGCCGTTGGTCAGCGCGTGCACGACGCCGACACGTTTCTCCTCCTGATCGGCGGTCGTCCACTCGGCCCAGCCGGTCCAGAAGGTAGGAGCAGCCGCGAGCAGCCCGATGCCGAGGAGCCTCTGGGCCGGCTCGGACGAGTCGCGCCCTCCGAGCAGGTCGAGCAGGCTGGCCGACGTCCACGTTCCGATGACGACGTCGGTGAGGATCGGGTGGACCGCGTGGCCGAGCCAGTCCCCTCTCAGCACCGAGGCACGGGTCCCGGTGCCGAAGGCGGCCTGGACCGTGGGCTCGACGGCGCGTACGGCCACGTCAAGCCCTTGGGCCTTCTCGAGGCGCTTCGTCCAGCGCACGATTCCCGGGGGTGTTCGGACCAGGTTCATCTCACTCCTCCTCGACGACGTGCACCTCGGGTCACGTGCCCGGGGTGCCGGGACAAACCTTGCCGCGTGGGGTGGGCGATGTCCACAGACTCAGCTGCGGGCTCATCACCCGGGCTCATCTGCGGGCGGACAGGCGCAGGGTGAGATAGCCGAGGACGGCTGCCAGCACGCTGCCGAGCAGGATGCCGAGCTTGGCCATCTCGGCCATCGGCCCAGCGGTGAAGGCGAGGTTCGCCACGAACAGGGCGACGGTGAACCCGACGCCGGACGCCATCGCGACTCCCAGCAGGTGCAGGTTGGTCATCGACTCGGGCATCTTCGCCCACCCGCTGCGCACTGCCAGCCAGGCAGCCCCGAAGACTCCGACGGTCTTGCCGAGGAGCAGACCCAGGCCGACGCCGAGTACGACGGGATCGCCCAGCCAGTCCTCGACCGGCACGTCGGGGAAGGGGATCCCGCCGTTGGCGAAGGCGAACAGGGGAATGACCAGGAAGCTGGACCAGGGCACGAGGCGGTACTCCAGGCGGTCGAGGGGCGCCTGGGTCTCCCGGGAGAGTCGACCGATCTCCCGCAGCGTGCCGTCGTTGCGCTCGTGCTCGTCGTTGGTCAGGACGCCGTCCCCCGTCCGCTCGTCGATCTCGTCGACGAGTCCGCGGGCCACTTCGGGGTACTTCTGCGGCGCAAGGAGCGACCACACGGGGGTCAGGAACCCGAGCGCCACCCCGGCGATCGTCGAGTGGACTCCAGACTCGTGCAACATGAACCAGCAGATCAGCCCCAGCACCACGTACACGAGCACCGCACGCACCCGGCTCTCCCGCAGCACCCAGACCACGACGAGCACGCCCGCTGCGCCGGCGAGCCAGGCGAATGACAGGTCGTCGGTGTAGAAGACCGCGATCACCGCGATGGCGCCGAGGTCGTCGACGATCGCCAACGTCAGCAGGAACAGCCGCGCAGCGGCCGGCACGCGTGGACCGACCGCGAGCACGACCGCTACTGCGAAGGCGATGTCGGTGGCCATCGGGATCCCCCACCCCCGTGAGGCCTCCGTGCCTGCGTTGAAGAGCGTGTAGACGAGCGCGGGGACCACCATCCCGCCGAGGGCGGCGAGGATGGGCAGCGCAGCAGTACGACGGTCGCGGAGCTCGCCGAAGATGAACTCACGCTTGATCTCCAGCGACACGACGAAGAAGAAGATCGTCATCAGGCCGTCGTTGACGACCTCCCGGAGTGAGAGCTCGAAGGGATGCCACTCCCCCACCCGGAACGAGACCCGGGTCTCCCAGAAGTGCTCGTAGGCATCCGCCAGGCCGGAGTTCGCAAGCACCATCGCCACCGCGACGGCCAGCAGGATCAGCACAGCCGTGCTGATCTCGAACGACATCAGCCGTTGCAGTGGGCGCACGACCCGGCGCGGGATGAAGCGGTCGGTCTCGGCCCAGCTGTGCGCGACCACCTGGGCGTCGGTGGGCCGGACCTGCTCCTGCGCCATCGTGTCCGCCCATCCAGTGCCAGTTGGTGGCGCACGCGGCGAACATCCGGGCCGGAGAGCGCCCCGTCGTCCCTCGGGTCGAGATCCTCGCAGCCGCCCACATTCGAAGCAACGAGGCGCGCTCCCGGAGCGATGCTGACCGGCCTCTTGATTTAGGTAAGGCTTGCCTAAATACTCAGGGAATGCAACTCGGTCCTCACCAGCAGCCGTCCACCGCCGAGCTCGCCCGGACCGCCTTGGCGCGGGCGCGGGTGGCAACCCTGGTCAGCCGGGGACGCGGCCCTTCCGTCGAGTCGTTGGCAGTCGTCCGGGTCGACGACTCAGTCGAAGGCGGGCCGCTCGTGCAGCTGGAGCGGAGCTCGCCCATGGTACGCCGGCTCGCGGCCTGCCCGGTGGCCACCATCGCAGTCGCGGCCCCCAGCCCGTTCGTCGCGCTCCAGCTGACCGGACCCGCGACGCAGTGCAAGGGACAAGGCGAGGACCTGCACAGCTTTCGCCTGTCGCTGCTCTCAGCGCGCCTCGTTGCGTGGCGCAAGGTCGTGCCCGTGCCTCTGGGTGCTTTTCACGCGGCCTCTGCCGACCCGCTGTGGCCACACGCTGTTCCTGTCCTCGAGCATCTGGGCCAGGCCCATGTCCCAGAGCTGCTCGCATGCGCTCGCGCCCATGGTCACCCGCAGGCCCTGGCCGTGGAGCCGAGAGCCATCGACCGCTACGGGCTGGAGCTCGCACTCATCACCGCTGTCGGGGTGACCACCCTGCGCCTGCCCTTCCCGGGTGGGCCGGTCGCCTGCCTCGCCGAGGTGACCGCCGGACTGCGGGCCGTCCTCACCTGTCGGTGCGGAGACTCCTTTCACCGCAGTCCAGGCACCTGAGCGCACGAAGGCAGGGCGGGCTGGAGCGCTCCGGTGGCCCCGCGTCCCAGGAGCGGGACGCCGCTTGGAGTTGTCGATGCCCAGGGGCAATCACCCGGGGCATCGGTGTGGCCCTCCAACGGGGGCGGCGTCTTGCTGAGCCGTGCCGGCTGCTCTCGCGGTGAGCAGGACGAGGAGTGATGCCTGGGCAACGTCGTCGGCGATCTACGAGGGTCGCGAGCTGCACGCCGAGACAGCTCGACCGTGATGGCGGTGCTGCTCCCTCAATGGCGTGACCATCCTCGGCAAGGGTCTCGGGGGGCTGATCCAGGCAGATCGAGCCGCCGCACAATCGGCGCGTACCGACTGGCGGTCACACACCCGTTTCGGGCTTCGAGTTCAGGAGGAACCTCGCCACGTCGGCAGGGCTCACTCCGGCTCGCACAGCCGCGTCGCGGATCTTGATGGCTGCGGCGTCGGTGTCGATGTCCTGGTGCGCCGCGACGTACCCGGTGGCAGCGTCGAAGAACGCGTTGTCCCGCAGCCGGGCAGGCGCCGCTGCGGCGCGCAGCCGACTCGTGAAGGTCAGGTCCGCGTTGGTCACCACCCCCTCCGCCCATGCTCCGCATGCGTCGGCGAGATCGTCGTGATGCCCGTCGAACGCGTCCGGCTCAGAGGCGTAGAGGTTCACGCCGCACACCACTTGGTCCCCTCTCATGATGGGCAGCGACAAGGTGCTCGCCACTCCCGCCACGCTCTGTGCGCTCGAGAACAGCTGCCAGAGGCGCTCGTCGGTCGGAAGGTGCGTCGCCTGGGTCACTTCACCATTTGCTGCCGCGTCGACGCACGGCCCACCATCGACGTACTGGATCGCATCCAGCATCGCGGCTTCGCGCGACTCGCTGACCAGGGTGAAGGTCAGCCCCTCTTCCAGGAGACCCAGGCTCAGCGCGAGGCATTGCGGGACGATCTCTCGAACCCGTAGGCCCATCGTCGTGATCGAGGTCTCCAAGTGCCGATCACGGCTGTAGGACGCCAACCAGTCGAGGGCCATCCGGCTCTCCGGAACCGGCCGCAAACCCTCTGCAAACTCAGTCACACGGCGCACGGTACCCAGCCGTATGGATTCGATGCCATGCGAGTGGGGGCGGGCGATCGCCTGTGCATGTTCCGCACCCACTCGGGTACGGACGTCGAGCACACCAGGCCCGCAGTCCCGAACAGGCGGACCGCGACCGACGACAGGTGGCTCCGGCATGATCCGTCAGACATGGTGTTGGGTCACGACTCGCCACCGTGCCGAACCCGGAACCTACTGCCAGTGCCGCTTGATCCTCGCCCGCCCGAGCCCGCCGCACGTGGAGGAATGAGCTCAAACCCGAGGACCCGAGGAGTGGTGCGCCGCCGCGGACACGCGCTTGCCTTACTGAGTAAGCCGTCTAGAATCAGGGACACGCCCCAGTGCGGCGGCGACCCATCTCGTTGAAGACCATCGACCGGATGCTCCGGGTGCTCTAACCAAGCGGCACTCACAACCACTGCGTCTCCTCAGGGAGACCTACAGGTCGGTGTGTGAGATGACTGCTTCTCTCGAAATGTCAACGGCAACACGACATCTCGCATTCGAAGAACGTGCGGCTCGCACACGCGAACTCTTCTTGTCGGCCCAGTCGTGCGCCAGTGAGCGCGAGCGTCGTGAGCTGCTGGACACCGTGATCGAGATGCACCTCGACTACGCACATGCCCAGGCGGCCAAGTACCGGTCGCGCGGCGTGCCACTGGATGACCTCCGCCAGGTCGCCGCGCTGGCCCTGACGAAAGCGGCCAAGGGGTACGACGTGAACACCGGGAACGACTTCATGTCGTACGCCGGCCCCACGATCCGTGGCGAGCTGCGGAAGTACTTCCGCGACCACGGTTGGATGATCCGGCCGACACGCAGCATCCAGGAGCTCCAGGCACGGATCAGCGCGGCAGAGGCGGACCTCGCCTACGAGCTCGGGACCTCTCCCCGCCCGGCCCAGATCGCTGAACATCTCGACGTACCCATCGAACCCGTCCTCGAGGCGCTGGCCAGCGACGGCTGCTTCACGCCGGCCTCGCTCGACCTGACGGTCCGGAACGACCGCGCAGCGACACTCGGAGACCTGCTTCCTGGTGACGACAGCGACCATCGGGCCGCCGAGGCACGGATGATGCTGCATCCCGCCATGGACACCCTGAGCGAGCGCGACCGACTCATCCTCAGACTGCGTTTCTTCGAGGGACTCACCCAGCGCGAAGTCGCTGACAGGATCGGCGTCACCCAGATGCAGGTGTCCCGGCTCCTCACCCGCATCCTGGCCCAGCTGCGGAACCGAGTCGGCGACGTCCCCGCCTGAGGCCGGGACACGCGAACAGCCGGGCGCTTTCAGCGCGTTAGGCCAGGACACCACTGGGTAATGAGTCGCAGCAGCCCAGAGGGTGCTGTCGACAACTCGCGTCACCGGGAGACTCATGAGCACGCAGCAGGGTGGCACCACCACCGACCCACAGGAAACACATGACCAGCCGGCCACGGAGGGCGAACAGCTGCCCGGTCCAGGATCGGGGGACTCCGTCACCCCGCGCATGGGCGACGAGCCTGATCACGGCGAGTCGACGTACCGCGGCAGCGGAAAGCTCACCGACCGCGTGGCAGTCGTCACCGGCGGTGACTCCGGGATAGGCCGTGCTGTGGCTCTTGCCTTTGCTCGCGAGGGGGCCGACGTCGTGCTCGCGTACCTCGAAGGAGAAGACAGGGACGGGCGTCGTACGGCGGACCTGGTCGAGGAAGCCGGCCGTAAGGCCATCGCCGTGCCTGTGGACCTGACTTCGGAGGCCGCGTGCCGAGAGCTGGTCGACCGCACGGTCTCCGAGTTCGGGCGCATAGACATCCTGGTGAACAACGCTGCCTACCAGATGGCTCAGCCCGGCGGCATCGCTGACATCACCACCGAACAGTTCGACCGCGTGCTGAAGACCAACCTCTACGCGATGTTCTGGCTCTGCAAGCTCGCACTCCCCCACGTGCCTCGCGGGGGAACCATCATCAACACGTCGTCGGTGCAGGCGTCGTCGCCCTCGCCCGAGCTGCTCGACTATGCGACCACCAAGGCCGGCATCGTGAACTTCACCCGCGGACTGGCATCCATGGTGGCGGAGGACGGGATCCGGGTGAACTCCGTCGCCCCCGGGCCCATCTGGACGCCTCTCATCCCCGCGACGATGCCCGAGGGGAAGGTGGACTCGTTCGGCACCCAGACCCCGGTCGGCCGCGCCGGACAGCCGGCCGAGGTGGCACCGGCCTACGTGTTCCTGGCCTCCGGAGACTCGAGCTACATCACCGGTGAGGTCATCGCGGTGACGGGCGGACAGCCGGTCACGATCTGAGCAAGTGCCGGTAATCGCGAAGGCGACCAGAGATTGGTTGCTGCTGGGGTCAGCGGCTGACGCGTCGCACCCCAGCTGAAGAGACGGGGCAGATCATGAAGTCGAAACGCAACATCTTCATCATTCCGCTTGCAGTCATCCTTGCGGTGCTGGCGGTCTTCCTCATCGTCGGCAACCTCGCCGGCGCAGGCGGAATGGGCTGAACGGTCGTCCTGTCAACGGGCGAAGGACGCGCAACGGGCATTGAGCGAGCACCCGTGCCTGCCAGACTTCGCCGATGAGGATCGTCTACAACAGCTTTCACGGGAGGTATGCCGACAACCCCCGGGTCGTCTATGAACGGCTTGCGGAGCGCCCGGACATCGACCAGGTGTGGCTGGTCGACGAGTCGCACGCAGGTTCGTTCCCATCTGACGCTGGCACCGTGGCGATCGACTCCCGCGAGGCCGTGCGTGCTCTGGAGTCGGCCGATCTCGTCATCGCCAACACGCACACCGAAGTCGACTGGGACAAAGGGTCCGGGACCACGTACGTGCAGACCTGGCACGGGACGCCGTTGAAGCGGGTCCACCGTGACGTCCTCTGGGCGCCCGAGGGACGGCTGGACCGGCTGGACCAGGACGTCGCCCGATGGGACCTACTGGTCTCGCCCAACGCAGCGAGCACTCCGCGCCTTCGCAGCGCCTTCCGTTTCGAGGGAGAAGTGCTGGAGATCGGCTACCCCCGAAATGACGTCCTCAGCGCCAATGACCTTCCTGAACGTCGAGCGGAGGTGCTCCAGCGACTCGGTGTCGACCCGGACGCAACCGTCGTCCTCTACGCCCCCACCTGGCGCGACGACGAGGCCTTCCAGGACGGGTTGCCCCCAGTGCCACTGGCGCTGGACCTCGGGGCACTGAGCAAGGCGCTCGGTCCGGGCCACGTCGTCCTCGCTCGGCTGCATCCCCAGATGACTGGCCGCAGTCCCATCCCCTCATCGCCTGCCGTACGCGACGTGTCCGCGGTTCCGGACGTATGCGACCTGTACCTCGCCGCGGACGTGCTGGTGACCGACTACTCCTCCTGCATGTTCGACTTCGCGATCACCGGCCGGCCGATGGTCTTCTTCACCTACGACCTCGAGCGCTTCCGCGACTCGGTGCGAGGGTTCTACTTCGACTTCGTGCCTGAGGCTCCGGGGCCACTCGTGTCGACCGCTGACGAGCTGGCAGAAGCCCTGCGCTCGCCGTTGGTGCTGCCGGAGCGCCATGCCGCCTTCAAGGAGAAGTACTGCTACCTCGAGGACGGGCACGCCACCGACAGGCTGCTGACTCGACTCGGCCTGGGCCCGACCTCCTAGGCCTCACTCGACGACGATCACGTGCAGGTTGCGGGGGCCGTGCACACCCTCGACCCGGCTGAGCTC
>Ga0190275_10003140_pt1 | contig 11757 bp, 11 predicted proteins | sample Popmic550T_FD_133745 | JGI IMG/M metagenome (GOLD analysis project Ga0190275, IMG submission 133745) | Populus adjacent soil microbial communities from riparian zone of Yellowstone River, Montana, USA - 550 T | ecosystem: Environmental > Terrestrial > Soil > Riparian zone > Trees stand | place... | reverse complement strand
GGCGGTGGCCATGGGGGAGGACACGGCGGCGGCCACGCCATGCGTGGCGGCGGCGGACACGGTGGAGGTCATGGCGGGGGTCACGCCATTCGCGGTGGTGGCAAGCATCATGGCGGGGGCCATGCGATGCGAGGTCCGCGTCACGGCGGCGGTCATATGATGCGTGGCGGCGGAGGGCGTATCGGCGGGCATCATGCCCCCCGCTTTCACGCGGCGCGCGGCGGCGGCCCTCGTCACGTCGGCCGATCAATGAAATTTTCGCGCCCACATGCCGTGCGTCCTGCGCACGTCGGGCGCGAAGCGCCTCGTGGGCAAGCGTTCCACGGCCGGGGAGCACGTGGCTTCGACCGGCCTTCATTTGCCCGCGGCAATGCGCCGGGCGTCTCCCGACGGGAGATGAGACAAGCGCTGCGGAGTGCGCCGGTCCACGCACGCGGCAATCCGTTCGCAGCGCGCGCGTTCAGTGGGCGCAACGCGCAGGCCCTGGCTGCCCGTGCGTTCGCGCCGGGCTTTGCGCGCCATCGTTTCGATCCGACGTTCTTCCATCGCGCGCGCTTTGCCGGCGCATTCTGGCCTGGTCCATCCTTCTGGCCTTACGCCTATTACGACGAGACGTTCTGGCTCTGGCCGTCCGCCTATGACTCGGTGTTCTGGAATTACGGCTACGACGACCTGCTCTACGGCATCTATCGGCCCTACGACTACGATTTCGGGCGTGCGTTCGGCGCGCCGGGCCGGCGTGCGAGCATCGCGCAGCCCGCGTCCGCGAACTTTGCCGAATGGTGCGGCAGCACGGCACCTGGCCTCACCGACTGGCCGGTCGACGACATCGCGGCCGCCGTCGAGCCAACGCCGGAGCAGCGTGCGTTACTCGAAGATCTCATCCGCATCTCCGACAGGGCCGCGCAGGAACTGCGCGCCGCCTGTCCGCGCAGCACGCCGGTCACGCCGGTCGGACGCCTCGAGACGCTTGAGCAGCAGCTCGCGGCGTTGCGCCATGCGGTGAACGCCGTGCGTCCCGCGCTGGACAAATTCTACGGCTCGCTCTCAGACGAGCAGAAGGAGCGCTTCAACGCGCTTGGTCCGAAGACCTCCGAGGCACGGCGCAGCGCGCGCACCGAAATCCGGTCCGACCGGCTCGCGCAAGCCTGCAGCACGGGCAGCGACCCTTCGCACTGGCCGATCGCGCGCATCGAAGACGTTGTGCAGCCGAATGAGAACCAGCGCGCGGCGTTGGGCGAGCTTCGTGCCGCGACCGAGAAGGCGGCCGAGATCGTCCGCGCGGCCTGTCCGACCGGTTCGGCGTTCACGCCGACCGGACGGCTCGCCGCAATGGAGCAGCGTATCGGCGGTCTGCAGGATGCGCTCGAAACGCTGCGGCCCGCGCTCACGAAGTTCTACGCGAGCCTCAATGATGAGCAGAAATCGCGCTTCAACCGCACGCTCATGAGCGCGAGCCGCGCGGGCTGACCTACAACCCGCCGGGCGGGTCCACCGGCACCGCATGTGTCGGCACGCGCGCGCCCGCCGCGAAAATCGGCGTCGGTCCGATCGCGGCGATCTGCGCGTTGATAGCCATCGGCGCGGCGGCGGCCGCGAGACCAATGAAGAAGGTGGTGTTCTTGATGTCCGCAGGCCCGTTGAGACAGAGCGGCGCCTTGAGCGTGAACTCGATCACGTCACCGAAGCGCGCCGCCGATTTCAGGCCGATCGTGCCGAGCCCGCCGCCGGTCACCCCGAACACATCGGCCAGTGTCGCGTCCTTGTAGGGCAGCGGCTTGTGCGGCCCGAAATTCACCGTGAAGCCGATAATGCAGTCGGCCTGGCCCGAGGCCTGGGTCAGGCTGATGCGATATTCGTAGCCGGTCAGCCCGGCCGCCGGGGTGCCCGGCTGTCCGCTGAAAGTGCGCGACTGCAGCCATGCCGTGCCGGGCGCAACCGCCGGAAGCAGGATGTTGCCGGTCGAGTCCGATACGGTGATCGTGCAGCTCGCATTGAACACGCAGTTGATCGCAGGCGCGCTCACCTCCACGACCTTCAGGGGCTGCGCCCCTGCCCCGCCCGCCAGCAATGAGAACGCCGCGAACGCAATCATGCTTCGCATAGTGGCCTCCCCGCCTTTGTCGAATGACGGGAAGTGTGGACCTGGACCTAAGGTCGACGCAAGGCCGGGCTGCAGCCTTTAGGGCTTATCGTTTGCGCATGATCTTTTCCGAAAACCGGTGCCCACTTTTCGGAATCGTGCGCTCAGGCGGCAGGCTTCATCTGGTGGCTCGGCGTCGACTGCGAGATCTGGATTTCCTCCTCGGTCATATCGGCCGGGATATCGGCGAACAGCGGCGTCGAGAGATAGCGCTCGCCGGTGTCGGGCAGCATGCACAAGATGGTCGCGCCCTTCGGCGCATCCTTCGCAACCTGCAGCGCGCCCGCGAAAGTGCCGCCCGCCGTGATGCCGACGAAGATGCCTTCCTTCTTGGCAAGCTCCTGGCTCCACTTGATTGCGTCGGCATTCGGGATCGTGATCAGGCGGTCGATCACCTTCATGTCGACGGCATCGCCGGTGAGCTTCGGGATGAAGTCCGGGCTCCAGCCCTGCATCGGATGCGGTTTGAATGAGGGGTGCGGCTTCGCCGGCGTGCCGTCGTCGTTGCGCTCCTGCGGCTGCCCGCTGGTGAGCATCGGCGCTTCGGCCGGCTCGCACAGCACGATCTTGGTATTGGGCATTTCCTTCTCGAACACGCGCGCGACGCCCTTCAGCGTGCCGCCGGTGCCGAAGCCGGTGACCCAGTAGTCGAGCTTGTCCTTGAAGTCGCCGATGATCTCGCGCGCGGTGGTGCGCGAATGCATGTCCGGATTGGCTTCGTTCTCGAACTGGCGCGTCAGGAACCAGCCGTTCTTCTTGGCAAGCTCCTGAGCTTTCGCGACCATACCGAAGCCGCGGCCGGCCGCGGGCGTGATCACCACCTTGGCGCCGAGGAAACGCATCAGCTTGCGCCGCTCGACGCTGAACGGCTCCGCCATCGTGCAGACGAACGGATAGCCCTTGGCGGCGCACACCATCGCAAGCCCGATGCCGGTGTTGCCCGAGGTCGCCTCGATCACGGTCTGGCCGGGCTTGAGCTCGCCCGATTTCTCCGCCGCCTCGATCACGCCGAGCGCGAGACGATCCTTCACCGAGCCGAGCGGATTGAACGCCTCGATCTTGACGTAGAGGTTCACGTGCTCGGGCGCGAGCCGGTTGATCCGCACATGCGGCGTGTTGCCCACCGTGCCGAGAATGCTGTCGAATTTCATGAGGCCTCCGCTGATTGCTCGGTTCCGGCACAGCTAAGCATCCGGCTTGGCCGCAGTACAAGCCTTGCCGCCCGCATGACACGCTCCTAACCTCCGATGCAGAGGAACGCTAATGCTCGCGCGCCGCGCCTTCATCGCGCTGAGCGGGTCCGCAATTGCGGCGCCCGCGCTGCTGCGCTGCGCGCAGGCGCAAAACTATCCGTCACGTTTCGTGCGGCTGGTGTGCCCGTTCCCGCCGGGCGGCGCGGTCGATGCCGCGGCGCGGATCATCGCCGGACGCCTTTCCGAAATGTGGGGCCAGCAGATGGTGGTCGAGAACCGCCCTGGCGCGGGCGGCAACATCGCGGCCACGGCGGTGCTTTCAGCGGACGCCGACGGCTACACCGTCTACATCGCGTCGATCGGGCATGCGATCTCGCAGTTCACCACGCCCTCGCTCACCTATCATCCGGTGAACGACTTCGCGCCCGTGACGCTGATGTGCGTCTATCCGAACATCATGGCGATCCCGAATTCATCGCCGGACCGCTCGGTGCCGGATTTCATCGCGCGCGCCAAGGCCAATCCCGGCAAGATGACTTATGCGTCCTCGGGCGTCGGCACCTCGTTGTATCTCGCGGGCGAGCTCTTCAAGCGCATGGCCGGCGTCGATGTCACGCACATTCCCTATCGCGGGGCGGGGCCTGCGCTGAACGATCTCATTCCCGGGCGGGTGGATGCGATCTTCGCGAACTTCCCCTCGACGCTGCAGCTGGTGCAACAGGGACAGGTGCGCGGCCTCGCCGTGACGACTGCCAAGCGCCAGCCGGAGGTGCCCGACCTGCCGGCGATCGCCGAGTTCCTGCCGGGTTACGACGTGTCGTCGTGGTTCGCGCTGTTCGTTGCGACGAAAACGCCACCGGAGATCGTTGCGAAGCTCCACGCCGATGCCACCGCGGCGCTCAACACTCCGGCCGTGAAGGCGCGCTACGCACAGCTTGGCGCCACAGTGGTCGGCTCGACGCCGGCAGAGCTTGCAACATTCCTCCAGGCCGAGATCGACCGGTGGGGGCCCGTGATCAAGGCGGCGGGCATCAAGGACGGCTAGATGGCGAAGCAGAATCGTGTGGTGCTGGTGACGGGTGCAGCCAGCGGAATCGGCCTCGCGATCGCGAACGCCCTGATCGCGGAAGGCCATTCAGTCATGGCGCTTGATCGCGACGCCGACGCACTTGGGCTGATGAAGGCATCGGACCGACTGCATCCGATCATGTTGGATGTGTCCTCCGAGGGCGCGTGCAAGGAAGCGGTCGCTTCGGCAGCCGCGCGCTTCGGGCGGGTCGACGCGGTGATCAACAATGCCGGCATCGGGCCCAGTTCGCTGCGCTCCGACGCAGAGCAGAACCTGCCGCGCATCGAGGAACTCACCACGGAGGTCTGGGACAATTTCTTCGCCATCAATGTGCGCGCTCCGATGCTGCTGGTGCAGGCCTCGCTGCCGCACATGAAAGGCTTCGGGCGCATCATCAACAATACGACGAGCTTCCGCACCATGCTGCGCGTGCTCCCCTACGGGGCAACGAAGTCCGCGCTCGAGTCCATGTCGGCGATCTGGGCGGCGGAGTTGAAGGAGCGCGGCATCACGGTAAACGTGCTGATCCCGGGCGGGCCCACCGACACGCCGTTCATCTCGGATGGCGCCGGATGGGACCGGGCGAAAATGCTCAAGCCCGCCATCATGGGGCCGCCGGCGGTGTGGCTGATGTCGGATGAGGCGGCGGGCTACACCGGCCAGCGAATCATCGCGGCAAACTGGGATCGGGCGCTGCCGCCCGTCGAGGCCGCGAAGAAGGCCGGCCGCGCGATCGGCTGGCCGGAACTGGGTGCGGACGCCGTGTGGCTGCGGGGGTAGCGTCATTCCGGGGCCGAGCAAAGCGAGGAGCCCGGAATCCATAACCGCGGCCCCCCTCGATTCGGCTCTGTCCTTCGCATATGGCTTGTTTCGTGGTTATGGATTCCGGGCTCGCGCCCATAGCGCGTCGTAGACGCGCGTAGTACGCGCTTTCGGGCGCGCCCCGGAATGACAAACGAGGGAGTATCCCATGTCGGTCGCCGAGCAGCATACCGGCAAGCCCGCCATCTCGCTGAAGGATGCCGATTTCGTCTGGGAAGATCCGCTCGACCTCGAAAGCCAGTTCACCGAGGAAGAGCGCATGGTGCGCGACACCGCGCGCGGCTATGCGCAGGAGAAGCTGTTTCCGCGCGTGCTGAAAGCCTATCGCGAGGAAAGCTTCGACCGCGAGATCATGCGCGAGATGGGCGCGCTCGGCCTGATCGGCGCGACCATCCCGGAAGAATACGGCGGCGCGGGGCTCGGCTATGTCAGCTACGGGCTGATCGCGCGCGAAGTCGAGGCGGTCGATAGTGGCTATCGCTCGGCGATGTCGGTGCAGTCTTCGCTGGTGATGCATCCGATCTATTCCTACGGCTCGGAGGCGCAGCGGCGGCGCTACCTGCCGAAGCTCGCCACCGGCGAGTGGGTCGGCTGCTTCGGGCTGACCGAGCCGGACTACGGCTCCGACCCCGGCTCGATGGTGACGCGCGCCGAGAAGGTCTCCGGCGGCTATGCGCTCACCGGCGCGAAGATGTGGATCACCAACTCGCCGATCGCCGACGTTGCGGTGGTGTGGGCCAAACTCGATGGCGTCATCCGCGGCTTCATCGTGGAGCGCGGCATGAAGGGATTCTCCACACCGAAAATCGAGGGCAAGCTTTCTCTGCGCGCCTCGATCACCGGCGAGATCGTGCTGGAGAATTGCGTGGTGCCGGAGGAGAACCTGCTGCCGAACGTGCGCGGCCTCGCCGGCCCGTTCGGCTGCCTCAACATGGCGCGCTACGGCATCGCGTGGGGCGCGATGGGCGCGGCGGAATTCTGCTGGCACCGCGCGCGGCAGTACGTGCTCGACCGCAAGCAGTTCGGCAAGCCGCTCGCCGCCAATCAGCTGATCCAGAAGAAGCTCGCCGACATGCAGACTGAAATCACGCTCGGGCTGCATGGCGCGCTGCGCCTTGGCCGCATGCTGGAGGCGCATACCGCGGCGCCACCCGCGATCTCGCTGATGAAGCGCAACAACTGCGGCAAGGCGCTCGACATCGCGCGCACCGCGCGCGACATGCACGGCGGCAACGGCATCTCGGACGAATTCCACGTGATGCGCGTGATGTGCAATCTCGAAACGGTGAACACCTACGAGGGTGCGCACGACATCCACGCGCTGATCCTGGGGCGCGCGCAGACGGGGATTCAGTCGTTTATGTGAGTCCGTCGCCCTCCTCATTGTCAGAAGGACGAATCCAAAAAAGCACCGATCAGGGCGCGATCAGGCCGGCGAGGAAATCCGCCTCGTGGTTCGGATTGCACTGGTTGAGATCGATGCTGTGGCAGTTCTGCGCATATTGCCAGGCGAGCACCGGCACCCCAGCGGGCAACGCTGGTGGCCGCGTGCGTGTATCGGACCAAGCCGGCATCGACGTGCAGCCGTTGGCCACCATATAACGCGCGATCCACACACCGCCGCAAGGCACGCCATTGGCGAATTCGGCTGCCAGAGCCGTCCAGGTCGGATTGGCCGAGAAGGAGCCGTAGACGCAGGGGATGAAGTTGACCAAGTTGCTGGCGCCGACTCCCTGGATCCCGTCGACCCAGCCACGGTAGTAGGTGCGGCTGAGCGGGTGGGATTGCTCGACGTCGAGGAACACGAGCACATCGCCGGACACCGACGCCACCTCTCCGAGGATTGCGTTCGCATTATCCTCGCCGTCGCTCCTCCCTTTCGCTTCAGTGCCGCCGACGCTGGTGGTCTGCCGTCCGATGGGAAGCAGCCGGATGCCGTTGCTGCGGAGCACCAAGCCTTCCGCCGCGTGATACTGCTGCGGGCTTGTGTTGCCGGGCCCCTTGAAATAGCGGCCCCAGAAGCGCGGCATCGCGCCGTAGAAGTTTTCGGCCCCGTTGACCAGCGCTTGCTTCACCACACTGAGACTGTCCGCGCCGGGGTTGCCGCGCGGGCCGGAGGAGAGAGCAGCCGCGGCGACTTTTTTCTTTGAGGCTTTTTTCTTGGTGACTTTTGTGACCTTCTTCTTCGCAGCGGTCTTCGTTGACTTCTTTCTCTTCCCAATAGTCTTCGCGGATTTCTTTTTCGCGGTCTTGGCCATGGATTGTCCTCCCTGGCCAAATCATGGTTGTAATAGCGGAAAACGTCAACTCGGCTCAGCTCGGAGCGCGGAGAAACTCGTCCGCCGTATAGATCGCGCGCAGCTCCAGCCCTTCGGCGGCGAAGTTCTCCTTCGCGCCCTCGAGCCGGTCGACGACCGTCAGCACGCACACGATGTTCGCGCCTTCCTCGCGCAGCACGGTCACGGCCTGCATCGAGGAGCCGCCGGTCGTCGTCGTGTCTTCGAGCACCACGACGTTCTTGCCCTTGAGGCTCTCGCCCTTCGGCAAACCCTCGATCATCTTCCTGGCGCCGTGATCCTTCAGCTTCTTGCGCACGAAGAAGGCCTGCAGCTTCCCGCCGCGGCGGTGGCTGGCGATTGCAACTGCCGTGGCGATCGGGATCGCACCCGCCTCTAACCCGCCAATGAATTCGGCGTTGGTGCCTTCGAGCGCATCGCAGATCAGTTCGCCCACGCAGATCGCGCCGGCCGGATGGATCGTCGTCGGCCGCAGGTCGAAATAGAAATCGCTCTCGCGCCCCGACGCGAGGATGATCTTGCCGCGCCCGAACGAGCGCGTGCGGATCAGCTCGAACAATTCAGTGCGATAATCGTGTTTCGGCATTTCGCGACGGAGCGGCTGCATTCGAGGCCTCCGGTTTGCCCGGCTATAGCGCGCGAGGAAACAGGGAACAAACCGGGCCCGCTACTTATCCACCTTGGCGCATCTGGCCGCGAGCGCCGCGCAGCGGGCCGTCATGGCGCTGTTCGGATCGCTCAGGGGATCGACCACGGTGAAATGGTTCGCGCCGGGCATTTCCTCGTAGTGCGCATCGACGCCCTTCGCGCGCCAGGTGTCCACGACAGTACGGCTCTGGCGCAGGAATTCGGCGGACTCCGCGCCGCCGACCACCGCGTCGAACACGCGGGGGTTCGAGACCGGCCAGTTGAGCGGCGAGACCCGCCCCACTTCGACTTCGTCGAGCCGCAAGTCCGCATTCATCGCTGTTTGCACCAGCGGGCCGAGATCGAACAGGCCCGATATCGAATAGCCGGCCGGCACCAGATCGGCCGGCGCCTTGGGGTCGAGCTTCTTCCAGTCGCTCGCCACCATGCAGGCGGCGAGATGCCCGCCCGCCGAGTGGCCATAGACCATCAGCCGCTGCCCGAACCGCCGCCACAGGAACAGGCAGGCAGTGCGCATCTGGTTGATGATCTGCCCGATGGTCACCTGTGGGCACAGGTCGTAGCCCGCGACCGCCACCGCGATGCCGCGCGAGTTCAGCCCCGCCGCCATGTGGCTGAAGGTCGAGGCATCCAGCGAGCGCCAGTAGCCGCCATGGATGAAGAGCGCGAGCGGCGTGTGGCCGGTCGCCTCGGGGAAGAAGAGGTCCACGGTCTGACGCGGGCTGGTGCCGTAAGCGAGGCCGAGCTCGGCATTCTCTTCCGTCTTCATCCGCTCGCGATAGGCCGCCGCTTCCGCGTTCCAGCGCGCGAAAATCTCGGCGTGCTCCGGTACGCGCGCGCGGTTGTTGTACTCGACCTCGTAGTCGATCATTCGGCCTCCCGACCCCCTGCTCGGCCAATACCTTGGATGATCGCCACAGGCACCGCAAGCCAAGAAGGCCCTCTCCCGCAGCTTTGTCCTCAGCGGCAAAGCGGGCTAATAAATCCGCGGCATGAAAGTCAACGGAACGCCGACGCGCACCATCTGGCTCGAAGCCGACCAAGGCGTCGGCACGATCGACCAGACGCTGTTGCCGCACCGTTATGCGACGATCCGTCTCGACAGCGCCGAGGACGCGGCACGCGCCATCAAGACCATGCAGGTGCGCGGCGCCCCGCTGATCGGCGCGACTGCGGCCTACGGCGTGGCGCTCGCAGCCCGGCAGGATGCGTCGGATGCCGCGCTGGAGCGCGCCTATGCGCTGCTCATTGCGACGCGCCCGACCGCGATCAACCTGAAATGGGCGCTCGACGAGATGATGGCGGCGTTGCGCAACCGCCCGCGTGACGAGCGCGTCGCCGCCGCCTACCGGCGCGCGCAGGCGATCGCGGACGAGGATGTCGAGATCAACGCCGCGATCGGGCGGCACGGCCTCGCGCTGATTGGAGAGATCGCAGCGCGGAAGGGAGGCGGGCCGGTCAATGTGCTCACCCACTGCAACGCCGGCTGGCTCGCGACGGTCGACTGGGGTACCGCGACCTCGCCGATCTATCAGGCGCACGACAAGGGTATTCCGATTCATGTGTGGGTCGACGAAACACGCCCGCGCAATCAGGGTGCCTCGCTCACCGCCTGGGAGCTCGGCCAGCACGGCGTCCCGCACACCGTGATCGCCGACAATACCGGCGGCCATCTGATGCAGCACCGCGAAGTGGACATCGTGATCACCGGCACCGACCGCGTCACCGCGCAGGGCGACGTGGCGAACAAGATCGGCACGTATCTCAAGGCGCTCGCCGCCAAGGACAACGGCGTGCCGTTCTACGTCGCGCTGCCCTCACCGACGATCGACTTCTCTGTCGTTGATGGCGTGCGGGAGATTCCGATCGAGCAGCGCGGCCCCGAGGAAATGACAACGATGACGGGCCGTACTCCTGACGGCCGGATCGAAAGCGTGCGCATCGTCCCGGACGGCTCACAGGTGGCGAACTATGCGTTCGACGTGACGCCGGCGCGGCTGGTCACCGGGCTGATCACCGAACGAGGCATCCTCGCGGCAAGCCGCGAGGCGCTGGCGCAGGCGTTTCCGGAGCGGGCGGCCGCGACGGTTCGGCATGAGAGTGATCAAGGATGCGGGACTCGTTTTTGCTAGCCACTTCAAGAGTGTTGGGTTGAAAGAGACGAGGAAATTCGGGAATTGCGTGGTTTCCGGACTCAAATCCCGATTTCGATAGCTGAGTTTGTACTTGATTTGTTCGAACCGGGCGGCCATCGTCCCGCGATGCCCGCACCCGCCCTCGCCTCGATTCCCATCGACGGCCGCCAGTCGCAGACGGCGCTCAGCGTCGCGCGCGGCACGACGCGGCTGTTGCATCAGCTCGGCTTTTCGGCGGTCAGCGAACTGCCGCTGCCCTCGGGACGGCGCGCCGACCTCGTCGCGCTGAATACCGCGGGCGACATCTGGATCGTCGAGATCAAGTCCTCGATCGAGGATTTTCGCGCCGACGGCAAATGGGTGGACTATCGCCTGCACTGCGACCGACTCTTCTTCGCCACCACCGTCGAAGTGCCGTGCGAGATTTTTCCGAAGGACACCGGCCTCATCGTCGCTGACGCATTCGGCGCGCATGTCGTGTGCGAAGCGCCGGAGCATCGCCTGCACGCATCGACCCGCAAGAGCATGATGCTCGGCTTCGCGCGCTGCGCGGCGTTGCGGCTGCAGTCGCTCGTGGATCCGCAAGGGCCGTTCGCTGAATTTTAGCTGTAGCCCGGATGGAGCGTAGCGAAATCCGGGGCCAATGCAGCTAACGATCCGACCGAGTCCCGGATTGCGCTTCGCTCCATCCGGGCTACACACCCCACGCGCCGTGCTACATGCTGGCAATGCAGCCTGCCTCGGCTCCAGCCGACGAATCCTCGCCGCGCTATTTCGGCTGGCGCGTCGTCGTGGCTTGCTTCTTCATGGCGCTCGCCTGCTGGGGCTTCGGCCTCTACGGCCATTCGGTCTATCTCGCCGAGCTGACGCGCCTCTATGGCTGGCCGCCGTCATTGATCGCGGGCGCCAGCACAGCGACTTATCTCCTCAATGCCGTGCTGGTGATTTTCACCAGCAATGCTTTGGCTCGCTTCGGTGCGCGGCGCTTCGTTTTGTTCGGTGTTGCGGCCCTCACCGTTGCCATCGTGCTGCTCGCGCTCGCGCGCGAGCCCTGGCAGGTTTACGCCGCCTATCTCGCAATGTCGTTCGGCTGGCTCGGCCTCGGCCTCGTCACCATCCCGACCATCATCAGCCAGTGGTTCACGCGCCGCCGCGGCCTCGCAATCTCGCTGGCGCTCAACGGCGCGAGCTTCGGCGGCATCGTGGTCGCGCCCTCGCTCGTCGCGCTGATTCACGTCGCGGGTTTCACGTCGGCGATGCTGATCGCGGCGGCCGTGACGGTGATAATCCTCGTGCCCGCGATCTTCCTCTGGATACCGTCGCATGCAACGCCGGCTCAGCAAGCGGCAACCGAGTCCAGCTGGACGCGCCGCGATGCGCTACGCAGCGTGCCGTTCTGGACCGTGTCGGGACCGTTCGCGCTGGCGCTGATCGCGCAGGTCGCCTTCAT
>Ga0190275_10003139_pt1 | contig 11758 bp, 2 predicted proteins | sample Popmic550T_FD_133745 | JGI IMG/M metagenome (GOLD analysis project Ga0190275, IMG submission 133745) | Populus adjacent soil microbial communities from riparian zone of Yellowstone River, Montana, USA - 550 T | ecosystem: Environmental > Terrestrial > Soil > Riparian zone > Trees stand | place... | reverse complement strand
GGGGGCGCGCGTCCTGGTCACCGAGTCCGGTCTCCCCCTCGCGGGGGAGCGCCCCGGGGTGGAGACCCTCCTCCTGGACCGCGACGCGGCGCGGCTGGCCGCCGGGGGCGACGCGAACCCGGAGTCGGGGACGGGGCCGGCGAACCTGGCGTACGTCATCTACACCTCCGGCTCCACCGGCCGCCCCAAGGGGGTGATGAACCCGCACGGCGCGGTGGTGAACCTCCTGGCCGCCTTCGCCGCGGATCTCCCGCTGGCCGCGGACGACGTGCTGCTGGCCGTGACCCCGCTCTCCTTCGACATCGCCGCGCTGGAGCTGTTCCTCCCGCTGGCCACCGGCGCGAAGGTGGTGGTGGCGCCGCGCGAGACGGTGGCGGACGGGCGGCGGCTGGCGGCGCTGGTGGAGTCGTCCGGGGCGACGGCGATGCAGGCTACGCCCTCGGGGTGGCAGCTCCTGGTGGACGGGGGATGGCGGGGCGGCGGGGGATTGAAGGCGCTCTGCGGCGGCGAGGCGCTGGCGCCGGAGCTGGCGGCCGGGCTGGCCCGCCGCGCGGGCGCCGCGTGGAACGTCTACGGCCCCACCGAGACCACCATCTGGTCGACGGCGGCGCGGCTGGACGCGGCCGGCGGACGGGTGACGATCGGCGCGCCGCTGGCGAACACGACGGTCTACGTGCTGGACGGGGGGATGCGGTCCGTTCCCGCCGGCGTCCCGGGGACGCTGTACATCGGCGGCCACGGGGTGGCGCGGGGGTACTGGATACGCCCGGCGCTCACCGCCGCGCGCTTCGTTCCCGACCCCTTCGGCGAGCCGGGCGGGCGCCTGTACCACACCGGCGACCGCGTGCGCTGGCTGGCCGGCGGCACGCTGGAGTTCCTGGGGCGGGCCGACGACCAGGTGAAGGTGCGCGGCCACCGCATCGAGCCGGGGGAGGTGGAGGCGGCGCTGCGCGCGCACCCCGGCGTGCACCAGGCGGCGGTGGCGGCGCGCGACGACGGCGCGGGGACGCGGCTGGTGGCGTACCTGACCCGCAAGGGCGCCGGCTTCGACCCCGCCGGGCTGCGCCGCTTCCTCCGCGAGCGCCTCCCCGAGCCGATGGTCCCCGCCGCGTTCGTTGAGCTCGAGGCGCTCCCGCGCACCCCGAACGGGAAGCTGGACCGCCGCGCCCTCCCCGCGCCCCCGCGCCCGGAGGCCGAGGGCGGCGCCGCGCCGCGGACGCCGGTGGAGGAGGTGCTGGCCGGGATCTGGGCCGAGCTGCTGGGCGTCGAGCGGGTGGACCGCGGCGCCGACTTCTTCGCGCTGGGCGGGCACTCGCTCCTGGCCGGGCGGCTGGTGGCGCGGGTGCAGGAGGCGCTGGGGGTGGAGGTTCCCCTGCGCGCGGTCTTCGAGGGGACCACGCTGGAGGCGTTCGCCCGCGCGGTGCGCGAGGCGGCGGAGGGCGGGGAAGACGGGGCGCGGACCGCGCTGGCGCCGGCGGGGCGCGACGCCCCGCTCCCGCTCTCGTCGTCGCAGGAGCGGCTCTGGTTCCTGGACCGGCTGCGCCCGGGGAACGCCGCCTACCACCTCCCCGGCGCGGTGCGGCTGTGCGGCGCGCTCGACGAGGGCGCGCTGCGGCGCAGCCTGGACGAGCTGGTGGGGCGGCACGAGGCGCTGCGCACCTCCTTCGGCGTGGCCGACGGGCGGCCCGTGCAGCGCGTGCACCCGCCCCGGCCGCTGGAGCTGCCGCTGGTGGACCTCTCCGGGCTGGACGCCCCCGCCCGCGAGCCCGAGGCCGCGCGCATCGGCGCCGCCGAGGCGCGGCGCCCCTTCGACCTGGGGCGCGCACCGCTCCTGCGCGCGCGCCTCCTCCGCCTTTCGGGGCGCGAGCACGTCCTCCTCCTCACCCCGCACCACATCGTCTGCGACGGCTGGTCGCTGGGGGTGCTGGCGCGCGAGCTGGGGGAGCTGTACGTGGCGTTCGTGCACGGGCGCCCGTCGCCGCTGGCGCCGCTCCCCCTCCAGTACGCCGACTACGCGGTGTGGCAGCGCCGGCGGCTGGACTCGGGCGCGCTGGCCGGCCAGCTGGCGCACTGGATGGCGCGGCTGCGCGCCGCCGCCGGCGGCGGGGGGCTCACCCCCGACCGGCCGCGCCCCGCCGTCCCCTCGTTCCGCGGCGCGCAGCACGCCGGGATGCTCCCGGCCGAGACGGCCGCGGCGCTGCGCCGGGTGGGGCGGGAGGAGCGGGCGACCCCGTTCATGGTGCTCCTGGCCGTCTTCCAGGCCGTGCTGCACGTGCGCACGGGGGGCGAGCGGATCGTGGTGGGCACCGACGTGGCCAGCCGCGGCGACGAGCGGCTGGACGGGGTGGTGGGCCACTTCGTCAACCAGCTGGTCCTCTCGGCCGACCTGTCGGGGAACCCGAGCTTCCGCGAGGTGCTGCGGCGCGCGCGCGAGGTGACGCTGGCGGCGTACGCGCACCAGGAGCTGCCGTTCAACACCCTGGTCGAGGCGCTCAACCCCGCGCGCGACGCGGGGCGCAATCCCCTCTTCCAGACCATGCTGGTGCTGGACGCGGCGCCGATCCCCCTTCCCGCGCTTCCCACGCTGGCGATGGAGCGGGTCCCGGTGCCGCTCACCGCCGCGCCGTTCGACCTGTCGCTCCTCCTTTCCGAGGAGGCGGGCGGCTTCCGCTGCCTGTGGCGCTACAGCACCGACCTCTTCCAGGCGTCCACCATCGCCGCGCTGGCGGAGCAGTTCGGCACCGCCGCCGCCGCCGCCGCCGCCGACCCCGACGTGCGCCTGGACGCCCTGGCCGCGCGCCTGACGGCCGCCGACGACGAGCGTCTGGGCCACGAGCTGGAGCGGCTGCGCACGCTGCGCCGGCAGAAGTTCGGCGCGCTGCAGCCGCAGGAGCGCTGATCCGGCCGCCGCTTCCAACGGACTGGTTTCTCACAGAGGGCACAGAGGACACAGAGGGAAGATGGAGGAAGATCGAAGCCCCTCCGTGTCGTCCGTGTCCTCTGTGAGAGCCAATCGCGGGACGACCGGCAGCACGTGATCCACCGCAGGCACCCGATCTCCCCCCGCCGCCCCACGTGGGACGGCACCCCCGATTGAATCCGGAAGGAGTCCGAGCCATGGAGCGGCCCCCCCTCGCACCCAGGCAGCTGCCGATCCCCGGCCGCGCGGCCCGCGGGCTGGGAACGGAAGCGCTGGTCCGCACCGAGCTCCCGGCGCCGGGCACCACGCTGCCGCTGGTGTTCCGCGCGGTCACCCCCGGCGTGGACGCGACCGCGTGGGCCGGCGCCAACCGCGAGCAGGTGCAGGCGGCGATCGACCGGCACGGCGGCGTCCTCCTGCGCGGCTTCGGCGTGGGCGGGGCGGAGGAGCTGGAGCGCTTCACCTCGGCGGTCTCGGGGGGCGCGCTCCCGTACCGCGAGCGCTCGTCGCCGCGCACGCAGGTGGCGGGGCGCGTCTACACCTCCACCGACCACCCGCCCGACCAGCCGATCTTCCCGCACAACGAGCAGTCGTACAACCTCACCTTCCCGCTCAAGATCCTCTTCCTCTGCGTCACCCCGGCCGAGGAGGGAGGCGCCACCCCGGTCGCCGACGTGCGCGAGGTCTACCGGCTGCTCGACCCCGAGCTCCGCCGCCCGTTCGAGGAGAAGGGCTACATGTACGTGCGCAACTTCGGCACGGGGCTGGGGCTGTCGTGGCGCGACGCCTTCCAGACCGACGACCCGGTCGAGGTGGAGGCGTACTGCCGGGAGAACCGCATCGACTTCGAGTGGCGCGGGCCCGAGCGGCTGCGCACCCGCCAGGTGCGCCCCGCGGCCGCGCTCCACCCGCGCACGGGCGAGCCGGTGTGGTTCAACCACGCCACCTTCTTCCACGCCAGCACGCTGGACCCGCGCACCCGCGACGTGCTGCTGGCCGCGCTCCCCGAGGACGAGCTTCCCAACCACACCTTCTACGGCGACGGCTCGCCGATCCCGCCGGAGGTGACCGACGCGCTGCGCGACGCCTACGCGCGGGCCACGGTGCGCTTCGGCTGGGAGGCGGGCGACCTGCTGGTGCTGGACAACATGCTGGCGGCGCACGCCCGCGACCCCTTCCGCGGCCCGCGCCGCGTTCTCACGGCGATGGCCGACCCCTGCCACTGGGACGGCGTCGCCCCCGTCGCCTCCCCCGCCCGCGCGTGACGGCCATGTCCGAGCCCACCGCCCTCCGCTTCCGGCTCTCGCCCCAGCAGCGGCGCCTCTGGCTCCTGCGCGAGGCGAACCCCGGCGCGCCCTTCCACGCCGCCGCCGCCGTCTCGCTCGCCGGGCCGCTGGACGCGGACCGGCTGGAGCGGGCGCTGGCCGCCGTGGTGGAGCGGCACGAGATCCTGCGCACCCGCTTCGTCTTCCTCCCCGCCATGCGCCTGCCCGTGCAGGAGGTGGCGGACGACGGCGCGCCCGCGCTCGCCCGCGAGGAGTGGAGCGAGGCCGGCGAGGCGGAGATCCGGGAGCGGGCGGAGGCGTGGCGGGCGGAGGCCGGGCGCGCGCCGCTGCGGGCGGAGGGCGGCCCGCTGGTGGATGCCCTCCTGGCGCGGACGGGGCCCGACCGGCACCTCCTCCTCCTCTCCCTCCCCGCGCTGCTGGCGGACGCGGCGTCGCTCCCCGTTCTGGTGCGCGACCTGGCGCGGGCGTACGCGGGGGATGACGGCGGCGCCCCCGCCGTGCAGTACGCCGACGTGGCCGAGGTGCTGAACGACCTCGTGGAGTCGGAGGGGACGGCCGCCGGGCGCGACGTCTGGCGCCGCCGCGAGGAAGGCGCCCCCGGCGAGCCGCGGCTGGCCGCCGTGCGCGCCGACGGCGGCGCCTTCGCCCCCGGGCGCATCTCCCGCGCGCTTCCCGCGGGCGCCGTCGAAGGCACCCGGGCGCTGGCGGAGCGGCTCGGCGTGGGTGCCGACGCGGTGCTGCTGGCGTGCTGGCAGGCGCTCCTGGCGCGGCTGGCCGGCGAGCCCGCGCTCACCCTGGGCGCCGCCTGCGACGGGCGGCTCTACGAGGGGCTGGACCGGGCGATCGGGCCGTTCGCGCGGACGCTGCCGCTCGCCGGCCGCGTCGACGGCGTGCGCCCCTTCTCGGCCCTTTGCGCCGACGCGGCGGCCGCGGCGGCCGAGCTGCACGAGTGGCAGGACTACTTCTACCAGGAGCCGGCCGGCGCGCCGCCGCGCCCCGGCTTCTACGCCGCGGGCTTCGAGTGGCGGACGCGGCCGGCGCCGGAGCCGGCGGGCGACGTGCGTTTCGCGCTGGACGACGTGCACGCCTGCGGCGACCGCTTCTCGCTCCGCCTCTGCTGCGTGGCGGGGGAAGGGGAGACGCGGCTGGACTTCGAGCACGACGCCGGGTCGATCGACGCCGACGAAGTGGAGCGGATCGCCGCGCGCTTCCTCGTCCTCGTGGAGAGCGCCCTCGCGGCCCCCGACGCCCCGGTGGCGGCGCTCGACCTCCTTCCCCAGGACGAGCGGGCGCGCGTCCTGGCTGATCTCACCGGTCCATCCGCCGACTGGGACGCGGGGCTCACGCTGCACGCGGCGTTCGAGCGCCAGGCGGCGCGCACCCCGGCGCGCCCCGCCGTGGTGCTGGGCGAGCGCGCGCTGACCTTCGCCGAGCTGGACGCCCGCGCCAACCAGGTGGCGCACGCCCTCCGCGCCGACGGCGTCGTCGCCGAGGACCGCGTGGGCGTCCTCCTGGAGCGCTCGCCCGAGCAGCTGGTCGCCATCCTGGGCGTGCTGAAGGCGGGCGGGGCGTACGTCCCCCTGGACCCGGCGTACCCGGCCGAGCGGCTGGCGCACGCGGCGGCGGCCTCCGGGCTCCGCGCGCTGGTCACGCAGGCGTCGCTGGCCCACCGGCTCCCCGGCGCGCCGGCGACGCTGCGCCTGGACGCGGACGCGGCGCGGCTGGACGCGCTCCCGGCGGAGAGCCCGCGGGTGCCCGTCTCGCCGGAGGGGCTGGCGTACGTGATCCACACCTCCGGATCCACCGGGCGGCCCAAGGGGGTGATGGTGCAGCACCGCTCGGCCGTGCACCTGGCGGAGGCGCTCGCGCGCGCCGTCTACGCCGGCCGCGAGGCGCCGCTGCGGGTGGCGATGAACGCGCCGGCGGCCTTCGACGCCTCGGTCAAGCAGTGGATCCAGCTCGTCAACGGCCACACGATCCGCATCGTCCCCGAAGAGGACCGGCTGGACGCGCGGCGGCTGGCGGCGCGGGTGGGCGAGTGGGGGATCGACGTGCTGGACTGCACGCCCACGCAGCTGCGCGCCCTCCTGGCCGCCGGCCTGGGCGGGGAGGGCGCCCCCTCTCCGTCGATCATCCTGGTGGGGGGCGAGGCGGTGGACCCCGCGCTCTGGTCGCGTCTGGGGGATCTGCCGAACACGGCGGTGTTCAACGTCTACGGCCCCACGGAGGCCACGGTGGACGCGACGGCGGGGCGGGTGGCGGGGAGCGAGCCGGCGCTCGGCCGCGCGCTGCCCAACGTCGCGCTCCGGCTGCTGGACGATGCGCTCCGGCCGGTGCCGGTCGGCGCGGCGGGGGAGCTCTGCATCGCCGGACCCGGCGTGGCGCGCGGGTACCTGGGCGAGCCGGCGCGGACGGCGGAGCGCTTCGTCCCCGACCCCTTCGGCGCGCCGGGGGGGCGGATGTACCGCAGCGGCGACCGCGCCCGGCTGTGGGCGGACGGCCGCCTGGAGTACCTGGGCCGCGCCGACGACCAGGTGAAGGTGCGCGGGGTCCGGCTGGAGCTTGGGGAGGTGGAGGCCGTGCTCATGGAGCACCCCGGCGTGGCGGCGGCAGCGGCCGCCGTGCGCGACCTGGGGCGCGGCGACCCGGAGCTGGTCGCCTGGTGCGCCCCGCGCCCCGGCGTGGACGGCGAGGGGCTCCCCGCGGAGCTGCGCGCCACGCTGCGGGCCCGCCTCCCCGAGTTCCTGGTCCCCTCGCTGGTGGCGATCGTCCCCGCGCTCCCGCGCACCCCCGGCGGCAAGGTGGACCGCCGCGCCCTCCCCGACCCGCGCCCGCTGGCGGCCGCCCCCGCCGCCGCGCACGTGGCGCCGCGCGGCGAGGTGGAGCAGGCGCTCGCCGGCATCTGGCGCGACGTGCTGGGGGTGGAGCGGGTGGGGATCCACGACCGCTTCTTCGACCTGGGGGGCAACTCGCTCCTCATCGTGCAGGTCTACGACCGGGTGACGGCGCGGCTGGGCGAGCGCATCTCGCTGGTCGAGCTCTTCCAGTATCCCACCATCGCCGCGCTGGCCGAGCGCCTGGGCGAGGGCGGCGCCGCGGCCGGGGCCGCCGCGGCGCCCTCCGCCGTGGTGGACGAGGCGGAGGCGCGCGCCGCGCGCCAGCGCGAGGCCATGGAGGCCCGCCGACCGCTGGCCCCCGCCGGCGAAGCCTGAGCGCACCGGAGCGAGAGAGAGCATGGACGCGATCGCCATCGTGGGGATGGCCGGGCGGTTTCCCGGCGCGGACTCGGTGGACGCCTTCTGGGCGAACCTCCGCGCGGGGGTGGAGTCGATCCGCCGCTTCCGCGACGACGAGCTGGAGCGCGCGGTGGACCCGGCCGAGCGCGCCGACCCGCGCTACGTCCCGGCCCGCGGCGTGGTGGAGGGGGTGGAGCTGTTCGACGCGCCCTTCTTCGGCTTTACCCCGCGCGAGGCGGAGCTCACCGACCCCCAGCACCGCCTCCTCCTGGAGGTGGCGTGGGAGGCGCTGGAGCACGCCGGGCTGCGGCCGCGCGCGTACGCCGGCACCGTGGGCGTCTTCGCCGGGGCGGGGGGGAACAGCTACCTGGTCAACCACCTGGTCCCCGCGGGGCGGCTGGCGGGGACGGCCGGCGCCTTCCAGGCCTCCATCCACAACAAGAACGACCACCTCACCACCCGAATCGCCTACAAGCTCGACCTGCGCGGCCCCGCCGTGACGGTGCAGACGGCGTGCTCCACCTCGCTCGTGGCCGTGGCGACCGCCTGCCAGGCGCTCGCCGACTGGCAGTGCGACGCGGCGCTCGCCGGCGGCGCCAACGTGGTGGTGCCGCAGCGCGCCGGCTACCTCTACCACGACCACGGGATCGGCTCGCCCGACGGGCACTGCCGCGCCTTCGACGCCCAGGCGCGCGGCACGGTGGCGGGGAACGGGGCGGGGATGGTGGTGCTCAAGCGCCTCGCCGACGCCCTGGCCGACGGCGACACCGTGTACGCGGTGATCCGCGGGTGGGCGGTGAACAACGACGGGGCGGGGAAGGTGGGCTACACCGCGCCCGGGGTGGACGGCCAGGCCGCGGTGGTGACCACCGCGCAGGCGCTGGCCGGCGTCGCCCCCGAGAGCATCTCCTACGTGGAGGCGCACGGGACGGGGACGGCGCTGGGCGACCCGATCGAGGTGCGGGCGCTCACCCGCGCCTTCCGGCGCGCCACGGAGAAGACCGGCTTCTGCGCGCTGGGCTCGGTCAAGACCAACATCGGCCACCTGGACGCGGCCGCGGGGATCGCGGGTCTGATCAAGACCGTGCAGGCGCTGGCGCACCGCGAGATCCCGCCCACCCTGCACTTCACCGCGCCCAACCCCGGGATCGACTTCGACGCCACCCCCTTCCACGTGGCCGCCGAGCTGCGGCCGTGGGAATCGGACGGGGCGCCGCGGCGGGCGGGGGTCAGCTCGTTCGGGCTGGGGGGGACCAACGCGCACGTGGTGCTGGAGGAGGCGCCCGCGCCCCCGCCCGCAGCCCCCGCGCGCCCGCGCCAGCTCCTGGTGCTCTCCGCGCAGTCGGAGGGGGCGCTGGAGGAGGCGACGGGGCGGCTGGCGGCGTACCTGCGCTCGAATCCAGACGTGCCGCTGGCGGACGTCGCCTACACGCTGCAGGCCGGGCGCGAGCCCTTCGAGAACCGCCGCGTGCTGGTCTGCGCCGGCCGCGACGACGCCCTGGCCGCGCTGGAGACGCTCGCGCCGGAGCGGGTGCTGACCCGCGCGCAGAAGGCGGCCACCCGCCCCGTCTTCTTCCTCTTCCCCGGCCAGGGGGCGCAGCACGCGGGGATGGCGCGCGAGCTGTACGAGGTGGAGCCCGCCTTCCGCGCCGCGCTCGACCAGGGGCTGGAGCTGGCCGCCCCCCACGTGGCCGCCGACCTGCGCGCCCTCCTCTTCCCGGCCCCCGGCGCCGAGGCGGAGGCGGACGAGGCGCTGCGGCGGACCGAGAACGCGCAGACGGCGCTCTTCCTGGTGGAGCACGCGCTCGCCCTCCTCTGGCGGTCGTGGGGGATCGAGCCGGCGGGGATGCTGGGGCACAGCATCGGCGAGTACACGGCCGCCTGCCTGGCGGGGGTGATGGAGCCCGCCGACGCCGTCCGCCTGGTCGCCGCGCGCGGCGCGCTGATGGGATCGCTCCCCGGCGGCGCCATGCTCGCCGTCCCCCTCCCCGAGGCCGAGGTGGCGGCGCTGCTGGGCGACGCGCTGTCGCTGGCGGCGGTGAACGGCCCGGAGCTGTGCGTGGTCTCGGGCCCCCACGAGGCGGTGGAGCGGCTGCGCGCGGCGATGGAGGCGCGGGGGGTGGCCGCGCGGCCGGTGCGCACCTCGCACGCCTTCCACTCGCGGATGATGGACCCGGTGCTCGACGCCTTCCGCGCCGAGGCCGCCCGCACCCCGCTGCGCCCCCCGCGCATCCGCTTCCTCTCCAACCGCACCGGGCGGTGGATCACCGACGGCGAGGCGACGGATCCCGGCTACTGGGTGGAGCACCTGCGCCGCACCGTCCGCTTCGGCGACGGGATCGAGGCGCTGCTGGCCGATCCGGACGCGGTGCTGCTGGAGGTGGGGCCGGGGCGGGCGCTGCGCGGCATGGCGCGCTGGCACCCGCGCAAGCTCCCCGGCCAGGTGATGGCCGCCTCGCTCCCCGCCGCGCGCGACACCGCGGGCGACCACGAGTCGATGCTGAACGCCGTCGGGCAGCTCTGGCTGGCGGGGATCGAGCCGAAGTGGGCCGCGCTGCACGGCGGCGCGCGGCGCAAGGTGCCGCTCCCGGCGTACCCCTTCCAGCGCAAGCGCCACTGGGTGGACGCCCCGGCCGACGGCGCGCGTCCCGGCTCATCCCGCCTCGCGTCCGGCGAGCGGGCGGCGCTGGCGGACTGGTTCCATCTCCCCACTTGGCGGGAGTCGGTCGCTCTGGCGGCGGCGCCCGGCGCGGCCGCGCTGCGCGACGCGGGGCCCTGGCTGGTGCTGGCGCCGGAGGACGGCCTGGGCGACCGGCTGGCGTGGCGGCTGGCCACCACCGGCGCCGACGTCGTCCGCGTGCGCCCCGGCGAAGGCTTCGCGCGGCTGGGCGACGACGCGTGGGCGGTGGATCCCCGCTCGGCGGAGGACTACGGGCGGGTGCTGGACGAGCTGGCGGCGACCGGCCGGCGGCCCCGGCGCGTGGCGCACCTGTGGGGGGTGGAGGAGGCGGGGGACGACGGGGAGGACGGGGGCCTGGGCGCCCTCCTGGCGCTGGTTCGCGCCCTCGGCGCGGGCGGTGGCGGGGAGATCGACCTCTGCCTGGTGACGGCGGGGGCGCAGGAGGTGGCCGGCGGCGGGGTGGAGCGCCCCGAGCGGGCGATGCTGGCCGGCGCGGCGCCGGTGGTGGCGCGCGAATACCCGTCGATCCGCTGCCGATCGATCGACGTGGCTCTCCCGTCCGCCGACTTCGAGGCGGCGCGGCTGGTGGAGCGGCTGGCGTGGGAGATGGCGGCCGGCGGCGGCGAGCCGCTGGTGGCGTACCGCGGCGGCCGCCGCTGGGTGCGCGCCTTCGAGCCGGTCGCGCTCCCGGCGCCGACAGTGGACGGCTCCGCGTCGATCCGCCAGGGCGGGGTCTACCTGGTCACCGGCGGGCTGGGGGGGATCGGGCTGGAGCTGGCGGCGCACCTGGCGCGGACGGCGCGCGCGCGGCTGGTGCTGGTCGGCCGCTCCCTCTTTCCCGACGCGGACGACTGGGACGCCTGGGTGCGCGGCCACGACGCCGCCGACCCCGTGCGGCGGACCATCGAGCGGCTGCGGGAGATGGAGGCCGCCGGCGGGGAGGTGCTGGTCCACCGCGCCGACGCGGCCGACCTGGGGGCGATGCGCGGCGCCCTCGCGGCGGCCGAGGCGCGCTTCGGGGCGGTGCACGGGGTGATCCACGCCGCCGGCGTGGCCGGCGGCGGGCTGATCCGCACGCGCGCGGCGGAGGACGTGGCCGCGGTGCTGGCGCCCAAGGTTGCCGGCGCGCGGGTGATCGGAGCGCTCTTCCCCGAGCCGGGGCTGGATTTCGTGGCGCTCTGCTCGTCGCGCATGGCGGTGGCCGGGCGCGTGGGGCAGGCCGACTACGCGGCCGCCAACGCCTTCCTGGCCGCCTTCGCCCGCGCGTACCGGGCGCGGACGGGGACGCCCTCCGTGGCCATCCACTGGCCGGCGTGGGAGCGGGTGGGGATGGCGGCGCGGGCGCGCGGCGGCCAGTCGCCGGCGCCGGTGCGCGTGATCGGCCACCCGCTGGTGGACGCGTGCGTGGCGGAGAGCGGGACGCGCTCGGTCTTCACCACGGCGATGTCGCCGGAGCGGCGCTGGGTGGTGGACGAGCACCGCATCGCCGGGCACGCGGTGGTCCCCGGCGTGGCGTACGTGGAGATGGTGCGCGCGGCGCTGGGCGGCGGGCGCGGCCGGCCGGTGCGCTTCCGCGACGTCTTCTTCCTGAACCCGCTGCGGGTGCGCGACGGCGAGGTGCGCGAGACGCGGCTGG
>Ga0190275_10003137_pt1 | contig 11759 bp, 11 predicted proteins | sample Popmic550T_FD_133745 | JGI IMG/M metagenome (GOLD analysis project Ga0190275, IMG submission 133745) | Populus adjacent soil microbial communities from riparian zone of Yellowstone River, Montana, USA - 550 T | ecosystem: Environmental > Terrestrial > Soil > Riparian zone > Trees stand | place... | reverse complement strand
GTGTTGGAGCCGGGGCGGGGGACCCAGCCGTCCTGGTGGACGGCTTCGTCGAAGCATTTGGTGTACTCCTCGGGGATCTCGCCGACGATCTCGCGCGTCAGGTCGCATTCCCCGCACTGCAGCAGTGTGCGCCCTTCCATTGGATCTCCTACTTCTCTCCCGCCGCCGCGAACACCGGGGTGATGTCGACCGGGATGTCTTTCATTTTCGCGATCACGCCCTCGATTTCCGGGTTCGAGACGCCGTATTTGCCGAGGAGGCGTTGGGCGCGGGCGTAGTCGCCGGTGGCCTGGATGGTCAGGAGCTCGGTGGCCAGGGTGCCGACGGCTTCGCGCGATTTGGCCACGTCGATCTTGAAGGTGCCGTCGGGGTTGGGGGTGATGGCGCCTTTTTCGCGGAGCCAGTTCCACTGGACGGCCGTGCCGCGGCCATGAGCTTCGTCGATGCCGAAGCGCATGGAGCGGAAGAAGAGGCCTCCGTAGGTGACGAACTGCTGTTCCTCGGTGAACGACGTCATGAGGTTGTGCTCGCGGGCGTAGAGCATGTTCCACTGGCCGAGGACGTCGGCTTTGCACTCTTCGATCGCGGAGTAGGTCTCTTTCAGGAGGAAGCGGACGTCGGTGCGCTCGCCGTTTGGCTGGGTGATGAGGCCCGGCCCGAGGCCGTGCGAGAGCTCGTGGAAGAGGACGTGGTTGAAGTAGGCGTCGAAGTTGAGGAGGCTGCGCTGGGCGGGGTCGAGCACGCGCTGGGCGATCGGGGCGCCGCTGAGGCGGTACTTGGCGTCCATGACGTTCTTGAGCAGGACCTTCTTCGAGCCCTTCTGCTCGCGCACCACCTCGTCGTTCGGCAGGTTGAACGCCGCGGTCTGCACGCCGCGTCGGGCGTCGCCGGCGGTGTAGATCTCCTGCACCACGCGGATGGGTGAGTCGGTGCCGCGGTTGGGGTTCTTGTACTGGTCGGGGATGGGGAGGCCCTTCTCCATGGCCGGCAGGTGTTGGGCGTAGACGGCGAGCTTGTCGCTCTCCCCCTTGTCGACCACGGTGAGGAAGGACTGGAAGGCGGCTTTGTAGTTGAAGAGGGCGTCCTCGTAGACCTCGTACGGCCCGAGGATCACTTCGAGCGGGCCTTCGAGATCCATCCAGGCGATGTCGCTCTCGCGGTAGTTGTCCTTGAGCAGCGCCTCGGCGAGCTTGTTCAGGTAGTTCTGGAGCGACGCGTTCTTCGTCAGCGTGGCCGCCTCGCGGATGGAGGTGGCCGCGGCGTTCAGGTGCTGGGCGTACGCCTGCGAGTAAGGGATGGCGACCAGCTCTTTCCCTTCGCGCCGGACGACGGTGAAGAGTCCCTGCAGCGCTTCCTTCTTGTCGGGATGTGCGGCGAGGTAGGCCTCGAATTCTTCCTTGGTGATGTCGGCGGGATAGAAGTTCGCACCGGTGGGCTTTTTCTTGTCGAACGGCTCGATGAACGGCTCGTCCTCGGCGACGCGGTCGAACCGGCCGCGGTTGGAGATGAAGTAGTCGTAGCCGGCCTGGTCGAGCGGCGAGGCGGAGGCCTGCGCTTCGAGCCTGCGCCGGTACTCCGGGTTCTCCTCGGCGACCTGGAGCCAGAAGATCTCGTCGATGTGCTTCGAGGCTTCGATGAGCTTCTCGAGAGCCTTGCGGTCGTTCTCGTCGAGCAGCGCGCGGTCGTAGTCGATGACCGTCTTCGGCAGTTGCGCGGCGCGCTGCGGGACGTCTTCCTTGACGGCGAGCTTCGGTCCGGCGGCTGGCTGGGCGGTTTCGGTGGCTTGCTTTTCCATCGGTTGGTTGCAGGCGAGGGGGACGAGGGTGGCGAGCGCGATCAGGAACCTCTTCATGATGCGGGATTCTATTCGACGCAACGGTCATGCTATCGTCGAGCCCAGTCTCAGCCGAGGCCGACAGCACGTGATCATCGAATGTCCCAGTTGCCGTTCGCGGTACCAGTACGACGAAGAACGCTTCGAGCGGAAGCCGTCGAAAAAGATCAAGTGCGCCCGCTGCCAGCAGGTCTTCGAGATCCACAATCCCGCCTTCGCTGCGCGTGAAGCTCCGGCCGCCCCGGCCGGCGAGTCGACCTTCACGAAGAAGCACGAGGAGACGACGACCACGAAGCTCCCGACCAAGCCGGAGACGACGACCGAGCAGTCGCCCATTCCGCAGCCTGCCCCCTCCGCGCTGCAGATGCCGGCCGGCAAGCGGCTGTCGCTGGCGATCCTCGACGGGCCGGACGCGGGGAGCGTCTACCGCATCGAGAAGCCGCGCGTGACGATCGGCCGAGCCAACGCCGACCTGACGCTGAACGACAGCGAGGCCTCGCGCCACCACGCCGCGGTGGAGATCCGCGACACGGCCTACACCCTCTTGGACCTCGGCTCGACGAACGGGACGATCTTCGAGGGGTCGAAGATCGAGGGCTCGGTGGAGCTGGCCGACAAGGGGGAGTTCCAGGTCGGCGCGACGACGCTGATGCTGATCGTGACGGACGATCATTGAGCGAGCTGGCGAATCTCTACCGCCACCGGCAGCTCATCGCCGCCCTGACGGCGCGCGACCTGAAGGCGCGCTACCGCGGGTCGATCCTCGGTTTTTTCTGGTCGCTGGCGAATCCGCTGATCCTGCTGGCGGTCTACACGCTGGTGTTCACGAAGTTCTTCCCCAGGCAGGTGGTGGAGCCGTATCCACTGTTTCTCTTCTGCGGGATCCTGCCGTGGACGTTTTTCGCCGCGGCGGTGCTGGAGTCGACGGCGTCCATCTCGTCGAATGCAGGGCTGATCAAGAAGGTGATGTTCCCCGCGGAGGCGCTGCCACTGGTGGTGGTGTTCTCGCACCTGGTGCACTTCCTGGCGGCGCTGCCGATCCTGCTCGCGGCGATCCTCGGCTTCGCGGCGCTGGGGAGGTTCGAGCTCAGTTGGACGATCCTGCTGGCGCCGGTGCTGATGCTGCTGCAGACGCTGTTCGTGGCGGGGATCGCGATGATCGTGTCGTCGGCCTCGGTGCTGTTCCGCGATCTGCGGGACATCGTGGCGAACCTGCTGCAGATCGGCTTCTTCGTGACGCCGATTCTTTATCTGATCGACCACATCAACTCGCGCGGCCTGAGGGCAATGCTGCGCGTAAATCCGATGACGCCGTTCGTGGTGTCGTACCAGGACGTGCTGTTCTTCGGACGGCTGCCGAATGTGTCGGATGCGGTGTTGATGGTGGTGTACGCCGGAGTGTCGCTGTATCTCGGGTTTTTTGTGTTCGAGAGGTTAAGGGATACGTTGGCGGAAGCGATTTAATAGGTCCTATCAGCGCTCGAAGGTCACGGAGCCCCAGAGGCTTTCCCAGTCGTAATCCGCATCTTTCGGCGCCGCGATCAGGTGCACGGCCTTGACGAGCCAGACGCCGGTGGCGAGTTGCCACTGCACGCGTCCCTCGGCATCGGTGCGCGCGGTCATCTCTTTTCCGGAGGGTGACAGCGCGACCACCTGCACATCCTGCAGCGGCTTGCCTTCGTACAGCACCTGGAACCGGGAGAGCGACGCGTCGGGGACGAGCTCGAAGCGCCAGCCGAACGGCTTTTCGACCAGCGGGGTCGGGGTGTTGAGGATGGCTTTGGCGAAGCGCTGGAAGCGTTCGCGTTGGACGCGGTCCTTGTAACGGACTCCGCGGATTCCCTCTTCGCCGAGGAACTTCCCGAAGGTTTTGGCTGAGACCTCGTGCGGGTAGGGCTTGCCGCGATAGGCGAGGACTGCCGGGCCGGCTCCGTCCATGCGGACGAAGCCGGCGGGGTCGCGGTTCTCGATCCCGTTCACGCTCTGCTCGCCCGCTTCGGTGCGGACGACGAACTGCTCGATCCGGTTGCTGCGGCGCGGCACTGGGTCGCCCTGGAAATGCTCGCCGACGCGGAGGGTGGCGGTGAGCCGGGCTCCCTCGGCGGGGCGGTAGGTCGACGGTTCGATCCAGAAGTCGTGGGCCGCCGCTCCCTGCGCAAGCGGCAGGGCGAGCAGAGCGATGAACAGGATTTTCTTCATTTATGGTTGGTACTCCGTCGCTGAGATGAAGCGTCCGTCGTTGGTTTCGTTGTCGACGACGACCGCGTAACAGACTGCGGCCTCCTCGGGCTCGAGCTCGACGTAGCCGTCGGTGACGACTCCGGTGATGCCGACCTGTCCCCAGCCGTGTGCCGGGAGGGAGAGGGCCGTGGTGCTGACTGTCGTTCCGGCGTGGTCGCGCACGCGCACGCCGATGACGTTTGCGACGCCGGACTGGTTGAAGCAGCCGACGTTGGTGCGGGTGGTCGCGTTGTTGGCGACGCCGGGTGCGAACGACGGGGAGGCGCTTCCTGCGAATTCGAGCGACGGGATGTCGGTGCCGTAGCGCTGGTCGCCGGTCGTCCACACTTCGGCGTCGATGATGAAGCGGTTGGCGGAGTTGGGGCTGCGGAACGTCACCGCGCCGCCGCCGGTGTAGTCGAAGATGTCATCGAGGAAGTTCGGATAGGTCTTCAGCTCACCGGGACCGAGGGCGATGGTCTTCATCTGCGTCGCGCCGGAGGGGAGGTAGAGCGTCACGTCGACCGGATAGCTGGCGTCGGTCGGGTTGAGGATCGCGACGTACGTCTGGAAACGGGCGCCCTGGAGGCCGGGGGTGTTGCCCATGACCGGGACGGTCTGGAAGTCGGAGGCGAATTCGTTGAGGGAGGGGCGGCGTGCCGGCTCCGCCAGAAGCGGCGCCGCGGCAACGGCGGCCATCGCGAGGGTGAAGGCTGAGAGACGAAGCAGTCTGTTCATGTTCATTCTCCTGTTTGGGTGCATGTCCGTTCACTGGCACGGCTGCGGCTGATTGGGGTCCGGGATGTCGGGGATGGGCAGCATGTTGATGCCGCCGTGTCCCTGGAGCAGCCCGTTGTGAGCCGGGGCGAGGAACGGGAAACGGGAGAGGAAGTTCTTGTCGTTGGTCTCGACGCCTTTCGCGAGACCGGCGCCGGGGTCCCCGGCGGCGATGAGGCTGATGAGGACCGTGTTGACGTTGACCTGATGGCTGTTCGGCGTCGCGCCGCCGCCGAGGCGCCGGCCGTTCGGGAATTGCGAGTTCACCGCCGCGTCGAGGGTGATCACATCGCCGGTCGAACCGTCGGCCACAGGGATGGGGCGGCCGAGGTTGACGGCGTTGACGATGTCGAGACGCGGGCCTTTCAGCGTCGCGACCGCACTGGCGGGCACGCCGAGGGCGGCGTAAATACCGAGCGCCTCGACGTCACGCACGAGCACCGGGAAGAGGATGTCGGCGCCGAAGCGGCTCACGTCCTTCATCGGATTGCTGCGCAGGTAGAGCGTGTGCCGCTGCGTGCCGACCAGGCCGGCGTTGAAGAGCGGCAGGGCGTTGCGGCCGACCTGGACGTAGTTGCCCGAGCCGCGCACGCCGGTGAGGATGTTGTTCGCGTCGACGGTCTGCGTGGCCTGACGGCTGATGCTGGTCCAGATGCGCAGGAGGCTGTCGGTCGACGTGGCCATCAACTGGCCGTTGTGCGGGATACCGTTCGGAAAGAGGTCGGCGGTGGGGATCTCGAGGGCGATCGAGAAGACGTTGAAGCCGGTGAAGACGTCTTCGATCGGCGTGGCCCGGGCGCCCTGGATGCCGCCGAGATCGCCGCGCCCGAGGTTCACCAGGTCGAAAATCCCTTTCTCGTCGAGCTGATACGGATCGTCGAACTGCCCGGCGATCACACGCGCGCCGCCGGCCAGGGTGTGGATGTAGCGGTCGACGAAGCTCTGGTCGTAGAGGGCGAGGTCGCGGCTGGTCTTGTTGCCGGAGTTGTAGCCCTCGAACGCGCCGAGGCCGTAGACCAGGCGATCGGTCTGCGGACCGTGGTTGTTCGGAAGGACCGGGAGATTCTCGCCGAGGATCGTTGCGTTGCCGTTCCCCGGCGCCATGACGCGGGTGACGGTCATGGTCTCGGTGCCGCCGGTGAGCTGCCAGAGCAGCTCATTGCCGCCGCCGAGGGCGTCGGTGGCGCTGGGAGCCGCTTCGGGCGCGAGCGTGTTCTTGAACTCGACGCGGTAGACCGCCACGTCTTCCAGGCTCGTGCCCTTCCCGATGTGGAACTCGTAGCGGTAGCCGTTGCAGGCGCGGAAGCCCTGGTTGCCTTGTCCCGGCTCGTGCAGCGGGTTGAAGTTCATGATCAGGTAAAGCTTGTCGTGCGCGCCGTCCGAGACCCAGGCGTAGGTATCGGTGTTGTCCGCGCACGGCTCGTTGAGCACTGCAAATGCCTCGCGGTGGCTCGAGGCCTGAGCCCCCGGCACGAACGCCAGTGCTCCGAGTAGGAGCGCTCCCGCCAGACGGTAAAGAGAGGGTTTCATCGTTTCTCCTTTGCTGTTGTCGGGCGGGGATACGCGCGCCGGGAAATCCACGGATGCCCGGCGAGCGTAGGAAAACATGGAGGCCCGGACAAAGAAGGAGCGACCGATGCGACCGATCCTCGATGGTCAGTTCCGTGCGGTTCTCGACAATGCACCCGACGGGGTGCTGGTCGAGTCAGGTGACTGCGTCGCATATGTAAACGGTGCTTATGCGCGCATGCTCGGCTACGAGCGGGCGAGCGATCTTTCGGCAGCCACGATCGGCGCCATCGCCCATCCGGACGAGGTGGAGCGGCTGCGCTGGTTCGGCCGCTGCCGCAGCGAAGGGAAGCCGGCGCCGACGCGCTATACCTTCCGCGCCTGTGCGCGTGACGGGAATGTGGTGACGCTCGACGCCAGCATCTCCTCGGCCCGCTGCGACCGGGAGCTGCTGATCACGACGATCGTCCGGGAGGTGCATGTCGAGCAGGCTCCGGTGCTGGAGCTCCCGGGAACGAGCCGGCTCTCTCCCCGCGAGCGTGAGGTGATCCACCATCTCCTCGGCGGCAAGCGCTCGAAGGAGATCGCGCTGCTGCTCGATGTTTCGGAGAAGACGATCTGGACGCACCGCGCCCGGGCGTTCCAGAAGATGGCGCTGCGGGGCGTGGGGGATTTGTTCAGGGTGGCGGCGGAGGCGGGAGTGATTTAAGAAAGGATGGGACAAATGGGACGAATGGGACCGCTGAGACAAACGTGAGCCCCATGAGTCGCATAAGTCCCATCCGTCCCATGGGGTCATCGCGTCTGCTCCAGCAGGCGCCGGAAGAGGCTCGGGCGGGCCGCCAGCGGGGCCGGAGGCGTGCTGTTGGGGAACGAGCCCATGATGTACGCCGCCTCGCCGGTGCGGTTGTCGACGACCGAGGCATACGGCACGATCGTCCCTTCTCCTTCGACGATACGGATATCGACGGAGCCGATGTCGAAATTGCCGCTGACGATCGAGCGAAGGTTGAACTGGTGGTGCGCGAAACGGCCCGCGGGAATGATGAACTCCCGCTCGCCGAGCACGCCACCCGCGGCGCTGCGGACACCCACCTCGACGACCATGTCGACGTTGGGCGAGCCGCCCGCGCCGGCGACGAAGCCGATGTTGGTGCGTGCATCGGCGTTCTGGATGATGCCGGGGATGTAGACGACGGTGGCGTTGTCGATCGTGCCGACGCTGTTGTCGAGGAAGTCGCGCGTGGCCGGCACAGTCTGGCCGATGCCGCCGTTCGAGTTATAGGCCCGGCTGGTGACGGCGAACGGCCGGTTGGCGCCGAGGATCAGCGCGCCGGTGATGTTCTCGAGGCCGCGGTGGCCGCCGAGGACGTCTTCGAGCAGGACGGTGTTGTTCACACCGACCGTGACGGCGCCGTTGACGAACTCACTCATCAGCGGGTAGATGTTGTCGAGCGTGTTGCCGCCCGATTCGACCACGAGGATCTCCACGGTGAGCGGCTCGTTCGAGAAGTTGCGGAGGACGAGGTCGCTCATCCAGGTGCCGCCGTTGCCGCCGCGGACGTGGCCGGCGACGGGGATGACGTAGGTGCTAGCATAGTGGTCGGCATGGACTGCCGCTGTGGCGAAGATCGCACAGACAAATAGGAGAATCGCTCTCTTGCGCATGGTCTCTCCTTAGTTGTCGTGGGGCATGCTCTCGAAGCCCTGGTGCGGCAATGCCGTGTAAGGGAAGGTCGAGAGGAAAGTTTCGTCGTTGGTGTCGACGCCGTCGGTGAGGGCGTTGTTCGGAGCCTTGTTGAAGCCGGCGACGAGGACGCCGGCGACGACGCGCAGGGAGATGTCGACGGCGTCGTCGGCAAGACGGCGGCCGTTCGGGAATCCGCCGAGATCACCGGCGAGCGCGCCGAGGCGGCTCGGCTGGGCGGTGACCGGAACGACGACATTGAGACGGATCATCTCGGCAGGGACGACGTTCGGCGGCTGGTTCGCTCCCGGCAGTCCGGTGAGGAAGACCTGCACGAGGTCCTGGCGCGGGGCCGGCGGAACGCTGACGCCGTAGATGGCGGTGATCAGTTTCCCGACCTCGGGGTCGAGGACGCGGTTGCGGAAGGTCTCGTTCGCCTGGAACAGCGGGAAGTCGCCCTTCGGCTCGGAGGCGTTGAAGATGTCCTTGAACGCGAGCGGGAGCACGACTTCGTTCACCAGCGGCATGCCGAGACGCGATACCTGTTGCGCTCCGCCGAAGCCCTGGCGGCGCGTGGCGCCGGAGTTGAGGATCGTGACACGCGAGCGGCTGGAAGTCGCCCAGACGCCGATCACGGCATTGGCCGCCGTCGGCGACGTCGGGACGTTGCCGCCGGAAACGAGCTGTCCGGTCGGGATCTGAATGGCGATGCTATGGACGTTGTAGCCCTTGAGACCATCGACGCCCGGGGCTGCCGACGCCTGCGGCGGAATCATGCTCAGCTGCTGGATCGGGCGGAGGGTAAGCAGGTCGACGATCGAGCCGATGTCGACGAAGAACGGGTCGTCGCGCGGTCCGGCGAAGACGCGGCCGGCACCATTCGGCAGCGTGGCGATGGCGTCGTTCGCGAGCGCCGCGTAGCTCGGCGTCGACTTCGGACCGATGTTCGCCGGCGCGACCTGGAAGTTGTTGCCCATGTTCGTGGCGCTGCCGGCACGCCGGGCGCCGGCGATGCGGGTGACGCTGTAGAACTGGCGCACGTTCAGGTCGGCGTCGTCGAGCGTCGTCACCGGACCGGTGTTGTAGAGGAACGTGTTTCCGTTGCGGACGTCGGTGCGGAACTGGAACTGGTACGTGATGTCCTCGACCGCATCGCCGTTATTGTCGATGTGGATCTCATAAATCCCGGACGGCGAGAAGTTGTAGAAGTTCGGGCCGCTCGACGGCTCTTCGAGGGGAATGTAGTTGGCGATGATGGTGATGGTGTTGGGCGCATCGGGACTGCGGAATACATAGACGTCGGTGTTGTCCATCGTCTGGTCTTCCGTGGTACCGGGCGCTTCACGGTGCGACGACGCGTACAACGTGCTACAGAAAATGACTACCGCGATCAAAGAAAGAAATCGGACTCTTTGCATGCTGCCTCCTGTGTTGTCGTTCGGCGGCGTGTTGCTGCAGGACCACATCCACGAATGCCAGAAAGGTGTAAGAAAAGGTTGAGAGTCGGTGCAAACCGATCCTCCTCGGCGCACCGATTGCTGTGCAATTTCACGCATGAGCGCGCGCTACATCGTCGATCGCCACTTCCGGATCGCGCTCGACGGAGCATCGGACGGCGTGATGATCGAAGCGGACGAGCACATCGCTTACATCAATCCCGCCTACGCGGCGATGCTCGGCTATCCGAGCACGACCGAGCTCTCCGACGCGACCATCGCTGAGATCGCCGATCCGGAGGATTTCGAGCGCCTGCGCTGGTTCGGACTCTGCCGCAGGCAGGGGAAGCCAGCGCCTACACGCTATACGTTTCGGGCGCGCGCCCGCGGCGGCAGGATCGTGACGTTCGATGCGAGCATTTCGCAGACGCGTGCCGACGGCGAGCTGTTGATCATGACCATTGTGCGCGAGCTGCATGCCGTCACCGTCCCGCGCACGAGCTTCGACCTGCCGGGAACGAAGCGCCTGTCGCCCCGCGAGCTGGAGATCATCAAGTACCTGCTTGCGGGCAAGCGCTCCAAAGAGATTGCCGCACTATTGAACGTGTCGGAGAAAACCATCGGCACCCACCGCAGCCGCGCCTTCGCAAAGCTGGCTTTACGCGGAGTGGGTGATTTGTTTCGGGTTGCGGCAGAGCGCGGGGTGATTTAGAAAATAGGACCTATAGGACGAATGGGACCTATAGGACAAATGGGAACCATGTCGTCCCATCTGTCCTATAGGTCCCATAGGTCCCATAGGTCCTATTGACTACTCATACCTGAGCGCCTGAATCGGGTGCAGCGCCGCCGCTTTGCGCGCCGGGTAATAGCCGAAGAACACACCCACCGCTCCCGAGAACGCCACCGCCACCAGCATGACCAGCGGCGAGATCACGGTCTCCCAGCCGGTGAAGTGGCCGAGCACTTTCGCGCCGACCACGCCGAGCAGCAAACCGATGAAGCCGCCCAGCACGCCCATGACGATGCTTTCCACCAGGAATTGCGTCAGTACATCCGAGCCGCGGGCGCCAATGGCCAGCCGGATACCGATCTCACGCGTCCGCTCCGTCACCGAGACGAGCATGATGTTCATGATCCCGATGCCGCCGACGAGCAGCGAGATCGAGGCGATGGCGGCCAGCAGCATGGTCATCACCTTGGTGCTTCCCTCGGCGGCCTGGGCGAGGTCGTTCTGGTTGCGGACCGTGAAGTCCTCCGCCTCTCCTTCGCCGAGGCGGCGCGATTCGCGGAGCAGCACGCGGATCTCTTCCTGCGCCGCGACGATCTCTCCCTCGGAGCTGGTGCTGGCGAGGATCTGCGGGATGAACAGCCGTCCCGACAGCGCCGTCCGCGCGGTCGTGTAGGGGATCAGCACGACGTCGTCCGAATCGCTGCCGCTGGCGGTCTGGCCCTTCGGGGTCAGCACGCCGATCACGTCGAACGGCACATTGCGGATCTGCACTTCCTGCCCCACCGGATCGGTGCCGGGAAAGAGCTGGTCGGCTACGGTCTTGCCGATCACCGCCACTTTGCGCATGCCGTCGACGTGCTCCGGGCTGAAGAACTCGCCCGAGACCGTCTGCCAGTCGCGGATGACCTGGTAGTCCGTGTCGACGCCGTTGATGAGCGTGCGCCAGTTGCCGGCGTCGCCGATCACCTGCGCGCGCGTGACGATCACCGGCGAAACGGCCGTGACGACCTGCGCTTCCTTACGGATCTTCTCGACGTCTTCGATCGACAGGTTCGGGAAGGCCTGGGCTCCCTGGCTCACGCCGCTCTGCTGCGCGGCGCCGGGAGTGATGACGATCATGTTCGTGCCGAGGTTGTTGATCTGGGCGCGGATGCGCGAGCGGGCGCCGTAGCCGACCGCCACCATCACGATGACCGCGGCCACGCCGATGATGATGCCGAGCATCGTCAGCGCCGCACGCATCTTGTTCTTCTGGATGCTCTGCGTCGCCAGCTTGATCAGGATAGTCGTCTTCATGCTGCCACCTCCAGGTCCGTCGAGGCGAGGCGGCGGTTCTTCACCGGCTCGTCGCGCACGATCCGTCCGTCGCGGACTTCCACGATCCGTTTCGCGTACACCGCCACCTCGGTCTCATGCGTCACGAGGACGATGGTGATGCCCTGGTCGTTCAGTTCCTGAAAGAGGGCCATCACTTCCATCGTCGTCCGCGTGTCGAGGTTGCCGGTCGGCTCGTCGGCGAGGATGAGCGCCGGCTCGGTGACCAGCGCGCGGGCAATCGCGACG
>Ga0190275_10003136_pt1 | contig 11760 bp, 5 predicted proteins | sample Popmic550T_FD_133745 | JGI IMG/M metagenome (GOLD analysis project Ga0190275, IMG submission 133745) | Populus adjacent soil microbial communities from riparian zone of Yellowstone River, Montana, USA - 550 T | ecosystem: Environmental > Terrestrial > Soil > Riparian zone > Trees stand | place... | reverse complement strand
TCCGTGTGCCTGCCGGGGTTCCGTGGCTCGCCGCCGCTGTGTGAGGCGTACCTTCGCTTCGATCTCGGCGGTCTGCCGGCCCATGCGCGGGTGAAGTCGGTCAAGCTCCAGGCCACGGCGTTCAGGGCCCAAGCGACGTTCCACAACCACGTCTTCATGCACCTGGTGCAGGACGACTCGTGGAGCGAGATGGGCATCACCTATGTCAACAGGCCGGCCATCTCTACCGCGCTGGGGTTCTGGGATATCTCGTCGCCCGGCCTGGCCGTCAACGCGGATCCGGCGCTGGCCACCGCGGTACAGAATGAGCTGGGCGGGGACAAGAAGCTCAGTGTGTGGTTGGGCTCGGATGGCTCGTACACCGTCTACCACTCGCGAGAGGTGGTGGACGCGAACAAGCGCCCCAAGCTCATCGTCACCTATGACTTCGTTCAGGTGCTCGAGCCGGTGGCGGACGCGAAGGTGATCGCCTCGCAGCCGAACAGCAACTTCGGCTCCGCGACGGACTTCTCGGTGGGCCCGGCCTGGTACCACCCCTCCCAGCAGGAGCATGCCTACCTGCGCTTCGATCTGAGCACGCTGCCTGCCCACGCGCGGATCTCCTCGGTCAAGCTCCAGGCGATGGCGTACACAGGCTATGCATGGGGCGGGGACGGCAACGTGTACACGCACCTGGTGCAGAACGACTCGTGGAGTGAGGGGGACATCACCTGGAACAACCAGCCGGCCATCTCCGGTAGCCAGCTCGGGTACTGGTGGCTCTGGTACGACTACCGCTATGTGGATTCGCTCGGCGTGAATGAGTCGCCTGCGCTGGCCGCCACCGCGCGGTCCGAGCTCAATGGGGACAAGAAGCTGAGCGTGCGTCTGAGCTCGCCTGGCTACATCACGAACTACTACTCGCGAGAGGTGGCGGACGCGAACAAGCGCCCGAAGCTCGAGGTGCACTACGTGGAGCCGGAGCTCTGTGACGTGCAGCCGAACGTGCCTGTCCTCACGCTCAACGGCGCCAGCGCGGTGATGCTGGAGTGCGGGCTGAGCACCTGGACGGATCCGGGTGCCCGGGCGACGGACGCGTGCGGCTCGCTGGAGGTGCACCGCTACAACTCAGGCAGTGACGCGTACGGCCCGGGCCCCAACACGGGCGCCGAGGGCTCCTACTCGGTGCAGTACCTCGCCTGGAGCACGACGGGCGGCACGGTGAGCGCCCTTCGCACGGTGCACGTGAACGACACCACGGCTCCCTCGCTCCGGCTGAACGGCGCCGCGCAGATGACCCACACATGCGGCAGCCAGTTCGTGGATCCCGGCGTCGAGGCGCTGGATGCGTGCTACGGCAACGTGTCCCCCACGGTGCGGGTGACGGGCTCCGTGAACGGCTGGGCCGCGGGCACGTACACGCTGCGCTATGACGTGACGGACAGCGGAGGCAACAGCGCCGCGCCCGTGACGCGCACCGTGAACGTCGTCAACTGCCCCTGGTAAGGCGCGACGCCTCGAGGTGACGGGCCGCCTGAGCGGTCCTCGGCTGGCGGGCCGGTGCTCGGACTCCGAGCGCCGGCCGCTGGCGTTTTCGGGACCTGAGTGCCGCCCAGGGGCTTGCGCGGGGGGGGGAGGGGAGGGGTATGAGGAAGGTTCACTCCCCGTCAAAGCAGGAGTTCGCGCATGCAGCGACTTCCCCGTGTCAGCCGTCCCCACCTGCTGAGCCTCGGGCTCACGCTCGCCCTCCTCCACGGCTGTGTCCCCACAGAGGAGGAGGCTTCGTCCGAGCCCACTCAGGTCGAGCAGGGGCTGGCCGTGCCGGGCTTCGCGGAGCTGCACCACCACATGTTCGCGGAGCAGGCCTTCGCCGGCGGGTGGTTCCATGGCAGCCACACCGGCACGCTCGCGCGCTGTGACGGCGGCATGCCCGAGAGCAGCCACGCCCGGGTTCGCATGGACCTGAGCAACCTGCTGAACCTGTGCCCGAACTCGGGCGGAGTGGATCTGAGCACCAACCCGCTGCTCGCGGGGCTGTTCGGCATTGGCGGCGCGGTGGGCTCGGAGTTCATCGGGAAGATGGATGGGACGCAGGGCGACACGGGCCTGCACCTGGGCCGGCGAGACGTGCCCACGCAGTGGCCGCGCTGGGACACCATCGCCCACCAGCAGTCGTGGGAGGGCTGGCTGCGCAAGGCGCACCAGGGCGGCATGTCGCTGGTGATGGTCTCCCTGGTGAGCAACGGCTTCCTCTGCAATGCGCTGCCGTACCAGAACATCAAGCGGCCCTGTGACGAGATGACGGACATCGAGGTGCAGCTGCAGATGGCCCGCGCCTTCGATGCGCGCACCGACTGGGCGGAGATCGCCCTCACCCCAGCGCACGCGCGGCAGATCATCTCCGCTGGCAAGCTGGCGATGGTGCTCTCCATCGAGACGAGCAAGCTGTTCGGCACCCGGGACTGGCGTACGGAGCTGGACCGCTTCTACAGCCTGGGCGTGCGCTCGTTGCAGCCCGTGCACCAGCTGGACAACCGCTTCGCGGGCGCGGCGCCGCACAACGCCATCTTCCAGGCGGCCCAGTTCCTGGAGAACTGCCACATCGACTTCGACTGCGGGGTGACGACGGGCTCCTTCACGCTGGGCTTCGACGTGAACTCGGCCTGCCGCAACGTGAAGGGGCTGACGGCGGAGGGCCGGTCGCTGATCCAGGCGATGATGGCCAAGGGGATGCTCGTGGACATGGCGCACATGTCCGAGCGCACCGCGCAGGACACGTTCGCCCTCGCGCAGGCCAACACGTACTACCCGCTGATGATCTCCCACGGGCACTTCCGCGAGGTGATGAACCCGAAGCTGGCGGATGACGAGAAGACGACGCCGGCGTGGATGGTGCGCTACCTGCGGCAGACGGGCGGCATCTTCGGCCTGCGCACGGCGCACGACGAGGCGCGCACGTACACGCGGACGACGGTCGCCAACAACTGCCATGGCTCCACGCGCTCGCTGGCCCAGGCGTACGAGTTCGGCCGCCAGGGCTTGAAGGTCCCCATGGCCTTCGGCGCGGATCTCAACGGCTTCATCCAGCAGACGCGGCCGCGCTTCGGGGCGAACGGGGCCTGCTCGGCGACGTTCCAGGCGGAGGCGGACCTGCAGGCCTACCAGCAGTCGCTCTCCGGAACGGGCCGGCTGGGCACGGAGTTCGACGAGAACGGCCTGGCGCACATTGGCCTGCTGCCGGACCTGCTGAGGGACTTGAAGAACCTGGGGGTGAACACCGCGGGGCTGGAGAGCTCGGCGGAGACGTTCATCCGCATGTGGGAGCGGGCGAGCTCGGCGCGCTCGGGCATGGCGGATCCGGCGGCCGACCTCGACACCACCGGCGTGGCAGCCTACGTCTCCCGCGACTCGCGCGAGGCCCAGTTCCCCACGGTGTGCGGCGCGGCCTATGCGCCAGACACGAAGGTGCTGGGGCAGGGGTGCCGCTTCGACGCGGAGTGCATCAGCGACCAGTGCACCTCGGTGCTGTGCTCCACCTTCGACGGCCGGTGCGTGTGCAATGACGACGGGGACTGCGGCAGCGCGCGCTACTGCCAGGAGGAGCTGCCGGGGCCGGGTGACAACGACTGCGTGGCGAAGAAGGCGAACTGGGACTCGTGCAGCCGGGACGGGCAGTGCCAGTCCGGGGCGTGCGGTGGCTGCGCGAACCTGACGGGCTGGTGCTACACGCCGCGCTCGAAGGCCGTGGGCCAGGCGTGCAAGGCGGACCGCGAGTGCACCTCGGATCGGTGCGGCGCGGACTGCTATGCCAACCCCACGGGCACGTGCTTGTGCGATAGCGACTCGCACTGCGCCAGCAACCAGTACTGCGGCTGGGGCCTGAACTCTGGCAAGTGCCAGACCAAGAAGAGCCGTGGCGCGGCGTGCTCGGCCAATCGCGAGTGCGCGTCCAACAACTGCCGCTGGTCGTTCACCTGCGCCTGACAGGCAAGGCCCTCAGCGCCTCGGGCGCTTCTTCTTGCCAGGGAGAGGGGGCCCTGGCTTGCGCGGGGCTGGCGAGGGGTGCGTGCGCTCCTCCAGCCACTTCGAGACCTGCTCGGCGTCGGACTTCCGGCCCACGCTGAGCCAGGCCTCCCGCACCTGGGTGGCCAGCGCCAGGGCACGCTCGCGGTCGCCGTGCGTCTCCCAGAGGGCCTGGGCCTGCGTGAACTGGCCCTCCGCGCGCATGTTCTCCGGCGCCAGCTTCAGCGCGCGCTCGATGAGCGGGAGCGCCTCCGCCGGCTTGTCTGTCTCCAGCAAGAGTCGGCTCAGCCCGAACAAAGGAAACGCGAGATCCGGGTGCGTGGGGCCCACCCCCTTCTCGTGCAGGGCCAGCGAGCGCGTGTACTTCTCCCGGGCCTCTGCGTACCTTCCCTGGCGGCGCAGCGCAGTGGCCAGGTTGCTCAGCGAGTTGGCCACTTCGGGGTGTGTGGGCCCCAGCACTTTCTGCCGCAGCGCCAGGGCGCGCTCATGGGCTCGCTGGGACTCCTCGTACTTCCCCAGTGACTCGTAGACGACGCCCAGGTTGTTGAGCGCGAGGGCCACATCCGGGTGCTCAGGGCCCAGCGTCTTCTCCCACAGTGCCAGCACGCGCGTGTGGGCCTCCTTCGCCTCCTCGTACCGGCCCAGCTCATTGAAGACGAGCCCCAGGTTGGTGAGCGAAGCGGCCACATCCGGATGCTCGGGGCCCAGCACCTTCTCCCTCAGGACCAGCGCGCGGGCCTGCAGCTCACGGGACTCCTCGAGCCGGCCCATCTTCCACAGCACCAGGCCCAGGTTGTTGAACGAGGCGGCCACCTGGGGGTGCTCGGGGCCGAGGATCTTCTCCCGCAGCGCCAGGGAGCGTGAGAGCTGCTCACGCGCCGGCTCGAACCTCCCCATCTTCCAGAACATCAAGCCCAGGTTGTTGACCACGGAGGCCACGTCGAGGTGCTCGGGGCCCACCGCCTTCTCCCGCAGGGCCAGCACGTGCTGCCACGCTTGCAGGGCCTCCTCGTGCCGGCCCAGCTCCGAGAGCACGGCGCCGTAGTTGTTGAGCTCGGAGGCGCGGAGCCGCTCGTCATCCGCCGCCTCGGCGAGGTTCTCCGCCATGGGCCGCATCAGCAGAGCCTCCTCGTGACGCCCCTCGCGGTAGCCCACCAGCATGATCAGCGTGCTCGCGGCTCGGGCCAGCTGGAACATGTCCTTGCCTCGCGCCGCCTCCCTCATGGCCTGCCGCAGCCGCGCCTCCGAGCCCGGGAAGTCACCTGAGCCCTCTTTCAGCCGGGCCGACACGAACAAGGTGCGGGCAAGCAACGGCGCGTACCCCACCGGCTCCACCTGGGGCAGCAACGTCTCCGCCAGGGCCAGCCCCTCCTTGTACTTGCCGCCGTCGAACAGGGCCTCCAGCCGATCCACCTGCTGCTGGAGCGCCTCCACCTTCGCGCGCACCTCGGGCTGCTCTGGCGGAGGCACGGCCGCGGTGAGCGCCTTGGTGTCCGCGCAGTATTCCAGAGGAGGCAGCGCCTGCACCGCCGGCACGGCCTTGCTCACGAGCGCCGGATCCGGGCCCTGCGAGAGCAGCTCCGTCAGTGCACGCAGCTGGCTGCGCCGTCGCTCCAAGCAGGACTCCTCGAGCACCGCCAGCCCCTGGGCCTGGGCACTCCCCTCACGGCTCGTGTTCAGGCACAGCTCTGTCCGTTGCTTCACCCATGCGCCCGCGTACCCGTCCAGTGCCGCCGTGACGCGCTCGGCGGTGTCCCGCGCGTAGGCCAGGTTCGTGCCCAGCAGTGCCTGCTCGACCCTGGCCTGGATCGACGCGTCCCACACTCCGGCCAGCCGCTGCTCCAGCTGGCCGCACACCTGCACCTGCTGGCGCGCCCAGCCCCAGACGGCCAGCACCGCCAGCGCCAGCGTCACGCTGGCCACGGAGCTCCTCCGCAGCCACGCGCGCCGCTTCACCTCCGGATCGTCTTCCAGCTCCGCCAGGAGCGCGGCCATGGAGGCGGTGCGCTGGGCCGGGTCAACTTGCAGTCCCTGGAGCACCGTGCGCGCCAGCCACGCGGGCACCTCGGAGCTCGCGGGAGGCGTCACTCCCTGGCGCTGGGCCCTTCGCAGCTCGGCGACGGTCTTCCCTTGGAAGGGACGCTCGCCGTAGAGGCCCTCGTAGAGGGACACACAGAAGGAGTACAGATCGCTGCGCGCGTCGGCCCGCTGGCCTCGGAGCTGCTCGGGGGCCATGTAGCGCGGAGTCCCCATCAAGTTGCCCGGCTCGGTGATGGGCGTCTCCAGCGCCTGGGAGGGCAGGGAACCGGACGGGAGCTCCGACTCCTCGTTCTCGGCGGGGAGCAAGGACGCCTCGAGCCTCGCCAGGCCGAAGTCCGTGACGCGGGCGCGCTCGTCGCGCCCCACCAGCACGTTGTCCGGCTTGAAGTCGCGGTGGACAAGGCCCGCCGCGTGGGCCGCCGCGAGCCCCCGCCCCGCGGCCAGGTACTTCTCGAGCACCTCGCGCCAGGAGCGCTGCTCCTTCTGCCAGCGCCGCAGCGTCTGGCCCTCCACGTGCTCCATGGCGATGAAGAGCGAGCCGGTCTCCAGAGTGCCGGCATCGTACACGGCCACCACGTTCGGGTGGCTCAGGCGCGCCATGGCCTGGGCCTCACGCAGGAAGCGGCCCTGCTCGTCGTGGCTGCTGCCACCCAGCACGTCGCGAGGACGGAGCTGGTTGAGGGCCACGCGCCGGTCCAGCCGTGCGTCATAGACGGAGAGCACCACGCCCATGCCGCCCGCGCCGAGCTGCCCCAGCACGGTGTAGCGGTCGAGCACCCGCTGCCCGGCGAGGGGAACGGTGAACGGAGCCTCCGCGACAGGGCCGGAAGGATCGGTCCGAGGCTGAGTGGGCGCCTCCTCGGATTCACTCATCGGCCCAGCTCCTTCCCCATGTGCTCTCCTCAGCGGATCTGGAGCGGGAGGCTCAGCGTGCCGAATGCCTCGCCGGTGCGCGCGTCCTCCAGGGTCGCCTGGAGCTGGACCTGGACTTGGCCCTCCCGCGCGTCGAGCGGGGGGAAGTAGAGGAAGCCCGCCTGCGTGCCCCCGTCGGGCACGGCGCCCTCGTGGAAGGCCTGCCGCACCATGTCCGCCGAAGGCTCCGTGAGGCCGTGCGCGGGGGGCATGCAGCTGATGCAGGGAGGACCTGCATACCGCACATCATTGGTACCGTTGGTGCGGGTGTACGTCCGGTCGGCGCCATCCGAGGGGTGGCCGCCCACCGCGAGCGGAGTGTTGGGCAGGCGCTGACCGGTGTGCGGAGGAGGAGCCTGGATGCGCGTGGCCCGCGTGGAGAAGAACTGGTCCATCGCGGCCTGCGACAGCGCCTCATGGCGCGCCTCGCCCACCAGCGCGAAGTGCCGGAGCCGGACGTTCAGCGGCCGGCCGCTGCGGTTCTCCAGGACGAGCTCCACGGGCGTGAGGTGGTCATCGAGATCCTTGGGGTAGCTCTCCCAGCTCGAGCCGTTCGCCAGGAGCCGGACCCCATGGGCCTCGCCCACGATGGTGGACGCGTCCGCCGTCAAGCTTAGGGCCGTAGGTGCCGGGCGGAGCGCACCCTCCTGAGCGCACCCCAGGGCGAGCAACAGCACCATGACTCCAGACCCGTGAACACGCATGGAAACCCTCCTCGTAGGGAGGAGGATAGCAGCACACCTGCCGTTCAAGCCCGTCAGGGCCAGCTCCTGACGACGTAAAGAGGGCTGCCTCGTCCTGGCGCGGGAGCCGTGACTCCCGCGCGATCAGAGCCCCGCCACCTTGGCAGAGCTGGAGACCGTGTAGGCGAAGGCCAGCTCCTGCTGGGAGCGCGCGGGGGCAGGGAGCTCGAAGCGGAGGATTCCGTCCTGGCTCACCTTCGAGGGGGCCGGCTTCGCCTTCTCCTTGAGCAGCTCGATCTCCACTGCCTCCACCTCGGAGACGGGCATCCGCTCCTCGATGGCGATCTGCTCCGCCCGGCTGCCCGTGTTGGAGAGGAACAGCTTCACGAAGTGCGTCCGTGTCTTCCGGCCGGTGAGCCGGTTCGTGTCCAGCTTCGTCTCCACCTGGCGGGCGATGCGCAGGGCGTCCTCGCTGCCGAAGCCCAGCTTCACCCGCTCACCCACTCCCGCGAAGGTGAGCTGTGCCCGCCCCACGTAGCCGCTCGTGCGCACCAGATCCACCGGGCCCGCCAGCAGCACTGAGGAGCCCTTGTTCTCGAAGCGCGCCACCCGGTGCACCAGCGGCGAGTGCTCCGGCGTCCCCACCAGCTCCGAGGTGGCTGGCGCCGTGAACTGGAACAGCGGCACCCGGTGCGGCGCTCCATCCGAGGGCAGGGTGACGCGGTGGGTGGCCTTCAGCGTCAGCGGCTCGCCGCCGTCATCGAGACCGGGCATGTCCTCGGTCTGCCGGGCGCCGCCCTCGCCTGTCGTCTGAACGGTCTCCTCGCGGATCGTCACCTCCACTGTGTGCTTCTCCTGCTGGGTCTTGTCCCGCAGGTACAGCCGATCCTCCACCAGCCGCGGCGGACTGGCTCCCAGCGTGGGACGCGCCGTCGAGAAGGCCATCTCCACGTCCTTCCAGTCCTCCTCCGTGCGCTGCCACACCACCGCCTCGCACTCCAGCACCACGGTCTCTCCACCCTCGCCGGGCCGCAGCGTGGCCCGGTACGCCGGACGCCACACGGCGCTGGGCACCAGGTACGCCACGCCCACCGTCACCGTGCCTCCCGTGGGGTGGTTCACCTCCATCTCCGTCGAGGTGACGAGCTTCGCCTCCGGCTGCTCGCCCTGCGCGAACGCGCCCTGCGCCTCTGCCAGCCGCTGCCGGGCCACGGCCTCCCGCTTGCGCGCCTGCCGCAGCGCCTCCTCCGTAGAGCCCACCTCCGCCCGCACCGCCGCCAGGTGGAGGCGCCAGGTGTCCGGCGTCGCCTTGCCGGCGCCGACGAGCTCGGAGATGGAGCGCAGCACGTCCGCGCGCGCGGCCTGCGCCACGCTCAGCCTTGCCTCCAGGCGGAGGACATCGCCCGTGGCGACCCGCACCGCCTGCTCGAGCGACTCGACGCGGCGCCCGAGCTCCGTGCGGTGCTCGCGCAGCCCCTCCTTGGGCTGCTCCTTCCAGGTGCGGCTCACGCGCGCGCCGACGATGGTGCCCCCGGACAGGGAGACCTGGAGCGACCGGTCCACCGCGAGCGGTGACAGCCCCTCCACCCTCAACCGCTGCGGGCCGGCGGGGATCGTCACCTCGCCGCGGCGCTCCACGAGCGCGCGATCCTCCAGGACGGTGACCTTGATGACGGGGAGTGTGACGTGGGTGCTCACTTACGTCCTCCGGTTGCCGCCCTGGAGCATCTTGCTCGAGGGGATCTTCACGACCCAGGTCGCGTCCAGCGCTTGCTTCTCACCCGCCTGCAGCGTTACCCGCCACGTCCGCTCACCGTCCACCGGAGTGTCTCCGGGCAGCGGCTCCGGGGAGCGCCAGGGAGGCTTGATCTCGGTCTCCTCGACCTTGATGTCCTTCTCGTCCTTGGGGATCACGGGCACGCGCTCGCGAATCTCCACGATCACCGGCCGGCCCAGCCGGTTGGCCACCTCTACCGAGATCCGGTGCGTGAGCATCGCGGCTCCACCGAAGACGCCTCCCGAGGCCTCGTCGAAGCGCGTGTTGCGCGACACCTTGATGGACTCTTCGACGCCCAGCCCCAGCCGCTGCGTGGCGCCCGGCGCCAGCGTGGGCAGGGGAGAGGTCATGAGGAACTCGTCCCCGAGCGTCACGTCCACCGGGCCCGCGAGCAGCGCGTGGGGTGTGCGGTTCTCTACCTTCACCGTGCGGAAGACCTGCGGCTCCATGGATGGGACGCAGAGGTACTCGGCGGCGAGCCCCACGGGCGCCGAGAACACCGGCACCGTGTGCCACACACTGTCCGAGGGTACGTCGGTCCGCGTCTCCACGTCATAGCGGTAGTCGAAGTGGGGCGTGGACTGGCGAGGCGGCACGGCCCAAGTGGGCGGGCTGATCTGGTGGACGGAGTCCATGGTCTGCTGGCGGATGGCGATCAGCGAGACGATGTCCACCTGCACATGCATCGCCGTCAGCGCGATCAACTCCTGGGAGGACCAGGCGGGGCGGGGCTGAAGCCGGCCGCGCAGACCGGGCTGGCTTGGGGGAGCCAGCTCCAGCGATTGGTAGTCCAGCAGGTTGCCGCCGAGCTCGAGGCCCGACGGGGGCTTCGGCTCCGAAGGGGGAGCGCCGCCAAAGCCGCCCATGGCAGCCCCTTCATCCAGGTCCATCATGGGGGCGTCGTCGTACGCCGCGTCCTTGGCCATCTCTTCTTGAGGGGCCGACATCCTCCTGCCTCGAGCCAGAGCTCCTCCTCCCCCAGGTGCTCCACTTCGTCTGGGGGCAGCGGCGGTAGGAGCCTGACGAGGTGGGGACGGCGGAGCGCTGGACGAAGAGAAGATGCCGGAGAGAGCGCCGCCCTTCTTCATCATCCGAGGTGCCTCCGCCTCCGGAGAGGGCATGGCGGAGTAGGAGGGTTCGTCGGCATCCTGCTCGAAGAGGTCGGCCTTGGGCGCCGGTTCGGGAGCCGCCGCCTGGAAGCGGGCGTCACCCGCTGGGAGCTCCGCGGTGATGGAGCGGTCCGGGGCCTTGTTCTTGGGCTGGGGCTTGGCGAGGACTGGAGCGGGCTGGGACGGACGTGGAGGTCTGCCCGCGGAGTCATATCCGGCGAAGAGCTCGTCGAGCCCGGGTGGGGGCTCGCGCCACCCCGAGCAGGCCGGAGGAGGCTGGCGCCGGCCGATGCGCAGGGCCTTGAGCTCCGGCACATCCGCGCGGCGGTGGAGCTGGGCGGTGGACAGGGACAGCTTCACGTTCTGCCAGTCCTCGCCGGTGCGCTGGAGCACGGAGGCCCGCATCCGCAGCGTCCCGCCGTCGAGCGAGCGCGGCATGCGCAGCTCGTACCCTGGCACCCAGCGTGCTCCGCGCACGGCGTACTCGAGTGCCAGCCGCGTCTCCCCCTCCACGGCGCCCGCCTCCGAGAGCGTGATGAGGGCGGCGCGGTACAGCACTGCGCGCTGGCCACGCACCGCGGACGAGCCCTCCTGTAGCCTGCGTCGGCGCAGCTCCACTTCTGCTGTCGCGTCCCGGTGGCGCCGCTCCAGGTCGAGCTTCCGAGCGTGGAGGGCCGCCAGCTCCTCGTCCACGAAGCCGGCGAGGGCGAGGACGGCGGTGGGGGAGGCCTCGCGAGGCTCCTGGCCTTCCTTGGGCTGCAGGAAGGAGGGGCCGAGCTGCTGAAGCGCGTCGAGATCCTGCTGCACCCGCTGGAGCTCCAGGGAGACGCTGGCGAGCGCCTCCTGAGCATCCTCGAGTGCGCGTTGCTCCGCGGGGACATCGGGCTCGGGGGGGAGCTGCGCGTCGAAGGCAGGGCGGATGTCGCGGACGGCGAGACCGGCGGGGCCTTGAAGGATGGCTGCGCGCAGCGAGCCGGTGGTGAGCCCTAGCGGCAGGCCATTGATGCGGACCTGCATGGGCAGCCGGCCATTCTCGGCCGGCACCATGGCCACGCGGGTGCAGAGCGCTCCGTCGGCATGGACGGTGACTGCGTCCAGGACGGATGGGACAACGAGCATGGAGGCCCCCTCCAGATGAGTGGCCCCCAGGCTAGCGGGCCCGGGCCCAGAGAGCGAGCGCGGCTCATAGGCCCCCCCTCGGGGAGCGCCGGAAACCCTGAGTTCTAAGGCCCCTCCC
>Ga0190275_10003135_pt1 | contig 11761 bp, 7 predicted proteins | sample Popmic550T_FD_133745 | JGI IMG/M metagenome (GOLD analysis project Ga0190275, IMG submission 133745) | Populus adjacent soil microbial communities from riparian zone of Yellowstone River, Montana, USA - 550 T | ecosystem: Environmental > Terrestrial > Soil > Riparian zone > Trees stand | place... | reverse complement strand
CTCCAAGGGGCTGGTCGAGGAGATCGGCCTCCCGGGGGATCGCCGCCACTACTACCTCTTCAGCGACTCGGCCTGGGAGCACCGGTTCGAGGACGCCATCAAGGGCCTGACGGAGGCGCTGCAGATCCTCCGCACGCGCCAGGAGGGGCTCAGCCCGGACGAGGCCCTGCGCATGCAGCGGTTTGCCTCCGCCATCGAGGCCTTCGACTTCTTCCTCAACGTGGTCGAGTCCGCGCGAGAGCGCTGGCGTCACCGGAACAAGGAGTCCGGGCCGCCCTCCACCCCTGAGCAGTCCCGATCCATTTCCTGAGCTTTTTCCTCTCGAGGTTCCACCGATATGACTTCTCGTTCCCTGACCCGTCTCCTGTTGTTGGGCGCCCTGGCCTCCACGGCCGGTCTGGGCTGCTCTGATGCCCGCGCCAACAAGGCGCAGCTGCCTGCCAGTACGAGCGCCACGAACGGGCAGCCCACCCTCGGCGTCCGCGCGACGCCTCCGATGGACAAGCTGCAGGGCGACGTCACCCGTGTGACGGGGCAGATCCGCGCCAGGCTGGAGGCCACGCTGAGCGCTCCGGCCACGGGCACCGTCGAGAAGCTCCTGGTGAACGTGGGCGACAAGGTGAAGAAGGGCGCGCCGATGATGGTGCTGGACTCCTCCAACATCGCCATCGCCGTGGACCAGGCCCTGGCGGCCCGGGCGATGGCGAAGGCGGGGCTGGACAGCGCCAACACGGAGCTGGAGCGCACCCAGAAGCTCTTCGAGGGCGGCAGCGCGCCTCAGGCCATCCTCGACAAGGTGCAGGCCGGGCAGCGCCAGGCCGCCGCGGGTTACGCCCAGGCGGATGCCGCCGTGCGCTCGGCCCAGGAGATGATGCGCGATCAGACGCTGCGCGCCCCCTTCGACGGGCTGGTGACGGCGCGGATGAAGAACATCGGTGACACGGTGGCGATGATGCCGCCCACGCCCGTCTTCATGGTCACCAACGTGGACGAGCTCGAGGTGCGCCTGCCCGTGCCCGAGTCCATGGTCGGAGCGCTCCAGGCGGGCATGAAGATCAACGGCCGCGTCATCCCCGGCAACACCGCCTTCGAGGCCACCGTGCGCACGGTGGGCGCGGTGGTGGATCCGCAGAGCCGCACCGTGGAGGTGCTGGCGGACGTGACGGGCAAGCCGGAGGCGGTGCTGCGTCCCGGCTCGCTGGCGGAGCTGGACTTCTCCCGCAGCGAGGCGCTCGCCGGCCTCTTCTTGCCTTCCCAGGCGCTGATGAAGGACGAGAAGGGCAGCTACGTGTGGGTGGTGGAGGACGGGCGGTTGGTGCGCCGGGATGTGCAGGCGCTGCCCATCACCCCGCGCTTCGCGCAGGTGCGCGGTGGCCTGCAGCCCCAGGACAAGGTGGTGGTGGAGAGCGCAGCCTCCCTGCGAGAGGGGCTGGCCGTGAGCGTGGTGCAGTAACTCAGCGGACCGAGCGGGTATACCCATATGGATCCCATCAAGACATTCATCCGTCAGCCCATCTTCACCGCCATGCTCATCATGGCGGTGGTGGTGTTCGGCCTCTTCGCCTATCCGAAGATCGGCGTCGATCAGATGCCGGACGTGGACTTTCCAGTCGTCACCGTCACCACCATTCTCCCGGGCGCGGACCCGGAGACAGTGGAGAACAACGTCAGCGATCCGTTTGAGGAGGCGCTCAACACGCTCAGCGGCGTGGAGACGCTGCGCTCGGTCAACGTGGAGAGCGTGTCGCAGATCATCGTCCAGTTCTCGCTCGACAAGAATGTGGACGTAGCGGCCCAGGACGTGCGTGACCGCATCCAGGCCACCCTGTCCAAGATCCCCAATGAGGCGGAGACGCCCGTGGTGGAGAAGTTTGACATCGGCGCCGCGCCCATCATCACCCTGTCGGTGAGCGGCGCGCTGCCCATCCAGGAGATCACCCGGCTGTCAGAGGACGTGGTGAAGCCCGCGCTCCAGCGCAAGCAGGGGGTGGGTGGCATTGATCTGGTGGGTGACCAGGAGCGGGAGATCCAGGTGGTGGTGGATCCGGGCCTGCTGCGCAGCTACGGGGTGTCCGTCTCGGATGTGACCCAGGCGCTGCGCGCGCAGAGCGTGGACGTGCCGGGCGGCCGGACGCTAGAGCCCGGCGCCGAGCGCGTGGTGAAGCTCGAGGGCGAGGCGCGCAGCGTGGACGCGCTGCGCAACCTCATCATCGCCAGCCCCGCGGGGGCGCCGGTGCGAATCCGGGACGTCGCCAACGTGGTGGATGGACCCGAGGAGGCCCGCTCGGGGGCCACCTTCAACGGCGAGCGCGCGGTGGCGCTGGTAGTGCGCAAACAGTCCGGCGCCAACACCGTCCAGGTAGCGCACGATGTCATGGAGTCCCTGGAGGAGATCACCGCGCTGCTGCCCAAGGGCGTGACGGTCTCGACGGTGACGGACGGCTCCAAGTTCATTCGCTCCTCCATCTCCGCCGTGCAGGAGGACATGGTCATCGGTGGCATCCTCGCCGTGGTCATCGTGCTGCTGTTCCTGCGCAACTGGCGCTCTACGCTGGTGTCCGCGGTGGCGCTGCCCACCTCCGTGATCGGCACGTTCGCGGTGATGCAGGCGCTGGGGTTCACCTTCAACGTCGTGACGATGCTGGCGCTGACGCTGTCCATCGGCCTGCTCATTGATGACGCCATCGTCGTCATCGAGAACATCATCCGGCACATGGAGGAGGGGGCCACCCCCTTCAAGGCGGCCTACGAGGGCACCAAGGAGATCGCGCTGGCGGTGCTCGCGGTGACGCTCTCCATCGTGGCGGTGTTCATCCCCGTGGCCTTCATGGATGGGATGATGGGCAAGTTCTTCTACCAGTTTGGCGTCACGGTGGCGGTGGCGGTGGGCATCTCCTACTTCGTGTCGATGACGCTCACGCCCATGCTCTCCAGCCGCTTGCTCAAGCACCACAGTGAGCCAGGCGCCGTGTCCCGGGGCATCGAGAAGGTGCTGACCGTCACGGAGAACGGCTACCGGCGCGCGCTGCGCTGGATGCTGGATCACCGGGCGATCACCATGGGCGGGGCGGTGGGTGTGCTCTTCCTGACGCTGTTCCTGGCGCGCTTCATCAACTTCACCTTCATCCCCGCCCAGGACATGAGCATGGCGAAGGTGACGGTGGAGATGCCGGTGGGCACCCCGCTGGAGCGGACCCAGCTTGAGGTGACCAGCATCCGGGAGCAGATCGCGAAGCTGCCGGGCGTGTCCAGCGTCTACACCTCCGTCGGAGGTGGCGTGCAGGAGGAAGTCCACAAGGCCGAGCTGATCGTCAACCTGGTGCCCCTGGCCCAGCGCAACTACGGCCAGCAGGACTTCAAGCAGTACCTGCGGCAGAGCCTGGTGCGCAGCGCGGGTGTGCAGCTCAACGCGCAGGACTTCTCGCCCATCAGCGGCGGTGGCGCCCGGCCCCAGCCGGTGCAGTTCAACATCCGCGGCGACAACTGGACGGAAGTCATCGCCGCGGCGGAGAAGACGAAGGCGGCCATGCAGAAGCAGCCAGGCTTCGTGGACGTGGAGCTCACCTACCGCTCGGGCAAGCCGCAGCTCTCCGTGGACATCGACCGGGATCGCGCCGCCAGCGTCGGCGTGCCCGCGGCCATTCTCGGCACCACGCTGCGCACCTTCCTGGGTGGGGACGCTGTCATCCAGTACCGTGAGGGCGGGGATACCTTCGATGTGAAGGTGAAGCTGCCGCCCGAGGTGCTCGCGGACCCTGAGCAGGTGGGTGCTCTCACCGTGCGCTCGCCCGCGGGCCAGCTCGTGGAGCTGCGCAACCTGGCGGACATCCGCCCGGACGAGGGCCCCTCGCAGATTGATCGGCAGGCGCAGAAGCGCCAGATCACCGTGCTGGCGGAGCTGCGCAACTACAGCCTCGGTGAGGCGCTCGGGTTTCTCGGCACCTTCGCGAAGGACGAGCTGCCGCCCACCGTCATCACGGACTTCGAAGGCCAGGGCAAGGAGCTGGCCAAGGCGGGATTGGCGTTCCTCATGGCGCTCGTGCTGGGCATCATCCTCGTCTACATGATCCTGGCGGCCCAGTTCGGCAGCCTGCTGGATCCCATCACGATCATGATGTCCCTGCCGTTCGCGATCATCGGCGCGCTGGGAGGCCTGCTGCTGTCCGGCGAGTACATGTCCATGTTCGCGATGATCGGCATCATCATGCTCATGGGCCTGGTGACGAAGAACGGCATCCTCCTGGTGGACTTCACCAACCAGCTCAAGGCGCAGGGCAGGAGCACGCGCGAGGCGCTGCTGGAGGCGGGCCCCATCCGTCTGCGGCCCATCCTGATGACGACCATCGCGATGATCGCCGGCATGGTGCCGGTGGCGCTGGCGCGCGGCGACGGCGCGGAGACGCGCGTGCCCATGGCCATCGCCATCATCGGCGGCCTGGTCACCTCCACGGTGCTGACGCTGGGCGTGGTGCCTGTCTTCTACTCGCTGGTGGATGGCCTGCGGCGGCGCATGGTGAAGGAGCGGCCAGCGGAGGATCTCGACGCCCCCTCCCCGCTGCACCAGAAGGCTGACGCCGCCTGATTCATGGCGCGGAGGAGGGAGGCGAGACATCCTCGCCTCGCCCTCCGCGCCCCCTTGTCCTTCGTGGTCATTGACCCGGATGGGAGCGGTGTACCCGCTCTCGTCCCGCAGTCCTCTCCCAACCAGGAAGAGCCCTCTCTCTATGAACCCCCTTGCCCTCGTTGCCCTCATCGCCCTGGCCGCGGAGCCAGGCACCGCTCCCCGGACGTTGACCTTCCAGGAAGTGCTCACCCGCATGGAGACGCAGAACCTGGAGCTGCAGTCCGCCCGCGCGCGGCTGGCCCAGGCGCAGGAGCTGTCCGCCAAGGCGTGGAGCGGCTACCTGCCGCAGATCACCGCTGGCGCCTCCTACACGCGCAACAGTGACGAGGCGAACATCACGCTGCCTGTGGGCTTCACCGTCCGGGATGTGGGCGCTCCGACGAGCGATCCGGCGGCTCCGGACCTGCCGGGCACGCCCACCAACCTGGCCGTCATTCCCTCTGAGGTCATCACTGCGCCCATCCAGCGGTTCAACCAGCTGGGCGCCCAGATCCAGCTCAACCAGACACTGATCGCCCCGGCGCTGTGCCTGGCCATCAAGAGCGCGCGGATCGCCGAGGACGTGGCGGCGCTCAACGTGGAGTCGGCGCGCCGGGAGCTTCTCTTCGCCGCGGCGCAGCTCTACTTCGGCGCGGCGGGGCTCAAGCAGGCGGTGATCGTGCAGGAGCGGCTGTTGGAGGTCCAGACCGCCCGCGAGAAGGATGCGCAGGTGGCGTTCGACGTCGGCGCCCAGCCCAAGGTGGCGCTGCTGCGCGCGCAGATCGACAAGGCGCGCGGGGAGCAGGATCTGGTGCGCGCGCGCAACTCGTATGCGAGCACCCTCCAGGCGCTGGCCACGCTGCTCAATGAGCCGGCGGCCTTCGACGTGGTGGTGCCCGAGGAGCCGGTGCTGCCCGAGGGCATCGAGGATCTGGAGCGTGCGGTGCAGGAGCGGCCCGAGGTGACGGCGGCGCGGCGGAGCGTGGATCTGGCGGAGGCGGGGCGCAGCGGGGTGAAGTGGAAGTACTCGCCCTCGCTGGGCCTGTCAGGCGTGTACCGGTGGGCCAACGTGGCGGGCTTCACCGGCTCCAACACGAGCTGGGCCGTCACCGTGGGGCTGCAGTGGGTGCTGTGGGACGGCGGCCTGCGCGAGGCGGAGCTGCGCGAGAGCAGCGCCAAGGTGGCCGAAGCGAAGGCCAACGCCAGTGCCGCGGAGAACCGCGTGCGGGACGAGGTGCGCCGGGCGGTGCTGGATCTGGTCAGTGCGCGGGCCAACCGCCTCAAGGCCGAGAGACAGGTGCAGCTGGCGCGTGAGAGCCAGCGGCTGGTGGACGTGAGCTTCAAGGCGGGCGCGGCCACCTACCTGGAGGTGACGGACATCAACACGGCGCTCGCGGCGGCGGAGACGGGCTTCGTGGGAGAGACGCTCAACGCCTCCCTGGCCGCGCTGCGCGTGCTCAAGGCCGCCGGCAGGTTCGCCCCGCCGTCCGCGCAGCCCGAGGAGTAGGGCGCCTCACTCCCGCTCCAACTCCTCCGCGATCCCCTTCAGGGCCTGCAAGGCCTTGAGGGGGAGGCTGACTCCTCCTGTGGGCACCTCCGGCTCACGGACGTTGATGCGGATCAGCGTTCCTCCCGAGGCCGCCGCGGCGTGCTCGCAGAAGCGCCGCACCGAGGGGATCGCCGTACCGGCGCCGCACTCGACGATGGCCAGCTTGCCGGGGCGCACTGTCTCCAGCCACTGGGCGAGCCGGTGCTCCTGGGCCTGCGCGCGGGAGCCATCCCATCCCCAGTCTCCGAACATGAGGATGTTGGGCCGCAGGAGCGAGCCGCAGGACGAGCACGTGGGCAGAGGCGGCCGGGCACGGAAGGTCTCTGGATCCACGTCCACCGTGTAGACAGTTGCGGGGGTGAGCTCCCGGCACGAGCCGCCCAGGCACTGGACGAAGTGGATGGAGCCGTGGACCTCGACCATGCGCTCCTCGGGGAAGCCGGCCTTCTGGAACTGGCCATCCACGTTGGAGGTGAAGACGAAGGCCCCGTGCCGCATGCGGGCAGCCCAGCCGCGCAGCAGCGCGAAGCCGGGGTGGGGAGTCGTCGATCGGTACAGCCCAAGCCGGTGGCCATAGAAGCCCCAGGCGAACTCGGGATCCCGCTCGAACCAACGGGGGTTGGCCATGGAGGCGAAGTCCAGGCCGAGCTTCGCGTAGGGAGGGTAGGCCTTCCAGAAGCCCTCGTTGCCGCGGAAGTCGGGCAGGCCCGAGTCGACGCCCATGCCCGCGCCCGCCCCGATGAGGAGCGCGTCGGCGGAGCGGAGCACCTGGGCGGCACGGCGGAGTTCCGGCTGGGACATGGAGGGAGATCTGCGTTCTGCCCGGAGGGCCTCAGCGTGAGCGCTGCACGGTGGGTGTCCGCGCCGCGCCCGGGCCTTGCGCAGTGCTGTCCCGGACGCTCTCCGCCTGGGCGCAGAGCGCGCGAATTGTCTGCTCGGTCTGCCTCGCGAGCGTGGTCAGCAGCGCCCCGTCCGAGGTCGGGCCGTGCCACAGGAGCTGGGTGCGCTCCGCGGACAGCCGGGCCTCCACGCGCAGCCGCGTGGGGTTCACCGCCGGCGAGGGACCGCTCTCGAAGATGGCCAGGGTGCGCAACGTCTCACGGCTGGAGGGCGCCCCCTCCTCTGTCAGGTGCAGGGTGAAGTCCGCCGCGGGGATCGCCGTGAGCGCCTCGGCGAGCGCGCCGTCCGCGCCATAGGCCCGCAGGGCGTCGTACGCGAGTCCTCCGAGCGGCGCATCCAGCAGCTCGGCATGGGCGTAGCGCGCCACCTCCTGGGGCGCGGCGTCCGCCTCGATGGAGAGGGTGGCGGGGAAGGCGTAGTCGAGGTTGCCCAGCATGCGCGAGGCATCCACCGGGTAGTGGCTGCTCACGCGCGCGCTCTGCTCCAGGCTGATCCGGACCGAGGAGCGCTGGAGCTGCGTACTGTAGGCGAGCGCGCACGCGGCCAGCAGGATCGCCTCCTGAGAGACGAAGAAGAGGGTCGAGGCCCGCTGGAGCGCGGCGGCGTCGATCACGGCCAGCGCGCCGGGAGCAGGCGCTGCCTGGGCCCCTGTCACCGTGGGCCGCTCGGGCGCTGCCACCAGTGCCCGAGCGAGCCAGTGCGCGCGGGCCTCGGAGGCAAGCCGCGGGAGCTGGATCTCGGTCATGAGCTCCCGGACCCACCGGGTCAGCGCGCCGCTCTGCGGCGTCAGCCGCACCCGCCCACGCGTCCGGGACTGCTCGCACGCCTCCGCGAGATCCGTGGCGAGGATCCGCCAGGAGGACTCGTCCAGCAGGGCCGGGTGGCTGGCCGCCAGGAGCCACGCCGGGCTGCGCGGACCGCGATCGCAGAAGACGAACGAGACCAGGCTGCCGGTGCACTGGCCGATCTCGGCGCCCAGCTCCCGGGCCGTTCTCTCCACCAGCTGCCAGCTCTCCTCATCCGGCCGCGAGGTGAGCTCGAGCCGAGTCAGGGGCACAGGGCTCTTCTCGGGCGTGATGACCGCGGCCCATGACTGCGTGCCGCCCTGCTCGGACTGTGCGAAGCGAAGGCGCAGCGTCTCGTGCGCCGCCCACACCGCGTGGAGCGCCTCCTCCACATGCTGCGCCCGTGTCCCTTCCGGCAGCTCGAACACCCTGCAGGCGCCGGTGGGGTGCTCGATGGCGCGGGCCGGAGCGTGGACGGCATGCATCGCGGGCGTCAGCGGCACGAGTCCTGCGGGCGTAGGCCCTTCGGGCACCCCCTCGTCGCGGGAAGCAGCCCCGGCGGAGGAGGCATTTGACTGGGGCGTCGCGATCCCCTCGGTGGCTTCCTCACCGCGATCGCGCACGAGGGGCTGGGGCTCGAAGGAGGGGTACGTCGAGCGCACGGCGTTCCGGGACACCCGCCCCAGGGAGGATCTCGGCAGGCTGCACGAGGGCAGCAGGACGATCTCCGTCGGAGCCACGCCGTGGCGCTGCTTCACGTTCAGGCGGATGGCACGGGTGATCTCTCGAAGCAGGGCCTGCTCTCGCGCGGATGCGGCCGTGAGGTTCCTAGGCAGGGAGGCCTCGGCGACGACCACGAGGTGCTCCTCCCGCCCCTGCTTGTGGGCGAAGGCCGTGCTGCTGCCGGGCAGCAGCGCCGGGTGGCTCGCCTCCACGTCGAACTCGAGATCGTGGAGCCGCAGATCCTGGCCCTCCCAGATGATCACGTCCTGGATGCGGCCGGTGACGTACAGCTCTCCGCCCGAGGTGGCCCCGAGATCGCCGGTGCGCAGGAAGGCCCGCATGGCGGCCGCCGAGCCCGCCAGGCGCCCACGGAAGGCCTCAGAGGTGGTGCCCACCCGGCCCCAGTAGCCATCCGCGACGCTCAGGCCCGTCACCCAGATCTCGCCAATCTCCTGGTCGCCGCGCAGCGCGCGTGTGGTGGGGTTGACGATGATCACCTGCACGCTCGACGCCGGGCCGGAGCTCACCAGCTTCGTCGCAGCCCCTCGCCGCTCGGTGATGCGCTGCTGTGCCAGCGCGTCCACGCCCACGCCGCGCAGCAGGGGCCCGTCCTCGGACTTGCTGCAGGAGACCAGGTACGTGCACTCCGCGAGCCCGTACACGGGCCGGAACGCCTTCTGCTGGAACCCGCAGCGGGCGAAGTGCGAGGAGAAGCGCTCCATCGTCTCGGCGCGGACGGCCTCACCGCCGGTGAAGGCCACGCGCCAGCGGCTCAGATCGAGCCCGGCCCGCTCGGCATCGCTCACGGTCCGCACGCAGAGCTCGTAGGCAAAGTCGGGCGCGCCGCTGATGGTGGCGCCGTGAGTGGAGATGGCCTCCAGCCACCGCAGCGGCTTCTCGAAGAAGACCCGCGGCGGCAGGAGGACGACGGGCAGGCCCGTGAACACCGGCTGGAGCACGCCTTCAATCAGGCCCAGCCCCTGGTGTGTGGACAGCCACAGCAGGAGCTTGTCCGAGGGCGTCTGGCCCAGCCCGCGGCGCAGGGCCTCGGAGTTGTCGAGCAGGCTGGCGTGGGTGACCCGGACGCCCTTGGGCGAGCCGGTGGTGCTGGAGGTGTACTGGAGGACCGCGATGGCGCGCGGATCCACGAACGGCGGCGTCCAGTCAGGCGGCGCGGCAGCGGGGGTGATGCCCTCGGCGAGGATCAGATCAATGTTGGCCGCCAGGCCGTCGATCGTCAGACGCTGGCCATCGGCGGGGCGCTTTCCGCCCACGAGTGCGGCGGCGGCTCCGGAGTCGTGCGCGACGGTGGCCAGCAGCTTCGCACCCGCATCCTGCGAGCTGCACATGGGTGGGGGAACGGGGACGGCGATCACTCCCGCGTAGAGGCAGCCGAAGAGGCTGGTGACGTAGGTGGGGCCGGGCGGCAGGAAGATGAGGACGCGCTGCCCGGACAGGGCGCGGGCCTCCAGCTCCATGGCGATGGCCCGCGCGTGCCGATCCAGCTCGCCGTAAGTGAGGGTGATGTCCTCGGAGGGCTCGGCGCCCAGGAAGGTGAAAGCCGGCACATGCCCCTGCTCCGCCCCTCGCCGCCGGAGGATGTCAGCGAAGGTCCGCGCTTCCTTCCAGAGCTGGCGCGCCCCACCGCTGGCAGGGGAGTGTGTGAGTTCTTTCACGGCTCCTCACAGGATCCATCGAATAGCAGGGAGCTGTCCATCCCTTGGAAATGCAACGGAAAAATCCAACGGCTCCTGTGTAGGATGGGCTGCGAAGGAGGTTTCAGGGACCCTGGAGCGCTCGGCTGCCGGGATGCTCGCAGGCAGCCATCCGTCTGGTGTAGGGATAGCGCCGCATGTTTCGCAACCTTCGTGAGCTCTACCAGTACCGGGGCCTGCTGCTCAGCCTCACCCTTCGGGAGCTGAAGGCCCGCTACCGGGGCTCGGTGCTCGGGTTCCTGTGGACGTTCCTCAACCCGACGCTGCAGATGCTCGTCTACACGCTGCTGTTCTCGGTCTACATGCGGCAGCAGATCGACAACTACACGTACTTCATGTTCATTGGCCTGCTGCCGTGGATCTGGTTCTCCAGCTCCGTGAATGGAGGGGCCAGCGCCATCAGTGATCGGCGCGATCTGCTGACGAAGGTGCGCTTCCCGGCTCAGGTGCTACCGGCGTCCGTGGTGGCCACCAACCTGTGCAACTTCGTGCTGTCCATGCCACTGCTGTTCGTGCTGGGGCTCATCGTCGGCCGCTGGCCCTCGTGGCACGTGGTGGCCTTTCCGCTGGTGGTCCTCACGCAGCTGGTGGTGACGCTGGCGCTCGTGTACCTCATCTCCGCCATCAACGTCGTCTTCCGGGATCTGCAGCAGATCGTCGCCAACCTGCTGACGATGTGGTTCTTCATCACGCCCATCTTCTACCAGGCGACGACGATCCCCGAGCGGTTCCGGGACCTGATGGTGCTGGGCAACCCCATGGCGGTGATGGTCCTCTCGTACCGGTCCATTTTCTACGATCGGCAGTTCCCCGCGGCGGGGCCGCTGGCGATGTGGTTCGGCATCGCGCTCGTCCTGCTGGCAGTGGCGTCCGTCATCTTCGAGCGCCGCCGCGAGGAGTTCGCGGAAGTGGTCTGAGCCAGGCAGCGGATCGCTCAGGCCTGGACCCCGATGCCCGCCGGATCTCCCGAGAGATCGTGGTAGCAGACGACGTTGCTCGCGAAGAAGTGGCACACCACGGACTTGCGCGTGTGCGAGCGCACCCGCCGCGGCGAGCCGCCGTGGATCAGGTTGTGGTGCCAGATGAGGACATCCCCCTTCTTCGGGGTGAAGTACGAAGGTGGGAGGCCCCGCGCCGCCAGGACCTGGGTGACGGGCGTGGAGCCGGTCTCCACGGGATCGGCTCCGATCACCAGGGGGAGGAGCGCAAGGAGGTTGCGCGGAACGGCCTCCTTCACGGCCGGAGGAATCCGCTCGAGGACGAAGCGCGGGACGGCGCTCTTCAGCAGGCTGAGCGCGGGAGGAAGCATGTGCTTGGAGTTCATAAACTCTGTAAAGATACCGCCGGTTTGAGCCAGACAGGGACCATGGACGCGATCGTCATCCGCAACGTCGTCAAGCACTTCAAGAAGAGCACGATCCGGCGAGAGTACACGACGCTGAAGACGGAGCTGGTGAAGTGGCTGACGGGCAAGCGAGAGCGTCCT
>Ga0190275_10003134_pt1 | contig 11762 bp, 15 predicted proteins | sample Popmic550T_FD_133745 | JGI IMG/M metagenome (GOLD analysis project Ga0190275, IMG submission 133745) | Populus adjacent soil microbial communities from riparian zone of Yellowstone River, Montana, USA - 550 T | ecosystem: Environmental > Terrestrial > Soil > Riparian zone > Trees stand | place... | reverse complement strand
GCGGGCGGCGCGCTTGCCCTCGGTGTCCATCTTCCAGGCGGCGTAGAGGGTCAGCAGCCGGGCCTGGTCGATCTCCATCCGCGAGGCGGCGATCGCCTCCTGGACGAACTGCTTGTCGGCCAGGGGGCCGCCGAAGGCGACGCGCTCGTTGGCCCGGCGGCACATCATCTCGTGCGCCCGCTCGGCGGTCCCGATCGCCCGCATGCAGTGGTGGATGCGCCCGGGGCCGAGGCGGTCCTGGGCGATCGCGAAGCCGGCCCCGCGCTCGCCGAGCAGGCTGTCGGCGGGGACGCGGCAGGCCTCGTAGCGGATCTCGCAGTGGCCGGGGCCCTTGTCGTGTCCCATCACCGGGATCGGCCGCACCAGCTCGAAGCCGGGGGTGTCGGTTGGCACGCAAATCATCGAGGCGCGGGCGTAGGGGGGCGCGTCGGGGTCGGTGACGACCATCGCGATCGCCAGCTCGGCGCCCATCGCGCCGGAGGTGAACCACTTGTGGCCGTCGATCACCCACTCGTCGCCGTCGAGCACCGCCTTCGCCTGCAGCAGCGTCGGGTCCGAGCCCGAGACCTCGGGCTCGGTCATCGAGAAGCAGGAGCGGATCCGTCCCTCCAGCAGCGGCTCCAGCCAGCGGTCGCGCTGCTCGGGCGTCCCGTGCTCGGCCAGGATCTCCATGTTGCCGGTGTCCGGTGCCGCGCAGTTGAAGGCCATCGCCGCCGCCATCGGGCTGCGCCCCATCTCCTCGCAGAGCAGCCCGTACTCCCAGTTGGCCAGCCCCGGGCCGAAGCGCTCGTCGGGCATGAACAGGTTCCAGAGCCCCTCCGCCTTCGCCCGCTCGCGGATCTCAACCAGGATCCGGGGGTAGGGGACGCCGGGGCCGACCTCGTCGTCAAGGGCGGCCATGATCTCGCGCTCGACCGGGTAGACCTCCGCGTCCATGAAGTCGAGGACGCGCTCGCGCAGGGTCGCGACCTGGGGGCTGGGGCTGAAGTCCATCGGTTCCTCTCCTCGTGGGCTCGGCCCCGCAACGCTAGCTCAGCGTCGGCGGTAGCGAGCGAACAGCTCGCCGTCCTCCTCGAGCAGCCAGGCCAGCTGGAGCGCGACCGTCTCCGGCAGCTCACCCTCGACGATCCGCGGCGCGGTGGCTTCGCCGCCTAGCTTCGGCGCAATCGTCAGGAACAGCTCGTCGACCAGGCCGGCCGCCTGCAGCGCGCCGTGCAGGGTCGGGCCGCCCTCGCAGAGCAGGGCCCGGACACCTTCCTCGCGCAGCTCGCGCAGCAGCACCGGCAGATCGACCGGGCCCTCGGGCCCGCTTTCGACCACGACCAGCCGCTTGTCGAGCCCGCTGTAGCGCTCGGCCCGCATCGTCCCGTGGCCGATCATCACCGCGTCGAACCGGGTCCGCAGGCCGACCAGCATCGCCGTGTCGGCGGCGGAGCCGATCGGGCCCGAGACGCCGCCGATCGTCGCCCGCCCGTCGACGGTGGCGGCGAAGTTCATCGCCACGAACGGCCGCTGCGGGCGCTCCTGCTCCCAGGGGCGGTAGCCCTCGAGCTGCTCGTCAACCGTGGTCGGGCCGGGGTCGGGGAGGAGGCGTCGCACAGCCCCGGAGCCTAGTGAGGTTGTCGCTTGTCGCCCACAGGGCTACAAATGACAACCGCGCTCGTCAGGAGTAGTCGTGCCAGCCGGCGAACTCGCGGCCGGCGAACTGCTGCAGCGCCGCGACGTCCTCGCCGAAGCGGCCGCGGACGGTCTCGAAGAGGTCGTCGGGCAGCTTCGGCTTCTCGGCCGGCGGCTTGTCCGGGTCGTGGACGACCTTCTCGACCAGCCAGCGCATCGACTCCGGCAGACGGTCGAAGTTGCGGTCGAAGGAGCGGAATCCAGGCAGTTTTATGAGTCGCTCCATCAGCTGGTATTTGTCGCCCTCCTTGGCGGAGGACTTCTCCCACTCGCGGTCGAACTGCTCGGAGGTAAAGCTCTCGTCGACGCCGGCGAAGGCGAAGGCCTTGCGCATCGTCTCTTCGCGTTCGGACTGCAGCTCCTCCTGGGTGATGATCTCGATCTGCTCGCGCTCGAACAGCTCCAGGTAGGGCTGTAGCTGCATCCAGTACTTGGAGCGGTTCACATAAGAGGTGTCGGGCCTGGAGAGGACCTCGACCATGTCGCCGCTCTCGTAGCCGGCCCCGGTCGCGTGGACCCAGTGGGAGAGGATGCGCTTGATCGGGTCGCGCACCATGTAGAGCAGGCGGGCGTCCGGGCAGTGCTCGTGGATCCGCTCGGCAGCGCCCTCGAAGCGGGGCAGGTTCGTGTAGTGCGGAGACGACTCGCCGCGGACCTTGAAGCGGCCGTCGAAGCGGCTGGCGTACCAGTCGAGGCCGAGGTCCCAGTTCAGCTCCTCGACGAAGAAGTTGAGCTCCTTCGGCTTCGACATCTGGATGTCCGGATGCAGGCCGAGGTAATGGTGGATGCTCGTGGTGCTGCACTTGAGCCCGCCGATGATGATCAGGTTCGGCAGCTGCGCGTGGGGTTTGCGCCGGCGCCGCCGCCGGCTCTTGCGGTCGGCCGCGTAGCGCTCGCGAGCACGCGCGCACATCGCCTCGTCGGCGGGGTCGTGGGGGAGATTCTGAGGCGGCATATGCGTGTCGGCGTCCGGCACGAGCGGGCTAGTGTAGCTGCGATGCCGCTCGCCGATCTCGGATCCAGCTTCACCTTCTTCTTCAACAGTGCCGCGGAATTCTTCCGCCACCTCTCGGAGATCGAGTGGTCGGCGTTCATGGTTGCCCTGGCCTGCCTGCTGGCGATGCAGCTGGCCCGCGCTTGGGCCTGGCGCAATGTCCTGCGGGCCGCCTACCCGCAGCGGCACATTTCCTTCTTGCCGCTCAGCGCCGCCTACCTCGCCGGTGCCGGGATCAACGCGGTGGTGCCGGCGCACGCGGGCGACGTGACCAAAGTCTTCCTGGTCAAGCGCCAGATCCCCGGCTCCTCCTATCCGGCGGTCACCTCGTCCTTCCTCGTGCAGACGGTCTTCGACACCTCGGTCGGGGTGCTGGTCCTCTTCTACGCGATCAGCCAGGGCCTGCTGCCGCCGCTACCGAGGATCCCCGAGCTGCCCGCCTTCGAGATCGCCTTCTGGGTCGAGCACCCGCAGGTCCTGGCGATCGTCGTCAGCGTGCTGCTGATCGCGATCGTCGTCGGCATCTACCTGCTCGCGCACCGGGTGCGGCGCTTCTGGGCCCGGGTCCGCCAGGGCCTGATCATCCTCGCCGAGCCCCGCCGCTACCTGCGCGAGGTCGCCGCCTGGCAGGGAATCGGCTGGCTCTTTCGCTTCGGCGCCTTCTGGTTCTTCCTCGAGGCGTTCGGGCTCGGCGGCTCCTTCGGCAACGTGATGCTGGTGATGAGCGTGCAGGCGATCGCCAACATCGTCCCCTTCACCCCCGGCGGGGCCGGCGCCCAGCAGGCGCTGCTGGTCGCGACCCTGACCGGGCCCTCGCGCACGGCGGTTCTCTCCTTCTCGGTCGGGACTCAGATCGCGATGGCGGCCTGGTCGGTCGTCCTCGGCTTCGCCGCGATCCTGCTCGTCTTCCGCACGACGGATTGGCGCGGCTTGATCAAGCAAGCCCAGGACGAGGCCGAGCAGGAAAAGGCCACGGCGCGGCCGAGCTCAGCTTGACCAGCCCGGGTACCGGCCCGTCAGGCTCCACTGCCAGGGCGGGCGCTCGCCGGCCGGGAACTCGTAGTGGTTGCGGCCGGGAAGGGTCTCGAGCGGGACCAGGACGGGGTCGTCACCGAGCAGGACCTCGACCCCGGCCGCGGCATCGATGGTCGCCTGGTCGGCGCGGCGGACGAGTCGTTCCCAGCCGAGGGTCGGTCGGTAGAGCCAGTAGACGAGCTCGACCCAGCCCAGCGCGCGGCGGCGGTCGATCACCTCGGTGAAGGCGGTGGTGCGGCGGTTGGAGGCGGTCAGGTGGGGGCCGGCGGCGACGGCGCAGCTCTCGCGGCGGCAGCGGCGGAAGTCGACCGGGAGCAGCGGCAGCCCGGAGGGACCCGGCCGGGCCAAGGATGCCGGCGCCAGAGCGCGGGCCACCCGGGCCAGCGGCCAGCCGTACGCCGGCACCAGCGGGTGGTGGCGGCAGGCGTCGGGAAGGCGCGGCGCGCAGGCGAGGCGCTTCCCGATCGTCCCCGCCAGGTCGCGGCCGGCGCCGACCTCGCCGCCGGCCGCGACGGCCGCGATCGCCGCCACCGCCAGCAGGGCCACGAGCGCCGCCAGGCCCGCCTGCTCGACGCTCGCCGACCCCCTCTCCGGGTTCTCTCCCCGCTGCATCCCCCGACGCTAGGGCGGGTCGCCGCATCGATGGTGCGCGAAATGTCAAGACTCCGGGCCGGCCGGATCCCAGGTCTGCTTACATGGGGGCATGGAGGGCAGCCCCTTCAACCTCTTCGGCGACCCCGACGAGTTCCGCGCCCGCATGGAGGAGCTCTCGGAGCAGATGCAGTCCTCCCAGCGCGTCGCCTGGGCCGACAACGCGATCAAGCTGGCGGTCGAGATGACCGTCGCCTCGATCGGCCGGCTCGACCTCACCGGTAGCGCCGACCAGCAGGCGATGCAGGTCCGCGACGCGATCCGCGTCCTCTTCCCGGAGGCCGTGACTCTGGTCCGCGAGGCCCGCGAAGGCCTCAGCTAGAGCAGTTCGAAGCGCAGGGTGAGGACGGCGCCGCGGCCGACCAGGCCGCCGGCGAGCTCGACCGGGATCGCGATTGCCAGCGCCGGGATCGCCAGCACGATGCTGGCGAGGGCGTCGATCCGCCGTTGCCAGGCCTCCGGCGCCTTCGTCGCCCTACCGCGACCGAGGGCGCCGAGGGCGACGTCGTGGCCGAAGGTGACGCTGTTCAGCAGCGTCTGCCAGGTCGCCGCCAGACCCGCCGCGGGCGCCCAGCGACGCGACTTCACCACCTGGTCGCGGCGCGCGACCAGGCGCCGCACCGCCTCCAGCGTGAACAGGTAGCGGCTATCCGGCTCCAGCCCGGCCCAGCCGGCGTTGCCGAGCGAGGCGGCGAAGCTGGCCCGGTTGGCGATCCGCACCCCGCCCTCGCCGCCGCGCCGGTCGAGCTCACGCAGCGCCTCCTCCGGCTCGCCGGGGGCGGCGACGACGCCGAGCCCGCAGCTCTCGCAGCGACTGACCGGACCGGACAGGCCGGGCCGCGAGGGGAGCCAGCCGAACAGCGGCTCGCCGCAGGCGGGGCAGGGGGGGTTCTCGGGCCCGGCACCGGCCTCGAGCGGGACGACGTGGGTGGGCTGTGCGTTGCTCATGCGCGGTAGCGTACGGCTCGTGCGGCTCGACGGCAGGGAAGAGATCTTGGAGTGGGAGGGGCGCTGGCTGACGCTGGCGGGGCTGGCGGCCTTGGCCGGCGTCGCGCTGATCGTCGCCTCCGCCTTCGTGATCAGCGCCGTCGGCGGCGAAGGCGACGCCGAGCTGCTGCGCTCGGTCGAGGAGCACAGCTCCTCAGTCACCCTCTCCAGCCTGCTGCAGGCGGCGGGCTTCGTCTTCCTCGCCGTTCCCCTCGTCGTCCTCTTCCGCGCCGCGGCCGCTCGCAGCGACCGCGTGCGCTACCAGCTGATCGGCCTGGTCGTCGCCGCTCCGCTCTTCCTCTCGGTCTCGGCCGTGTTCAGCGCGGTGGCGACCAACGAAGCCGCCTCCGACTTCGTCGCCGGCAAGATCGAGCCCGGGATCACCGCTAAGGCGGCGACTGAAGACTGCCGCTCCGAAGAGGACGACCTCGGTGCCGAGGAGTTCGGCGAAGAGTTCGGCGGCGGCTCGCCGGCGGCGGCGCTGAAGCAGTGCTCGGTGACGAAGGTGGCCGACGAAACCGCGGCCGACGCGATCGGCGAAGCCTCGACCCGCGGCCTCGCCACCGGCTTCGGCCTGGGCGGGCGCCTCGGTCTCGCCATCGCCCTGCTCTACTCGTCCCTCTGGGCGATGCGGACCGGCCTCCTGACCCGCTTCTGGGGCTCGCTCGGCATGGCCCTAGGCGTCGCCGCGCTGCTGCTCCGGGTCGAGTTCACGACGATCTTCTTCCTCTACCTCGCTTTCCTCATGCTCGGCAAGGTTCCCGGCGGCCGCCCCCCGGCCTGGGCCGCCGGCGAAGCCATCCCCTGGCCCACTCCGGGCGAGAAAGCGGCGTCCGAACTGGAGCCGGCGGACCCCGAGGGCCCGGCTGCGGCGGAGGGCGGCGAGTCCACGGGCAACGGCGGCGAACGCCGCAAGCGCAAGCAGCGCGACTAGGCCCCTCCTGGGCGGAGGGGCCCCGGGAGTCCCTGCTAGCGCTTGGAGATGAGCAGGGTCTGGAGGGCGCGGCCGATGCGGCCGCGCTGGTCGGAGAGCGCCGACTCGGCGGTGCCGAGGCCGTTGGGCTGAGGCAGGGTCACGGCGTCGACGCAGACCCATTCGCCGACCGGCATCCGCTCCAGGTGGACGGTGAGGTCAACGTTGATGAAGAGGTAGCGGTGGTAGTCGAGGCTGGCGCTGACGCCGTTGCCGACGTCGGCCGCGATCAGCGTCCGCTGCAGCGGCGTCGGCTCCTCGCCCGCGATCAGCGGGTGGCGCATCCGCAGCCAGACCGTCGCCGGGCCGGGCTCGACGAAGCTGCCGGAGACGAAGCGGCACTCCATCGCCGTGTGGTACCCGATCTCCTGCCCGGTCGGGAAGAACTCGACCTCGCCGCCGTGCTCGGGCCCGGGTGGCGGCTCGCCGGCGGCGATCGCCTGGTCCGGGATCTCGACCGGCGCGGTGCGGATCCGCCAGGCGCTGGCGCGGATCAACGGCTCCCCGTCGGCGTCGCCGAGCATCGCCTCGACCAGCTGCACCCGCCGGCCCGGGCGCACCACCCGGGCGCTGACGGCAAGCGGCGCGATCGGCACCGAGCGCAGGATCTCGCAGGTGACGCGCCCGACCTGGCGCACCACCCGGGCGCTGACGGCAAGCGGCGCGATCGGCACCGAGCGCAGGATCTCGCAGGTGACGCGCCCGACCTGGAACTCCTCCGCATCGGGCAACCGCTCGATCTCCCGCCCCAGCAGGGCGGCCGGCGGGCCGGCGTGCTGCGCACCGGGGTCCCAAGGCCCGCGCGTCAACTCGGTCGCAAGCAGCCGATCCCCGTCCCGCTCGTAGAACGCCTCCGGCACGCCGCGCATCCTAGGCGTGTCTGAGCTAACCGGTCACATAGGGGGCCTAAGCTCAGACACGCCCCCTCGGGGTTGCGGGCTCGTTTGGAAGACGGCGTACTCTGGTTGCAGAGAGCGAAGGAGACAGATGACGGCGAGGGTCGAGAAAACCGAGCAGGAGTGGCGCGAGCAGCTGACGCCGGAGCAGTTCGAGGTGACCCGCAAGGGCGGCACCGAGCGCGCCTTCACCGGGCCCTATGTGGACGAGAAGCGGCAGGGCATGTACCGCTGCGTCGGCTGCGGGACCGAGCTCTTCTCCTCCGACACCAAGTTCGACTCGGGCACGGGCTGGCCCAGCTTCACCGAGCCGGCCAACCTCGAGCACGTCGAGCTGCGGCCCGACAACAGCCTCTTCATGCGGCGGACCGAGGTCGTTTGCAAGGCCTGCGACGCCCACCTCGGCCACGTCTTCGACGACGGGCCGGCGGATCGCGGCGGGCAGCGCTACTGCATCAACGGCTGCGCGCTGACGCTCGAGGAGAAGTAGGGGCGGCGGCTCGGGGCGCTACTGCTGGACGGCGCCGCCGGCGCCGAGGTAGTTGAAGCGCACCGCCAGCGCCACCGCCTCGGTGCGGGTGTCGACCTCGAGCTTGCCGATCGCGTTGCGGACGTGGGTGTGGACGGTCGCCGGGCTCAGCTGCAGCCGCTCGGCGATCTCTTTCACCCGCAGGCCCTCGGCCAGCAACTCGAGGATCTGGCGCTCGCGCGGCGAGAGCTCGAGCAGTTTCTCCACCTCGGAGGGCTTGCCGCCGGCGAAGTCGCCGCCGAGGAAGGTGCCGCCGCCGGTGACCGCTTTGACCGCCCGGGCGATGTCCTCGGCCGGGGCCGACTTCAGCACGTAGCCGGAGGCTCCGGCCCGCAGCGCCAGCGCCAGCAGGTCCGGCTGGGCGTGGGCGGTGAAGATGATGACCTTGGTCCGGGGCCGGGCCTTGAGCACGTCCTTGGTCGCCTCGATCCCGTCGCGCTTGGGCAGCTCGACGTCGATGATCAGCACGTCGGGCTCGAGCTCCTTGACGACGTCGACGACGTCGCGGCCGTTGCCGGCCTCGCCGACGATCTCGACGATGCTCGAGTTGGCCATGCGCGCCTTGATCGCCTCGCGGACGATCTCGTGGTCGTCGCAGAGCACAACCCGCTTGGCGTCCCGCACGCTCGAGCTCATTGCGGCGCGATTCTCTCAGGGCAGCCGTAGCGATGCAAAGTTTTAGGTAGCGTGAACCCGCCGTCTCGTTCCTGTCTGTTCTCGATCAGAGCGATCATCGTTCGTCCCACCGCCACCGCCGTCCCGTTCAGCGTGTGCACTGGCTCGGGAGATTCGCCGTCGCCGGGCCGATACCTACAGGCCAGGCGCCGCGCCTGGTAATCGGTGGTGTTCGAGCAGGAGGTCAGCTCCCGGTAGCGCTCCTGGCTGGGGATCCAGGCCTCGCAGTCGTACTTCTTCGCCGCCGGGGCGCCGAGGTCGCCGGCGGCGACGTTGACCACCCGGTAGGGGATCTCCAGCTCGCCGAGGATGCGCTCCTCGATCGCCAGCAGGCGCTCGTGCTCGGCGGCCGACTCCGACGGGGCGACGAACGAGAACATCTCGACCTTGTCGAACTGGTGGACGCGGAAGATGCCGCGGGTGTCGCGGCCGGCGGCGCCGGCCTCGCGGCGGAAGCAGGTCGAGAAGCCGCAGTAGCGCAGCGGCAGCGCCGCGGCGTCGAGGATCTGGTCGGCGTGCAGGCTCGCCAGCGCCACCTCCGAGGTGCCGGTCAGGAACAGCTCGTCCTTGGGGATCTCGTAGATCTGGTCGCGGTCGCCCGGGAGGAAGCCGGTGCCCTCCAGCGCCTCTTCGCGGACCAGGACCGGCGGCACCACCGGCTCGTGCCCCTCGGCCCGGACCAGCTCGATCGCGAAGCGGACCAGGGCCAGCTCGAGCATCACCAGGTCGCCCTTGAGGTAGGCGAAGCGGGAGCCGGAGAGGCGGGCGCCGGCCTCCATGTCGATCAGCCCCAGCTCGGTGCCGATGTCGAGATGGTCGCGCGGCTCGAAGTCGAACTCGGGGCGGGCGCCGACCTCGCGGACGACGACCGCGTCCTCCTCGCGCATCCCCTCGGGGGCGTCCGGGTCAGGCAGGTTGGGCAGCGAGGTGGCGATGCGGCCGAGCTCGGCCTCGACCCGCTCGAGCTCCTCCTTGCCGGACTCGATCCTCTGCTTCAGCTCCTGCACGGTCGCCATCAGCCCCTCGGCGTCGCCGCCGGCCTGCTTGGCTTCGCCGATCTGCTTGGAGAGCGCCTTGCGCTCCGCCTGGGCGCTCTCGACCTCCGGCAGCAGCTGCGGCCGGCGGGCGTCGAGGCCGAGCAGCTCGTCGACCTGCGCGGCGGCGCCGCGGCGGGCAAGCGCCGTCTTGACCCGCTCGGGATCGGAGCGGATCAGCTTCAGGTCGAGCATGTCGCGTCCGCGCTAGGGCGAGGTCTCGCCGGGGCGGGGCGAGGATTCGGCTTCGTCGCCGGCGTACTCGGCGACGAAGCGGGCGACCGCCTCGGCCTCCTGGCCGACGACGATGTTCTGGGGCATGATCGCCCCCGAGAAACCGCCGTTCTGGATCGCGAAAAGGGCATCCTCGTAGGTCTCGGTTCGCTGGTCGAGGTTCGGACCCTGCACCCGCTCGCCGCGATTGCCGCTTCCCTGGGTGCCGGCGGCGCTCAGCGTGTGGCAGCCGGCGCAGTGCGAGGCGAAGAGAACGGCCCCCTCGTGGTTGGGGTCGTCCTGGGAGACCGAGACCCCTTCCTCGCCGAAGCCGCAGGCCGTGAGGCCGAGGGCGGCGGCAACCAACATGCTTATGAGCAGTACAGGGCGCACGCGGCGCGCATCATATTGTCTGGAGCCGATCTCGCTCTTCTGACGATGCCGCCGCCCGATCCAGCCCGTTTCCGCACCGCGATGGCGAGCCTGCCCACCGGGGTCACGATCGTCGCCGCCAGCGGCGCCGACGGGCCGGCCGGAGCGACCGCCAACGCGGTCTCCTCGCTCTCGATCGAGCCGATGCTGATGCTGGCCTGCCTCGACCGCGGCTCCCGCACCCTGCGTGCCGTGCAGGCGGCGGATCGCTTCAGCGTCAGCGTCCTCCACGCCGGCCAGGAGCCGGTCGCCCGCGCCTTCGCGACCAAGGCCCCGGTCCCGGAGAAGTGGGCGGGCGTCGCCTGGAGCGAGCGCGATGGAGTTCCCGCGATCGACGACGCGCTGGCCTGGATCGCCTGCGACCTGCGCGACGTCCTCGCCGCCGGCGACCACGTGATCGTCACCGGCGAGGTCCGCGCCCTCGAGACCGGCGCCGGCGACCCGCTTGTCTTCCACCGCGGCGAGTACCGGCCGCTCGGCCGCTGAGCGCCGCTCAGTCGCAGCCGGTGGCGATCGCGAGGGCCTTGCAGACCTCGGTCATGCGCTTGCCGGCAAGCGAGGCCATTGGGTCGCCTGTACTACGCGACGAGCGATGCATTTGTCATCCCTGGGAGGACAAACGCATCGCTCGTGACCGCCTAGAAGAGGGCGCCGCTGGTGCCGGCGGCGCGCAGGGCGAGGAAGAGGATGACGCCGCAGCTGACGGTCATGATCCCCATCTCACGGCGGACGATCTGCAGGGCGAGGGACTGCTGGGTCTCGGCCGGGAGGGACTCGAAGTCGGTCTCGCCGAGCTCGCGCTGGGCGGCGCCGGTGCGGGCGCCCTCGGCCAAGAAGGAGACCAGCAGGGGCAGGGCGCCGTAGAGGTAGTGGAGTTCGTCGCCGACTTCGTGGTCGGTGAAGATCAGCAGGCCGCCGAGCATGACCTGGATGAAGACCGAGACCTGGGCGGCGCGCAGGAGATACCAGAAGGGGATCGAGGGGCGGTCGCGGAACCAGCCGAGGCCGCCGACCGCGAAGGCGGCGAGGTTGAGCGCGATCACGATGCAGCCGACGACGAGATGGACGCTGGGCATCGTCAGCGCTCCCCGGCCATCGCAGATATCCGCCCAAAGGGGTCGGGATTCGGCTTGATGATGCGGAAAGCCACTATGTAGCAAGTTGTCACAATGTGGGTGTATAACAGCGGCTACGGGCGTTGGACGACGGCTGAAGCGAGCCCGGCGCCGCCCGGCCCAAACCCCCCACCACCCCAGTGCTAAAGAGCTACCTCCCGATCCTCGTCTTCGCGGTCCTCGGCATCACCGTGGGCGGCGTCTTCGCGATGCTCAACCACCTGATCGGGCCGAAGAAACCTTCGCGGCCGACGGCGGCGAGCCGGCGCCAAGGCGAGCCGTACGAGTCGGGCATCCCGGTCGAAGCGGTGAAGGGCTTCAAATTCGGCGTCAGCTTCTACCTGGTGGCGATGCTGTTCATCCTCTTCGACATCGAGGTGGTCTTCCTCTACCCCGTCGGGGTCATCCTCAAGGAGGCCGACAGCGTCTTCGTCCTCGGCGAGCTGATCACCTTCGTCGTCCTGCTGATGGTCGCCTTCGTCTACGTCTGGCGCAAGGGGGCCCTGGATTGGAGGTAGAACGCCGCAGCCTGGCTTCCAAACAGCGGACCG
>Ga0190275_10003133_pt1 | contig 11763 bp, 11 predicted proteins | sample Popmic550T_FD_133745 | JGI IMG/M metagenome (GOLD analysis project Ga0190275, IMG submission 133745) | Populus adjacent soil microbial communities from riparian zone of Yellowstone River, Montana, USA - 550 T | ecosystem: Environmental > Terrestrial > Soil > Riparian zone > Trees stand | place... | reverse complement strand
CGAGAAGATTTGCAAGGTTATGGATTTGGCGATGCGCGTGGGCGCGCCCGTAGTAGGCCTTAACGACTCGGGCGGGGCGAGAATTCAGGAGGGGGTCGTAAGTCTGGGCGGCTACGCAGACATTTTCCTTCGCAACACGCTCGCGTCAGGCGTCGTCCCGCAAATAAGCTGCATCATGGGGCCTTGCGCGGGCGGCGCGGTCTACAGCCCGGCCATTACGGACTTCAACGTGATGGTGAAGAACACTTCCTACATGTTCATCACAGGCCCCGAAGTCATACGAACTGTCACGCACGAGGATGTCACAAAAGAGGAGCTTGGCGGCGCGGGCACACACAACCGCGTCTCCGGCGTCGCTCATTTCGCGGCGGATTCGGACGAGCACGCCCTTCTTATCGTAAGAGAATTGCTCTCCTTCATCCCCTCGAACAATTTGGAAGACCCGCCGCATGTCGAAAGCTCCGACCCTTCAGACCGAAAAGAAGATGCGCTCAACACAATAGTTCCCGAAGCGTCGAATCAGCCCTACGACATACGCGATGCGATTCACCTCGTAGTTGATGAGAACTATTTTTTTGAAGTCCACTCGCAATACGCGCCCAACATCGTCGTAGGGTTCGCGCGTCTGGGCGGGCGCAGCGTCGGCATCGTCGCCAACCAGCCCGCATATCTCGCTGGCGTGCTAGACATAGACGCTTCGGTCAAGGCCGCACGGTTCGTGCGCTTCTGCGATTGCTTCAATATCCCCCTCATCGTCTTTGAAGACGTGCCCGGATTTCTCCCCGGCGTAAGGCAGGAGCATGGCGGTATCATCAGGCACGGAGCAAAACTCCTATACGCATTCGCCGAAGCCACGGTGCCAAAAATCACAGTCATCACGCGTAAGGCCTACGGCGGCGCATACTGCGTCATGGCTTCCAAGCATATTCGCACGGACGTTAACTTCGCATGGCCTTCGGCGGAGATCGCCGTGATGGGAGCGGAAGGTGCTGTGGGAGTCCTCTACCGGCGTGAGATCGGCGAAGCCGCCGACCAGGAATCCGCGAGACGTTCGCGCGTCGCCGAATTCGAGAGCAAATTTGCGAACCCATACGTCGCCGCCGAGCGCGGTTTCATTGACGAGATCATCGAGCCGGCTTCGACTCGCCCGAAGTTGATCCGCGCTCTCTCCCTGCTCGAAAACAAGCGCGACACCAACCCGCCTAAAAAGCATGGGAATATCCCTCTATGAAAAGCGACATCCGTTACACTCAATGCGAGCGAGAAAAAAGGCCTGCGCGAGATTTTCACGCAGGCCTTTGAGTTCGGAGTTTAGAAGCGAGCTAAGAATTCAAGAGGGGCGCTGTTGCCCTTGAGCCGGCTTATCCTTTGCTCGAAGCAGCTCCAGCGCTTTCTTGAGCTGCACATCCTCAGGCTGCTGTTTGGGCGACGCGGCTTCGGGCGATACATCGCGACGATCCGCGGGAGCGTTAGGCTGAGGTTGTGCAATCGGGTCGTCGTCGTTGCCCGTCAAATCTTCGGGGTCAATCGCTTCAACATCCGAGGGCACTTCGACTTTGACTGAGGGCGCGATTCCCGCGCCGAGGAAGGGCTTGCCTGTGGAAGACGCCCACTTAACCGTCGTGAGCAGGAATCCGTCGCCACTGCGAAGTGTAAAGAGTTGCTGCTCTGCGCCTGCGCCAAAGCTCTTCACACCCACGATGTCGCCGCGCTTTCTTTCGCTGAACGCCGCCGCAACGACCTCGCCGGCTGCCGCAGTGCCCCGGTCAATCAAAACCACTACAGGCCCGTCGAAAAGAGTCTCCTTCGGGTCGGCGTTGTAGGTCTTGATGGTTTTATTGCCCCGACCGATTGTTTGTGCAAGTGCGCCGTCGCCTATGAAAAGATTTGAGACCTTTACGCCCTCGTTTAGAGACCCGCCCGCGACGCTGCGTAGGTCTAGCACGATCTTTTGTGCGCCCTGCTTCAAAAGCTCTTGCAGTCGAGCCTTAACGTCGCCCGCCTCGCCGTCAGCCAGACTGTTAACTTTGATAATGCCTATGCGTCCCGCTTCCATCCGCGCCTCGGCTCCGGGCACTTGAACAGCGCCACGTCGGACGGTGATGACAAATGGACGCGTGCCTGCGCGCAGGACTCGAAGCTTGACCTCACTGCCCGGATTGCCGTTCAACATCTGGCGCGCGTCGTAGAGCGAAACGTCTCTCGTCGCTTTGCCGTCAATATACTCGATGATATCCCCCGGCTGGAGTCCTGCCTGATCGGCAGGCCCACCCTTCACGGGCGCGATGACGTAGAGATACGAGGCAAACTGCGAAAGCTCGGCCCCAATCCCCGCCTGATTGTTCGCGTTGCCGGAGCGCAAGTCTCGAACCTGCTCCGCCGTAAGGTAAGTCGAATATGGATCGAGGCCGTAAGCCAGACCGCGAAGCGCGCCCGAGCGCACCTTATTTAAGTCCGGCTCGTCAACGTAATCGTCCTGAATGTGCTTCAGCACGCTCTCGAAGATTCGTAGCTGTGCGCCCGGATCGTTCTGCTGCTGCTGCGCGCTGATTGACATCCAACCGCCGACTACTGCATACAGCGCGAGCGTGGCGGATAAAACGACGAGTAGAAATTTACTGCGAAAAGACATCAAGCACCTCTGCGTAACGTTGCGTCCCATAAATGCAAGTCAGCTATTAGCCGACCGCAACCCCTAACTCCACGAACGGATAATACAGTAGCTTTCAAACGCGGCGCAAGCTGTGTAAGTAGCGAGTCTGTCGAAGGTTGCGCTTTAGATTCCGACAAGGAATTGATGTTATTATCATCAAACATTCGTTTCAGCACAGTTGAAAGGAATATAAAAAAACAGAGTATGCAGGGGCGCGTCCTCGCCATCGATCTCGGCTCAAAACGTGTTGGGGTCGCCGTATCGGATGAGCTTCGCGTCGCGGTACGACCTTTACCGGCGCTGGCTCGCACGCCCTGGAAACGCCTGTGCGCTGCCATCGTCAAACTGTGCGAAGAGTTTGACGTAAAAATGATCGTCCTGGGTTTGCCGCTCCGTCTTGACGGGAGCGAGGGAGACGCAGCCAATGAAGTTAAGCGCATCGCACGGAATCTGACTCTCTCATTGAAACTCCCTGTAGAATTTCAAGACGAGCGGTACACATCGAAGGACGCGGAGGCTAATCTTCAAAGAAATGGTCTGCAAGCTGAGAGGGTCGCGGAACAAGTAGACAGTGAGTCGGCGGCGATTATTTTGAATGATTTTTTATCACGCCCCAACGCGACAGCTCAGCAATGAAATTACGCAGAGAATTTCCTTTAAGCGTACTTGGTTAATTTATGAAAATACGGCGCTTTCTACTCTTCCCCATTCTCATCGTTCTTCTAATTTTAGTCGCCCTCTACTGGTGGGCTAATCATGAGCTTCATACACCCACAGCGCACACACAAAGCGGGCAATACATCGAGATAGCCCGTGGCTCGACTCCGGATGAAATAATCAACCGCCTCAGCAATCTGGGCATCATCCGACGCGGCTGGCTTTTACGCATCTACATCCGTTTGACGAGCGCAGGTTCAGATTTGAAGGCCGGTGAATATCGCTTCTCCTCCCCCATATCCCCTTTTCAGGTAATAAAAAAGCTTCAGGATGGTGAGCAGCGTTTAAGCCGTCTGACGATAGTTGAGGGCTGGACGCGTTGGGATATTGCCGCTCTATTGACGCGAATTCCTGAGCTAAAACTCCGTGACGCGGATGAGGCATTAGCTTTAATGAATGATACTAGTTTGATTAAGGATATTGATCCCGATGCAAAGAATCTCGAAGGATATCTTTTTCCTGATACATATAGCTTCCCACCTGATGTGACGCCGAAGCAGATAATCGAGACGATGGTCAAACGCTTCAAGCAAGTCTGGGAGCAAACCAGCGCTAAAAACTCAACTCAAGTAGTTCGGACACCCAGAGAGATCGTAACAGTCGCTTCATTGATTGAAACTGAAGCTAAGCTTCCAGAAGAACGTCCACTCGTTGCATCTGTTATTTATAACCGGCTTCAGAAAAACATCCCGCTAGGCGTTGACTCGACCGTCATATACGCCTCCAAGCTCGCCGGTAAATGGAAGAACAATGGCAAAGTATACTTAAGCGACATTGAGCGAGCGTCGCCTTACAACACGCGAAAAGTTCACGGCCTCCCGCCCGGCCCGATTGCTTCTCCCGGGGCACGCTCACTCGAAGCGGCGCTTAACCCGGCGCAAACCGATTATCTTTTCTACGTCCGCGACCCCTCGCGTGACGACGGTGCACATAATTTTTACAGCAATGATTCTGACTTCCAGAGAGGCGTTCAGTCGCTTCGGGACTGGGAACGCTCGCGAAACGCTAACTTGCTGATGAAGCCGACGCCGGCAGAGTTGAATCCTTCTCCTTCTCCTTAGCATTTATTGACTGCTACTTTGAACTCCTTTCTTGAATTCAACGGTTCCTTGCTTTATGCTCGCATGGTCTCTTCGAATATCAATTGGCACTCGACGGGTGAAGCAACAAAGGGGTTGAAGCGTATGAAGCCATTTATCACTCTGCTATTTCTCTTTCTGGCCTTCACCGTTACGCAGGCGCAGGAGAAAGGCGTTGACCAAACGAATGACCGCATCCGTGATGGCGGTAATAACCGTCAGCCTGCCGTCAACGGTGGTAAGACTGATACAGGCGTCGGTCGTGGCATAGATTTCGGGCCGGGGCGGACGAAAGCGCCTCCTCCTATTCCGAATCCGTATCGTTTTCAAGTGCCGAATGATGTGCTCGCAAAGACCGTGCAGGAGCTTATGCGCGAACGGAAACTGATACTCGATGAAACGGTATCCAATCCTGAAAGAGGTCTTCTCGTCTCGCAGCCTTACACCTTTACAAAGGGATCGGTTGTCACCTCGTCTGAGTTAAATCGTCTCGCCGAAGTTCCACAGACAGAGATGCGCACTTGGACGCGCGGACGCTATACCATCATCATCGAGATTCAGCCGATTGATAGCTCAGCCACTAATATCTCCGTCAGCGCCCGCATTGAAGGACGTAGCGATAACGTTCTCGGCGCAGAATGGCTCTCGCTCAGAAGCAACGGGATCGCAGAGCAGGAATTTCTAAAGAGCCTGATTGAGAAAATCACCGGCGCCCCCCCGATGGGACACGAGCCGAGTCAAAACCCGTGAGTTCGACTAATCGCACTTAAGGTTTTTGATTAACTGTCCCTCTTTAACTTTTATCACTAAAGGTGAGGTAGCTTTATCGCTTTGTTGGGCTGCCTGAGAGATGACAAGTGAATCGCAATAAATTTAAGCTCATGACGTTGCTCCGTTTTTTACGAACGAACACTTTACGGGTGCTAGTCACATCAACTCTCTTTTTATCGTTTCCGTTGTCTGGCTGCCAATCTACAGCTTCGCACGGCACAGAGGAGAAGCCAGTCACCAACGCGGCGAATACCACATCAAGTATTTCACCTGCTCCTGAGGCAAACGTCTTCATTGACGATGTTATGCTGGCGAAGCCTTACGCCATGATAGGAGGAACGGTACAAAACATAGGCGGCATCAGGCTTGAAAAACTCTCCATTGATATTGAGTTGCGACGGCGTGTAGATAACAGCCTTATAAAGCGGGATGTGAAGGTTGAGCCGTCTGATTTGGCTCCCGGTGAAAAGGGGAAATTTTCGCTCAAAGTTTTCTCGGATGAGTGGAGCGGCTCCCGAATCCTGAGCCTGCGTAGCAGGGCACGCACGGAAGAGATCGCGTTTAAATCACTTCCGGGAGCGAAACGTCCACCCGAAAAACCACCCGCGGGCAATGTCATCGAGGTCAAAACGCGGAAGCAAACAAAATCGAACGGCGAGGAATTCCTTAACACACCGGACACTCCTGTTAAAGTTCCATGAGCCGTCAAACGCTCACGTGAAACTTAAAGAGTCGGCGTGGCGACAAACTTCATGTAGAACATTTAGCCATAAACCTAACGCTAATGCAGGAACGGGAGACAACCTACGTTTTCTTCTTTTGCGTCCAAACTCCGTTTCAATAAAAAGATTTTTCCCGAACTTTCCCAAAGTCCATCTTAGAGTAGGAAACCTTAAAGGGTCGTGCAATGATTAAGGGACTGACACTCATCTCCGTTTCCTTCGCATGTTTTTTGTCGGCATCTTTCTTTCAGGAAAGAGCGGGCGCTCAAACCGCTCAAACAAGCAGTTCCGAACAAAAATCCGGCCCCGATATAGGGTCTCCCGAGGCGGAAATTTTGCGCCGTGCGGAAATACGCCACTCCGAGGATGCCCACAAGGAGATGGTCGAGCGCGCGGACGAAACGTCCCAAATCGGCGGGGAGCTACTTACAACCTTCAAGAAGAGCCGGACGCTCGGCAGGGACGATTTGAAAAAGCTTGAGCGAATGGAGAAGCTCGCCCGTAAGATTCGCGGCGGCGCCGGCGGCTCTGATGATGAAGTGCCCCTCGACAATCCTCCCGCTCAACTCGAAGCAGCCATCACGCGGCTTGCGGAACTTTCGGAGACTCTCAAAAAAAGCGTCCAAAAAACCTCGCGCCTTGTTATCTCCGCCTCCGTTATTAATAATTCTAACGAGTTGATCGAAATCATCCGCCTTATTCGGAGCTTGCAAAAACCATGAGGGTATTCTTAAGTCGAACCTTCCTTCAATCCCCTTTTCGGGAGAAGCGTGTTTTTAGACATCTCCTGTCTTCCCTCATTCTAGTCGCGTCTTTTCTCTGCGTAGCCCGCGCGCAAACCCAGCAACATGACGCCGAAGAAGATGTTGTTCGCGTAGAGTCTGAGCTTGTCGTTCTCAACGTTACCGTTACGGATAAGCAGCGACATTACGTTCATAAACTTGTACGCCCCGATTTTAAAGTCTTTGAGGACGGACGCGAGCAACAGATTTCGCTTTTCTCCGTCGAGGAGACTCCGTTCGCGGCTGCGATTCTTCTAGACACATCGGGGAGCATGGAGGGGCGTGTTTCGTTGGCGCGTGCCGCCGCCATTCGTTTCCTCGGAGGCTTGCGTGAGGAGGATGTTGCGTCGGTCTATAACTTCGGTTCCAAGGTGGAACAACTCCAAGATTTTTCGCCGGGCCGCGATCTTCCGCCGATGGCTTACGGCCTCAATGCGGATGGAATGACGGCCCTCAACGATGCGATTCTACGTGCCGCAAAAGACCTCTCCCAGCGGCCTGAGAAGCGTCGCGCGATAATAGTTTTATCGGACGGCTTAAATAATAAGAGTTCAGCGACCGCAGATAAAGCTCTTAACGCCGCCCTCGGGGCGAACGCATCTATTTATACTGTTGATATGATGGACCCGACGGCTGCAGCACTGGAACGCATGAAGTCCGCCGGGGCTTTAAAGAATTTTGCCAATAAGAGCGGGGGTCTCTACGTCTCTTCTCCGGGCGGGCAGGCTTTGGACGTAGCGTTCGGTGAAATACTTGAGGAGCTGAGTAATCAGTACACAATCGGTTATCGCCCTTCTAATCGTGCCCGCGATGGGCGCTGGCGAAAGATAGAACTAAAACTCTCACGCCCGGAGCTAATAACCCGCACACGGGATGGTTATCGCGCTCCAAAGAATTAACATATCGCCTTTAAGAATTCACTTTAAGGCCTCGCCAAACCTTGAGGTGAGAAGTCACCTTCAAAGCAATCCCTTCAAATGCCTTCATATTTAGAGCGTCGTCGAGTTTCGAGACTTTTCGCGATAGCGTTCAACGGCGAGATCAATGAGGCGGTCAATGACTTTAGTAAAAGGCCGCCCGGTGGCCTCCCACATTTTCGGGAAACCCGAAACGTCGGTCAGTCCCGGTATTGTGTTCAGCTCGTTGACCAGAAGCTTGTTATTATCGCGTAGAAGGAAGAAATCCACGCGCGCGAAACCCGCCCCGTCCACCGACTTGAAGGCTCGAATTGCCAACTCCTGTATGCGTTTTGCGAGTCGCTTTGAAATCGGTGCCGGGACGACAAATTCGACGTGGCCTGTGTTTGAATACTTCTCCGTGTAGTCGAGGAATTTCGCCCTCTCGTCATGGACGACGTATTCGCCGGGTAAGCTCGCTTCCGGCTCGTCGTTACCCATAACCGCGCACTCTATCTCACGGGCTTCAAGTCCCTCTTCTACGATCACCTTTCGGTCATAGCTCGCTGCGAGATTGATTGCATCCTTTAGAGACCCAGCGTCGGTTGCTCTTGAAATCCCAACTGAGGAGCCTAAATTGGCGGGTTTGACGAAACAGGGATATCCGATTTCTGCGGCCACCCGTTCTTGGATTTTGCACGGCTCGCGTTCCCACTCACTTCTTAAAAACCAGATGTATTTGCACAGTGGCAGCCCTGCATGTCTAAATAGCACTTTCATTGCCACTTTATCCATCCCGCAGCTCGACGCAAGTACGCCGCAACCGACGTAAGGTATGCCGGCCATTTCGAGCAGCCCTTGAATCGTTCCGTCTTCGCCGTATGTGCCATGCATAACAGGAAAAACGATATCAAGACGCTGGGAAGCTACGACGCCGCTGTGGCTTTCGAGTCTGAGCAGACCACTGCGCGAAGGGTCACCAACGATTGTCATCGCGTCGCTTGTTTCCCTCACCTTTTCCGCGACTAAAACCCGCGCCGATTCAGGCAGAAGCGCCGCGGACTGGGCCGGTGAAAGCCAGCGGCCTTCCTTAGTTATGGCAATCGGGATGACTTCAAACTTATCGCGGTCAATCGCTTCAATCACGGAGCGGGCGGAGCGTATCGAAACCTCATGCTCGCCCGAACGTCCGCCGAAGATAACCCCGATTCGCATCTTGCTCGTCATAATCAAAATTCATTCCAAATGTCGTGCGTTATAAAATCAGAGAACTCAGTAGCTTTAACCCTTGAGCTTCAGGTTTTACGATAACTCAAAAAGACTTAAAGAATAGTCTTACCCAGCGCCGAGAGAATCAACTCGACTCCGAGTTGCGCCGTCTTATTGTTGATATCGAGCGCGGTGTTAATCTCCACGACATCGAGCGAAAGCGCTCCGCCTGCCTCCGCGATTTTCTCCATTGCCAGATGCGCCTCGCGGTAGGTCATACCGCCGCGGACGACCGTGCCTGAGCCGGGCGCATCGCCGGGGTCGAGAGCGTCTACGTCGAAGGTTACGTGGTAGCCCGCCTGTGCCTTTGAAGCTATCGTGATGGCCTCGTCAATACAGGCGCTGATTCCGCGCTCGTCAATTTCGCGCATAGTGAAAAATCTGATGCCGAGCTTCTTTATCAATTCGCGCTCGCCCGGGTCAACGTCGCGCGCGCCGATGTGGGCACAAAAGCGCGGGTCGAGTTTCGGCGAAAACCCTTCGATCTCGGTCAACTCGGTCGCCCCGTATCCGAGTAGGACTGCCAGAGGCATGCCGTGGATATTGCCCGAAGGGGAAGTTTCAGGTGTGTTCATATCGGCGTGAGCGTCGAACCAGATGAGGCCGATACTTTCGCCTCGCTGCCTGTAGAAAGAGGCGACGCCCGCGACAGAGCCTATGGCGACCGAGTGATCGCCTCCGAGAACGATTGGGAATTCCCCTCCCTCTATTATGGCCTTCACGTCCGCCGCTAAACGCACACAGGCAGCGGTGATTTCTGGAAGGTAGCGAAGTTTTTCGCCCGCCGCCGGCGTGCTTGCGGAGCAATCCATACGCTGGTCGCCGAGGTCGCGCACTTCGTAACCAAGTTGTGCGACGCGCTGTCGAAGCCCCGCCACGCGCATCGCCGCCGGGCCGAGGTCAACACCGGCGATGCTCGCACCGAAGCCGCAGGGCGCGCCGATGATGCTGACGCGCCGCGCGTCACCGGGCTTTGGTATAGAAGAATTCATCTTCTGTTGTTCTTCAAGGATTTCAGTCATGTCGCGGAAATGGTTTTCAGCTACCCTCCGAGATTGAAACCGCTGCCGCCGCCTTGCGAGGGGAAGAAGGGCTTGATGAGTCCGGCGAAGGCCGCGAGGTTTCGCGTCTGGATCAAAACCTCTCCGGGGCCTGAGAACTCCGCGACGATCCCTTCGCCGCTTACGAGACTTCGGAAAAAGCCTGACGCGGCCTTCCTCAGAGTGTATTGCGTCGTCCCTTCCCAAGCGACCAGATGGCCCGTGTCCACGACGTAGCGCTCGCCTGCATTGAGCCGCTTGCGGTGAATTGCTCCGAAGGACGAGAGGAGTAGAAGCCCTGCTCCCGTCACCTGCAAAACAAACAGGCCTTCGCCGCCGAAGAAGGATTTAGCGCCGCCCCAACGTGTGTCTACGTTCAGTCCCGCGTCGCCCGCGAGGTATGAACTGGATTGGACGTAAAATAGTTGATTGGTCAACTCGATGGCCGCAATGTCGCCCGGCCCACCCGGCGCGAAGGTCACTTCGCCGGGGCCGCCGCGCGCAGTGAAAGTCGAGACGAATGCGGACTCGCCGCCGGCGGCGCGCTTTAGAGCGCCCATCAGCCCGCCCTTCATCTGTGACTGCAACTCTACGTTCGCAGACATCGAGACCATCGCGCCCGCCTCTGCCATGATTGACTGCTCGGCGCTTAGTCGAACGACGGCGAGTGCGAACGACGGCTGATGAAGGATTTCGTAAGTGTACCCGCGCCCTTCCCCGCGCGCGTCCGCGTCAATGTGGATGCCGCCCGGCGATGACGCGCTCTGCGACGGCGACTGCGGCGTCTGATTGCTTTGCGCGCTCATGGGCGTCCCGCACGCGCCGCAAAATTTCGCTCCCGGAATGAGATTCGAGCCACACTTCGGACAATTCATACGCGTACTCCTTCGGATTTTTCGACGATGATTTGAACGGCCTCTTCGGGCGTCCGTGCGAAGTCGAGCAGAGACACATCCCGTTCGCTCACGACGAGGTTGCTACGAAGAGACTCGATAACTGGCGACCAGCAGTCGCCCAGAAGCACGAGCGGGCGCGGCTCGATAACTTTAGTTTGTAGCTTGTTCCAGACGAGCGAAAGCTCCGTGACAGTGCCCGCGCCGCCGCGTATTGCGATGAAGCCGACCGAGCGCGTGATAAGGTTTTGAAGCCGCTCGTAGAAATGCGCCGAAGCGACCTTGTCGGTCAGGTAACGATTCGGCTCGGACTTGAACTCATTCATCAGGATGCCCAACACGCGCCCTCCGCGCTCGCGCGCGCCGCGGCTCGCGCCCTCCATCACGCCGAGGTAGCCGCCCGTGCAGATAGTGAAACCGCGTTCGGCTAAGAGTTGGCCGACGCTGCGGGCCTGCGCGTATTCTTCGCTCTCCTCACCGCACTTCGAGCCGCCGAAGATGGTTACTATTTTTTCCATAAAAAGCCGTGACAGGTGACAGGTGACGGGTGACAGGAAAGACAAGCTCTTACTTGTCACCTGTCACCCGTCACCTATCACGGTCTGAGTCTGTAAAGCATGCGCGGGAATGGGATCGTCTCGCGTATATGCTCGATGCCGCTCATCCACGCGACGCAGCGCTCGATGCCCATGCCGAACCCCGCGTGCGGGACGCTTCCGTAACGTCGAAGGTCAAGATACCACTCGAACGCTTCGCGCGGGAGGTCGTGTTTATTAAGTTGATCTTCGAGAAATTCGAGCGAGGTTGCGCGCTCGCCGCCGCCGATGACTTCGCCGTAACCTTCGGGCGCAAGCACGTCTACGCCGAGCGCAAGCTCGTCGCGTTCGGCGTCGCGCGCCATGTAGAAGGCTTTCACGGCAGCCGGATAACGATGAACCATG